>Ga0265342_10000237_pt1 | contig 61793 bp, 48 predicted proteins | sample 4CB327metaG_FD_203125 | JGI IMG/M metagenome (GOLD analysis project Ga0265342, IMG submission 203125) | Rhizosphere microbial communities from Carex aquatilis grown in University of Washington, Seatle, WA, United States - 4-CB3-27 metaG | ecosystem: Host-associated > Plants > Roots >...
CAAACGCTACCACAAATTGCAGCCCGCAAACGGCCCCCCCCCCGGGAAGGCCCAGTGCACCGTCACTGGACCGTTCGCCGGTCTCGGGAGACCGTTCGCCCTCGGGTCCCCCACGGGCGGCGAGCGGGCGAGCGCGCTGGACTTCGCGGATCGTGTGTCCATAGTGATGAGGTGTGACCGCCTGGTTCTCGCCACCAAGCTCAGCGTCAACCACGCGCCCCGCACCCACGTCGACCGCGCGGGCCCGCTTTGGTCCGTTGGCGGGCCGAGAGTCACCAGACCTGTCCCACCTGTCCCACCTGCCTCACCTGCCTCCTCCACCCCGACTGGAAGGAACCTTCGAAGGGGCACGCAAGGAACTTTCACCCCACGGGCGAGGCGACTCCGGAATCCCGGGAGCTTGGAGCCGCGGAGACTTGGTGCGCGAGTTGCACCAGTTCCTCGGCGGATCCCTGCGGCAGGTCAGGCAACCATGAATGCAGATCCCCTTCGGCTCACGTCGCTCATCCTCCCATCGCTCCTCTCATTGCTGATGGCCCCCATCCTCCTCGGGGCGTGCCGGAGCGCGCCCGCCAGCCAGGCCCACCCCCAGCCGCCGTCCGGTGAGGTCTGGCTCACCGCCCAGCAGGTGGGCGATGCCCGGATCACCGTCGCTCCGGTGGAGAACCGCGTGGTCGACAACCTGGTGAGCGCCAGCGGTCGCGTGGGCTTCGATGACCTGCGGGTGGCCCACGTCTTCTCTCCCGTCACGGGCAAGGTCACGCGCATCCTGGCCGAGCCGGGGCAGCGGCTGAAGAAGGGCGCTCCGCTCGCGATCATCCAGTCTCCCGACGTGGGCAACGCCTTCTCGGATCTCGGGAAGGCCGATGCCGACCTGATCGCGGCCGAGCACGATTTTCGCCGACAGCAAGAGCTCTACCAGGCGCACGCCGGCTCCCAGAAGGACTCCGAGGCCGCGGAGGACAACTTCCGCAAGGCGAAGGCAGAGATGGATCGGGCGCGCCAGAAGGCCAGGTTGTTTCGAGGAGGAAGCGCCGATGCCGTGACCCAGGAGTTCACCTTGCGGGCCCCGATCGACGGGGAGATCGTCGCCCGCAACGTCAACCCCGGAGCCGAGGTTCAAGGTCAGTACGCTGGGGGCACCGCGGTCGAGCTCTTCACGGTCGGCGAGCTCGACCGCGTCTGGGTCACGGCCGACATCTTCGAGATGGATCTCGGCCGCGTGAAGCCGGGCGCCTCGGTGACCATCCGGACCCTGGCCTACCCGGATCGATCCTTTCCTGGTGTGCTCGACTGGATCTCCGATACCCTCGATCCGGCGTCGCGAACGGCCAGGGTTCGCTGCGCGATCGCCAACCCCGAGCGCGCCCTCAAGCCCGAGATGTACGCCACGGTCGACATCGAGGTGGCCGGCGTGGCGACGCCGGCCCTTCCGCGCAGCGCGGTGCTGCGGATCACCGATCAGACCATCGTGTTCATCGCCGACGGCCTGACCCAGGATGGGCGTCAGCGCTTCGTGCGACGGGTGGTGGCCCTCGACGAGGATCGCGGCGGCGAGGTGGTCCCCATCGTGCGGGGCCTCGCGCTCGGTGAACGGGTCGTCACCACCGGTGGTATCTTGCTCTCGGCGTTGCTCTAACCACACGGCCCGCTCTTCCTCTGGCTCTCGCTCGCCCGGCCTGTCCCTCGGTACGACCATGATTCAGAAGATCGTCCGGTTCGTCCTGCGCATGCCTGCCTTCATGGCCATCGGGGCGGCCGCCATCGTGGTGCTCGGGATCTATTGTTACAGGCAGCTCGACATCGAGGCCTACCCCAACCCCGTGCCCCCGATGATCGAGATCATCACCCAGCCCACCGGCTGGAGCGCGGAGGAGGTCGAGCGCTACGTCACGATCCCCCTCGAGAACGTGCTCAACGGGATGCTGGATCTGGATCACATCCGCTCGCAGTCGCTGTTCGGGCTGTCCGACATCAAGTGTTACTTCTCCTGGCAGGCCGACTACGTCACGGCCCAGCAGCGGGTGCTGAATCGGCTGAGCTTCGTCTCCCTGCCGCCCGGCATGACGCCCCAGCTGTCGCCCTGGAGCGCCATCGGAGAGGTGTTTCGGTACCGCGTGGTCGGCGATGGCTACACCCTGTCCGATCTCAAGACCGCCGAGGACTGGATCCTCGAGCGCCAGTTCCGCCAGGCTCCAGGGGTGATCGACGTGGTGGGCTTCGGCGGTGAGACCAAGGAGTATCACGTCGAGGTCGACCCCAATCGCCTGCGCGCGCACGGTCTGTCCCTGGCGCAGCTCGTGGGTGGGCTGTCCAGCTCGAATCAGAACGTGGGCGGCCAGCGCCTGACCATCGGCGAGCAATCCTACGATGTGCGCGGGATCGGCATCATCCGCTCGCTCTCCGACATCCGCGACGTGGCTTTGGCCGAGCAGAAGGGGACGCCGGTGCGGGTGCGCGACGTGGCGACCGTGTCGGTGGGGCACGCCCCTCGCCTCGGCATCGTCGGGAAGGATCTGACGGCGGACATCGTCCAGGGCACCGTCCTCATGCGCTACGGCGGCGATTCTCTCAAGACCCTGGCGGCCATTCACGACCGCATCGACCAGATCAATCGATTCCACCTCCTGCCCCCGGGGATGGCCATCGAGCCCTACTACGATCGGGGGACCCTGGTGGAGCTCACCACCCACACGGTGCTCGAGAACCTGCTGGTGGGAATGGTCCTGGTCGCGGGGGTGCTGTGGCTCTTCCTCGGGCACGGACGGGCGGCGCTGATCACCGCCCTCAACATTCCGCTCGCGCTCATGATCGCCTTCATCGGGATGGTGGGGACCGGAACCCCGGCCAACCTCATCTCCCTCGGCGCGGTCGACTTCGGGATCGTGGTGGATTCGACCGTCATCATGATGGAGAACATCTTCCGACACCTGTCCGTCCCGGGGAAGCGCAACACCATCGAGCGCATCCTGGCGGCGGCGGCCGAGGTCGGCCCCCCCATGTTCTCGTCGACCTTGATAATCGGCGTCGCGTTCATCCCGCTCTTCACCTTGACCGGGGTCGCCGGGGTGATCTTCTCGCCCATGGCCCACACCTACGCCTTCGCGATCGGCGGGGCGGTCATCCTGGCCCTCACGCTCACGCCGGTCCTGGCGGAGCGCGCGCTCGCGCTCCCCGCGCGGGCCGTGGCCGAGGGTCAGGACCCCGGTGGGGTTGGCGGCGGCGGCGAGCACGAGGGCGAGCACGACAACTGGCTGATGCGCGGTCTGAAGCGGATCTACCTGCCGCTCTTCGCGTTCTCGCTGCGACGCAAGCGCACCGCGGTGGCCATCGGGGCGGTGTTCGTGGCGGTCAGCCTCTCGGGCGCGGCCTTCCTCGGACGCGAGTTCATGCCCAAGCTCGAGGAGGGGAACTTCTGGATCCGCGCCACCCTCCCGACCTCGATCTCGCTCGAGGAATCCGCCAGGTACGTGGGCCGCATGCGGGCCGCGGTCCTCGGGTGTCCGGAGGTCGGCCCGTGCGACGGAGCTCACCGAAGGCGCCCCGCCATCACCACGGTGGTCTCGCAGCTCGGGCGGCCCGACGACGGCACGGACGTCTCGGGCTTCTACAACATCGAGCTGTTCGCCCCGCTCGCCCCCGCGAGCGACTGGCCGCGGGGCGTGAGCAAGGCGTCGATGACCACCGAGCTGTCGCGGGAGCTGCAGCAGGGCTTCCCGGGCGTCATCTTCAACTTCTCCCAGATGATCTCGGACAACGTCGAGGAGGCGCTCTCGGGCGTCAAGGGCGAGAACACCGTCAAGGTGGTGGGCCCGGACCTCCAGGTCAACGAGGCCAAGGCCAACGAGATCGTGGACGTGATGGCGGAGATCAAGGGCGTCGAGGATCTCGGGCTCTTCCCCTCCCTCGGTCAGCCCGACATCCGGATCACCCCCGATCGCCTGAAGGCCAGCCGCTATGGCCTCAACGTCGCGGACGTCGAGGCGGTGGTGCAGGCCGCGATCGGCGGCCAGGCCGTGACCCAGGTGTTCGAGGGGGAGAAGCGCTTCGACCTGACGGTCCGCTGGGCCCCGGCCTTCCGGAAGGATCTCAAGGCGATTCGCAATCTGCTCATCGCCACCCCCGATGGCGCCCAGATTCCGCTCGGTCAGGTCGCGGAGATCGTCGAGGAGGACGGCCCCTCCCTCATCTATCGCGAGGACAACCGCCGGTATGCACCGGTCAAGTTCTCGGTGCGCGGGCGGGATCTGGCCTCCACCATCGCCGAGGCAGAGGAGAAGATCGCCGCCGGGGTCAAGCTGCCCTACGACACCCACCTCGAATGGGCCGGTGAGATCAATCAACTGAACGAGACCACCTCGCGCCTGATGGTGATCATTCCCCTCACCCTGCTCGCCATCGCGATGCTGGTCTACTCGTCGGTCAAGAGCTGGAAGGACACCCTCATCGTGCTGGGCGGGATCCCGGTGGCCTGCACCGGCGGCATCCTGGCCCTGCTCGTGACCCGGACGAACTTCTCCATCTCGGCGGCGATGGGCTTCATCTCGATCTTCGGTGTGTCGGTGCAGGACGCCCTGATCGTCGTCACCTATGCCCAGAGGCTCTGGGACGACGGGCACGGCCTCGAGGAGGGCGCGCGTCACGCGGCCGAGCGCCGGCTGCGACCGGTCCTCATGACGACCTTCGTGGCGATGATCGGCCTGGCCCCGGCGGCCCTCTCCCACGGAATCGGGGCCGACACGCAGAAGCCGCTGGCCATCGTGGTGATCGGCGGGGCCCTGATCCTCGGCATCATCCCCCGGCTCATCCAGCCCGCGTTGCTGGTGCTCGCCCATCGCGGGGAGAAGCGCTGGACGACCTGGTCGGCCTCGGCGCGCGCGGAGGACGCCCGGGTGGCCGAGAGCGCCACGCCGACCGGGCGACCGGGGGAGCCCGGGTGACCCCGGCCCATCGATGGCCGCGGGTGGCGCGGCTCACCGTCCTCGTGACGCTGGCCCTCGGGGCCAGCCGGGATGGACACGCCGAGAGAGCGTCGGCGCCGGAGGCGGCGCCGGCGGCCCTTTCGCCCGTGCTCCCTCCCGTGGTGAGCCTCGACGACGCTCTCCGGATCTTTCATGGCCACGGGCTCGACCTGCTCCTCGCGGAGGCGACGGTGGAAGGCGCGGAGGGCGACCTGCGGGCAGCCGGCGCCATCCCGAACCCGGTGCTCGGGCTCAGCGGTAACCACACCTTCACCTACCAGCCCGGCACGGCCGCCGACTGCGCCGCCGGTGGAGCGACCTGCAGCGTGAATGGCTTCGGGATCGATCTCGGCGATCAAGCCGCCCTCTCCGATAGCCTGTCGGGCAAGCGCGGCCTGCGCATGCGGGTGGCGCGGGCAGCGCTGGCGGCGTCCCGCCAGGGCCGGCTCGATGCCGTCCGCACCCTCGAGTTCCAGGTCAAGCAGCAGTACATCCAGGCCACCCTGGCGCAAGACCAGCTGGACTTCGCGCTCGAGGTCGCGCGCGGGTCGACCCGGATCTTCGATCTCACCCACATCCGCTACCAGAAGGGTGCCATCTCCGAGGCGGACGAGGCCCGGGTGGAGGCGGCCAAGCTCGAAGCCGACCAGGCGGTCTCGACCGCCCGTCAGGCGCTGGAGGCGGCCAAGCTCGGGCTCGCCTTTCTCCTCGGGGTGCGTGGCAAGCTGCCGAGGTTCGAGGTCGCGGCCGACCTGCCGACGTACCTGGTCCCGGCCCCGCTCGCCGCCGCGACCGCCGAGGGCCTGCTCCGCCAGGCGCTCGAGCACCGGCCCGATCTCGAGGGCCAGCGAAGGCAGGTCGAGCGTGCCGAGGGATCCGTGGCCCTCGCCCGGCGACAGCGAATCCCCGATCTGGCCCTCGACGTCAACTACCAGCAGCAAGGGCACGGCGGCATCGGGACCAACGCGCCGCTGACGCCGCCGACGCTGACCATCGGCGTCAGCGCCCCGCTGCCGCTGCTCTACCAGCAGCAAGGGGAGATCCGGAAGGCGCAGGCGGACTTCAAGTCGGAGGACGTTCAGCGTGCCAGGCTCGAGGCCCAGGTGACGAGCGAGGTCGGCGCGGCCTTCTCCAGCTTCGTGACGTCGAAGGAGCTGGTGGAGCGCATGCAGTCACGGCTGCTCGAGCGGGCCCGGCGGGCGCGCGATCTGGTGGAGATCCAGTACCTCCGCGGGGCGGCGTCGCTCCTCGAGTTCCTCGACGCCGAGCGCACGTACATCGGGACCAACCTCGAGTACCTGAACGATCTGTCGACCTACTGGATCGCCGTCTTTCGCCTCGAACAGGCGGTGGGGATCGAGCTCACCAGGTAGAGGGAGGACCTACTTGGTGCAGCCGATCGGCTTCGAGTCGATGGCGATCTCGTCGATCCAGAGATCCTGAGGCTCGGTCGCGTTGTACATGTACCAGCCGAACCAGATGGCGTTGAGCTGCGGCATCACGAAGCCCGCGTGCTGGGTGGCGCCCCGGTGGAGCGCCGTCCGTTCGACGTCGTCCCACCAGCCGTGAAAGTCGTTGGTCATTCCGTTGAGCTCGAACTCGAAGCACATCCAGGTCTGAGCCGGGATCAGCTTGTTGTCCTTGTCGGTCCAGTCGCCGGACGCGCCATCCGTGCCGACGCCGAGGAACTTGTTCTGGCCGCCGAACCGGGCGCCGGAGCTCCCGGTGCCGTCGCCCTCGGCCAGGCTGAAGTGCCCGTTGGTCGTCAGGGGATCGCCGAGGTAGACGAACATGCGGGCATAAAGGACGTTGCCCATGATCGGGAAGGTCATCTTCTCGGTGACGTAGGCGTGCCCGTTCCCCGCCGTGGTCTTGACGTGCAAGGCCTTGGTCCCGCGGGCCGCCTGCATGGAGTCGACCACCGCGGTGGCATCGCCGCTCTGCGTGGGCGACCCCCAGATGGTCGCGCTGAGGCCGTTCTCGAAGCTCTCGCAGAGCAGCACCCCGGCGGTGGCGCACCGGCTCGGCCCCGCGAGGCCGAACCCGGCGGTCGATGTTCCCCCGGCGCCGGTCCCGGAGCTTCCGCCCGCAGGGGCTCCGCCGCTGCCCGCGGCCGGGGCTCCCCCCGAGCCGGGGGCGCCCCCACTGCCGGTCTGCGGGGCTCCACCGGAGGCCGTCCCGGGAGCTCCCCCCGTGCCCATCACGCCCATGCCCCCGGAGCCGGGCGCGCCGCCGGAGGCGACGGTGGCACCTCCGGTGCCAGGCGCACCACCCGTGGCGATCGTCGGAGCACCGCCCGTGCCCTGGACTCCGCCCGAGCCTGGGGCGGCGGCCCCACCACTGCCCCCGCCCGTTCCCGTGCCATCTCCGGGCGAGCCCGCCGGGGAGGAGACACACGCGCCGAGCAGGAGGGCCGCCATGGCTGCCATCATCCGGAGAGGCGGCAGGTGGAGGCGCAGCAGGAGATCGGACGCCGGAACAGGCGCGCGCGTTGGTCGGTTGGCGCGTCTGGTCACCTTGTTGGTCATCGGGGCTCCTCAGTGACGGGCAGTCGTAGGGGTGGTTACAGGGGAAAGCCGATCCTCCCAGTGCCGCATGGCCCGCCGATCAGCTCAGGTGTCTAAGCGTGGCCGAACAACGTCCAAAGGGCCCGGCGGACGCGTGGCTGCGCCGGCAGCCGAAGAACGTCGCGTCAAATGCCGGCGGAGCGCGGGCCGGGGTGCGATACGCCATCCGTCTCGTTGACCGGGATTCTATTGTAGGATACAAGCAACGGGCGGGAGGATTTCGGATGACTGTCCAGAAGAAGCGCGTCCTGTTCCTTTGCATCCACAACTCCGCGAGGAGCCAGATGGCCGAGGCGTTCTTGCGGCAACTGGCGGGCGATCGATTCGAGGCGGAGAGCGCGGGCTTCGAACCGGGCAAGGTCAACCCGCTGGCCGTGGAGGCGATGCGGGGCGTCGGCATCGATATCAGCCGCAACCAGACCCAGTCGGTGTTCGAGCTCTTCAAGGCGGGCAAGCTCTTCCACTACGTGATCACGGTGTGCGATGAAGGGTCGGCCGAGCGCTGTCCGATCTTTCCAGGCATCACCACCCGGTTGAACTGGAGCTTCGCGGATCCGTCCACCTTCACCGGCACCGAGGAGGAACGGCTCTCGCGGACCGTGGCCGTGAGGGACGAGATCCGCGATGCCATCCAGCAGTGGATCCACGATGAAGAGGCAAAGCCACCGGCTCTGGGAAGGATTCGTTAGCTGGCCAGCCAGCCCGTCCGGTCCACGTACCAGAATTCCCATGTCGAGAGGAGATCAGCAGCATGAGCCACGTCCACGTTCACCTTCACGTCCGTGATCTCGGCGTGAGCCTGGCCTTCTACCGGAGCTTCTTCGGAGCGCCACCGGTCAAGGAAAAGCCCGGCTACGCCAAGTTCCTGCCGAGCTTTGCGCCCATCAACCTGGCCTTGTCGGCCGGGGAAGCTGGCCGGGGCCACGCCGTCGACCATCTGGGCTTTCAGGTGGAGTCGCGCGAGATGGTGCGGGAGCACCTGGCACGGGTCAAGGCGGCGGGCTTGTCGGTCCGGGAGGAGATAGACACCAACTGCTGCCACGCCAACCAGGACAAGTTCTGGGTCCAGGATCCCGATGGAGTGAACTGGGAGATCTACCACCTCAACCACGACCTCGATGACGATCTCGACGACGACCTCCCTGCGGACGCAGGCCTCGCAGAGGCGCCGGTGTCGGCTGCGAGCTCCTGCTGCGTTCCTGCCCCCCTGCAGATCGGGAGGAGGTCATGAAGACCTACCTCTTCGCCTGCGTGCACAACGCTGGAAGGTCCCAGATGGCCGCCGCCTGGCTGGGCCGGCTGGCGAATCCGGCCAAGGCGCGCGGCGTGTCCGCCGGAACCGATCCGGGCAGTCGGGTTCACCCCGAGGTCCTGGAGGCCATGCGGGAGGTGGGGATCGATCTCTCCACGGCGGCGCCCCGGAAGTTGACCGATGCGCTCGCCCGCGAGGCCAGCATGCTCGTCACCATGGGCTGTGGCGAGGCCTGCCCCTACGTGCCGGGCCTGCGCCGCGAAGACTGGCCGCTCGAGGATCCGAAGGGTAAGCCGGTCGAGAGGGTGCGCGAGATCCGTGACGAGGTCCGCGGCCGGATCGAGGATCTGATCCGGCGCGAAGAGCTCATCTAGCCCGGGCCGTCAGGCGTCGTCCTCGGTCGATCCAGAGAGCCTCCAGGTCGGCGTCTCGTCGGCCCCGGGCCGCCCCTCGAGCCGCTCGTTCGGGAGGAAGGCCGCCTTGTAGCGCATCGAGGCGCAGCCGTCGATCTGGAAGCCGAGGTAGACGTGGGCCTTGCCCTGCCGCCGCGCGAGATCGAGGAGGTTCAGGATGTGGACCACGCCTGGCGACCACCGGGCGTAGTCGGGATCGTGGAAGAAATAGATGGCGCTGTAGGCCCGGGGCGTCTCGTCGCAGAGCCCCACCCCCACCAGCCGTGGCGCCTCGCCGACCAGGGGGTGATCGTCGAAGTAGGCGATCTCCCGGCCACACGGGTGCGGAAACCCGAACTGTCGGGCGTAGTCCTCGGCCGAGAGCGGCGCTGCCTCCCAGCCGCGGGCATGCTCGCGCGCGGCGTGCCAGCGCGCATGCAGAGCCAGCCGGGAGGCGTCGACCCGCACCGGGCCGACCTCCGCGCGGAGGGCCATCCCCCGGCGCTGTGCGCGCCGCTGGCCGCGGGAGGGCCTGAACGTCGCCACCGGCACGCGCAGGGAGATGCACGCGCGGCACGACCCGCAAGCTGGCCGGAAGTAGACCGGCCCGAACCGACGCCAGCCGTGCTCGAGGAGGAGCTCCATCTCGGCCGGCTCGACCTCGATCAGGATCTCGTGGACGAGGGACGCCAGCTCGCCGCCCAGGTAGGAACAGGGGCGAGGAGACTCGACCAGACGCTGGAGCAGGCGCGCCAATCCGGCAGGCTCAGAAGCAGGGCGTTCGACTCGGCGACACCACGAGGTCGTCGAACCACACTTTTCGGGGCGGTCCGTGGAACTCCATGAAGCCAAACTTGAAGACCTTGAACGTGGCGGCGGCGGCGGTGGCGGGATAACTGGTGGCGTCGATCTGCAGGCTGCCGTCGATGTACAGCTTCTGCCCCCTGCCGGGCCCGTCGTAGGAGATCTCGATGCAGTGCCAGGTGTTCTTGGGGAGGCTGTAGGGGTTCGTGCCGCCGCTCATGGTCCGCCCGTAGCCTGCTGGCCACCGATCGTCGTCCTTCGAGTTGAAGGCGATGCCCACGTCCTCGGCCAGCTCCACGCTGACGCCATCGTTCGGGTCGTCGCTCCCGGAGGCCGCCGCGAAGGCGTTGTGCTCGAGGCCACCGATGTCGAGCTCGCTCAGGATGTAGAAGCGCGCCCAGAAGGCGGTGGCGGCCGGCGCCGCGAGCATCTTGTAGGCGCTCCCCGAGGTCCCGCTCTCCGTGCTGGCCTTCACCCGCAAGGAGGCCTTGCCGGTGTTGTGCATCGTCGTGTCGAGGGCGTAGTCGCGCGACCAGTCGCCGGGGGCCGCGTTGGCCTTGTAGACGAGCGTGCTCGGCAAGGTGGCCTCCTCGAAGCCCGAGCAAAAGTACGCGTCGGCCGGACAGGCGGTCGAGCCGGCGCCATTCGTGCCGCCACCGCCGGCACCGCTGGCACCGCCACTTTGGCCGGAATGGCCCGCCGCGCTGGCCCCGCCGGTGCTGGCCCCGCCGGCGCCAGTCCCGCCGGTGGCGCCCGAAGCGGCCCCACCGGTTCCTACGGCCGCTCCAAGGCCTCCCTGGCCCGCACCGCCGGTGCCGTTCCCCCCGGAGGCGGTCTGCGTCTGCCCTCCGGTGGATGCGGTGATCCCCCCGGAGCCGGCGCCGCCGCTTCCGCGGGAGCCGCCGGATCCAACCCCCCCCTGGGGCGATGATCCGGAGGAGCAGGCCGCGCCGAACAGCCACCAGCACCCGAGCAACACCGGTCGGATCTTCCGCAAGCGACATCGGGGGACCTGTGCGTTCATCTTCCTCTCACGTCATGTCATGTCATCCAGGCCTGCGTCACGCCCCCTCGACCGCCCGCGCTCGCCGCCCCGCGAGGCCAGTTGCCGCCAGACATATACAACGAAATCGCCCGGCGAACAGTTGGCCTCGCGCCATCTCGACCTCGGGAAGAAAATATCTTCCCATCCGCCAGATGCTATGGAAAACGGGATTCATGGTGATTTCGAGGGCGCCCGCGCCATCGGGCGACGTCTTGGGCGCGGTGTTGCAGGATGGCGGCTGCGTGTTCCGGGTGTTTGCACCGTTCGCCGACCGCGTGGTGGTGGGCGGCGACTTCTTTCACTCGGGCAATCTCGAGCCCCTCGCATGGGACGAGGTGGCGCTCGAGCGCGACCGGCCAGATGGGTCGTCCTGGTCGGTGTTCATCCAGGGTGTCCGGGCGGACTCGCTCTACAAGTTTCGCATCCGGAACGACGGCCTTGGACCGGGGTCGAAGGGTGGTGAGGCGTGGCACCACGATCCGCTGGCCCGCGACGCCGTGTCCTTCGCCGGAAACTCGGTGGTCGTCGATCGCAGCTTCGACTGGAGCGGTGACAGCTTCCAGATGCCGGGCTGGAACGAGCTCGTCATCTACGAGCTGCACATCGGCACCTTCAATCGTGACCTCGGACAGGCCGTCGGCACCTTCGAGCAGGCGGTGGGGAAGCTCGACTACCTGGCCGGCCTCGGCGTGAACGCCATCGAGGTGATGCCATCCTTCGACTTCGCGACGAGCACCTCGATGGGCTACAACACCGCGCTCCCGTACGCGGTGGACAACGCCTACGGCCGCACCAGCAGCCTGAAGACCTTCATCAAGGCGGCCCACCAGCGTGGGATGGCGGTCATCCTCGACGTGGTCTACAGCCACTGGGGTCCCGAGGGACTCGATCAGACCCTCGGTCGGTTCGACGGCTTCTTCCTCCCCGGCAAGCAGGGCATCTACTTCTACCAGGACGACCGCTCGCTCACCGACTTTGGCGAGCGCCCGGACTACGGTCGTGGCGAGGTCCGGACCTACATCCGGGACAACGCCATGACCCTGCTCGACGAGTTCAGGGTCGACGGCCTGCGGCTCGACTCCACCGTCAACATCCGGCGCGGGCGCACCGGGGACATCCCCGATGGGTTCACCCTGCTCCGCTACATCGGCGAGGAGAAGCGGCGCGCGTCGCCCTGGAAGCTCCTGATCGCCGAGGATCTCCAGAACGACGACGTGATCACCCGCGACGCGCTCCTTGGTGGAATGGGCCTCGACAGCCAGTGGGATGCCGGCTTCCTCGGACGGGTGCGCGACATGCTCTTTGCGCCCACGGACGACGCCAGGAGCGCGGCTTCCATCGCGGAGGCGGTCGCGAAGACCTACAACGGGTCGGCGCCGTTTGCGCGGGTCATCTACACCGAGAGCCACGACCAGGCCGACGGGCAACGGATCACGGACCGCGTCGCCCCGGGGGATGCCGAGGGCTGGCTGGCCCGGAAGCTCTCCTCGCTCGGAGGGGCGCTGACCTTCACCTCGGCGGGGATTCCCATGCTGTTCATGGGCCAGGAGTTCCTCGAATTCAGGACCTGGAACGACGGCACCCAGTTCACCCTCGATTTTGGTCGCATCGGTCGCTTTCCCGGCCACGTGGCGCTCTGGAGACGCCTCATCGAGCTGAGGCGCAACTTCGACGACAACACCCGTGGCCTCCGCGGAAGCAACACCAACGTCTACTTCGCGAGCGAGGCGGACGGTGTGCTGGCTTATCACCGGTGGGATCAGGGTGGGCCGGGGGACGACGTGGTGGTGGTGGTCAACCTCAAGAACCGGGTGTACCCGAGCTACAACATCGGATTTCCGCGCGGCGGCACCTGGTACCTGCGGTTCAACTCCGACTTCCGTGGCTTCGGGCCGGACTTCGGTGACGTGGGATACGACACGACGGCCGGCGGGGGAGGTAACCAGGGCATGCCCACCGACGGGAACGTCGGGCTCGGGCCCTACAGCGTCTGCATCTATTCCCAGTGACCACCTCCCTCGGGCTCGGACCGCTTCGCCCCGCCCGCCGCGGCTTGCCGGGCTTCAGCTTTTGCGCAAGAAGTGCTACACGGGATGAGGGCAAGCAGCCCGCGATGACGACAGCGCCGTTCTGTTGGGAGGGGGAGCTCGATGGAGATGATGGCAGTCGAGAATAGTCTCGGGACACGGAGCCGCCGCGGTGGTGCCCCCCAGATCAACCGGTGGGACTGGGGCGCGTTCCTGCTCAACTGGATCTGGGGGCTCGGCAATCGAACCTTCGTGGCGTTGCTGATGTCCGTCCCGCTGGTGAGCTTCGCGACGATGTTCGTCCTCGGTGCCAAGGGGAGCGCGTGGGCCTGGCTCAACCGCCGCTGGGAGAGCGTGCAGCAGTTCCAGGCGGTCCAGCGCAGGTGGACCAGGTGGTCGGTCGTCGTGTGGGCCACGGTGGTGGGGCCGTCGGCCGGGATCGGTGGCCGCCTCCACCTCGCCGAATAGTCCCTCGTGCCAATGGAGATCCAGCCATCGCGGGTGAGCGTCGTTGCCGTCGTCATGGCCGTTGCCGTTGCCGGTCTGGCGGCCGGGGCCCGAGTCTGCCTCGCGCAAGTCCCGGCCCCGCCTGCTGGCCAGGACGAAACGCCTCCGGTCCCGCTGGCGCCGCCTTCATCCTCGCCGACGTATCCACCGGCTCCCCCCCCACCCACTCCGCCAGCCCCGCAGGCCTTCCCGTCATCTCCGGTGTTCGGGGAGGCGGTCGGGCCGCCACGGTACGGAGATCGAGGCTCGGCCGAGCTGGCCCTCGCGCTCGGATACTCCTCCGTTTCGGGCTTTCTGGGCGGCCTCGGCTTCCGCGACTTCGTGGTCGATGGACTGGCGCCCGGTCTCGAGATCACCTACGCCAGCGGTGGCGATCTCGGTCCGGCCTACGGTCTCGTGCTGGCCACGCTGCGGGTGGTGCCCGTCCGGACGACCACCCTCGCCCTGGCTCTCACGGGGCGCTGGGGCCGGGTGATCCTCGGCGATCATCCCGACGGCTGGGGCGTGGGCGGGGCCGCCAGCCTGGTGTACATGGTCTCGGGGGGCATTGGTCTCGAGGTGGGCTACGAGCTCTTGAAGCTCTATCCGGCCTCGTTCTGCGCCGATCTCTCCGGCTGCGTCTTGCAGGGCCCGGTCCTCGGCCTGCGCGTGGTGCTCTGAGTCCGGGGCTGGGCGTACGAGACCGAGATCCCGAGCGCGATCAATCCGATCACCGCCAGGGCCACCACCCAGAGCCCGAGCGAGCGTCGCGCCGGGGGCTGACTTCGACCCCCGTCCGCCCGCCCGCCCGCCGGGCTGGTCTGGTCCGCCAGTCGCGACATCTCGTCGCCCTCCTCGAAGAACCGCGCTTCGACCGGGCCGAAGCCATCCGGGCTCTCCTCCTCGACATCCGATCTCACTGCATGCATGACGGCTGCTTTGAATCCTTGGGCTCGAGATCACCACACGCTGACCATCCTCCGAATGAACGACGCAGACGACCGCATATTCACCAGGGGCATCGATTCCGCGCCGGCCGATCCAATTTTCTGAGAGAATGTCCCCGATTGAGCTCTCACGCGTTGCCGATGTCGCGGATCGCGCGCAGCTTGCGCGCGTGTTGCCTCGTGACCTCGCTGGTCGCGGGCGGATGCACGACCCAGTCGGGCAAGGAAACCGGCGGCTCGGGGGGGAGCGGAGCCTCGGTCGCCGCGGGGACCGGCGGCGGAGCGTCGGGGGGCGCCGCGGGTTCGTCGGGGATGGGGATGATCACGGGCTCCGGAGGAGCGGGAGGCGGGACCACGCCTCCCGTGGCTGGCTCGCAGGGTGGGCGAGGCGCAGCAGGTGAGGGCGCCGAGACCGGTGGCGTGGGGGCGAGCACCGGCGGAGGAGCAGGAGGAGCAGGAGCAGGAGGGGCCGGGTTCGGGGCGGCCGGATCCGGCGGCGCGGTGGTCGCTCCGGGAACGGGCGGCACCGGTCCGTCCTCTGCGACGGGAGGCGCAGGCCCTGGGGGCAACGGGGCCCGCGGCGGTGGCGGCGCTGCGGGAGCTGGGGCGAAGGGCGGAGCGGCGGGCAATCCGGCCGGCGCGGGCGCCTGCACCACGACCAGCGCCCTGCTGTGCGACGACTTCGAGTCCTACCCGGTGGGGCAGGTGCCAGGAGGACCCTGGACCGCCAGCATCAATCAAGGCACCGTCGTGGTCGACACCACCCGCGCCTGGAGCGGCACCCACGCCGTCCGGGTCACGGTCGCGGGAGGGACCGGCACCTATCGCCGGGCGTTCCTGTCGACCATGGGCCCTCCGGTCTTTCCGCTCCCGGGCAACGCGTTCTACGGCCGGATGATGATCTGGCTGAATGCGGCGCCCGCCGGCAGCGTGCACTGGACCAACATCCAGGCCGAGGGGCCCGTTCCGGGCATGAACTTCCGGGCGCTCTCGCGCTACGGGGGCCAGCTTCAAAAGCGCCTGATGGCGAGCTACGACACCCAGGGTGTGGCCTCGGATTGCTGGCGACACTCGGCGACCCTCATGCCGGAGGCGCGCTGGGCCTGCATGGAGTGGCGGTTCAACGGGCCGAACAACGAGACGGACTTCTGGCTGGACGGGACGGCCCTCACCGACCTCACCGTCATCAAGCGCGGGGACGGCTGCCTCGACAACGGCACCAACGGCGACTGGTTGGCCCCCACCTACGACACCCTGCTCCTCGGGTGGGAGCACTACCAGCAGTCGATCGTGCACGACATGTGGATCGACGACGTCGGCGTTTCCCTGCAGCGCCTCGGCTGTCCCGCGGCCAACCCGCCCACCAAGTAAACCCGGTGGGCGGGGGCGGTCGGGCGGAGTGCGGTCGCCGGCCTCCGACAGACCTCACGGAGGTCCGAGGCCGGAGGCCCCTCGACTGGTTACAGACCCGGCAGGGGTCCGGTGAAGAGCGCCTGCTCGCCGGTGGCGGCGCCGGTCATGCCGAAGGTGTTCTCGTTGATGCCCAGCATGTTCATGAAGCTCACGAACATCTTGTTGTGGGCCGGGCCCGCGCCGTAGGGGATCGCGTTCGGCCCCGGTGGGTAGGCGGTCGGTCCCAGGTAGTCGATGAAGCGTCCACCCTTGAGGCCAACGCCGCTCCCTCCGGCGACCACGTACGGGATGTTGGTGTAGCTGTGCACCCCGCCGACCCCGAGCTCGGAGGTCCAGAACAGCAGGGTGTTGTCGAGCAAGGTGGTGCCATCCGGCTGCATGATGCCCTTGAGCTGCGAACACAGGTAGGCGTACTGCATCGCGTACCAGGTGTCGATGTGGCTGAGATCCGTGCGGACCGTGTTGACCTGGCTCTGGTTCAAGGTCATGAGCGCCGGGTTGTCCGGGTTGTAGGTCATGTTCAGGGCCGACACCGCGACCGTGTCGTTGTGCGTGAGCATGTGATGCTCCTGCGTGCCCGCATAGGCGATGGCCGGCAGGGCGCTGAGGTACGGGAACGGCGGGGTTGGCAACCAGCTGTGCACCACGGTGCTCTCGGCCGTCGACCACTGCATGCTGGCGACCCGCGTGAGATCACAGGAGTACGCCAGCGCCATGAGATCGAGCTGGAGCTTGCCGATGAGCGGGTAGTTGGTGACGCAGTTGTTGATCGGCAGGGTCCCGGCGGCCTGGGCCGCCTTGTCCGCCGCCATCTGCGCGGCGGTCCGCAAGGTCTGATCGCGCAGGCAGGCCTGGCGCGCCGGCGAGACCGGCATGATGTTGGCCGACCCCGGACAGCTGGTCGGGTTGGTGAGCAGCATGGTGAGCTGAGTCTCGATCTGTCGCACGAAGTCCAGGTGCTGCTGCAGCTTCGACCGATCGTCGGCGCCCACCTTGGACATGAGGCCGTTGTAGTCCGCGACCGCGTAGTCGAGCACCGACTTGCGGTTGTTGAGCGAAGCGACCATCTGCGCGGCGGTTCCCTGCTGCGCGCTCCCGAAGAGGCGGGTGTAGATCTGCACGGGATCGTCGACCGGCGGGACCACGATGGCCCGCTTGCCCTTGGGGTTGGTGTCGTTCTGGTTCACGTTGCCGTAGCACATCTGGGTGACCAGCAGCTCGAGGAAGGTGTCCTTGCTGTTGACGCCGAGCTCGAGGGACTGGAGCAGCGTCGACTTCCCGATGGCCTGGGCGATGTGCTGGTCGATGGACGGCCCACCGGCCGAGCCGTCGACGAAGTGGTTGGCGCGCCCCGCCCCGCTCGGCCCCTGCACGAGCGGGATCGCGGTCAAGCCGTGGGTCATCCCCTGGTCGTGGACGTTGGCGATCGGGCCATACTTCCCCTGGGTCGACTCCATGCTGACGCCGCGGAGCACCACGATGTTCTGCTGCAGGGCCGCGAGCGGCTGCAGGATCGGCGAGAGCGTGAAGTTGGTCGAGATGGCCGGGTTGGTCTTGGACGGCGTCGCCACCGAGGGGTTGGCCCCCACCGGGGTCCACAGCTCCGGGATGGTCCCGCAGGAGCTGAACATGACCCCGAAGCGCTTGGGGACCGCGGTCGCCGCGGCTTTGCTCGACTTCGGCATCATGGCATCGAGGAAGGGGAGCGCGACGCCGGCCCCGACGGCCCCCCGAAGCATGGTCCGACGGGACAGCCTGCGGGGGATGCTGCGCACAATGTTCTGTTCGCGTTTCATTGGACGACCTTCAGTTGGCGGAAGCTATCGCTGGTGACGAGATTGACCACCAGGTCGACCAGCTTCTGGGTGGGCGTGAAGTTGGAGGCGAGCCAGTCGAGATACGGTTGATCGGGGGCCGCGATGAGCTTCCCGGTCGCGAACTGGAACCACTGCTGCAGGTAACAGGCGCGGGTCTCCGGCATCTGGGCCACCAGCTTGGCCAGATCCGGAATGCCGTTGAAGGCCACCGGGTTGGCGTTGTTGGCGTCCAAGATCTGGCCGCTCACATCGATGGCCATCCCCTTGTCCATCTCGCGCCACTGGCCGACCATGTCGTACTTCTCGAAGGGCAGGCCGAGCGGGTCGATCGCCGTGTGGCACCCCGCGCACACCGGCGAGGTCTCGTGGGTCTTGGCCTGAGCGCGGGTGGTGGCCGAGAGATCGAGGGGCTGGAAGGTCGCGGTGAGCGCCGCCGAGGGCTCGGGGACGGACCGGCAGAGGATCTGCTGCAAGACGAACTTGCCGCGGCGAATCGCGGTCCCGAGATCCTGCACCGGGGAGTCCTTGGCCAGCGTCGCCATCAGGGACGGCTGGGTGAGGAGCCCCATGCGCTGGGCCGGGTTGAGGTCGAGCTTGGACCAGACCGTCGGGTCGCTCGACGGGGCCGTCACCCCGTAGAACTTCGCGATGTCGCTGTTGCCGAAGGTGTAGGGCGACAGCAGCAGGTCGTTGAACGTCCCGTTCTGGGTGAACATGATCGTCTGGATGAACGTCCGGGTCTCCTGCCCCATCTCGGCGGCCAGCGTCGAGGTGAAGTTCGGAAAGGCCGAGCTGTTCTTGGTGAGCGCGTTGATGGTGTCGATGCCCAGCCACTCCTCGTGCATCTTGACCAGGTTGGTCTGCGAGCGGGGCATGGCGAGCAGGCGCTGCGCCTGGGCCCGGACCTCGGCCACGTTCGAGAGGGCGCCCGAGTCCGCCGAGGCGGTGAGCGGGGCGTCCGGGATCGAGCCATTGATGAAGAAGGAGAGCCGGTTCGCCAGCTCCCAGGGCGTGAGCGAGACGATCCCGGGGCTGATGGTCTTGGTGGCATCGCCGAGCTCGGGCCGGAAGATGAAGTTCGGCGAGATCAGGATCCCCTCGATCGCCATCGCCAGCCGCGCGGGGTAGGCCCCACCCGCCGGGTTCGAGAACAGCGTCCACAGCGCGGTCTTCTCGGTGTCGGTCAGGTTGCGCCGGTAGGCGCGCTTGGCCAGATCGTAGAGGTAGGGCTGCGCGCAGGCCAGCTCGCTCTTCGTCGCGACGTTGCAACCGGTCAGGGTCGTGGGATCGGAGGTGACCCCCTTCCACATCTGGGGCGTCTGGTTGTCGCCGATCGCGACGAGCTGTGCCGCCCCCTCGTACTGCTCCATGAGCACCTGACTCGCGTTCTGCGAGCTCGACAGGTTGAGGAACCCGAGGACCTTGTTGTCGGGGATGAAGCTCGGCGCCGGCACGTCGAAGGCCCCGTAGATCGTGCCGTCGGGCTTGACCTGCTGCGTGAAGAGATCGCGAATCGACTGGGCGTACTCGGCGTTCGTCAGGCGGCGGATCGGGAGGGCCGTCGGCCCGGGGCCCCCGGGCGGGTAGACCACCGCGCCGGTCGTTCCGCCACCACTTCCCACGGTGCTGCTCCCACCACTGCCGGTTCCAGATCCAACGGAGCCGCCGCCGACGCCGGGACCGGATGCGCCCCCGGAGCCAGGACTGCCGGTCCCGCCGGGGCTCTTACCGCCGGTTCCGGTGGCGCCGTTTCCGGAGGGCGCACCGGGGGGAACGTTGCTCGCGGACCCGGTACAAGCCGAAAGGCCGATCCCTGCCGCGAAACAGAGAACCATCGACCCACGAAACCAGTGCATTCTTGCAACCTTCATAGGGGGCCTCTTCTTTATGTTCCGGCGCCGAGACGGATGTCGCAGCATCTTGTCCGAGCTGACACTGTCCGACCTGACGCCGTTCGAGCTGACGCCGACCGTTTGCGTCGGAGGCTGGATGATACAACATGGGCTGGCATATGTGGCTGTAGCGTGTCGGTGGGTTTTGGGGCCATGTCGACCTTCATTTGTCATCGGATTGGAAATCAACCGGCAGCGTGATGCTGACACGTGGTGCCACGCACGGCGAGCTGCTCTTTCAGCCGGTCCGCCGCGCCACGAAGACGAACGTCCCGACCTCGATCAGAATGTCCGACGTTGGTGCTGTCCTGTCACCCAACAGCCGCAGCGCCGAAGCGTCGAGCAGGCGGCGCGGCGGCGCTTCGAGGAGCCGCTGATGCCCAACACACAGGCTCTGGTAGCGCGGGCTGCCCGTCGCGGCGGGGGAGGTGGGGACCAGGACGGATGGGGCGCGCCATCCCGCCCGGGTCACGATCTCGTCGAGCTCGATGACGAAGTCGTCCGCTCCGCGAAACGCGGATTCCATCACGCTCTGCAGGTAGCGACCGGAGTGAAACGGCAGTGGCTCGATCGCGGGGAGCCCCTGAGCGAATGCCGCGCGCCCGGCCAGCTCGAGGAAGCCGAGGAGCGCGCGGCGCCGGTCGCCGTGAGACGCCAGGACCTTGAAGGCGCTGGTGGCCGCGTTCGTGTCGAAGGGCTCGGCGAGGAAGCTCCGGAAGTAGGCCCGCAGCTCGCTCGCGAACGGGTGGTCGACAGCGCCCGACAACCGGAGCAAGCCCTCGATCCATGCGCCCTGCAGGAGGACGATGTCGAGGGGCCATTCGTGGTCACCCGGATCTCCGAAGACGTTCGGGATGGGGACGAGCCGAGAGGCCGCCAGCTTCGCGAACGGGGCCTCGAGGAGGGTCGCCATGTCGAGGAAGTGAACGAAGCGGCCACCTGGAGCGAGGACCCGCCGAAGCTCGGCGCGGGCGGCGGCGGCGTCCGGGAGCGCATCGAACACACAGAGACCGACGATCGCGCCCACGCTCCGGTCGTCGAACGGCAACCGGTGCGCCGGAGCGACGCGGGTCCTGGCGTGGGGCGATCGGTCCCGCAGCACGCGCAGGGCCGCATCGGACGGGTCGGTGTGGATCAGCCGCTCGCGCAGGGCCGGAGGAAGCCATTCGCGCAGCTGACCGGTCCCGGCGCCGAGCTCGACGATCGGTCCTTCGGGCAGGGGTGGGAACCGCTCCAGGGTCTCCCCGACGATCTGCGCCTGCAACGTGGCGTAGGGTTCGCGCCGCTGGCGCAGAAGCTCGAGCGCGCCCAGCAGGGTGGCGTCGGGCTCCGATTGTCGAGGCGGGCCAGGCGGGCGGGAGCCGAATCCGTGGCCGCGCATCACGCGCCCCGGGGATCGTTTGGAGGCCAAGCCGGGAATATAGCTCGGACGCGCGCGCGGTCCCCAGAGCAGATTCGAGGCATACTCGGGAGCGAAAGGTTCCGGTGGGGGCGTGCCCTTGCACCTGGATGCCCGAGCAATCGATGACGAATCGCGCGAGTCAATCTGGTGGTGCCTCACTGCGACGTCGGTGCGTATGCGTCCTCGCGACCGTGCTCGCGGGGTGTGGCGGTGGCGCGGCCTCGACGGCCGGGACTGGTGGCGGGCCGCAGACCGTGGCTGGGTCGGGCGGCCAGCCAGTCCAGGGCGCGACCGGCGGGGCTCGGGGCGGCTCCGGCGGGAACGGGGCCGCCGGGCCAGCATCGACCGGAGGCAGCACCTCGTCGGGCGGGGCGCCAGCCGCCACCGGCGGCTCGCCTTCGCCAGGTGGAGCTGGCGCGGGAGGCCCCGCTGGCATGGTGGGCGCAGGCTCAGGCGGAGGCCTGGCCCCTGGCACGGGCGGTGGCTCGTCGACGGGCGGCGGGGGTGGGGCATCGGGGCCGGGCGCGGGCGGGGGGGCGGGCGCGGGCGGGGCCCTCGGTCCCTCGGCAACCTGTCCGACCACGGCCATCGTCTGCGAGGATTTCGAGAGTGGCGCCCTCGATGGGTGGGTCAAGATGGAGAGCGGCGGGACCCTGGCCATCGACGGGACCCACGCCTTCAGCGGCAAGAGCGCCCTCGCCATCACGATGGCCACGGGGCAGCGCGGGGGATGGCTGCAAAAGACCGGCAGTCCGCTGTTTCCCCTGCCGAAGAACGCCATGTACGGGCGCGTGATGATGTACTTCGAGAGCCTTCCGGCCGGCCACACCGACTTCGTTCGTGCCGCCCCCACCGGCGGTCAAACTCCCTGGTACAACGTGGGCGAGCAGACTGGCAAGGTCCTGCTCAACTACTACGGCAACGGAAGCGATTGCTGGGCGCGGCCGGCGCCGAGCACCGCCATCCCCCTCAACACCTGGATGTGCTGGGAGTGGAGCTACGACGGCCCGAAGAATGAGATTCAGTTCTACATCGATTCGCAGCTGGCCCGCACGGTCGATGGGGTGGGGGACGGCTGCACGGGCCCCAACGTCTGGACGGCTCCGCAGTTCAACTACCTGGCGATTGGCGCGTACAACGCGCAACCGACCAACGCTCCCTCGGTGGGCAAGATGTGGTTCGACGACATCGCCGTCAGCACGCAGGGCCGGGTCGGCTGCCCGGCGCCCATGGCTCCGTGACCGGCCCTCCGTCCCCTTCGTGGAACCCGGAATGCTCTTCCGGTCCGATGCACTAGAATCGGGGGATGTACACGCTCCTACATCTGGCCGTGCTCACGATCACGGTCCTGCTCCTCGCGCGGGTCCTGCCTGGCTTTCGGATTCGCGGTGCCTCGACGGCGGTGACGGTGGCCGTGGTCTTCAGCTTGCTGAACTGGTCCGTGGGGTGGCTGGTCAAGGTGATGCTGTTTCTGCCGGCGATCCTGACGCTCGGGCTTCTGTTCTTGATCTTTCCCCTCATCGTGAACGTGGTGGTCCTGTGGCTGACGGACAAGGTCCTCGCCTCGTTCGAGCTCGCCGATCGCCGGACGTTGTGGCTGGCGGCCCTCGCCATCACGCTGGTGAACTTCGCGGTCCACGTCGCGCTGCGGGCGCACGCCGGGGCAAGCTGGGATCCGAACGCCGTGGTTCACGTCTGACGGCCTGACTCGACGGCGACGGCGACGGCGCTCCGGCGAGCGCGCGATCCGGCGTATCCTCGTCCGGTGGAGGACATCCTCGAGGCGACGCGGCGGTACGAGACCTGGCTCGGGGGCTTCATGTCGCTCGTGCGCCCCGACATCGCGGAGAAGCACCGGCGCATGCGCGCGGGTCCGTTCTCGTTCATGCGCGCGACCTTCTACCGCTGGTGCGCGCTGTGGATCAGGACGGCCGGAGATCTGGCCGGCCGCGCGCCGGTGCTCGGGGTTGGCGATCTGCACCTCGAGAACTTCGGAACCTGGCGAGACGCCGAGGGGCGCCTGATCTGGGGGATCAACGACTTCGACGAGGCGGCCGTCCTGCCATGGCCACACGATCTGGTTCGCCTCGCCAGCAGCGCGCACCTGGCGATCGCCGACTCTCACGTGCGGCTGGCGCGCCGGGATGCCTGCGACGCCATCTTGCAGGGCTATCGGGACGGGGTCGACTCGGGTGGGCAACCGTTCGTGCTGGAAGAAGGTCACGCCTGGCTGCGCACCGTCGCCACCTCCGAGCTCCGCCAGGCCGACGTGTTCTGGCGGAAGCTGGACGCGCTCCCGACCGCCCGTTCGGTGGATGGCGGGGCCAGGGCCGCCATCGTCGAGGCCATGCCCTCCGCCGCCGGCACGCCGATCCGCTTCGCACGGCGGGTGGCGGGAATGGGGAGCCTCGGGCGCCCTCGCTTCGTCGGGATCGCCGCCTGGAAGGGCGGGAAGGTGGCACGCGAAGCCAAGGCCATGGCGCCCTCGGCGTGGAACTGGGCCAACCGGCGCAGCGCCAGGACGCTCATGTACGCCAGGGTGCTGGCCAGGGCGGTGCGGGTGCCCGACCCGACGGTGCGGGTGGCCGCCGGGCAGTGGCTCGTGCGTCGCCTCGGCCCGCACTGCACCCGGATCGAGCTCGCCGACTTGCCGGACGCGCACGACGAGGAGCGGCTGCTCTACGCGATGGGCTTCGAGACCGCCAACATCCACCTCGGCACCCCGGGGGCGCGGGCGACGATTCGTTCCGAGCTGCGAAGGCTGAAGGGCCGATGGCTCCGCGATCGGGCGGAGGCCCTGGCCATCGCCGTGCGCGGCGACTGGGCCCGCTGGCGCGCCGAAACCGCGTAATCTTCCCGGCATGATTCGTTGGCTCGACCATGTGAACCTGCGCACCGCCGACGTCGAGCGCATGGTGCGTTTCTACGTCGATGTCGTGGGGCTGCGCCTCGGCGATCGGCCCCCCTTCGCTTTTCCCGGGGCCTGGCTCTATGCCGGTGAGCGCCCGGTGGTGCACCTGGTGGGCGAGCCGGGGGTAGCGGCCGCGGCCATACCGGGCGACCCTCTCACCCCCCTCACGCTCGAGCACTTCGCGTTCGCGGCGGACGATCCGGAGTCCTTCCAGCAGCGCCTCGAGGCGCAGGGGATCGCCTACAGACGCTCGCTCCAGACCGGAAGCGGCCGGATCGTCGTCAACCTGCGCGATCCCGACGGGAATCGACTGCACGTCGACTTCGACCCGCCGGCTGGATCTCCTTAGCGCCTCGTTCAGCTCCCGCTGATCAGGCGAGCGTAGCGCGGCCTTGCCGCGCGGAGCGAGAGGGGCGCGGGGACGTGCGAGCGCAGCGAGCCACGTCTGCGATACAATCGCCGCGCGGGGACGTGCGAGCGGCAGCGAGCCACGTTCCCGATACAAACAAATCACTTGCAGACGAAGGCGATGTCGTCGACCGAGACGTCGAAGTCGGCCCCGGAGGACTTGACCTCGAAGTGGATCGCATAGAGGTGGGACCGGTCGATGTGCGGACGGCGCGGGGCTCCCCAGAACGGCTCCTGTGCCATGTCGCGGAAGGGGATCACGTATCGCTTCCATTGCTCGCCGAGGGTGATCTCCGCGGCGAAGTCGTTGAAGCACTTGCTGCAGATCGCTCCGTCCGGATCGGTGTTGCCGTCCGGGAGCTTCACGAAGAGCTTGGCGGTGGACCCGGCGCCGCGCTTGGCGAAGAAGGTGATCCCCTCGTACTTGGACGCGTCGAAGGCCTCCTTGGGATCCCGAAAGTTGAGGCCCATGGCCGCGTAGACGATGGGGGCCGCAGCCAGCTTGCCCTTCATGTTGGCGGAGTACCGGGAGGCGTTTCCTCCCTCCGCCACCGTGAAGGTTCCACCGTTGTCGCCCTGCTCCGGGACGACGGTCGAGCCCTCCTTGTCGGCATAGGTGTACCAGTAGCCGCCGCGGTCCTCCAGCGTCGCGATCTGGTTGTTGGCGTCCTCGAAATCGTCGATCAGGCCGTCGGGCCCGCAGGCCTGGAAGGTGGGCGGGCGATCGCTCACGGCGCGCTGGCCGAAGGGCACGCAACCGAATGAGACGGCCGCCAGGCCCGTCAGCAGGGCCAGTGGCACGCGCGGCGAAAACGGATCTCGTCTCATGGGGTCGCTCCGGGCTAGGAGGTGGGCGCCGGGGAAGCGCGGGCAGTAGATATCCGGTCCGGCGGGATGACGTCAAGGGGGCCGGGGCGATCCCTCTGCGTCGGCCTTCCCAAGTCCCGACGATGATTGACAACGACAGGCCGCGACTCGACACTACCCCCGCCGTTTCAACCCGGCCTCGAGGGCAGATGTCCCGGATTCGACCCTTGCCGCCCGTCGATTCCCATCACGTTTCCACCCAAGGAACATCATGACGTCAATCGCTCGCGCAATCTTGGTGCTCACGGTCCTGTCATCGCCGGCGGCGATGGCACAAGCTTCGGCCGCCGGTGCCGGCGGGGCGGGTGGCAAGGCCCCTGCCGCCCCGGTTTCTCAGGCGCGTCCGGCGGTTCCCGCTCCGCCTCCGGCGGCGGCGCCCGCAGCGGCAGCCGCCGCCGCTCCCGCCCCCGCGACGACCGGCGGGCCGAGGCCTGCGGTGGCGCCCGCACCCGCAGCGGCCGCGGCGCCGGTCAAGCTCACGCCGAACCTCGGTGCCTCGAAAGAGGAAGGTCCCCCGCGCCCGACGGGCTCGGTGGTGCCTGCGGGCGCGGGGCTCTCGCCCTCGCTCCCCCAGATCGGCAGCGCCTCGAACGTGTCGGCGCGCCAGATGGAGGAGCTCGCCTCCAGCACGTCCCACACCACCGACGAGTGGAAGTTTCAGGTGCACGGTTACCTGCGCGCCCCGTTGCGTTTCAGCTGGGGTCCGCCGACGCCGGCGGTTCAACCGAGCATCTACGATCCGGCGACCAACCCTGGCCCCAAGGGGAGCTTCCGCGCCCCTTACGCGCCGGGCGAGGCCCCTCCGCCCGGGACGGAGCTGCACGGAACGCCGAGGGTCCCTGGATACAGCTACACGACCTGGGCCTTCACCAACACCATCGGGGGGCCCTGGACCCAGCTCGACTTCTCGTACGGTAACTCGCGGGTGATGGGGACCGTGATCGTCGATTCGTACAATCAGACCGACGGCAGCTATCGGAACCTGCAGGCCCAGCAGGGCATCGACCAGGTCTTCCTGACCATGAACTTCCCCGAGGCTTTCGGGGATCGCGGGGGCCTGGTGTGGAACATCGGCTCCTTCCAGAACCGCTACGGGGTGGCGGGAAAGTACGACGCCGGGATGTACGAGACCTACCTCTTCGGGCGGACCCACATCGCCGGATCGACCTGGACCGGAAACTTCTCGAACGTGGACGCCGCCGGGGACTGGTCGCTCATCGCCGAGGCCGGCTTCGGATCCAAGCTGGACGTCGTTCCGTTCTTGAACAATCAGAACTACCAGGTCTTCCAGAACGTCCCCATCGGCGCCAACAATGGATCCCCGTACCTGTCCGATCGCTCGCCCGACTACTTGCCGTGGGCCGGCCCGGTGCCGCAGGGTTCGACCTACCTGCACCATGAGCACCTGGTGGCGAAGTACCGCAGCCTGCTGACGTTCGGTCTGCACTACCTCTTCACCTGGACCCCGGACGACAACTGGAGCCCGATCAACTCGCGGCAGATCAGCGTCAGCACCCAGCAGGTCCAGGCCGCCGTGCCGCGGGCCCGCGGCCCCATTCAGGGCAGCATGGAGATCTGGGGCGGAGAGGTGAAGCTGAGCGGCGGGCCGCTCGGGTACGGATACCTCGGGTACGCCCACATCGACGCGCGCAACATCAACGCGCTGGCGGAGTCGCTGGAGATTGGCCACTCCTACGGCGGCCCCGGCTTCAAGCAGAACTACTTCGGGGAGTCGTTCAACGCCCACACCGGGGTGTACGACGGCCCGCAGAACGAGACCGGCATCGTGCAGAACATCAGCGCGCAGTACTCCTTCAGCTTCGCCGAGTACGCCCGCGCACCCGAGGAGTTCTGGGGCGATGGAAGCGATCTGGTCCTCACGGCGTTCGGGTTCCTCTCCATCGTGGACAGCAAGCCACCGGCCATCGCGCTCACCGGCGATCCAGCGGCCGGGGTGGCGGGCGATCCGGCTCGGGCCAAGACCTGGGACATGAGCACGAAGAAGCTGAAGTTCGGGTTCGATGCCTTCTACAACCCGCTGTCGTGGGTCGGGGTCGGGGCACGCTTCGACGTGGTACAGCCCGATCTCGACGCCGCCTATTCGCGGACCCCGGCGGTGGCCGGCAACCCGAACGTCCCGCTCGGCAACCCCGGCGGCAGCGACCTGAACTTCGAGCTGCTCACCGGGCGCGTCGTCTTCCGGACCGAGTTTCTCACCCACGAGACCATCACGCTCGCCTACTCGCACTACTTCCTCGGGCGGGCGGCCTACCCCAACTTCCCGTACGCCTGGGTGGCCAAGGCCGACGCCGACGCACTGTCGCTCGCTGCGACCTTGTGGTGGTAAATCAGATCGGTCGAGAGGCCCTCAATGGATTGCTGCGCATGCGCCATGGCGCACGCGCGACGCGCACGCGCCATGGATCGATTAATCAACGCAGGGAAAGGGAATCGTCATGAACAAGACCGCGCAGAGAAACCGTAGCCTGGTGCTGGCTGGCGTGCTGTCGACGCTGGGGATGCTGGCCGCCGCTTGTGGCACGGATCCCAACGGAACGCCCGCGACGACGGGCGGCACCGGCGGGAAGTCTGGCACGACTGGAGGCGGTGGCAGCGCCGCGCTGCCCTCGCTCGGGGCCATCGTCGGCACGCCGCTCCAGACCTTCGACACGGACTCGGCGGGCTTCATCTTGTCGCAGTACGCGGATCCCACGGAGATGAACCTCGCGGTCACCGCCCCGACCGGGACGGCGGTCTCCTGGGATTCGACCGAGGGCAGCCCCACGCCCGGCTCGTTGAAGGTGACCGCCGCGTTCACCGACTGGAACCAGTGGGTCGAGGTGCAGACAGCCATGCTCAAGCCGTTGCTGGACTTCACCGGCAAGAAGCTTCACGTCCGCATGAAGGTGGCGTCCGGCTTCGGCACGGACATGTACGCGCTGTGCGGGGCGCAGGCGATCGTCGACACCACCAGCGCCTATGTGCAGATCAACAATTACACCATGGTGCAACTCGGCACGGGCTGGCAGGAGTTCGTCGTGGACGCGAGCACGGGTACCGCGGGTGGCTTCGATCCCAAGATGGTCATCACCTACGGCCTGCACATCACCTCGGGGCAGGGCAACGCGACGGCCGCCAAGCCCACGCCCGCGGTCTTCTACGTCGACAGCTTCTCGCTCGAGTGAGCCGGCCGGTAGCGGTCTCGACCACGAGACCGCACCGATGCCCGTCTCGACCCGACCCGTCAGCGTGGGTGGGCGGCCTTCCCGGGGTGGGTGGCCGCCTGCAGATCCGCACGAAGCTCTTCGGCCGTGCGGCGCGGCCCGTACCCAGGGGTGTCGGGCTGGATGCGCCAGCTCTCGGCGAGCGGGCCGAGGTCCACGGTGTCGAAGCCGAACCCGTCGATGATCCCGGCGACGGTGAGCTTGGCGGCGGGGTCGTTTCCCGCGATGGCGAGCGCCCGGCGCTGGCTCGAGCCACGGGGCTGCCCGTGGGTGGTGAGCTCCGCCGCGCGGATGTGGTTGAAGGCCTTCACCACCATCGACCGCGGGAGGTGCGCCTGCAGGAGCTCGGCCGAGGAGACGGACCCGTCGTCGAGCTCCGGGATGTGACCGTCCCGCTCGGGATAGTAGTTGTTGGTGTCGATGACGACCTTCCCCACCAGCGGGGCCACTGGCACCTGCCGATAGTTCTTGAGCGGGATGGTGACCACCACCAGCTCCCCCACGGTCGCCGCCTCGCTCGCCGTGGCAGCCCGGGCCCGGCCCCGGGTCGGAACCCCGGGGACTCCGTCAGAGCCGGAGGCCGTCCCCAGGCCCTTCACCAGCTCGGCCAGCGTGTCCGGCTCCCGCGAGTTGGCGATCGTGACATCGTACCCGCTCTTCAAGAACAGCCGGGCCAGCTGGCTGCCGATGTGTCCTGCCCCGATGATACCGATGGTCTTCATCCACCAAGCCTAAGGACCAGTACCGATCCCGGCAAGGTCCGCGCGCCCCAAGCCGGCGGCCGAGGGAGACCCTCCGTTCACTCGCGCCGCGTCCCCCCATCGGGGCTCGGCGCGGCGCTCGGCGGCGCCCCCGCCGCGGGGCGGGGCGGAAAGCGCGCGGCCACGAACGCGTCGATGGTGCGCGCCGCGGCCTGCGCATCCGGCGAGCTCCCGTCGAGCTCGTCGCGCAGGCTGAGCAACACCGCGCGCCGCTCGCGGGGCGATCGGCGGTCGTCGGCCGCGATCTGCTCGAGCAGCCGAGGCAGGCGGTCGCGCGCCGCCCGGATGCTCTCGGCGTGAAACTCGGCCGCCCGCCGGGCGCGGGTGTCACGGGTCGCGTAGAGGAAGCGCGCCTTGGCGTAACGGTTGGGATCCCGCCCCGACAGCCGCATCACCTCGTCGGTCACGTCGAACCGCCACGCGACCAGCGAGAACAGCGGATCGTCGAAGCTGCAGTTCTTGCAACCCTCGCGCGGATCGGCGTGGTTCGGGCTGGGCGGCGCCACGAGCAGAAAGGATGTGTCATTTTGCGCCCGGTCGTCCCCCGGCGGCGGCTTTCCGTTCTGCACCAGACCGACCACGGTGCCCTGCAGCGACGGGACGTTGCGCGGGGCCGCGACCGGTTTGAGGATGGCGAGGGGCGAGAGCAACGACGCGCGCCGGTCGCGAAACGAGACCACCCCGTCGGCGGCGATGCGCGCGGTGAACGTCGAGCCCTCGTAGACCAGATCGCCGGTGCCGTCCCCGGCGGGACGGAGCTGGTACTGGTCGGATCGGGGTGGTGTGGTCCCGACGGCGGGGAGCAGGAGCTGGCTGGCCCGCGTGGAGGTCGAGGCCTGGGGAGCGGGCTCGACCTGCAGGTGCGGAAACAGATCGGGCCTGCGCGGGCCGGTCGCGACGGTCCCCGCGTCCGGGGCCAAGGGGACCAAGGAGAGAACCATGCTCACGATTCGAGTGACGTTCGACACGAGGCCCTCCACCCGGGCTGGTTCATGAATCGGTCCGCCCGGCGGGGAGTATACCCGCTGTCCAAGCTCTCTTCTCGTGGACGGCGAGAAACGCGTCGTCAGGCGGCGAGGCCCGGCAACGGCTGCTTGCTCGCCGCCGGGAGGCCGGGATCACCGAAGCCCGCGTAGCTGGTGATCCCCACCGCCTCGCACAGGTTGAGCAGCACCCGTTCGTGGCGCTCGGTCGAGTACAGGTACCGGCCCCCGGGCGCGGTCTCGAGGTAGCCTCCCTTCCCGGTGGCCAGCACGAAGCGCATGGACTTCTGGTCGTGGGCGTCGGCGTCGCCCATGTCGCGACACCAGGCCACGAGCGTGGTGTCGAACAGGGTCTTCGAAGGATCCTCGGGATCCTGAAAGCTCTGGAGCTTGCCGATCAGGGCGACGAACTGCTCCGAGAGGTACTTCTCGAACTCGATCAGGTTCGCGAAGTGGCTGTCGGCCCCGCTGTGAATGAACCCTCCGTGCTGATCGTCGAAGGGGAGACGTCCGGGCAGGTTCACCATCAGGGTTTGATCGTTGCCGTACTCGAGCGCCGCCACCCGCGTGAGATCGCATGCGAAGGCGCTCACGATGATGTCCTGGTGGATCGGGTTGGTGGCGATCGCGTCCACGATCTCCCGGTAGATGAAGGTGCCGTCGGGGGCGGGCATGCCGGGCTTCATGCATCCCGCGCCGGCGCTGGCGCTGGCGCTGTGGGTCAGCTTGTTCTCCAGCTGGCGGATGGAGTCGAGGTGCAGATCGAGCTTGGCGGCCTCCTGGCGGCCGAGGCTGCTCTTGAGGGCGGTGGCCTCGGCCGTCACGAGATCGAGGATGCTCTTGCGGCGGGCCAGCAGCGCAGCCGGCGAGATCCCGGCGGGGAGAGCACCGCCGAAGACGGTGGTGTAAGCCGACAGCGGCGAGCCGATGGTGGGCAGGTTGTTCCCCCCGCTGCCGCCGTAGAACATGGTGTTCCCGCCCGGGGAGTTGGTGGCTCCGCCAAGGAGCAAGCAGGCGATCGGTCGCTTGATCCCGCCGGCGATCATGCGGCTCGCGATGAACTGCTCCACCGAGATCTTGAGCTGTCCGCCATAATCACCGAACCCGAGCCCGGTGAGGCCGTCGGGGCTGCCGTGGTTGTCCCCGGGGTTTCCGCTCGGGAGCCCTTCGATCATCACCAGGCTGTCCTGGATGGCGGCGAGCGGGGAGGTGCAGGTGCTGAAGGCGGTGATGGTCTCGCCAGCGATCCCGGGAGGGGTCCAGATCGGTGGGTAGGTCCCCATGGTGCAAAACAGCAGCAGCCGCTTGGTCTTCGGTGCCCCCGCTGCGCGGGGGCGCTCCTGGTCGAGGCCGACCGACAGGAACGGCGCAAGGAGCAGGCTCGCGCCGAGGCTGGTTGCGAACTGTCTGCGGTTGGGGCGGCGCATTCGGGGGTCGGCTCCCGAGAGGAGCCTAGTGCACCGCCGTCGAAATGACATCATATTCGGCCGACGATCTCAGCCTTGTCGGCCTCGGTATTGACGCTATTTCGACGGCGCCGCGACGCGGCCGGGCCTGTCGCCCTCGTCTCCCCTTCTTGGGGGCGGGGACCATGGGATCGCGCGCCGGCAACGGAGCAGCTCGGCCGGATTGGCGACGCAGCGCCCCGCCCCGGTCAGTCGACCGTCTTCCGAAACCGCGCCGCCGCCAGGATGATCAGCACCGCCAGGATCGCCCCCAGCGCGATCACCTCGCCCCACAGATCCCGGAGCCCCGCGCCCTTGAGGGCAATGCCGCGCACGATGCGCAGAAAGTGGGTGAGCGGCAGGGCCTGGGCCAGGAATTGCGCTGGCCGTGGCATGCCGTCGAAGGGAAACATGAACCCGGACAGCAAGATGTTCGGCAGCAGGAAGAAGAACGACATCTGCATGGCCTGCTGCTGCGTCCGGGCCAGGGTCGAGAAGAACAGCCCCAGCGCGAGGTTGGCGGCGATGAACAGCGACGAGAGCAGGTAGAGGAGCGGCAGGGAGCCCACGAAGGGCGTGTGAAAGACCACCGTCCCGATCAAGAGGATCAGCGTCATCTGCGTGTAGCCGATCCCCACGTAGGGGATGATCTTCCCGATCATGAGCTCGAGGCGCCCAACCGGCGAGACCACCAGCTGCTCGAGCGTTCCGCGCTCGCGCTCGCGGGCGATCCCCATGGCGGTCAGCATGATCATGGTCATGGTCAGGATCACGCCGACCAGCCCCGGCACCACGAAGATGGCGGTCTTGAGCTCGGGGTTGTACCAGGTGCTGGGCTCGACCGTGAAGGCCGGCGCCACCGCCGGCAGCCCGAGGCGACCCAGGCGCAGGGTGGTCAGGCGGGCCGCGCGATCCGCGACCACCCCGGAGGCGGTGTCGATCGCGCTCGCCACCGTCTGCGGATCGGAGCCATCGACCACCAGCTGGACCATGGTCGGCCGCCCCCGCCGCAGATCCGAGGAGAAGCGGGGCGGCACCACCAGGGCGACGTGGGCTCGGCCGCTGCGCAGCGCGCGGTCGATGTCGTCGTAGCTCCGCACCTCCCCCACGAGATCGTAGAACTGCGTGGCCCGGAGGGTGGCCGCGAGATCGCGGGACTCGGCGCTCGCGTCCTGGTCGAAGACCACGGTCGGGATGTGGCGAACGTCGGTGTTGATGGCGTAACCGAACAGGGTGATCTGCACGATCGGCAACGCCGCGGCCATCGCCATGGTCAGGTGATCCCGGCGGAGCTGGATCAGCTCCTTCCAGGCGATGACGAGCGGTCGGCGCATCAGCCGACCACCCCGCCGCGACCTGCGCTGGCCCCGCCCACCGGAGCGAGGGTGGCGTCGGCCTCCACACGCTCGCGCCGGTCATATTCGCGCGCCGTGGCCACGACGCCATCCTCCACCGAGACCCGCGCCGGGCGCAAGCCGGGAAGCGCGCGACGGGCTCGTGCCTGTGGGCTCCGACGATGAGTCGTGGGAGAATACGGGGTTGGAGCCACGGGTGTCTCGGACGAGAGGCCAGATCCTTGCGACAGCTCACCTTCGGGATGGGCGCAATGCGACCCTCGAAGGGTGATCGAGGACGACGCTCCCGGGCTGCTCGCTTACCTGGAAGGAATCGCGGGCGAGACCGACTTCCTCACGTTCGGTCCCGGCGAGCTTGGAATGACGCTCGATCAAGAAGTCGCGTTCCTGAAATCCTTGGCCGATCCCGCCTCGTTGAAGGGAATGATGGTGAAGGCCGTGGTCGCGGGGGAGATGGTGGGAAATGCCCTGCTCAGTCGCTCACCCCGTCCACGGATCCGCCATGTGGCCGAGCTGGGCCTTTCGGTTCGGCAGGGTTTCTGGGGAGTGGGCCTTGGCTCCGCGCTTTGCAAGACCATATTCACGGAGGCGAAGGGAGCTGGCATCACCAGGGTTGCCCTGAAGGTTCGGGCCGACAACGTTCGAGCCATCCGGCTGTACGAGCGTCTCGGGTTTTGCCGAAGGACGGCTGATGGGAGCGTTCCTGGTGGGCGGTGTCGAGGTCGACGAGCTCGCGATGGGGCTCCGGATCTGAGAGACGTTCACGCCGTCTGGCGACGCGTTCCGCGCTTGTCGGCTCGGCGGCCGAACATGATGTCATTTCGACGGCGGTGCACCCGTCTCACCGAGGGTGGCGTCGGCCTGCGCCAGCTTGCGCCGCTCGTCCTCGCGCACCATCGCCACGAAGGCATCCTCCACCGAGACGCGCGAAGGGCGCAAGTTGCGGACCGGGTGACCGGCGCCCTCCAGCAATCGCCTCACCAGCGGCTCCGGGTCGGCCGCGCCCCGGGTCGTCACCCGCAGGATGGCGCCGAAGTGAGCGACCTCCTCGATGCCTGGGCCGCCGTGCGGATCGATGGCGGCGCGCAGGCGATCGGCCGCCTCGATCGGGCGGGTCACCTCGAGCTCGAGGGCGCGGAGGTGGCGTCTCTCCACGATCTCCGCCGGGGTCCCCGTGTCCAGCACCGACCCGTCGAAGATGAACGACAGCCGGTGGCACCGTTCAGCCTCGTCCATGTAGTGGGTGGTCATCAGCACCGTCGTCCCCTCGGCCGCCAGGCGGTGAATCAGATCCCAGAAGTCGCGCCGACTCACCGGGTCGACCCCGGCGGTGGGCTCGTCGAGGAACAGGAGCGGCGGGCGGTGAATGGTGGAGCTGGCCAGGGCCACCCGCTGCTTCCACCCACCCGAGAGGGTCCCGGTGATCTGGCCACGCCGCGGGCCCAGATCCGCGCGGGCGATCGCCTCGTCCACGCGCGCGCGCAGGCCGCCCCGCCCACCTGGAACGCCGTAGAGGCCGGCGTAGAAGCGCAGGTTCTCCTCGACCGTCAGGTCCTCGTAGAGGCTGAACCGCTGGGTCATGTAGCCGATGCGCGCCTTCACCTGCTCCGCGTCCTCGGCGATGTCGTAGCCGACGACCCGGCCGCTGCCGCCGGTGGGCCGGAGGATCCCGCACAGCATGCGGATGGTCGTCGACTTCCCGGCCCCGTTCGGGCCGAGCAGGCCGAAGATCTCGCCGGTTCGAACGGTGAGGGACACGTCCTTCACCGCCAGGATCGCGCCGAACCGTCGGGAGAGGGCGTGGGTTTCGATGACCGCGCTTCCGGGGGCCGCCCCGGGGCCCGTCCGGTCAGGCGCCGTCGCCGTCGCCGTCTCGGTCGCCGTCGCCGTCTCGGTCGCCATTCCGGCCACGGTCAGGAGCCCGCGCCCTGGCCCGCGATCTCGGCGAAGAGCGGCACGCCGGCGTGCAGCTCGTGGCCGGGATCGTCGAACCGCAGGCGCACCCGCACCACCAGCTTGGCGCGCTCGTCGCGGCTGAAGATGTAGCGGGGCGAGAACTCCGTGCGCCGGAGAATACGCTCCACCTTTCCCGCCACCGGATGCGAGAGCGAGTCGACCCGGGCCGTCGCCGCCGCGCCCACGTGTACGCCGCCTACCGCCCCCTGCGGGACGAACACGTCGGCATACGGGTGCGCGGTGTCGGCGACGGTGATCACGGGCTGGCCCGCGGCAGCGGTCTCTCCCGTGCGCAGGTGAACCTCGAGCACTTCGCCCGGCTCGAGCGCGCGCAGCTCGAAGCGCGCCACCCGCTGGCGCTGCAGCTCGCCGTTGGCGCGCGCCGCCGCCAGCCGATCATCGGCCACCGCCACCTCCTGACGGCGCGACCCCTTGGTGGCCGCCTGCAGGGTCTCCTCGGCGGCGTGGCGGTCGGCCGTTGCCCGGGTCCACTCGGCCTCGGCCTGGTCCAGCGCCGCCTGCGGAACCGCTCGCCCGGCGAACAGGGCGCGCGTCCGCTCGGCCGACAGCTTCAGCAGCGCCTCGCTGGCCCTGGCGGCGTCGAGCCGGGCCCGCAGCGCGCTCACCTCCTCGGGGCGCGTCCCCGCGCGGAGCAGCGCGAGCTGCTGCTCGGCCGCGCGGGTCTCCGCGTCTCGCGCCGCGAGCGCGCTCCGCTCGAGCTCGGGATCGACCCGAGCGATCAGCGCACCCGCCGGCAGCACGTCGCCTTCGTGCACCGCCAGCTCCCGCACGCGCCCGCTGACCTCGAACCCGAGATCCCGCTCCTCGTACTCGACCACGCCTTGATACGACGCCGCATCCTCCGACCGCGGCCGACACCCGGCGGCGGCGGTCAAAGCCAAAGCGGCGGCGATGGTCCCGGCACACCAGCGCCAGCGCCGGCGAAAGCGAAGGCCGCCGATACGGCCGAGGTTGCAAGTCCGGTTCATGAGATCGCGTGGCCCCCGGTCCGCTCCAGCGTTACCCGCGATTATGCACCCTCGCGCCCTCCTGTCTCTGGGATGAGGTCCCCTCCCATCGGACATCTGTTCCGGGTGACTCATTTCGCGGCTTACCCCAAGTGTGCCCTGAGTGCTCCCCCGGTCCCGCGGTCGAGCCCTCGACCGGGTGCCCCGCGGATCGGGTCGGGCGGTCACAGTCGTGCGGCCGCTTCGCGTAGCCGCGCGGCGGCGCCGGACGCCACGACGTCGCCGTGGCCCGGAATGACCCGAACCAGGCCATCTTCGGCCGCGACACGCTCGAGGCTGGCGCGCAGCGCCGGCCGATCCTTGGCGAACCAGAGCGAGGTTGGCCTTGGTACCGACAGCGTGCCGGTGGGGTGGAGAAACACCCCGAGTAGACCGGTCAGCCGTGGCAGGTTCAGCAGCGTGTCGCAGAACACCGCCGAGGCCCCGTCGGGGCTGCGCACGAGGAGCACGCCCTCGCGCGCCCCGATCCCTTCGAGCTCGCGCAACGAGACGCTCGGGTCGACCGGGACGTCGGCGTAGGTCCCCGCGCAGGGGGTGGCGCGCGAGGCCGCCGCCATCGCCCCGCTCGGGGCGTACGCCTTCGCGCCAGGGTAGCGCGCCTGCATGATGTGCGCATCCTGGCGGTGGAAACGATTCGGGATCAGGATCGCAGCGACCGTGCCCCACGCATCGATCTGCGCCATGCTCGGCTCATCGAGGGCGATCCCGTTGTGCATGAGGATTCGCCCGTCGGCGAGGCGCGCGAGGACCATCACGCGCTTGTTGTAGGCGTTCATCCGCCCCTCGACGCGCCACAGGTTGGGCGCGAGGACCTCGATCGGCGCGTGGGGAAGGACGGTCCAACGGCGAAATCCGACGGCCATGGGGGTGAGCCTACACCGGTGGCAGCTCGGCCCCGGGCGCGCGCGATTCCATCTGGCGCAAGGGCGGTGCCTGTGGAAGGGCGGGCTGCGCCGCGGTCAGGGTCGTGGCGGCCATCCTCAGACGCGATACTCGACCTGGACGAGACCGCTCGGGAAGGCCTGGGTCCGCACCAGGGAGAGCGGCTGCTCGATGCCACCCGGCCCGAACAGGCGCACGCCATCGCCGAGCAAGATCGGGATGATGGAGATCGTGAGGTCGTCGACCAGGCGGGCGGCGAGGAAGTCGCTCACCACCACGCCGCCGTCCACGTAGACCCGGCGGGCGCCCTCGGCGGCCAGACGTTCCAGCAGCGGCGCCGGATCGCCGGCGTGGAACCGTTCTCCGTGCCTCGGCGGCCGGGCGGCGTGGGTCAGGACCACGCACGTCTTGCCGGCGTACGGCCAGGTCGGAAACCCGAGCGCCGTCTCGTAGGTCCGCCGGCCGCAGACGATGGTGTCCACGGCGCCGAAGAAGGCCCCGAAGCCGTAGTCCTCACCGGTCCGCTCGACGGCGCCGAGCCAGTCGATCGTACCATCGCGGCGGGCGATGTGGCCGTCGAGCGACGTGGCGATGAACACCGAGCAACGGGGCCGCAGCATGGCCGTCATGCCGGCCTCTTATGCCATCATCACGGGGCCGTGGCTGCCGAAAAATGACACCGCCCCTGGTCTCGGGGCGTCCGTGCGGTCAAGCTCGAAACGAGGTCCGCCATGTCCATCGTCGAGTCATTGAAGCGTCTCGTGGATCCCGTGCAGGCGCGCAAGGAAGAGGCCGAGCGGAAGGCCGCGCGCGAGCAGCCCGTGCGGGAGGCGGAGGGCCCGCCCGCGTTCCGGTGTCGCGTGTGCGGGCACCTCGGGCGGGACGCGATGTTCTGCTCCGAGTGCCTGGCGGCCACCATGCAGCCGATCCGCAAGTAGAGCCAGGGCCCCGTCCCCGTCAGCGCTCGCTCTTGGCTCGCGTCAACCCGGAGGCGCGTGAGGGCCTCGCCGCTGCCGCCGAGCCCGATGCCGGCGGCTTGGATCGGGCCTTCTCGTCGAGGAACGCCGCCACCCACGCGAGCGGCGCGTTCCAGTTGATGGTGATCTCGTTCACCGACCAGGCGCCGCCGTGATCCATGAAGCACTTCTGCGGGGCGCACCCGGCCAGGCCCGCCGACTGCACCCAGGGATCCTGCAGCTCGGAGTTCGGGCCACCCGACAGGATTCCTGGCGGGGGCGACGGGTACTTGGCGTTCGCCTGGTGACACCAGAATCGATGGTAGGGGTTCACGAGTGGGCGGTCCCCGTAGCCCGTGACGAAGCTTTGATCGAGCGGGTTTCGGCCGAGGAGGTAGTCCATCCCCTGGGTCACCCCGTCGAGGTACTTCGGCTCCTGCGTGAAGTCGTAGGCCAGCGCCAGCATGAGGGCGTTGTTGGCCACGAACGAGTTCGACCCCCAGGGATAGCCCTTCTGGGGGACCGCGAAGGGAAGCCGGTAGCCCTCCTTGGGGATGAGCCCGAGGTACACGTCCGCCACGTCCACGATGTTCTTCCGGATGGCGGCCACCTCGGCCTTGGTGAGGCCGTTCGGGACGATGGCCAGCGAGATCGACCCGAGGGCGCGGGTGTCGCCCCAGGTCATCGAGGTGAACATCCCCGGGTTGTCGGTCCACTCCACGGTGACCTGCTTGAAGTGCTCCGACTTGCGGATGAAGTCGCGGTACGTCGCCTCCTTGGTGGTGATGAAGAGCTCGGCCGCCGCCCAGTAGAAGTCGTCGCCGAGGTTCTTGTCGTCGTAGGGGCCGCCGCCGTCGCCGCCAGGCGGGGCGTAGATCTCGGGGTGCTTCTCCGCGGCTGACCAGGCGCGCTCGGCCGCGGCGAGGCACTTCTTCGCGAACTTGGGGTCGAGCTTTCGCCAGATGCGCGCGGCCTGGGCGGCGTTGGCGGCCAGGTTCAGCGTGGCGGCGGTGCTCGGCGGCTGCAGGTAGCGCGGCAAGGGATCGTCCGGGGGCGACATCACGTCGGGGGCCCACTTGGCGTCGTGCATCTTGTGGTGGACCATCCCCGCCAGCCGCTCGCCCTCGGGCACCTGCATCTTGAGCTCGAACTCCAGCTCCCATCGGGCCTCGTCGAGCAGATCGGGGACGCCGTTCTTGTTCTCCGGGATGTTCATCTTCCCGTCGCCGAAGTCGGCGGCGGACCAGCCGAGGGCATTGGTCCGCTCCCACAGGTCGAGCAAGGTCCAGACCGAGATGCCGGCGTTGACCACGTACTTCCCTTGATCACCGGCGTCGTACCAGCCACCGCTCACGTCGAGGAAGTAGGTGCAGGCCCGGTCGGCCGCATCCGGTGCGGCGGCCGCCGCCGGGGCGCCTGCCGCACCCGGCGTGGTGGCCGGAGGGGTCGCGGGGGGAAGCGGCAGCGGCGCGCACGTCACCTGGGTGTCCCCGCGGTTGGGCGGAACGCCGATGTGCCCCGCCGCGCGGGTCCACTTGGGATCCTCGGCGTAGGGCATCTGGATGGGGATGCCGCTGCGGTTCTGGTAGTAGAAGGCCAGCGCGTGGTACTTGAGGCGGCCATAGAGGCCGTCGCTGATGTCGAAGGGATGACTGACCGCGCCGGCCGCCCGCACGGTGAAGCCGGTCCCCTCGACCGCGTAGGTCGAGAAGTCGGCCACCGACACCTGATCGCCCGAGGCCCGGTCCGCGCCAAAGGGGACCGTGGTCCCCGAGGCCACCACCTGGTTGCGCGCGTCCACCAGCTCCCAGGGGACCGCGGCCGGGTTCTTGACGATGGCGAGCTTGGCCCGCCGCGGGAAGTACCCCACCTGGTTGACCAGGACCCCTGGGACGGGGGCGGACTCGGTGTCGGAGGCCTCCGTGTACTGCGGATCGTCGATGCGCACATCGTCGATGCACACCGAGAACGGCACCTTGGCCTTGGCCAGCGCGCCGCCGGCGTGAAACGCCATCTCGACCCCGACGCCGTCATCGGTCGCCATGGTGAAGGTTCCCGCGAAGACCTGGGGAGCCGTGTCGAGGTCGAACAGCAACTTCCAGAACTCGCGGTAGGGAGGCCCGGCGAGGCCAATCTTGAGGTAGGCCCGCGTCTTGTCGGAGGCGTGGATCTTGAACTGCACGTGATAGGTGTGACCCTTCTCGAGCAGGAGATTCTGCTGCCGCAGGTGGGCGTCCCACCGGTTGACGCCCTTGTTCTGGATCTCCATGCACAGCTCGCCCTTGTCCACGTAGGTGCGACCCGCCGCCGGGGCGGAGAAGGACGCCGTCCAGGGCAGGCTGCGCCCGGGTTGCGCGAAGCTCGAGTTGCGGATCAGGTTGTGGCCGACGAGAGGCGCCGGCGCATCCGCGGGCGCCAGCCCCGTGGCCTGACCGACCGGTTTCTTCCGGGGCGCCGCCGTACAGCCTGCCAAACCAGCCGAGGCAGCCAGCGAAGCCATCACCACCAGGGCCCTTCGAGCGCTCATCTTCTTGGTCATCATCTTCTTCGCGTGAACCTCGGTGTTCGAGTGTCGTAGCGATCTCACGTCAACCCAATGCTCAACCCCACGACAGGCCGAACCCGAGCTCGAACAGCGGCGAATAAGAGGCATCGCCGACGTTGATCGGGATATCGGCCATCGCGCGCGGCCACGAGAAGGACAGCTTGCCCTGGGGCTTGACCGCCCCGAACATCAGATCGGCGATGCCGCCGCCCTCCGTCCCCGGCAACCACACCACGAGGAGCGCGCTGGCGGCGTCCAGGACCTCACCGAGGATCAGCGGCCGTCCGGTGATGAGGACCACCACCACCGGCTTGCCGCTCTGCTTGGCGGCGGCGATGAGCGCCTGATCCTCGTGCGAGAGCTCGAGCTTCGAGCGATCCCCGCTCTCCTCGGCGTAGGGCTCCTCTCCGACCACCACCACCACCACGTCGGCCCGGTTGGCCCCGGCGGCATCCTTGGAGAAGTCGAGCCGGGCCTCGCCGACCACCTCGGTGATGGCCTGGCGGATGGTGGTCCCGACGGTGGTGGCGCCCCGCCGTCCCCGCCACCCCACCGACCAGCCGCCACACTGCATGCCGAGGTCGTCGGCCTTGCTGCCGCACAGGTGCACCCGCGCCTCCTTCCTGAGTGGCAGCGTGGCGGCATCGTTCTTGAGCAGGACGGCGCTGCGGCGCACCGCCTCCCGGGCGACCGCGCGGTGGGCGGGCGATCCGATCTCGGGGGTGAGCGCCCGGTCGGTGAACGGCCGCTCCCACAGACCGAAGCGGGCCTTCTGCCGCAAGATGCGGCGAACCGCATCGTCGATGCGCGCCATCGGCACCCGCCCGGACAGCACCAGGCGCCGCAGGTTGTCGATGAACTGCCGGAACTTGATCGGCACCATCACCATGTCGATGCCCGCGTTGATGGCGGTCTCGATGTCGCTCGGGTAGTCCCCGGGCAGCAGATCGATCGCCGCCCAGTCGCTGACCACGAATCCCGAGAAGCCGAGCTCACCCTTCAGCAGATCGGTGATGAGCGCGCGCTGCCCGTGCATCGGTTGCCCGTTCCAGCTGCTGAAGGACACCATCACCGTGGCCACCTCGGCCTTGATGGCGGCCACGTACCCCGGCAAGTGGATCCGCCGCAGATCCTCCTCGGAGCCATGGGACGCCCCGCGATCCTTGCCGCGCTCGGTTCCCCCGTCGGCCACGAAGTGCTTGGCGCAGGCCATGATCGCGGTCCCGTCCTGCTTCGAGGGCACCCCGTTTTGCAGCCCGCGGATCGAGGCGGCGCCGAGCGAGGCGACGACCTCGGGTGATTCGCTGAAGCCTTCATAGGTACGGCCCCAGCGCTCGTCGCGCGGGACGGCCAGACACGGCGCGAAGGTCCAGTCGATGCCGGTGCCCGCCACCTCGCGCGCGGTGACGCGGCCGATGGCCTCGACGAGCTCGGGGCTGCGCGTGCACCCGAGGCCCACGTTGTGCGGGAAGATGACGGCGCCGCGCACGCCCCCGTCCCCGTGGACCGCATCGATCCCGTAGACCAGAGGAATCCCGAGGCGGGTGCCGAGCGCGCGCGACTGGAAGCCGTCGTAGAGGTCGACCCAGGTGTCGGGGGTGTTGGGCCGCGGCAGCGAGTCGCCTCCGCTCAGCACCGACCCGAGGAAGAGCTCGGTGATCTCCGAGCCGTCTTTGATGGCACTCCGATCGACCTGGGTCATCTGGCCGATCTTCTCGTCGAGCGTCATCTGGGCCAGCAGCGCCTCGAGGTCCGGGGCCGGCACGCCGGCGCGGCGGGCCGGCGGCACCTCGATCCCGCGAACCCTCGGAACCAGGCACGAGGCGGCCGGTGCCAGCGCGACCGCCCCGCGCAGCCAATCGCGCCGCGTGGGGTTGGTCAGGGCGGAGGGCGGGGCGGAGGCGGTCGGGGGGGGCGAATTCGGCGTCTGGGGGCGGCGTGCGCGCATGGTTGGACCGTGTATCACATCCGTCGCCGGAACGGGTGGCCGACCCCCTTGCTTCAAGGCGAAGCAGCCACGGCGTCGCCGGCGCCTGCCAGGTGATCGTGGTACGTCAGGGCGTAACCGCTGTTGGGCGTTCCGCTCGCGAAGTCGCGGATGAGGGCCCAGGGCCGCCCTCCCATGGTGGCCGGGGGGACCGGCGCCACGCAGGCCCCCCAGGTGTTCCAGGTCCAGGCCAGATATCCGAGGCCGTGCGCGTCCGCCCAGGTCAAGAGCGATCCGATGAAGGTTCCGCCGCAGGTGGCCTCACCGAGCTCCGTCGTCACGATGGGGACGGCCGCCGCCACCCCGGCGATGACGCTGTCCCAGCACCCGGGGTCGTTGCAGGCGTTGAAGTTGTAGACGTGCCAGGCGGCGCCGAGGTTGGCGCCCGGATCCACGGGCGCGTAGGTGAGCCACTGCGACAGTGTGTTGGAGTACTGCAGGGCGCCGGCCAGGACCAGGTTCTTCGAGCCGGTGGCCCGGATGGCGTCGAGCAGGGCCTGCATCCCGATCGCCTGGTACGTGGTGGCGGGCTGCCCGGTCGGCACCGACAGGTTGGCCGTGCACCCGTCGCGCCAGCAGGACCATCCCGCGACGGAATCGCGGTTGTGGTCCGGGAAGGGCTCGTTGAACAGCTCGAAGATCACGCCGTCGTCATCGATGAACGTCGTGGCGACGTCGGCCCAGAAGGCGGCCGCGTGATCGGCGTCGGGCATCGGCTGAAGCCGGTCGGCCACGGTGGTGCCGGGCGCGGCCCAGTGCAGATCGAGGATCGGCACGATGTGGTACTGGTGAAAGAGGTTCACGAAGGCGACGATGGCCTTCCGGTAGGCGTCACCGGAAAGGGCGGCACCGAGCCCGTTGATGCCGAGCCAGCAGGTCTCGTTGAGTGGGATGCGGACCGCATTGATCTTCCACTCGGCCATCACCCGGATGGAGGCCAGGGTGGCCGGGCCATCGAAGATCCCGGCCTTGCTGGTGCACTGATACTCGCTGCCGGCGCGGTTCACCCCCCGCAGCTTCACCGTCAGCCCGTCGCTGTTCTCGATGTGATTGCCGACCACGTGGAGCCCCTGCATGACCGGGCCGACCGGCACGACCGGCGCATCGGGCACGTCCGACAACCCATCGCCGCCGGCCCCCGAGGTCCCGTCGCTGCCCGGGGGCAAGGTCGAGCCGTAGGTGGGATCCTGGGCGCACCCGGCGGCTGCGGCGGTGGCCCACAGGCAGGCCACCAGCGTCCATCCGAGGAGAGGCGAGCGACCACGGGCCACGCCGGGCGAGCGAACGTTGAAGAGCACGCGCCCAACGTCTAGTTCCAAAACCCTCCCACCGCAAGACGGCGGTCGTGCGTCAACCAACCGGCCCCCCGCCTCGGCGGGGGGGAGCCGCGCCTCAAAGCCGTTGCCGGCGGAAGGACTTTGCTCCAGACTCCGCCGCCGACCACCGGACTCTCTTCAACGCAAGAGGTGAGGACAAACAGATGGAGTCAACGCCACGACCGACCAGACTGCCGGGCTCGCCAGAGGGAAGGGGTGGGCGCGCCCTCGCCGTGCGGCTCCTCACGGTGGGCCTCGCAGGTGGGGTCCTCGGCTGCGCCGCCAATCCGGTCTACGGTCCGGTCGGTGCCGGCAGCGGGAGCGGGGGAACGCCGGTCGGCGCCGGGACGGGCGGCGCCGGGGGCGGGAGCCAGACGGCCGCCGGTGGTCGTGGGGTCTACGCGGCCCCGAGCTGCCAGCCCACGCCCCGAGCAGGGACGCAGATAGCCACCCCCAATCCGATCGTCTCGGTGGGCCGCCCGGTGAAAGCCAGCGCCGGGGTCACGAACCCGGAGAAGATCGTCGACGGGCTTTACGATCACTCGGGCATGTCGGTGGCGGTCGCGATGCTCCCGGCGTGGATCGCCATCGAGCTCGCCGCCGGGCCCGAGCGTCTGCTCCTGACCTGGGCCGACGTGGGGTGGACCGACTACAACACCCCGGCCTCGGGCGGCTCGCCGGCGGACTACACGGTGGCCACCTCGGGCGACTCGACCAACGGCGTCGACGGCACCTGGGAGACCGTGGCCACGGTGGCCGGGAATCCCGTGCGTGAGCGCGAGCACCGCTTCCCGTTCGCGGGCAAGAACTGGGTCAAGATCGCCTTTTCGGCCGCGGTCAACACCGCCGCCAACGCCACCGTGAGCATCGACGAGATCGCCCTTTACGACGTGTCGGCGGCCGGCACCGACCTGCCCGCCGATTCCTGGTTCTTCATGGGCGACAGCATCACCGTGAACGCGTTTCGCCGGCAGTTCGGGCCCTCGACCAGCTTCTCGGGCCTGGTGGCCGCGGCTCGACCGGCGTTCTCCCCGGCGATGCTGGACGGGGGCATCGGCGGGGAGCTGTCGGCCATGGGGGTGGGGCACCTCGCCGACTGGCTCGCGCTCAATCCCGACATCCGCAACGTCGGCTTGCTGTACGGCACCAACGACTCGTGGGGTGACAAGCAGGGCGCCGCGGTGACCACCTTCGAGGCCAACATGAACACCATGGTGGACATGGTGCTCGCGAGCGGGCGGGTGCCGATCCTGGCGCGCATCCCCTATTCGACGCAGGCCCCCACCACGCTGCCGATGTTCAACGGGGTCATCGACCGCATCAGCACCGCCAACGGCTTGCCTTGCGGGCCCGATCTGTACGCCTGGTTCCGGGACCACCCCGAGGAGATCTCGGCCGATGGCGTGCATCCGAACGACGTGGGTTACCGGTCGATGAACCGCCTGTGGGCGAACGCGATGCTCGGCCGCTACCTCTCCAACTGATCACGCATGCGGGCCTCGGTGGTCGCTGCTCTGGTGTCGGTCGTCGCCTCTCCGATGGTGGGGATGGGGGCGGCGCCTGCGTCCAAGTCCAAGTCCAGTTCCAGTTCCAGCTCCGCTTCCACCGCGGCTGAGGGCCGCCCGGGGGGGCGCACGTTCGCGATCGGCACGGGCAAGCTGAGGATCGGTGTCTGCGACGCGAACATCATCCGGGTGAGCTATGCGCCGACGACGACATCGTCGGACTTCTTCGCGCGCGTCTCGCTGGCCACCGCGGTCGCGAAGTGCCCGGCGACGCCATTTTCGGTGACCGAGGACAAGCGCAAGGGTCGGGCCACCATCACCACCTCGCGGCTTTCGGTCGGCATCGACACCAGGGGCGGGGTCGTCGAGTTCCGGGACCTCGAGGGGCGGACGATCCTGCGCGAGCGGGCGGATGGCCGCACGCTCGTTCCAGTCGAGGTGCAGGGCGAGCAGACCTTTCACGTGCGCCAGCAATGGGAATCGAGCCCCGACGAGTCCCTCTACGGCCTCGGACAGCATCAGCAGGGCTTGATGGATCTGCGGGGCTTCGATCTCGATCTGCGGCAGTACAACACCGAGATCTTCATCCCGTTCCTGGTCTCGAGCCGCGGCTACGGCCTCCTGTGGGACAACACCTCCTTCACCCGCTTCGGTGACCTCACGGAGGCCGTGCCCTTGCCGGGCGCGGTGGGCCTCTATGCCTCGGGCGCGAACGACGGCGCCACCGGCACCGGCACCACGCTGGCTGGGGACGTCGCCGGGCTCGAGCGCGGTCACGTCGAGTGGTCCGGCACGGTGGTGGCTCCCGTCACCGGCGACTACCAGATTCGCACCTACTCGGCGGGCGGCATCCAGGTCCGGGTGGGCGACGCGTGGGTGATCGATCACTGGCGCCAGGGGTGGCTGCCGAACGAGGATCTGGCGCGCGTCCACCTCACCGCCGGCCAGACCGTGCCGGTGGAGCTGCGCTGGACCCGCGACATCGGCGTGAACATCCTGCGCCTGCTCTGGAAGCCCCCCGTCGCCGCGGCTCCGACGGCGCCAGCGACGGCGCTGTGGTCGGAGGTCGGCGAGGGGGTCGACTACACGTTCGTCTACGGCCCCGCCCTCGACCAGGTGGTCGCGGGCTATCGGCAGCTGACGGGCGTGGCGCCCCTGCCACCGCGCTGGGCCTTCGGGCTTTGGCAGTGCCGCGAGCGCTACGCCACCCAGAAGGAGAGCCTCGAGGTCCTGGCGGGTTTCCGCACCCGGGGCATCCCGGTCGACAACATCGTGCAGGACTGGCGCTACTGGCCGGAGGGGACCTGGGGCTCCCACACCTTCGACCCTCGCCGCTTTCCCGATCCGACCGGCTGGATCGCCGAGATCCACGACCGCTTTCATGCGCACCTCATGATCTCGGTCTGGCCCAAGTTCTACCGGGGAACCGCCAACTTCGAGGCCCTGGCGGCCGCCGGCTTTCTCTACCGACCGAACCTGCTCGAGGGCAGGCTGGACTTCTTGCGCCAGGCCTTCACCTACTACGACGCCTTTTCACCGGCGGCGCGCCGGCTGTACTGGTCGCAGATCGATCGCGAGCTGTTCTCGCGCAAGGTGGACGCCTGGTGGATGGACGCCACCGAACCCGAGGTGGTGGAAGGGCCGTTCAAGAGCGTGGCGGCGCAGGTCGAGGCCAACCGGACCCACATGCACCCGACCGCCGCCGGCACGGGCGCCCGCATGCTCAACGCCTACGCGCTGGTGAACAGCGAGGCCGTCTACGAGGGGCAGCGGGCCGCCGCACCCGACCGGCGGGTGTTCATCCTCACCCGCAACGGCTTCGCCGGACAGCAGCGCTACGGCGCCGCGTCCTGGTCCGGGGACATCTCATCGACCTGGACGGCGCTGCGCAGGCAGATCCCCGCCGGGCTCGGCTTCTCGCTCTCGGGGATGCCGTACTGGACCCTCGATGCGGGCGGATTCTCGGTGCCGCCGCGCTTCGCTTCGCCGGCGCGCGGGTCGCCCGAGCTCGAGGAGTGGCGCGAGCTCAACACGCGCTGGTTCGAGCTGGCGGCCTTCTTGCCCCTCCTGCGCGTGCACGGCCAGGCCCCGAAGCGCGAGATGTGGGAGTTCGGTGGCGACGGCAGCCCGGCGCTCGAGGCCCAGAAGAAGTTCGACCGCCTCCGCTACCGCCTCTTGCCGTACATCTATTCGCTGGCGGGCGCCGTCACCCATCAGGGCGGGACCATCTTGCGCCCGCTGGTCATGGACTTCCCCGCCGATCCTCAGGCCCGCAGGACCGCCGACCAGTTCCTGTTCGGCCCGGCGCTGCTGGTGAGCCCGGTGACGACCTATCGGGCCCGCGCGCGGACAGTGTATCTGCCCGCCACGGCCGGCGGCTGGTACGACCTGTGGACCGGCACCCCGGCGGGCAAGGCCGGCCCATCCGGCGGGCCCGAGTGGACAGAGGTGCGGGCACCCTTCGACGAGATCCCGGTGCAGGTGCGCGCGGGCTCGATCCTCGCCTTTGGCCCCGAGCTGCAGTACACCGACGAGAAGCCCGCGGATCCCATCACGCTCGTGATCTACGCCGGCGCCGACGGGGCCTTCACCCTCTACGAGGACGAGGGGCTCGGCAACGACTACGAGCGTGGCGCCTTCACCCGCATCGATCTCCGCTGGAGCGAGGCCACCCGCACCCTCGCCCTCGGCGCGCGCCAGGGCGCTTTCCCCCAGATGCTCGGGCGACGAACCTTCCAGCTCGTGGTGGTCACGCCGACAAAGCGCGCGCCCTTCTCGTTCTCGTTCAAGCCCGACCAGACCGTGGTGTACTCCGGCGCGGCGCTCTCGGTCCGGTTTCCGTGAAGGTGGGGCGGTCCTGGTGGGCGTCGCCCTCGCCCTCGCCCGGCGGCGCCCCCAGGGCGGGCCCTCACCAGCCGAGCTTCTCCTGCATGAAGGGGGCGAGGGCCTTGGCCAGCGCCATGTGCTGGTCGGCGTTGGGATGGGTTCCACATCCGAGGCCGTTCACCTTGCCGAAGACGAAGTGGTGGACCGCCAGATCGCCCGCCGCCGCGAAGTGGTCCTCGGTCATCTGCAGCCCCGCCTCGAGCGGAGGGCTCGCGAGGACCGGGCTCGACACCAGGAAGATGTGGGCGGCCGGGTAGTAGCCGCGCAGGGTGGTCACGAAGGTGACGTAGGCGGCCGAGAAGGCCTCCGCCGTCATGGCCGGCCGCGGGAAGGGCTGGGTGGTGTCGGTCATGTCCCCGGGGCCGAAGTCGTTGGTGCCAAGGCCGATCACCAGGGCGTCGGGGACCCAAGCCATCCGCTGGGTGGCGTCCCAGCGCGGTTGATCCATCTTCCCCGGCGAGTCCATGAGCTCGGGATAGTAGAGGTCGTAGACCTCGGGCATGGTCCTCGCGTCGTACATGTTGCTGTAGTTGCGCACGAGCCCGATGCCCGACACGCCGATCAGGTGGTAGTCGGCTGCGAGCGCCGCCGACACCAGCGGGCCGTAGGATTTGTAGGCGTTCTCCACCATCAACCCCCAACCATCGGGCGGGCCGGTACAGGGCGGGGTTCCGTTCGCCGCCTCGATCCCCGAGCCGGCCGTGATCGAATCGCCGATGAACTCGATCCGCCGGGTGGGGCGCTGCGTGGCGGGCAAGATGTCACCGGCGAACGCGAATCCGGTGAACCAGGCAGCGCCCGCCGCCGCTTCGGTCCGCTTGACGAGGGTGATCTCGTGCTCGCCGGAGGGAAGGCCGTTCGCGATCACGTACTTCTCGACGCCCGACTGGGGAACCACCTTCATGACCGTGACCCCGTCCACGACGGCGTCGTAGCTGTTGACGTACTTCCCGTAGCGGAACTCGTCCTTCAGCGAGACGGCCACCGCCGTTCCGTTGAAGCGCGCCGAGATCTGGACCCCGCCGAGATCGAAGCGCGGTTGCTTCGGATTGGTGAAGCTCACCCTTCCCAGGTACGCGATGCCGGGATCGTCCGCCGTGTAGGCGCGGGTGGTGGTGTCCGCCAGGGCTCCACCTGCGCCTCCACCTCCGCCGGCGCCCGCGCCCGAGGGCTGTCCCGCCAGGCCGCCCGAGGAGCCGCCGGTCGGTGAGCCAGCGGATCCTTCGGGACTGGCGGCGCAGGCGCCGAGCGCGAGCGACAGCACCACGGCGGTGAAGCTGGAAAGGGGGGCGGGGGAGGTCATGGGTCTATCCATTGACCGGAGGGTGGGCGCTGTCAAGGTCGACCACGACGACCGTCGGGGGCCGTCCCGCCCCCTTCCCGGCGCTCGCCTGTCGGGCCATTCGCTGGTGAAAACGGGTGTGCTATCGTGCCGCGGTTCTTTCATTTGTTGCACCTGTTGGGGCTCGGCGGGACTCGCTTCTCCTCTTCTTCTCTTTCTTGTCCTGTCCTCCTGCCGGCTCGCCGCCCGAGGCGCCTCCGGGCGCGTGAGGTGTCAATCACCATGCCATCGAGACGAGACATGCTTCGCGCAGCCAGCGCGACCGCCGGGGGATTGCTCGCCCCTTCCTGTGCGCACACCCCGCCGCGGCCGGCTTCCGCCGTGCCCCAGGGCCCGAGGCTGCCCGGCGCCCTCGAGGTGCGAGGTTCGCGCTTCTTCCGGGATGGCCAGCCCTTCGTGGCGAGCGGATTCAACTACTGGTCCGGCCTTCCGCTGTCGCGCGCGGGGAACGACGCTGGCTGGGCGCAGGTACAGCGCGATCTGGACGCCATGCAGGGCCTCGGGATCAACCTGCTCCGGATCATCGGCGGCACCGAAGGTCCCGACACCGAGCCCTACCGGATCGTGCCGTCGCTGCAGCCCGGCCCTGGGGTCTACGATCCCGCCTCGGTCGACGGTCTCTTGAGGCTGGTGGCCGAGCTCGAGCGGCGCAAGCTCACCGCGATCGTGATGATGAACAACTTCTGGCACTGGTCGGGCGGCATGGCGCAGTACCTCGCCTGGGCCGGGGAGGGCCCCGTCCCCTATCCACCCCCGGCCCCTGGCGGCAGCTGGGATCGCTTCCAGAAGCACACCGCCCGCTTCTACTCCAGCGGCCGGGCCAAGCAGCTATTCGCCGCGTTCCTGCGCATGCTGGTCCCACAGCTGAAGTCGAGCCCGGCGGTGATCTGGGAGCTGGCGAACGAGCCTCGTGGCATCGACAACCTCGGCCCGTTTCACGACTGGATCGACGAGACGGCCGGGCTCATCAAGGCGCTGGCGCCGAGCCAGCTGGTCACCACCGGCAGCGAGGGTCAGACCGCCACGCCCTTCTATTCGGGGACCGACATCGTGCGTGACCACGAGAGCCCCAACATCGACTTCATCACCTTCCACCTGTGGGCGCAGAACTGGGGCTGGATACGCCCCGAAAACCTCGAGCGCGGCTTTCCCAAGGCGCTCGAGCTCGCCAAGAGGTACATCCACGACAACGCCTCCCGCGCCGCCAAGCTCGGCAAGCCGCTGCTCCTCGAGGAGTTCGGATTTCCGCGCGACAAGGGCAGCTTCGATCCCGACTCCACCACGGTCTTGCGCGATCGATACTTCGCCGAGATCTACGGGCTCGTGCGATCGCTGATCCCGAGCACGACCCTGGCCGGGATCATGCCCTGGGCCTGGTCGGGCGATACGCGCCCCCCTCGGCCAGGGGAATTCTGGAGGCGAGGCGATCCCTTCGTCGGCGATCCACCGCACGAGCAGCAGGGCTGGTACGGCATCTACAAGACGGACGCGACCCTCAAGATCGTCCAGGACTTCGCCGCGGCCTCCGTCGGCCCGGTGGCTTGACTTCCCTCGCGGCCAAGGCAGGCTGCGGGCTCTCCGACTTTCGACTCTCGACTCTCGATACTCTCGACTGGAGAATGCATGTCCCACCCAATCCGACGGGTTGCCCTGGTGCTCCTCGTTCTCGCCGGCTCGTCCGCGGGATGCGTCGAGCGCGAGGTCGCCCCGCCCACCCCGAGCACGGCGCCCGTGAGCGTGCCCCCTGAGCCCGCGCGCGCCGCCCTGACCATCGACGCCGACAAGCCCTACACCTTGTATTCGCCCATGGTCGGAGCGTGCGTGCAATTCGCGGGCAGAACCGCCAGTGATCACGCCCGCGCCTCGCTGGCGCCGTGCGATGGGAGCAAGGCGCAGCAGTTCAAGGTGGCCCCGGTCGCCGGGGGCTACGAGACCTTCATCAACACCGACACCAGCAAGTGTCTCGACGTGGAAGGGGCGTCGGTGGCCGAGGGCGCCCACGTCCAGCAGTTCGGTTGCAACGGCGGCTCCAACCAGCAGTGGATCCTGGCGGACGGGCGCCAGGGAGCCCTGCGCCTCATCGCCCGTCACAGCGGCAAGGGGCTGGACATCGAGGGAGCCGCCACGACGAATGGCACCCCCATCAACCAGTTCACCTGGCACTCGGGCGAGAACCAGCAGTTCAGGCTGCTCGAGCCTTCCGCAGCGGTCGAGGCCGCGGCGCAGTTCGCTCGCGCCAAGACCGGTGTCGCTGGCGGTGTTGGTGGGAGCTCTGGCGCGACGGGCGCGAGCAAGCCCGGATCCGCCACGGCCGAAGGAGGGAGCGAGGCCCACGGCCCCGCCAGCAAGGCCAAGCCGGCCAAGGCCAAGGCCAAGAGCAAGTCGAAGGGCACGCCGTCGGCGGCGGCTCCCCCGTCCGGGAAGTAAACGCAATCGCGCGGGCAGGCCGGGCGGCAGGCCCTGTGGACGAACGAGAGCGCGACATTCCAGTCGCGGAGAGCATCACGGACAGCGGCCGTGCCCCGTGTCGGCCATATCCAAAGCCCGATGTCCGGGGGCCAATGGCCGATGGCCGATGCGGCGCAAGACTTGCTGTCTCCGCAAGGATGTCCACAACGATGCTCGCGATGACGCGAGGCCCGCAGTGGGTTCTCCCTGGTCGGGCGGTCGGCCTGGCCGTCTTGGGTATCCTCGCGTCGCTGGGGATCGCCTGCTCGGGCGCGTCCGAGGACAACGCCGTGGAGAGAGGTCGCCTCGAAGGCAGCCTCGCGACATGGAAGCAGCTCGTCCAGGCCCAGGGTGACACGTACAGCTATGTGTTCCCCACCTCCTCGTTCACCGGATGGGTCAGTCGGACGGGGCTTCAAGTCGAGGCGGGTGTCGTCACCTACCGCCGCTACGAGAGCTCGACGGTCGGTCCGACCGGGGCCCTCCTGCCCGCCACGCTCCAGTGGGAGGAGCGGGCAGGCGCGGTGGGCAGTCATCAAGCCGGCGCGTTCCCTTCCACCATCGACGCACTGTACCAGCGCTGCGCGAACGAGGTCCTGACCAAGTCCCCGGACACGAACGTGATCGCCTTCGGGCTGGACGACAGGAACCTGCTCGCGACCTGCACGTTCCGTCCGAAGAACTGCCAGGACGATTGCGCCATGGGCGTGCTCATCACCGAGTTGCAGCTGGGCAAGACCTATTGACCCCGGTCGCCCGGGATCGCGGCACGCGAGCTGCGCAGGAGCCCCGCAGGAACCGCGCAGGAACCGCGCTGGAGCCGCCCTTGGCATCCCGGGAATAAAGACGTACTCTGAGCGCGAGCGTGATCTCGGTGGCGGTGGCCTGGGGGCGCGTCTGTGCCCCCGGGACCGGTTGTCCTGTCTTCACGAAGCGAGGATCAACCGATGACAACCGGCGCGCGTTCCCCCAGACCGACCGACGTTGACCCATGGTCGGAGGCGGACTCCCCGATTCGCGTGCTCCTGGTCGACGACGAGCCCGCGATCGCCCGGAGCCTCGGCAGATTGCTCGGCGACGCGGGAAACCAGGTGACCATCGCCCGCGACGGGGCCGAGGGGTTCAAGCTGGTCGAATCAACCCGGTTCGACGTGATCATCAGCGACATCAGAATGCCTGGGCTCGACGGACTGGGTCTGCTGCGCGCCATTCGCGGCCGCGATCTGGACGTGCCCGTTGTGTTCATGACCGCCAGCCCCGATCTCCAGACGGCCATCCAGGCCGTCGAGCATGGCGCGTTCAGGTACTTGCTCAAGCCCTTCGACGGAAGAGAGCTGGTGGCCCTGGCGGCGCGGGCCGGGCGCTTGCATCGCATGGTCCTGCTCAGCCGACAGGCAACCGATGCCCTGGCGGGCAACCTCGAGGAGGATCGCAAGGATCTCGAGGCCCGATTCACCCTGGCGCTCGATGGGATCCGCATGGCGATGCAGCCGATCCTGTCATGGCACACCCGCACGGTCTTTGGATACGAGGCGCTGTTGCGCACCAGCGAGCCCAGCCTGCAGAGTCCGGTCGATTTCGTGGACGCCGCCGTGCGGCTGAATCGGACCGCCGAGCTTGGTCGCCGGATCCGGCGAAAGATCGCCGACCAGCTGGTCGAGGCGCCGCCCCACATCAACCTGTTCGTCAACCTTCACCCGTCCGAACTGGTGGATGACGAGCTGTCCGCCGAGGATGGCGCGCTGGCGGGCTTCGCGCAGCGGGTGGTCCTGGAGGTGACGGAGCGCGCGGGGCTGGACCAGGTCGCGGGCCTTCCGGCGGCGTTGTTGCGCCTGCGGGCCCTCGGATATCGCATTGCGCTCGACGATCTGGGGGCCGGCTACGCCGGCCTGTGCAGCTTCGCGCAGCTCGAGCCGGAGATCGTCAAGATCGACATCTCCCTTGTGCATGGGATCCATGAGTCGCCCGTGAAGCAGAAGCTCTTTCGATCGTTCACCAGTCTGTGTCGGGAGATGAGCACGGAGATCGTGGCCGAAGGGGTCGAATTGGTGGAGGAGCGAGACTGCCTGAATGATCTGGGAGGAGATCTCTATCAAGGATTCTTGTTTGCCCGTCCCGGGCCGGGCTTTCCGTTGCCAGTGTTCTGAGCTCCCGAGCGTCAGGCCATGCCATCGCCTCGGCCGACGGAGGTCGCCTGGAGCGCGATCAGGACCCGCCGTGGCAGCTGGATACGAAACTCGGTTGGCAGACCCTCGGTCTCCGTGAGCCAGATCCGCCCCCCCTGGCCCTCGGTCGCGAGTCGACAGAAGTAGAGCCCCAACCCCGGACGCCGGCGGGCGATCTCGGAGCCCACCTGTCCGTGCTTGTCGAAGATGGCCTGACGCGCCTCGATTGCAATTGCCGCGCCCGAGTTGCCCACGCGAATCTCGAAGTCGTCGCCGAGCGCGAGCAAGCGGATCTCGATGCGTCCGCCGATGGGCGTGTGTCGAAGGGCGTTGTCGAGCACGTTCTCCAGCGTCCGTGTCAGCAGATCCACATCCACGGTGGCCGTGACCCCGGAGGATGGCACCACCACGATCGAGATGTCGTGCTCGCGGGCGAGGACCCGTCGCTCCTCGGCCAGGCGCTGGAGCAGGCCGAGCACGTCGAGCTCGGACACGGAAACGCGGAACGTCCCGTCCTCGAGGCGCGTGGCGTCGACCAGATTCGACAACAGCCGCAGCATCCGGTGCACCGCGGTCTGCGAATCCTGCAGCGCCTGCCGGCGGTCCGTGGTGCCCTCGAAGCCCTTCAGGATGTAGTCGTAGTTCGCGAGGACCACCGACAGCGGATTGTTGAGATCGTGAACCAGCATGGTGGCGAGCTCGTCCTTGAACCGGCCGAGCTCGATCAGCGTGTGGTTCCTGGCCGTCGATGCGCGAAGCTGCAGCTCGCGACTGCTCGCCGCGTCCTCGTGCCGCCTGAGCGATTCGACCAGTCCCTGCACCATCCGGGTGCTGTCGGTGATGTCCCGGGCGGAGCCGTAGATGAGCCCCTCGGCGGGACAGGGCGTTTCGCTGCAGGCCAGCCATCGATACGCCCCATCCTTGCATCGGAACCGGTGGGTGAAACGAAACACCGAGTGGCCCCCGCGGATCTCGTTGGCCTGGTCGGTGGCCTGGGCGCGCTCGTCGGGGTGCACGAGATCGAGACAGGGGGTGGCGCAAAGCTCGTCCACCGAATAGCCCAGCGTCTCCTCCCAGGCGGGGTTCAACAACTTGAAGTAGCCGTCGAATCCCGCGATGGACATCATGCCCGGCGACAGCGCGAAGAAGCGGTCGATGGCCGCGGCGTCCAGCCTGGCGGCCCCGAGCCGGTGATTCGCCGCCGACGCCGCGGACGACGACGATGACGGCGGCAGCGAGAGCGGCCGTCGGCGCTCGATCCGGGAGAGTCGCGGAGCTTGGGCCTTCATCCGCGCGTCCCGCCGCCAGGAGACCCACGAGTCTGTGTCTTCGATTCCATGACTCCTTCGCCGCCGGCCTTCCAGCTTGGCCTGAGGCCCGCACACGCGACGGGTGTACCTCGGCGTCTCCACATCGACCCGATCGGGAGAGAACTTGAGCAGGACCTTGCCTTCGTCATGAGCGCCGGCACCTGGTTACTCCGAGGTAACCATCACCACGACGTCACGCGCACGTCCGTGCACGTCTCGCGCACGTCACGCGAGGCGGGCGACCGCCAGCAGCGGTGTCGACGACGCGCGACCATCTCGATCAGGCGGCGAATTCCCTTGAATCAGACGAATCGCGGCTTACCTTCTACCGAGTGGTACGCAGTTCGAGCGGCCGAAGGCTTGCCGGCCCTTGCCGGTGGCTCCTCGCCCTCCTGACGGCGCTGTCCTTCGCCAGCCGCGCTCAGGCTCCGAGGACCGCCTGTGCGAGCCCTGCCGCCTTCGAGCTCTCCGGCGACCAGCAGCACTTCCTGGATCGCCTTCAGCACGACACCTTCGCCTTCTTCTGGGATGCGTCGGCGAGCGCGCACGGGCTCACGTCGGATCGCTTTCCCGGGCTCGACATCTCCAGCGTCGCGGCGGTCGGCTTCGCGCTCACGTCCTATCCGATCGCGGTGGAGAAGGGCTGGATCACCCGCGCCCAGGCGGCGCGGCGAACGCTGTCCACGTTGCGGTTCCTGTGGCGCGCCCCGCAGGGACCGGGGCCCGGAGGGGTGACCGGCTACAAGGGGTTCTTCTATCACTTCCTCGATGCGCGAACCGGATATCGCTCGGCCGGCTCGGAGCTGTCGACCATCGACACGGCCCTGCTCATGGCCGGGGTGCTCTCGTGCCAGGCCTTCTTCGATCGCAGCGACGCGACCGAGACCACCATCCGCTCCCTCGCCGATCGGCTCTACCTCCGGGTCGACTGGGCCTGGGCGTCGTCCAGCAAGCATCCCCAGCTGCTCAGCATGGGCTGGACCCCGGAGCACGGGCAGCTCGACGTCGACTGGCAGGGATACAACGAGGCCATGATCCTCTACCTGCTCGCGCTCGGCTCGCCCACCCACCCCATCGACTCACACGCGTGGGAGGCGTGGACCTCGACCTATCGATGGGAGGCGTCCGACGGGTTTCCGCGGGTGGCCTTCGACCCGCTGTTCGGCCACCAATATACCCACGTCTGGATCGACTTCCGTGGAATCCAGGACCCCTACATGCGGGCGAAGGGCATCGATTACTTCATCAACTCGACGCGGGCGACGTACGCCAATCGGGCCTACTGCATCGCAAACCCAGCCAAGTGGGCCGGATATGGCGAGACCGTCTGGGGCCTGACCGCCTCGGACGGCCCCCTCCAGCGGGTGGGTGGCGCCGACGGAGCCGCTCCCGACGAACCCTTCCACGCGTACTGGGCCCGCGGGGCTGGACCGGACCGCCGGGACGATGGAACCATTGCGGTGACCGCAGCCGGGGGCTCGGTGCCGTTCGCGCCGGAGCTGGCGATCCCGACCCTCGTCGAGTTCCGCTCCCGGTTCGGCGAGCGCCTCTACGGAAAGTACGGCTTCAAGGACGCGTTCAATCTCTCCTTCGCGGACGGCCCCTCGGCCAAGCCGGGTTGGTTCGACGACCAGTACGTGGCGATCGACCAGGGGCCAATCCTGCTCATGATCGAGAACTTCCGGACCGGTCGGATCTGGAGCCTCATGAAGACCAACCCCTATCTCCGGGCAGGCCTGGTGAGCGCGGGATTCACCGGGGGCTGGCTCGATGGCGGGGTGGCGGGGCTGGTGTCGAGCGCGACGTCGAGCCTTGGGGAAGCCCCGCCGACCGCGAACGCGCCCCCGCCCCCGACGCGCCTTCCTGCGAGTCCCCGCCCGCCGGAGCGGCCCGCGATGCGGCCCGCTCCGGCTCCAGTTCGATAGCGTTCCTCCCTCGGCGGCGCACCGTCGTCGCTCTTTCGCGAGAGGAGCACAGCACACGGGCTGGGACGTGCGGAAGCGGCCGACCGGCCGGGCCTACTTCTCGGTCTTCTTCTCGGCCTTGTCCCCCGAAGGGGTCTCGGCCTTGTCGGCCTTCTTGGCCTTCTTCTCTTTCTTGTCGCCCTCGGCGGCGGCCGGCACGGGGTCGGCTGCCTTCGCGACGGTCCAAGAGACGGGGAGCAGGACAGCCATGGCGACGAATACGGTGCGGACGAGCTTCATTTGCGATCTCCTTGGTTGAGGTTTGGACCGCAGTGAGATTAGTCACATTGTTTCGCGTATATCAAGGGCAAGGCCAAGGGGGATCGTGTGTGCGGCGTCGGTCTTCCAACCGGGGACGCCGCTACGGCTCGATCAGCACGCGGGCCGGGACGCCCCGGGTCGAATCCGGCGCGATCCAGATGTCGAGGGTGGCCGGCTCCACGCGGCGGCGCATCTCGAGGTCCCAGAACGACAGCTCCTCCCAGGCGAGGGTGAACTCCACCCGGCGGGTCTCGCCCGGTGCCAGCCGGACGCGCTCGAACCCCTGGAGCTCACGCACGGGCCGCGCGACGCTGGTGCCGCCGAGGCGGATGTAACACTGGACCACCTCCGTCCCGTCGCGGTCGCCGGAGTTCGTGATGCTGGCCCCGACGCGCACCGAGGCGCCGCCGCCACCACCGGCTCGGCGACGGATGGCGGCCGCGCTGACCTTCCCGGTGGGCACCTCGGCCGTGGTTGGCGAATAGGTGAAGGTCGTGTACGACAGGCCGTGGCCGAAGGGATAGAGCGGCGCATTGTCCTCGTCGATGTACCGGCTGGTGAAGCGGTACGCGGCCGCGATTCCCCCCGGCGATTGCATCGGCCTGCCCGTCGCGAGCGCGTCGTAGTAGAGCGGCTCCTGTCCCACCGCGCGTGGCCAGGTCGCCGTCAGACGTCCGGAAGGCGAGACGTCCCCGAAGAGCATCCGCACCAGCGCGGGACCCGCCTCCACACCGGGGAACCAGGCCGCGACGATGGCGGAGGCGTGCTCGGCCGCCCATCCGATGGTGAGCGGACGCCCGCTGAAGAGCACCACCACCACAGGCTTGCCGGCGGCATGGACCGCTTCGAGCAGGCCCTGCTGCTCTCCGTCGAGGTCGAGGTGGGCGCGCGATGCGGCCTCGCCGGTTCGATCGGCCTTCTCACCGAGCGCCAGGATCACCACGTCGGCGCCCCGGGCTTGCTGGACAGCCTCGGCGAAGCCGGCACGGTCGTGGCCCAGGATCTCGGCGCCCTTGGCGTAGAGCATCGTCATCCCGGCCTCGGCCGCGCGCGCCGCCAGCGCCGTCCGCAGAGTGACCACGTCGGCGGGGATCCCCTGGGCGCTCCAGCAGCCGAGCATGTCCTCCGCGCTGTCCGCCAGCGGACCGATGAGCGCGAGGGTGCGGCCGCGGGTCGACCGCAGCGGCAACACCGGGGCGCGCTCGTCGCGCCAGGGGGCGTTCTTGAGCAGAACGAACGACTCCTCGGCGGCCCGCCGCGCCAAGGCACGCGATTCGCGTGATAGCCCGGATTTGGTCGACGTGCGGGTGCCCTGCTGACCCCCGTCGTCCGCAGGCGCATAGGGACGCTCGAAGAGCCCGAGGTCGAGCTTCAGGCGCAGGACCCTGCGGACGGCGTGGTCGAGCTCGCTCGGGGATACGACGCCCGACCTGACCAGACGGGGCAACTCCGACAGGTAGAGGCCGCTCTCCATGTCCATGTCGACCCCGGCCAGGAAGGACTTGCGCGCGGCCACCGCGCCCGACGCGGCGGTCCCGTGCAAGATGGTCTCCCCGATCGCCCCCCAGTCGCTCACGACGACGCCCCCGAACCCCCATTCCTTGCGCAGGATCGTGCGGAGCGTGCCGGGGTTGGCGCTGGCGGGCACGCCATCGAGGGCGTTGAAGGCGGACATGATCGTGCCGACGCCCGACGCGACGCTGGCCTGGAACGGAGCGAGGTAGATCTGCCGCAGGGTGCGCTCGGAGATCTCCGTGGTGTTGTAGTCGCGGCCCGCTTCCGCCGCGCCGTAACCGACGAAGTGCTTCGCGCAGGCGAGGATCGAGGTCGGCGCGTCGAGCCGGGTCCCCTGGTACCCGCGGACGTACGCGCGCGCGAAGGCCGACCCGAGGTACGGATCCTCGCCGGCGCTCTCGGCGATGCGGCCCCACCGTGCGTCGCGCGCGATGTCCACCATCGGCGAGAAGGTCCAGCGGATCCCCTCGGCCGCGGCCTCCTCGGCCGCCAGGTGCGAGAGCTCCTCGACCAGCCGCAGGTCCCAGGTGGCGGACAGACCGAGATTGACTGGAAAGATCGTGCGGAAGCCGTGGATCACGTCCAGGCCGAACAGCAGGGGGACGTGTAGCCTGGATCGCTCGATCGCGATGCGCTGGTAGGCGTTCACCTGCTCGGCACGCGTTACATTCAGCAGACTTCCCATCTGGCCGGCCACTATCATGGTTTCGTAAGCGTTGCGGTCGGTGCCCGGACCGGTCGGCTGTCCGGCGGAGAACTGGTTGAGCTGGCCGCATTTTTCCTCGAGCGTCATCCGCCCGAGGATCCCCTCGACGCGCGCGTCGACTGTGGTGTTTGGGGACCCCGGCGCCCGAAAGGGCGAGGCTTTGGCCGTGGCGAGCAGTGACGAGAGACAACACAGCGTCGACAGGAGCTTCATTTCCGTAGTGATGCCGGATCCTGCGGCCAATGTCCCGGAGGAACGTTGATCGGAACGCGCGCTCGAGATGGCATGGATCTGGAATCCGGCGGGAGAAGCAAAATGGCGATCCGACCGAAAATCCACCTCCGGCACCTCGCGGCGGACCTCGACGAGCGCCGGACGGGCGCGCGCATCGCGATCGTGCTCTTGACCGCCGCCGCCGTCGTCGCTGGCCCCTCGCCGCGCGCCGCCCGCGGGGACACCTTGTACGTCCACGACGGGCCCTTTGGCTCGGGCACCGTCGCCGAGCTGGCCCGCGGGCTCTCCCACGCGGCCTTCGCCCCGCCCAAAGCGCCCCTCCCCAAGGCGCTCGCGGATCTCGACTACGATCATTACCGCGACATCCGCTCGCGCAGCTCGAGCACCATCTGGGCCGGCTCGGGCAACGCGTTCCAGCTCCAGGTGCTCTCGCGGGGCTTCGTGTTCGTCGATCCGGTCGAGCTGGCCCTGGTCGCCAAGGGTCGAGCCACCCACATTGCCTACAGCCCAGATTTCTTCACCACCGGGGCCGTGATGAAGACCCCCCTGCCCGCCGACGACGTCGGGTTCTCCGGGTTCCGCGCGCTGTTTCCCATCAACACCCGAGCGGTCTTCGACGAGATCGGCGTCTTCCAGGGCGCCAGCTACTTTCGCTCCCTCGGTGAAGGCCAGGTGTACGGGCTCTCGGCGCGGGGCCTCGCCAGCGCGACCGCCGAGCCCGGGGGCGAGGAGTTCCCAGCCTTTCGCGCCTTCTGGATCGAGGCCCCGACCTCCCGCGGGAGCCAGACCTTGGTCGTGCACGCCCTGCTCGACAGCCCGAGCGTCTCCGGGGCCTATCGCTTCGAGATCCGCCCGGCCCACGGCCCGACCAAGGTCACCACCATGGACGTCGAAGTCGTCTTGTTTCCCCGGGTGACGCTCGCCAAGGTGGGGCTCGCGCCGGGCACCAGCATGTTCATGTTCTCGGCCAACGGCCGCACCGGCGCCGACGACTTCCGCCCCGAGGTCCACGATTCGGACGGCCTGCTTGTGTTCAATGGCCGCGGTGAGCACCTCTGGCGGCCGCTGCAAAATCCGGCGAAGGTGGAGGTCAGTGTGTTCGTCGATTCCGACACCCGGGGCTTCGGTCTGCTCCAGCGGGATCGGAATCCGGCGGACTACCAGGACCTGGAAGCGCTGTACGAGCGCCGCCCGAGCCTGTGGATCGAGCCGCGTGGGCCCTGGGGGGAAGGGGCGGTCGTGCTCACCGAGATCCCGAGCGACGCCGAGATCCACGACAACATCGTGGCGTTCTGGCGCCCCAAGGCGCCGATCCCCGCCGGCACGGAGTATCGCTACGCCTACCGCGCGTCCTGGGGCGACGGACCCCCGGCCGCGCTCGAGCTGGCGCGCGTGGTGGCGACCCGCAGCGGCCGCGCGGATGTTCGCGGTCCAACCCCGGTGCGGCGGTTCGTCATCGATTACCTGCCGTCCGCCCGCATGTCCCGTGCGGCCCGGACGCCTCTTCCGCGCCCCGAGATCTCCGCGTCGGCCGGAGAGATCCGGGACGCGGTGGTGGCCGACAATCCCGCCATCGGCGGGTATCGGCTGAGCTTCGTGTTCGATCCCCGCCGGGCGAGCGCCGCCGAGCTGCGCGCCGAGCTGACGTTCGCCAGCGGCGCGCGCGCGGAAACCTGGATGTTTCGATGGACGGCACGGCCCTGAGCCCCGCGGAGCCGGCCCGGGCGCCTGCGCCCGGGGAGGTTGGTCCGGCGTTCCTTCCGCCGGAGATCCCTGGCCGCATGGCCGTTCAGGACCTCGCGGCGCGGGTCGACCAGCGCCCGTGGCA
>Ga0265342_10000238_pt1 | contig 61599 bp, 53 predicted proteins | sample 4CB327metaG_FD_203125 | JGI IMG/M metagenome (GOLD analysis project Ga0265342, IMG submission 203125) | Rhizosphere microbial communities from Carex aquatilis grown in University of Washington, Seatle, WA, United States - 4-CB3-27 metaG | ecosystem: Host-associated > Plants > Roots >...
TCAATGAGGTCGATCGCGTCGCCTATCGCAAGCAGACCGACGGCGTCTACAAGGAGTTCCGCGACGTCATCGGCGGCGATCTCGTCGACGCCGTGATGAAGCAGGTGGGAAGCGCTTGAGCAGCGTCCCGGAATCGCTCCGGTGAACGCCACAGACGGCCGACTGCCGCCGGCAGTCGGTATGAGCGAAACGATCTCGCCCGCACATTCAGACAGCGGCGACGAGTCGCCGTGGACAAAGCAGGCCCGAAGCGTTCTCGACGCTGTCGATCGGCTGGCGCGCGTCGTCGTCGTGACCGCGCTGATCGGTGAGCTCTTCGTGGTGCTGACCGATATCACCATTCGGTATTTCTTCACCCAATCGCTGCTGTGGTCGGAAGAAGCATCCAAGCTGTGCCTGACGACTCTCGCGTTTCTGGGCGGGGCCCTGGCCTATCGCGCCCGTCACCACACGGCAATTCAGTTCGTGACGCGCATGCTGCCCGTACCAAGCCGCGAAGCGGTTGCCGTCGCCGTCGATGCCGTCATTCTTTGCGTGGCGTTGACGACGCTCTATGTGTCGCTCGATCTGTTCGCGATCGCGACGACGTCGCGGACGCCCATCCTTCAGATCAATGCGGCGTGGCTGGTGTTGCCGTTCAACGTTGGCCTGTTCCTGGTTGTCTTGTTCGCGGCCGAGCGGCTCGTTCTCGATCATGCAGGGCGCCTGGTGCGGATTATCCTTCCGGCGGTCGCGGCCTTGATGGCGGTCGTGGTTCTGGTCGGCTCCCTGCCGATCCCGAAGCCCGGTAACGGGGCAGCTCTCGGTGCCATGCTGATTCTGTTCTTCGCGACCGTACTGATGGGGCTCCCGGTCAGTTTCTCCATGCTGCTGGGCTCGCTGTTCTTCCTTCAGATCACCGATACCGCCCCGCTGATCGCCGCCGCGCAGAACACCATCGACGGCAGTGGCCACTTTGTTCTCCTGACGCTTCCGTTTTTCATCTGGGCCGGATTGATCATGGAACGGGGCGGCATCAGCGTGCGCCTCGTGCGGTTCGCCATGGCGCTGGTCGGCCACTTGCGCGGCGGCCTTCTGCAAGTCGTCGTCGTCACCATTTATCTCGTCTCCGGCATCTCCGGATCCAAGGCGGCCGATGTCGTTGCCGTCGGCTCGGTGATGCGGCGCGAACTCAAGCGTCAGGGATATCGGCCGGAGGAGGGAGCGGCTGTCCTGTCCGCGGCCGGTGCGATGTCCGAAACAATCCCACCAAGCATCGCGATGCTGGTGTTGGGTTCGGTCGCGCCAATATCGATCGGGACGTTGTTCGTCGCCGGACTGCTGCCGGCGGCGGTGATCGCGCTGTTTCTGATGATCGCGATCCACGTCTTTGCATGGCGGCGGAACATGCCGCGTGCGCCCCGCGCCGATCGCTCCGAGTTTTTGCGCGCCTTCGGCGGCGCGCTGCTGCCATTGATCATGCCGGTGATCATGATCGTGGGGATCAAGTTCGGCTATGCCACGCCGACCGAAGTGTCCGCGGTGGCAGTTCTCTACGGGGTGGCTTTGTCGGTTCTGATCTATCGCTCGATCGGTTTTCGTAGCTTCTTTGCCATCGCGGTCGATTGCGGACTGCTCGCGGGCATGGTGCTGTTCATCATCGCAGCCGCCGGTTCATTTGCATGGACGCTGACCGCGGCAAATCTGCCGAGCGCACTCGTCCAGACCCTGCATTTGATGGGAGATAGCCCGTCGCTCTTTCTCGTCGGCTCGATCGTGCTTCTCATTGTGATCGGTTCCTTGCTCGAAGGATTGCCGGCGTTGATCATTCTCGGGCCGCTGCTGATGCCGATCGCCAACCAGCTCGGTATCGACAGCATTCACTATGCGATGGTCATTTTGCTGGCGATGGGGATCGGTATCTTCATTCCGCCGATCGGTATCTGCTTTTATATCTCTTGCGCGGTCGCCGGCAGCGATATCGAGGCGTCGGCGAAAACTATGCTGCCGTATCTCGCGGTCCTGGTGCTCGGCGTGCTGACGGTGGCGTTCGTGCCGTGGTTCACGCACGCCGTTCCGGATTTGCTCGGCGCGCGCTGAATATTGCTTAGGCATTGGATCGCTTCAGAAAGCGTCCACCGGCAATTCCATGGTGCTCCCGGCGCCGGCTTGAATGCGCGCGAGATGGGCGCCGGTTTCCGGCAGCATGCGTTCGGCGAAAAATCGTCCGGTTACCAGTTTGGCATTGAGATGGTCGGCGTTGCCCGCGCCACTTTTGAGCTTGGCCTGAACTGCCTTCGCGATTTGTGCCCACATGTAGCCGAGCGCCACCAGGCCAAAAAGATGCATGTAGTCGGTCGCGCCCGCGCCCGCGTTGTCTGGCTTGGCCATGGCGTTCTGCATGAACCACACGGTGGCCTCCTGCAGGTGCTTGAGCGCGCGTCCGAGCGGTTCGATGTGCGGCTTGAGCGCGGCATCGGCTGCGTTCTCGCTGATAAAACCCTGCACCTCGCTGAAAAACGCCGTAACCGCTCGGCCGCCGTCCTTGCCGAGCTTGCGTCCGACGAGATCAAGCGCCTGAATTCCGTTGGCGCCTTCATAAATCATCGGAATGCGGGCATCGCGCACGAATTGCTCCATGCCCCATTCCTTGATGTAGCCGTGGCCGCCGAACATTTGCTGCGCCATCACCGTGTTGGCAAAACCCTGGTCGGTCAGCACGCCTTTGATCACCGGAGTGAGCAGCCCCATGTGATCGTCCGCGGCCTGGCGCTCCTTGTCGTTGTCGGCATAGCGCGCGACGTCGCTCTTGAGCGCGGTCCACATCACCAGGGCCCGGGCGGCCTCGTTGAAGGCCTTGATGGTCATCAGATTGCGGCGCACATCCGGATGCACGATGATCGGATCGGCGGCTTTTTCCGGGTATTTCGCACCGGAGAGCGCGCGACCTTGCAGACGCTCCTTGGCGTAGGCAGCCGCGTTTTGGTAGGCGACCTCGGAGAGCGCGAGACCTTGCACACCGACGCCGAGGCGGGCCTCGTTCATCATCGTAAACATGGCTTGCAAGCCGCGATTTTCCTCCGCCACCAGCCAGCCGATGGCGCCGTCGTAGTTCATCACGCAGGTCGCGTTGGCGTGGATTCCCATCTTCTCTTCGATCGATCCGCACGACACCGCGTTGCGCGCGCCGAGCGAACCGTCGGGCTTGGGCACCACCTTGGGAACCACGAACAGTGAAAGTCCCTTGGTCCCCTCGGGTGCGCCCTCGATCCGTGCCAGGACAAGATGAATGATGTTCGCGGCGAGATCGTGCTCGCCGGACGAAATGAAGATCTTGGTACCGGTGATTTTATAGCTGCCGTTGCCCTGCGGCGCCGCCTTGGTTCGGATCAGGCCAAGATCAGTACCGCAATGCGGTTCTGTCAGGTTCATGGTACCAGCCCATTCACCCGCCACCATTTTCGGGACGTAAAGCGCCTTGATTGTCTCCGAACCATGGGCGAGCAGGGCCGCAATCGCGCCCTGGGTCAGTCCGGGATACATGGCAAAAGCCATGTTGGCCGAAGCCAGGAACTCATTCACGCTTTGGGTCACCGCGACCGGAAGACCAAGCCCGCCAAACGCGGACGGAATCGAAATTCCCATCCACCCGCCTTGGACGAACTGCTGATATGCAGCGGGGAACCCTGTCGGTGTCGAGACGCGGCCGTCGCCGTGACGGGTGCAACCTTCGTCGTCGCCGCTGCGGTTCAGCGGCACCAGCACCTCCTCGCAGAACTTCCCGGTTTCACCGAGGATGGCCGCGACGACGTCATTGGAGGCGTCAGCAAAGCCCGCCAGATTGGCATAGCGCTCGACGTGGAAGACATCGTTCAGCAGGAACAGCACGTCGTCGACGGGGGCTTTGTAGTTCGGCATGACATTTGTCCTTGCGGGCTGCTCGAACACCGCGACCGGCGATCTTGCGCCCGCGGCTTACGTCAGTGTTGCGACATAGCACGGAAAAACGCGGATTTCGCACGGAAGCCAGTCTTGCGGCCGTCTGGTCGAACCCACCGCATGAAGCGTGTTCGAAAAACCCCTTAGGAGCATTTTTCGCCGTTTCCGTCAGAGGTTTAACCGCTTCTTTACCCTAAACCTGAAAAGGTCTGTCGCGAGGCTTGGCCGTGTTTTGGCCATCAATTCCCCAAGAGCGCCCCTCCGCCGCCTCCGCGACCGAGGTCAGTATGCGAGTACGCCCATGAAGTTCGGCCGCCCGTGGAATGTGGAGGGCATCCGCCCTCGCGCACGGGAAACGGCGCGCGCGGCGGCGCGGCGCTCCGGCTTGACCGTCGGAGAATGGCTCAACGCGGTCATCATCGAGCAGGCCGCCGAGGAAGGCATCGGTCGCTTGGACGTGTCCGAGGACGGATATGTCGCCGACGAAGATCTCGCCGCGCTCCACGATCGCCTTGCCGATCTCGCCAAGCAGCTCGATCGCATCGAACGCGGCAACAGGGCATCACTGTTGTCACAATCCGCGGAGCAAGCGGGCGATGCCGTGCCACGGCCGCCGCGGCAGATCGAAGATGCCATCGCGCGGCTCGACCAGCGCCTGGATCAGATGCTCACCGAGGGTCGCGCGGCCGCAAGCGAAATCGAGCGGCGAGTCAGCTCCGTCGATTCTGCGCTGCAGAATCTGGAGCGCGCGCGCCTGCAGCTGTCCTATCAGGCATCGCCCGCAGCCGACGAGCAACGCGGGCACCAGACATCGGACCTCGCTGGCCTCGAACAATATCTCCACAAGATCAGTCATCAAATCGACGGCTTGTCCCGTCCATGCGACGCCAACGCGGCGGTTGACGCGCTCCGCGCGGACCTCGCGGATATCAAACGCAGCCTGAGCGACGCGATGCCGTCGCGCGCCCTCGAGGCGATCGAGAGCGAGATTCGACGCCTTGCCGAACGGCTCGATGCCGACCGTGATTGCGGCATTGATCCGGAAGCCTTTGCCGGCCTTGAACGCGGCTTGGCCGAAGTGCGCGATGTTTTGCGCGGCTTGACCCCGGCGGAACGCCTCGTCGGCTTTGATCAGGCGGTGCAGGCACTGTCGAGCAAGATCGATGGCATAGCCGCCGGCCACCAAGATCCTCGTTCATTGCAGCAGATCGATGCCGCCATCGCCGCCTTGCGTGGAATCGTTGCGCAGGTGGCCTCGAGCGACGCGCTGGCGAACGTCGCGACCGACGTCCGGATTTTATCAGAAAAATTCGAACGCCTCGGCCCCCCCGCCGGCAACCTGCTGCTCACGTTGGAGAAGCGCATTGCGGGCATCGCCGACGCGCTGGAATCCGCGCGGATCGCAACCGGTCGGACGGAGCCGGTCGGGTTCGAATCCATGCTGAAGTCGCTCAGCGACAAGCTCGAGCGCATCCAGTCCCCCAACGAACGTCCACCGGCTTCCTCTCAGTTGGAGGATCGGATCACCGAGTTGGTCGGGAAACTCGATGCGTCCGAAGCACGGCTTACGAATCTGGGATCGATCGAACGCGGCTTGGCGGAGCTCGGCGAGCATCTGGAGGAATTTCGAACCCGCAGCGATCCGGGACCGGGGGCGGCTCCGCCGCCATTTGCAGACAAGCACGAAACGCTCGATGCGCTCGAGCACAAGGTGTCCGAACTCAAGCAGGAACATTCGATCGTTGCGCGTCGCACCGAAGACTCCCTTGAAGCGGTTCATGGCACGATCGGGAATGTGGTCGATCGTCTTGCCAGCATCGAATCCGACCTGCGACGGATGCCGCCGCTGAACGGCGCGCCGATGCCGCTGGCGGCAGAGCAAAAATCCGCCGCACCGCCAAAATCCGCACCGGACCCGCGGCGCGGACAGCCGGATCAGGCTCCGACTCAATCGGGGATGACTCGCGCACAGCCCGAGTCTGCCGCTGCCGTTGGTGCGCCTGCTTCAAGAGAAGCGGAAGCACGCACGGTTCCTCAGCCGATGTCCGCGCCGAATATCACGGACACGGCCTCGACAGCGGATCAGCTGGCTCGCTCGGTTCTGGCGCGATTGTTGTCCGGTAAGTCTGATACCGTGCCATCGCGCGAAGCGGCACCACCAGTCTTGCCGGCAGAGCCTGCCCCGCAGCCGTCGTCGTCTCCGGATCCGACGATCGCACCTGCGTCCCCGGTCGTTGCGGGAGCCACCATGGTGACGACGTTTGGTCCGCCGATGAAGGAGGCTGACCGTTTCTCCCGGCCGTCGCCGCTGTCGCCTCCCGCGCGTCCGCCAATCGATCCGGAGCTACCGCCAGATACGCCGTTAGAGCCGGGCATGGGACGCCAGCGCGCCGCGGCGGCCAAGGCCCATCGCCCCGTCTCTCCCCCTGCGGAGGCGCCGGCTACGTCGGTACTTGTGGATCCAGCCCCAAGATCTGAATTCATCGCGGCGGCTCGGCGGGCGGCGCAGGCCGCGGCCGGGGTGCGCGCAGACACACGAAGCCATTCAGAAACTGCGCCGAAATCCGATGGCAAGAGCTTTTCGCAGCGCGTCAAATCGCTGTTCGTCGGCGTGATCGTGCTTCTGATTGTTGCCGGGGTGCTGCGTGTGGGGTTCAATTCCATTGAATTGGGTCAACGGGTCGCGGATGGCGACATCGGTTCAGCGGCGCAGCCGCTGGCGGCCCGACCGAGCCCGGTTGACCCCGCAATCGGAGATGCCGGCGTCGCAGTCATTGCCGGTCTCAAGGCCGAACAAGTCGCCCGTTCCACCGCCCTGGCCCTGTTTTTGAGTCGGGCCTCGTCGCTTGAGGCGTCCTTTGCCGCGTTGAATTCTCCTCAGGCCTCAAGCAGCGCCAGCGTCCCGGCTCCGACGGAACCGACGGCGCCGCCGGCCGCAGCAGATAACAGCCGCCCGGCTGAGATTACCAGCACGGTCTCTCCCGCACCTGCTCCGGCACCTCCGCAGGCCGCAAATGAACCGGACGTCGACCAGCGGCCCGCGCCGATCGCCGGAACGGCGTTGCAAGCCGGCTTGGCTGCCGGCAATTTTGCCGCGGCCTATGAAATGGGATCTCGCTATGCCGAAGGCCGCACTGTGGCGGTCAATCTCGGGCAAGCGGCATTGTGGTTCGATCGGGCTGCAAAGGCGAGCTCGGTTCCCGCGCTGTTCCGTCTCGCCGCGCTCTACGAAAAGGGCGAAGGCGTGAAGAAGGACCTGCAGGAAGCGCGCAGGCTTTATATCGCTGCCGCCGAAAAAGGACACGCCAAGGCGATGCACAACCTCGCCGTTCTTTACGCCGAGGGGATCGACGGGAAGCCAGACTATACGACCGCGGCGCATTGGTTCCAGCGGGCCGCCAATCGCGCCGTTGCGGACAGCCAGTACAATCTCGGCATCTTGTTCTCCCGCGGCATCGGGGTGGAGCAGAACGCCGCCGAAGCCTACAAATGGTTCGCGCTCGCTGCCGCCCAGGGAGACCAGGACGCCGCCAAAAAGCGCGACGACGTCGCCGCGCGTCTTGATGCCCAGAAGCTGGTCGCGGCGCGACTTGCAGTGCAGGAATTCACGGCCGAACCCCAGCCCGCGACGGCGGCAATCAGTGCCGCTCCTCCGGGCGGATGGGACCAAGTCATCGCCGGCGGCGCTGCCCCCAAGACCAAGCCCGCCAGCCGCGTTGTCGTGCCTCAACAACAGACCACGCTCTGACGCCCGGTCGGACGACATCAGAATTTGGCGCCGGTCCGCCGGCCAACGATGTGCGTTTCGTCAACTATTTGCTTGAGTCCACCGCCTGAGCCTGTACCCATTCCCACACGTCCGGGCGTGACAACGCCCGTCGGGACGGCTGTTGCGCCCTGCGTGAGCCGCACTCGGCTTGGGCCGATGTCGTGCTTATCGCCGAGCTTGTCAGATTGGACCGGACTTCACCGAGGAAATCGCGCCATTCGTAAATGCTGACTTGCCTGCAACAAAACCGGATGCCCACATCGCCGAACGCCCTCTGACCACCAACAGTCCGACCGAGGCCTTGATCCTCGCGCCGGCGGATAACGCCCGTGCAAATCTACCTTCCGATCGCAGACCTCCCGGTCAACGTCTTTCTGGTCTTCGCGATGGGCCTCGCGGTTGGGTTCATCTCCGGCATGTTCGGCATCGGCGGGGGCTTCCTCATGACCCCACTTTTGATTTTCATCGGGGTCTCTCCGGCCGTTTCGGTCGCGACCGTGGCGAGCCATATTGCCGCGTCGTCGTTTTCCGGCGTCATTACCTATTGGCGTCGGAAGGCTGTGGACTTTGCCTTGGCGACCATGTTGCTCGCCGGGGGGTTTATCGGCACCGGCGCGGGCGTCTGGATTTTTACAGTGCTGCGGTCGATCGGCCAACTCGATCTTGCGATTGCCCTGTCCTACGTCATCCTGCTGAGCACCGTGGGGGGACTGATGATCGCCGAAAGCGTCCGGGCGATTATGCGCCAGCGGCACGGTAAGCCGGTTGAACTGCGCCGTCCCGGCAGCCACACTTGGTTTCATGGTCTGCCCCTCAAGCTGCGGTTCAAGCAATCGCGCATCTATGTTTCCGCAATTCCGATCTGGATCATCGGATTCATTATTGGCTTCATCGGTGCGGTCATGGGAATCGGCGGCGGCTTCCTTCTGGTGCCGATGCTGATTTATTTCCTGCGCGTTCCGACTTCGGTCGTCATCGGCACGTCCATGGTGCTTACATTGGTGACTATGGCGTCGGCCACGCTGCTCCATGCCGTGACCAATCATCTGGTTGACGCGGTTCTCGCCCTTATTCTCATGATCGGGGGTGTCATCGGAGCGCAGTTCGGAGCGCGCGCCGGGCAGAACATGCGCGGGGAACGCCTTCGGTTGTTGCTCGGAATGCTGGTCCTTGCCGTCGGCCTTCGGTTCGCCATTGGTCTGATCTTGAAGCCCGACGACGTGTTCTCGATCCGTCTGCTAGAGGGCGAATGATGCGCGCCCGGATCTCCCTCGCGGCCTGTGCATTGCTGGTGCTCTGCTGCGTTCCCAGCGGCCCGGCTGCGGCGGAGCGCATTGTTGCCTCCGTCTCCAATCATCGCGTCCGGATCACGTCGAGCTTTACCGGCTTGGAACTCGTATTGTTCGGCAGCGTCGAGCGCGATGGAACCAGTGTGCCGCGGCACAGCGGCTACGACATCGTCGTGACCGTGACCGGCCCGCGCGAAACCGTCGTCACCCGGCGCAAGGAGCGGGTGGCGGGAATCTGGGTCAACGTCGAATCCCGCAGCTTTGTCGACGTGCCCGCGTATCTTGCCGTGCTGGCGACAAAACCGATCGACGCGATCGCCGGGCCGGAAGTAGCACGCCGGCTGCGGCTCGGACTTGCCGACACCCTGTTGCCGCAGCAGATCGGAGCCGATCTCGCTGATGTCGTCCGCGACGATCCGTTTCGGATGGCCTTCCTGCGGCTCAAGAGCGATCGCGGACTCTATCTGGAGGCGCCGAATGCGGTGACGTTTCTGACCCCTACATTGTATCGCACGTCCATTCCGCTCCCCGCCGAAGTGCCGATCGGGGAGTACGACATCGATGTCAAGCTGTTCGCCGATAACATGATGGTCGCACGCACGTCTTCCGCATTCGAAATCATTAAAGTCGGCTTCGAGCAATTCGTCGCGACTGCCGCCCGCGACTACAGCCTGCTTTATGGCCTCTCGACCGCGGCCATGGCGCTGATGACGGGTTGGTTCGCCTCGATCGTGTTCCGGCGCGATTGACCGCGCGACTCAATTCGCAAGGCAGCGCGCCGCCGCGAGCGCATAGAGCCGACGGTCGCCCAGGAGATGAGCGGTGAAGTCGAGGCTTCCGAACACGTTCACGAACGCGGCGTCGCGAATGTTGAGGCCTCCGGTGTAAGCCCCGAAGGCCGGCATGATCAGACGGCGTCCGTCGGTGACAAAACAGCGCCGGGTAATCGAACGGCCGCGCTGACTGACGCGAGCGATGGGATGCAGGTGGCCCGAAATCTCACCGTCCGCAGCAATCGACGCGCACGTCAGCGAGGTTTGTGCCGCAATGTGATCGCCGTACCCGAGTTCCAGCGCCCACTCGGTTCGATAGCGCGCCGTCGGGTCGTGGCGGAACGTCAGGGGTCCAAGTGAAAATATCTCGCTGAACGTGCCGCCGATGTCCTCCGCTGGGTGGGGATCGTGATTGCCGGCAATCCAGATCCAGTCACGCCCGCGCTGCAGCGCCTTGAGCGCGGCACGGTCGCGCGGCGCGAGGCGCGCGGGCCCGGCGGAATCATGAAAGCTGTCGCCAAGCGCGACGACCAGGCGCGGCGCGTAAGTGGTCATCAGCCGCGCGAGCCGGGCGAGCGTCGTTGCGGTGTCATAGGGAGGCAGCAGCATGCCCCGCGCCGCCAGCGAGGAGCCCTTCTCGAAATGCAGGTCGGCGACCGCCAATAGTCCTTCGCTCGGCCAGAACAACGCGCCGGCGCAATCGGTGACCAGCGAATGCCCCACGATATCAATCGTTTCATTGTCGGAAATTGCGGGAAAACCGGCCGCAGCGGCATCGTGAGCGGACAATTTCACGCCATCGCCTCCTTCACCAGGTCCGCCTCCGCTTCCGCGAGCAGCGCATCGGATGCCTCGCCGTGGATCATCTCCCGGCCGATCTCGAGCATGACCGGGACCGCCAGCGGCGAAACATGATCGAGAGCTTTATGAATGATTCGCCCCTTGATGCGCGACAACATTTCTCCGAGCCGCCGTACGTCGAGAAGTCCACTGGCAGCGTCGGTGCGTGCCGCGCGCAGCAGCACATGGTCGGGTTGATGACGGCGCAGCACGTCATAGACGAGGTCGGTCGATATCGTCATCTGGCGGCGAGTCTTTTCCTTTCCGGGATGGCGGCGCTCGATCAGGCCGGCAATAATGGCGCATTGACGGAACGTGCGCTTCATCAACGCGGATTCGGCAAGCCACGCTTCCAGATCATCGCCCAGCATGTCCTGATCGAACAGCGCCGCGAGCGAAAAATCACCTTGCCTGATGGCGAAATCAAGATCGCCGAGACCCCACACCGCCAGGGCATATTCGCTGGCGACGAACCCGAGAGGCCGCATCCGCGCGCGTTCCAGACGCCGCGTCAGCAGCATGCCAAGCGTCTGATGGGCGAGACGGCCCTCGAACGGGTAGCAGACCATGTAGTGTTTGTCGGCGCGCGGGAAGGTCTCGATCAAAAGTTCCGTGCGAGTGGGCACGTGCGAGCGCCAGCGCTGAAGATCGAGCCAGCCGCGCACCTGGTCGGGAAATTCGTTCCAGGTTTTCGGTTCGCCCAACATCGCGCGGACGCGATCGGCGAGATAGGTCGAGAGCGGAAACTTGCCGCCCTCGTAGGAGGGTACCTTGGGATCCTCGGCGCTTGCGCGCGAGACGTAAACTTCATTCTCGACCAGAGCCTCGTAGCGCAGGACTTCCCCCGAAAATACAAATGTATCGCCGGGTACCAGCCCTTCGATGAAATATTCCTCGACCTGCCCGAGCACGCGTCCACCGCGTGCGATCGGGCCGGTCGTGCCGCGACGGCTTGCGCGCGAGCGCACCAGCCGAACTTTCAACATGTCGGCTTCGACGATAGTGCCGACGTTGAGGCGGTATTGCTGGGCAACGCGCGGATGAGCGATGCGCCAGCGCCCGTCTTTGTTCTGTCGAATCTTGGCGAAACGCTCGTAGGCCTTCAGCGCGTAGCCGCCGTTTGCAACAAAATCCAGGACCAGATCAAAATCGGCGCGGGTGAGGCCCGAGTACAGCGCGGCCGTTCGAACCTCGGCGAAGAGATCGTCGGCGAGAAAAGCTCCGCCGCAGGCGCAGCCGAGGACGTGCTGGGCCAGCACGTCGAGCGCTCCCGTACGCGCGGGCGGGGTATCCTGCGCGCCGTCGGCGACGGCGTCGATCGCCGCACAGCATTCCAACACCTCGAACCGGTTCGCGGGAACCAGAACGGCGCGTGAGGGTTCGTCCAGCCGATGATTGGCGCGGCCGATCCGTTGCATCAGGCGCGAGCAACCTTTGGGGGCGCCGATATTCACGACCAGGTCGACATCGCCCCAATCGACGCCGAGATCGAGCGACGAGGTGCAGACCACCGCGCGCAATCGGCCTTTGGTCATTGCCTCTTCGACTCGGCGGCGCTGGGTGACGTCGAGCGAACCGTGATGCAGGGCAATCGGCAGCCCATCGTCGTTGATGCGCCAGAGCTCCTGGAACAGCATCTCGGCTTGGCTGCGGGTGTTGACGAAAGCAAGCGTAGTTTTGTGCTGCTTGATGAGTTGGTAGATCTCTGCCAGCGCATGGCGCGCGGAATGCCCGGACCAGGGCAGCCGCTCGGCGGTGTCGAGCATGGTCACGACCGGTTGCGCGCCGCCGTCGGCTACGACGAGATCGGCGTAGGCGTCGTTGCTCGGCGGCTGCGGAACCAGGAAGCGGCGAAGCGCGTCGGGCTCGGCCACCGTTGCCGACAATCCGACCGTCGTGGCGTCAGGGGCCATTCGCAACAATCGGGCGAGTCCGAGCGACAAAAGATCGCCGCGCTTGGAAGTCACCAGGGCGTGCAATTCATCCAGCACGACACGGCGCAATGTCGCGAACAACAGCGGTGCGTCGGCGGAAGCCAGCAGGAGTGCAAGCTGCTCCGGCGTCGTCAGCAGGACGTCGGGTGGATCGCGTCGCTGTCGCTGTCGCTTGGATGCCGGTGTATCTCCTGTTCGGGTCTCGAGGCGGATCGGCAGTTCCATATCCTGGACCGGGCGCTCGAGATTGCGGGCGATGTCGACGGCGAGCGCCTTGAGCGGAGAGATGTAGAGCGTGTGGAGGCCGGCAGGTCGCGCGGCCGCGCGAATCCGCTGCGGATGCCCGTTCAGCTCGACAAGTGTCGGCAGAAAGCCCGCGAGCGTCTTGCCGGCGCCGGTTGGCGCAATCAGCAAGACGGAACGGCCGGCACGCGCCTTCGCCAGCAGCTCAAGCTGATGCGTCCGGGGTGCCCATCCGCGCGCGGCAAACCAGCCCGCGAAAGGCTCCGGCAGCGGCGGTTCCACGATGGCGCGTTCGAAGGCGGTCACGGTGCATAGAGTTACCGTCTAACCGCGGAAAGCGAAAGCGAGGCGACGGCAAGCAGGCCAGGAACCGGGACGCCATTTTCCGTGCGCGTCGATACCGGCTCAATCGTCAGCGGCCGGCATCCGGCACCGGCTAGCGCATCTTCAACGTGGCGCTGTCCATGGGCATAGCGAAGCGTTTGCTGCAACACGACGCCGTCGCTGGCATGGGTCTCCACCGTAAAAGCGAAGAGACCATCCGGCGCCAGCACCTGTGCAACCGCCCGGGTGACCCGAGCAAGGTCGCTGACATACACAAGAACGTCGGCGGCAACGACGAGCTGATAGCGTGTGCCTGTGTCCGCTTCCTCGCCAAGGAATTGCACGAGCTCGCTGATCGCGAGCCGATCGTAGACGCCCTTGGTGCGTGCTTCGTCGATCATGCCTGGGGAGACGTCGACACCGACCAGCCAATCGACACCGGGCCGGAACGCGGCGCCGGCGAGTCCGGTCCCGCAGCCGAGGTCGAGCATCGATCCGGCATGCCAGCGGCCGCCGGCGGCCGCAGTCACGGCGGCCAGCAGCTTTTGTGGTCCGCTATAGGCGAGCCGATTGAGCAGCGACTCCTCGAAGCGCGGCGCATGCTGATCAAACAGTCGGCGCACGTAGACGGCGGTCATCTCCGGTGTCGCTTCACCGGCTCCCAGTCGCGCAAGCTGCAAACGCGCGCCGTGATAGTCATCGGGATCGTTATCGCGCGCCTTTTGAAAGGCAGCGACCGCTCCCGCGTGGTCGCCTTGCTTGTCGCGGATGGCGCCGAGCGCGAACCAGGCGGTGGCAAAACCCGGTGCGAGCTCGACGGTCTGCAGCAGGATGTCGGTGGCTCCCGCAAGATCGCCGAGGGCGAGCTGATCGAGCGCCCATTGATAACGCCGGTCGGCAATCAGGTCGCCGGAGGACAGAAAGAGGGCGGAGGAGGCGGCCATGATGGGGATGGTGTAGCGGAAACCGGGAGCCAAAGGCGAGCGCCAGCGAGAGCTTCAACGCCGTTCTCCGCGTTTGGCGTTTCCGCCCGCGCCCTCACAATCCAGCCAGCGCCTTCTGATAATAGCTGAGATCGAGATATTTCTCGGCCGCTCCCGGGTGCGAATCCGTCCAGGCGCGCCGCAGTTTGAGCACGTTCTCGAATCCCTCTTTGTCGAGCTTGGCGTCCTTCGCCAAGCCGTCGGTCGGATCGGCCGCAATCGCATAGGTCGCGGCGGCGACCTCGGGCGTGACTTTGAGACCCTCGGTCAGCAGCCCGATCGCTGCGTTCTTGTTCTTGGGATCTAGCGCCCAGCGCAAGCCCTCGATGTAGGCTTGCAGGTATTTGACCAGGACGTCCGGATGGTCTTTGGCCCAGGATCGCAACACCACGGTTGCCGTCCCCTGATAGGGCCCGATCATGGTGGTCGCCGTACCCATGTCCTTCATGCCGTCGTGGACAGCGCGCAGCCAGAACGGGGGATTGAGCATCGAGGCTTTGCTGTCGGTTTCGGCAAGGATATCGGCGAGACGCTTGTAGGTCGCGCCCACAACCTTGACGTTGTAGTCGTTCTTGTTGACGCCATTGCGTTTGAGGATTTCGTAAAGCTCAAATGCGAAGGCGGTGTCGGGCGCATCGACAATGACCGTCTTGCCCTTGAGATCTGCGACGGACTTGATGTCGGGGCGGACGATCAAATGGTTGAAGCCATTGTCGCCGCCGCTGACGACGGCGATATCCACTTTTGCCACTTCGGCCATCGCCACGCCGTTGTCGACAGCGGTGTGGATGATCTGCCACTCGCCGTCGGCGAGCCCTTTGCGCATGACTTCCGAGGAGGGCGTAATCTTGACATCCACGGCGAGGCCGCGCTTGGCGAAAAAGCCATTCGCCTGCGCACCGAAGATTGCAAGGTTCTGCATGCCCTGAAACACCATGACGGTCAGCTTGGTGTCTTCGGCGGAGGCGGGACTTGATACAATCGACCAGCAGGCAACAGCGACAGCAAAGCAAGCGGTTGTGACGCGCGTCGGCATTCGAACACTCCCAAAAAATCGCTTAGGTCTCACTCCCTAGCAGGTCGGTGCACCGTCGTCAGCAGGGCAGAAAACTTGCAGCGGCGCCGACATGCACCGGGATTTTCCGGACGTCTGGTGGACGGGAACGACGCCGGTCTTTCTGCTAAATCGGCCTTCGCAACCTGTGTTTTATCGGTCGTGCGGGAACTTAAATCCCGTGGACGCATGCATTATCTATGTCGCATGCGCCCGCAGGATCTGCTCATTCCGACCCCGGCCGGACTTTTTTGTCCGCAGGGTGGATTTCATATCGATCCGACCCGGCCCGTCGATAAGGCGGTGATCACCCACGGTCATTCAGATCACGCGCGGCCAGGCCACGGCACCGTGCTGGCGACGCCCGAGACCATCGACATCATGCGCCTGCGCTACGGCGATGGCTTTGCCGGATCGACCCAGGCCATCGCCTATGGCGAAGCTGTGGAGATCAACGGCGTCGGGGTGGGATTTCATCCGGCCGGACACGTGCTTGGATCGGCGCAGATCGCAGTCGAGGCTGAGGGCCTGCGGATCGTGGCGTCGGGCGACTACAAGAATGTTTCCGATCCGACCTGTGTGCCGTTTGAACTCGTACGGTGCGATGTGTTCATCACCGAGGCGACTTTCGGCTTGCCAGTGTTTCGCCATCCTGCCCCGGCTGCGGAAATTGCAAAATGCCTGCAATCGGTCACGTTGTTTCCCGAGCGGACACATCTCATCGGGGCCTATTCTCTGGGCAAGGCGCAACGCGTCATGGCGCTGTTGCGCGAAGCCGGATACCGCCGGCCGATCTATCTTCACGGCGCACTCGAGACGCTCACGCGCTATTATGCCGCTCGGTTCGACCTCGGCGAATTAAAGCTGGTGCGGGGGGCAACAAAGGATGAGTTGGCAGGCGCCATCGTGCTGGCGCCGCCGTCAGCGCTCAAGGATGTATGGACCCGGCGTTTCTCTGATCCGGTCACCGCCTTTGCGTCGGGCTGGATGCGGATCCGGGCGCGCGCCCGCCAGGGCGGGGTCGAACTGCCGCTGGTGATTTCCGATCATGCCGACTGGGACGGTCTGATCGCAACTGTCGCGGCTACCGGCGCGTCGGAGATTTGGGTGACCCACGGCGCCGAGGAGGCCCTGGTGCGTTGGTGCGAATTGCGGGGCTTGGAGGCCCGGCCTTTGCATATGGTCGGATATGGCGATGAAAATGAATCCGACGACGACGCTGCGGGAACCGCGCCATGAACCGGTTTGCGGCGCTGCTGGACCGTCTGGCTTATGAGCCGAGCCGCAACGGCAAGCTGAGATTGCTCACGGACTATTTCCGAAACACTGCGGATCCCGAACGCGGCGTGGCACTGGCGGCGATGACGGGTGCGCTGTCCTTTCGGTACGCCAAACCAAATTTGATCCGGACGCTGATTGCGGAGCGGACCGACCCGGTGCTGTTCGCTCTGTCCTACGATTATGTCGGCGATCTGTCCGAGACGGTCGCCTTGATGTGGCCCTCCGCTGCGGCAGGCAGCCTGGATTCCCCGGCACTTTCCGACGTCGTCTCGACCCTGGCCGCGCTCGGCAAGGCCGATCTGCCGGGGCAGCTGGCGCGGTGGTTGGACGGACTCGACGAAATCGGACGCTGGGCGCTGCTGAAGCTGGTCACCGGCGGCCTGCGCATCGGCGTTTCGGCGCGGCTCGCCAAGACCGCGGTCGCGGCCCTTGGCGGCAGGAAGCCGGATGAAATCGAGTTGGTGTGGCCGGGGCTCAAACCGCCCTACCTGGAACTCTTTGCGTGGCTGGAGCAGCGCGGGGAAAAGCCCACCAGCAGCGACGTGGCGACGTTCCGGCCGGCGATGCTGTCGCACGCGATCGTCCCTGACGATTTTGCATCTCTCAATCCAGCTGATTTCGCCGCCGAGTGGAAATGGGATGGCATCCGGGTCCAGGCGGTCGCCGGCGACAATGCAGCAGGTGAGCATGTCAGCCGGTTGTTTTCTCGCACCGGCGAAGATATCTCCGGCAGTTTCCCCGATCTGATCGAAAGCTTCACCTTTGCCGGCGCGCTCGACGGCGAGCTTTTGATCGTGCGCGATCAGCGGGTCCAATCGTTCAACGTGCTGCAGCAGCGACTCAATCGAAAGACCGTCACTCCCAAATTGTTGGCTGAGTTTCCGGCGCACCTGCGCGTCTATGATCTGCTCGTCGACGGCACCGAGGATCTGCGCGAGTTGCCGTTCGACGCCCGGCGCTCCCGCCTTGAACTCGTCGTACAACGGCTGTCGCAACCGCGCATCGATCTGTCGCCCTTGATCCCGTTTGCGGATTGGGAAGCGCTCGCCCGTGCGCGAGCCGACCCGGCCGGGGCGGGCGCGGGCCCCGACGCGGAGGCGATCGAGGGGGTGATGCTCAAGCGCCGTGACGCGCCCTATGTTCCTGGCCGGCCCCGAGGATTGTGGTGGAAATGGAAGCGCGATCCGTTCGTGATCGATGCCGTGCTGATGTATGCCCAGCGCGGCCACGGCAAGCGCTCATCGTTTTATTCCGACTACACCTTTGGGGTCTGGGCCACTGATGCCGATACCACCGAGCTGGTGCCGGTCGGAAAGGCCTATTTCGGCTTTACCGATGCCGAGTTGGTCGAGATCGATCGCTTTGTCCGCCGCAAGACGCTCAATCGATTTGGGCCGGTCCGGGAGGTGGTGCATGACCCGGAGGATGGCCTGGTCTTTGAAGTTGCGTTCGAGGGCTTGCAGCGCTCGACCCGGCACAAATCGGGTCTCGCCATGCGGTTCCCGCGGATCAGCCGGCTGCGCTGGGACAAACCGCCGAAGGACGCTGATCAGATCGAGACCCTGGAGAAACTGCTGCCGGTGGACGACGTTCCGATTTCCGCATCGGGGGAGGGTGCGACGCACGCTAGGAAGGGGTATGATAAGCACTGACTGCGAAAGATTGCCTTTTTGCCTCATGGGCAAACCACTAAAAACCTTCGGACCGCGTTCTGGAGATCAGCATGCCGAATGACGTGATAACGCGCTTTATCGGTGGTTCGCCGCTCGCGGTTGCGGGGCGATTGGTCCTACTTTCGATTCTGGTGGGCGTGATCCTGGCGGCGCTTGGGCTCGACCCCCGCGACATTTTCCGCAGTATTCAGGAACTCATCACCCGCATCTGGGACATGGGGTTCGATGCTGTCCGGTGGCTGTGGCGCTATTTCGTGCTCGGCGCGGTTCTCGTCATTCCGATTTGGTTCATCGCCCGCCTCCTGAAGTCGCCGACCGAGACGCGCTGAGACCTTGGCCTAATTCGGCCACGGCTCGGCGGTCACCGCGGCGGCATCGGCGCCGACGAGATCGGCAAGGGAACGCGCCCGGCTCTTGGTCAAGGCCGCCAGCAGATCGGCCTTGATCGCGGCGATGAGCCCGAGGCCGCGGAATACCAGCCCGGAGTAGAGTTGCACGAGGTGGGCGCCCGCCCGGATCTTTGCCAGCGCGGTCGGGCCGGAATCGATGCCGCCGACCCCGATCAGTGGAAACGCATTTTCCACCCGCACGTAGGTTTCCGCGAGCATGCGGGTCGCAAGCGCAAACACGGGCTTGCCCGAAAGACCGCCGGCCTCCCGCGCCTTTGCAAGGTCGCGCAGGCCGGTCGGACGCTTGATTGTGGTGTTGCTGACGATCATCCCGTCGACGCCACGTCGGCGCGCCACGGCAACGATGTCGTCGAGTTCGCTCAAGGACAGGTCGGGGGCAATTTTGAGCAGCACCGGTGTCGCCCCCGCGCGCAGCGAAATGCGGTCGCGGGCCGCGATCGCGCGGGCGAGAAGATCGTCGAGTGCCGCCGTCTGCTGCAGATCGCGCAGCCCGGGCGTGTTCGGCGAGGAGATATTCACGCTGAAATAGGTGGCAACCGGGGCCAGGGTCTCGATCAAGCGGACATAGTCACCGCCCCGGTCATCGCTGTCCTTGTTGGCACCGACATTGACGCCGATGATGCCTCCCCGGGACGCGCGCGCCGCCAATCGCGCGAGCACGGCTCCCGCGCCTTCACTATTGAAGCCGAGGCGATTGATCACCCCTTCGTCCGGCTCGAGCCGAAACAAACGCGGACGCGGGTTGCCGCTCTGCGGGAGCGGGGTCACCGTCCCGGTCTCGACGAATCCAAATCCGATTCGCAGTAATGCGTCCGGCACCTCGGCGTTCTTGTCGAAGCCGGCGGCGAGCCCGATCGGGTTGGGAAAATTAAGGCCGAACGCGCGGATAGCCAGCCGCGGATGGTCGGCGGCGCGGCGCGACAGCGGTGCGAATTTGAGCGCCCGCACGGCCAAAGCATGAGCGTCCTCAGGGTCGAGTGCCTTGAGAAGCGGCCTGGCCAAGCGGTCGAAGAGGCCGATCACGACGATTTATCCACCTGCAGGTCTATCCTGCGACCCTAATCATCAACCTGTGGATTGTGCAAGGCGACCCCAATCGGCCGAGGTGCCTGGAATTACCGTATTGTCGTTCCTAGGTATGGGACAACAAACCTGATCGCTTTCATCCGCGGCGGCCGCTAGATCAAAACCAAATATGCTCACACATGCTCAAATATGGACCGGTATTGACCGGCTCGCAGCCCGTGCCGGCTTATCGCCATCGGGTCTTGCCAAGCGTGCAGGCCTCGACCCCACCACTTTCAACAAGTCGAAGCGGGTAACGCTGTCTGGCCGCGAACGCTGGCCTTCGACGGAATCGGTGTCGAAATCCTTGGCGGCGACCGGTACCAGCCTCGACCAATTCGTGGCGTTGATGACCGATTCGGCCCGACAGGGTGCCCGAAAGTTGCCAGTGATCGGATTTGCTGAAGCCAGCGACTCCGGCTTGTTTGACGAGCGCGGCTTTCCCATCGGCGATGGTTGGGACGAAATCGGATTTGCCGCGGTGGAAGACGAGCATGCCTACGGGCTCGAGATCTCCGGCGACGCCATGCTCCCCGCATACCGCGATGGAACCGTGATCATCGTATCGCCGGCGGCCTCGGTCCGCCGAGGCGATCGCGTGGTGGTCAGGACCGGGCACGGCGAGATGATGGCAAAGGAGCTCAAGCGCAAGACCGGCAAGGCGTTCGAGCTGAAATCGTTCAATCCAAACCAGGCCGACCGGATTTTACCGGTTGAGGACGTGCTGTGGGCCGCGCGTATTGTCTGGGCGAGCCAATAACGATGCTCTCAACGCGCAGGACACGGCTAAACCGGCATCAAGCCGAACGCGCCAGGGCGCCATCGATCATGTCGACGGTATTTTTGAGACCATAGATCGCGACGAAGGATCCAAAGCGCGGGCCCTTTTCCTGGCCCAGCAGCACCTGGTAGAGCATGTTGAACCAGTCGAGCGAGACGCCCGGCTTGCCATCTTTGGTTTTGATTTTTCCGGAGAGGTCAAGGAACGGTTCGCGCCGTCCCACCTCATAGATCACCTCTTGGATTTGTTCCGCTCGGGCATCCGTTTGTAATTGCGACAGCGCGTCACGCAGATCGTTAAGCGCAGCGCGCTCGGCCGGGCTCGGTTCTCGGAACCTCTTGGCGGGCAGCACGAAATCGCGGAAATAGTGGATGGCGTATTGAACCATCTGGTCGAGCTTGGAGTTGGCTTCGCGTTTCACCTCCGGCCAATAGCGCAGGATGAATCCCCACAGCGTCTCGGCGTTCTCGGCGTTTGACGCCGATACCAGATTGAGCAGCATCGTGAAGGATATCGGCACCTCCGGCGCCGGCGGATGTCCGAGATGAATATGCCAGACTGGATTCGAGAGCCGTTGCTTGGTGTCCTGCCTGCCGTAGCCCTCGAGAAATTGCTGGTACTCATCGACGGCGCGGGGAATGACATCGAAGTAGAGCCGTTTTGCGGATTTCGGCTCGCGGTACATGAACAGGGACAGGCTCTCCGGGCTTGCGTAGCGCAGCCACTCGTCGATGGTGAGGCCGTTGCCCTTCGATTTTGAGATCTTCTGGCCCTTGTCGTCGAGGAACAGTTCGTAGTTGAAGCCTTCCGGCGGCGTTCCGCCGAGCGCCCGGCAGATCTCGCCTGAGAGCTTGACCGAATCGATCAGATCCTTTCCGGCCATTTCATAGTCGATGCCCAGCGCGACCCAGCGCATGGCCCAATCCGGTTTCCATTGCAGTTTGCAGCGGCCGCCGGTCACCGGCGTGGTCATTCGCTCTCCGGTGTCGGGGTCTTCATAAGTGATCATCCCACGCTTCACGTCGCGTCCGAGAATCGGAACCTGAAGCACGACGCCGGTGCGCGGCGAGATCGGCAGAAAGGGTGAATAGGACTGCGCCCGCTCTTCGCGCAGCGACGGCAGCATGATCGCCATTACCTCGTCGAACCGCTCCAGCATTGTCAGCAGCGCCTGATCGAAGCGGCCCGAGGTGTAGCAGGTGGTGGACGACAGGAATTCGTATTCAAATCCGAATGCGTCTAGGAACGCGCGCAACCGCGCATTGTTGTGTTCGCCGAAGCTCGCATGGGTTCCAAACGGATCGGGAACTTTGGTCAGTGGCTTCCCGAGATGCTCCGCGACAAGCTCCTTGTTCGGGATATTGTCCGGCACCTTCCGCAACCCGTCCATGTCGTCAGAAAACGCAATCAGCCGGGTCTTGATCTTATCGTCGGTGAGGACACGAAAAGCGTGGCGCACCATGGTGGTGCGGGCAACCTCGCCGAAGGTGCCGATGTGCGGCAGCCCGGACGGCCCGTAGCCGGTCTCGAAGATCACTTCGTCTTTCGGCGACTTCTTCAGCCGTGCCACGATCTTTTTCGCCTCTTCGAACGGCCATGCGTTCGAAGTTTCGGCGATCTCGCGCAAGGAGGTGGCGGTTGGCAGGGCCGTGGACATAGGTCTGATACTCCGGGCGCGACAGTAGAAATCATGGCTGTCAGCGTCAAATGGCCGCCGGTGTCACATCAGACGCGGCGAGCAAGATCGGGCCGTTAAAAGGGACTGACCGGGAAATAGCGCAGCCACAGGTCCGTATAAAGTCCCTTCTCCCACAGCCGGAATAACGCCCAATTGAATGCCTGCCGTAGCGTATCGTTGCCCCGCTTGACCGCAATGCCGATGCCTTCGCCGAAATAGCGGCTTTCCGAATAGGGGCCGCCGATGAACGTGCAGCAATTGGCGGACTCCGTACCATTCAGCCAGAACGCGAGCGCGAAACCGTCATCGAACAACAGGTCCACCTCGCGCCGCTGCAAGGCTTCGCGCGCCGCCTCGGCGGTGGGATAGGGACGAACCTCGGCCTCGGTGAACAGGGCCTTCAAATAAGCCTCGTGCGCCGTGCGCGCGACCACAGCGATTTTTTTGGCCTCGAGGCGCTCGGGGTTCGAGTCGTCGATCTCGGAGTCGCGCCGCGCGACAAAGCGCGATACCGGTCGATAATAGGGATCGCTGAAATCGACCCGCTTGCGTGTCTCCGCCGTCACCGACATCGAGGCAATGGCCGCATCTCCGCGGTTCTCATTGAGAGCGTCGATCAACGTGTCGAAACGGCGCATTTGGATGGTGCAGGCGACCTTCAATTCCTCGCAGATCAGCCGTGCAAGATCCACATTGAACCCGGCCGGGTTGCCGTCAGCGCCCGCATAGTTGAACGGCGGATAATCGACCTCGGTGATGAAGCGCACGAGATTGATTCGCGACATGTCCGGCCGCTCCGGGCGTCGCCGCGGATCCCAGAAACTCGGCACGGTCGCGGGCTGAGAGATTTTCGGGCCTGCGGTCGGCGACTGCGCCGTCGCCTTTTCGCTGCCGCCGCTCGCGAGCAAAACGGTCGCTGCCAGCACGCCGGCAAACACCCATCGAGACATCGATGAAGGTCGAACGCGGCACGTCATCAGCAGTGTTTCAGATCGCATGCGTGAATCGGACCATGGAAATCGCCCGCTCGCTTATAGACGATTTGACGAAACGAACGAGAGGAATTGATCGGCATCGCTGAAATTGCAGCGTGGGTCGGCGAAGCTCCGACGGCCTCTGATTTGAAGTGTGACAGCCAAGGGGCACTGGCGAGCCAATCTTCGGCGCTCGCCGGCACTCAAAGATACTTGCGAAGCTCAGCCGCCGCGACGTCCGGCCGCCGCTTGAGATTGAAGGGTGCGATGAAGTGGCCGTCCTTGTCCATCAGGTAGACGATCGCGGTGTGATCCATGGTGTAGTCGCCGCCGTCGAGCGGGACCTTCTTGTAGTAGACCCTGTAGGCCTTGGTGACCGCTTTGATCGCGTCAGCGTTCCCGGTCAACCCGCGCAAATGCGGGTCAAAACTCGCCAGATAATCCTTCATGGTGGCCGCCGTGTCCCGTTCCGGATCGACGGTAATGAAAGCCGCGCCGACGCGATCAGCGTCGGGGCCGAGATCGCGCAACACTTCGGAGACGTCGAACAGGGTCGTCGGACAGACATCGGGGCAATGGGTAAAGCCGAAGAACACCAGGAACGGCTTGCCTTTGAGGTCCTGATCGCTGATCGCGCGACCGTCCTGATCGGTCAGGTGGAACGGGCCGCCGATCTCGGTCGCCTGCGCGGCGAACGGCACGCCGCCACGTCCGATGGCCAACCAAATGACGCTAAAACACAGGACAAGGCCTCCGAGAAAGGCCGCCAGAATAGGCAATACGCGAGTCGTCCGCGTTGTCATCAGGTTCTCCGAATGCTCTCAAAAACAGGCGGCGATGCCGGAGAGAATCATCTCATAGAACACCGCGCCGCCGTAATGCGCCCACAGCAACAGCGTCGCCGCCAGCAGCAGGCCGACAATCCCCGCCGCCGCGACCAGCACCGGCCGCGACGCAAAACGCTGGGACGGGAATAGGTTGCCTGAGTGTTCCATGGGCCTCAACTCACCCCCTGAAATAGGCCTGATTGGGGGAAGGGACAACACCCCCCGACAGCGGCCATGGAAGCCGGTGGGGTACCTCAAGCCGCGAGCAATTGATTACCCCGGCACAAACGCTTATTCCCATTCCCGCCAAGTGTCTGTCGATGTCCCCGTCGCGGGAGAGGAACGCCCCATGTTGTCCGAGTCCGACCGAAAGAAGGCCGCCGATATTCTTATGGCGGCTGAAAAGGAGCGCAAACAGGCGGTTCAATTGTCCACGACCTGGCCGGACATCGCCATCGAGGACAGCTATGCGATTTCGACCGAGGTCGCCAATCGCAAGATCGCTGCGGGTGCACGCCTGATCGGGCACAAGGTCGGTCTCACCTCTAAAGCCATGCAGCGCTCGTCGCAGATCGACGAACCGGATTATGGTCATCTGCTCGACAACATGATGATCGCCGACGGCGCCAAGGTGCCGCACGAAAACTATTGTTTGCCGCGAGTCGAGATCGAACTCGCCTTCATCCTCGGCAAGCCGCTCAAGGGCCCCGGCGTCGGATTGCCGGAGGTGTTGCGGGCCACCGAATATGTCGTCCCTGCGATCGAGATCGTCGACGCGCGGCTGCGCGACCAGCGCAAGATCTTTGACACCGTGGCCGACAACGGCGCCGCCGCGGGCATCGTCATTGGCGGCCGCCCCGTCGGTCCGATGGACGTCGATCTACGCTGGGTCGGCGGCATCATGTATCGCAACTCCGAGATCGAGGAGACCGGTGTCGCCGCCGGCGTGCTCGGTCATCCGGCGCTGGGCGTCGCCTGGCTCGCCAACAAGCTCGGCGCTCACGGCGTCACGCTCGAACCGGGACACATCATTCTTGCGGGTTCGTTCACCCGCGTGGTGTTCGCGCGCAAGGGCGATACGCTGCACGCCGACTTTGGCCCGCTGGGGGGAATTGCGGTCCAATTCGTTTGATCGCCGTCCGCTACCACTGTCACCAGGAAATCTGCCATTATGGAACTCTCCCGCAACGCCTTCAAGCACGCCATCGCCGACGGTCGTCTGCAGATCGGTCTGTGGAGCAGCCTCTGCAGCAACATCGCCACCGAAGTGATTGCGTCGAGCGGTTTTGACTGGCTCCTGCTCGATACCGAACACGCTCCTAACGAGATTCCCAGCCTGTTGTCGCAATTGCAGGCCTGTGGGCGCGGGACCGCAAGCCCGATCGTGCGTCCGGCCTGGAACGACACGGTGCTGATCAAGCGCGTGCTCGATATCGGCGCGCAGAGCGTGCTCGTGCCCTACGTGCAGAACGCCGAAGAAGCCGAGCGGGCGGTGCGCGCCATGCGTTATCCGCCGGCGGGCGTGCGCGGGGTTGCCGCCGCCAGTCGCGCCAGCAATTACGGGCGGATCACTGATTATCTCAAGCAGGCCAACAACGAGGTCTGCCTGCTGGTGCAGGTCGAGACGCGCTCCGCGCTGCAACAACTTGAGTCCATCGCCAAGGTTGAAGGGGTCGATGGCGTCTTCATCGGACCGTCGGATCTTGCCGCTTCACTCGGCCATATCGGCCACCCGCAGCATCCAGAGGTCCAGAAAGCGCTCGAAGACGCGGCGCGTCGCTTGAAGGCACTCGGCAAGCCCGCCGGCATCCTGACCGGCAACGAGGCGGAGGCGCGGCGCTACATCGACTGGGGCTACACCTTCGTTGCGGTCGGCGCCGATCTTGGCCTGTTGTCGCGCGGCGCCGATGCGCTTGCCAAGACGTTCAAGGGCTAGCCAAGGACCGCACCTGGCGGCGGTTTCCGGCCCCTGCACGCTTGCATCGCGTCGCAGGGCGCCCTTGCGATCGCGCCCAAAACGGTTAGATTTGGAGCAACGGCTTGGGGTGCCGCGCAGATGCGTGGCTGAGATCAAACCCATCGAACCTGTCTGGGTCATGCCAGCGAAGGGAGCCGCCGATGCCAGAGCGCGATCGGCCGCAGCAACAATCCGGAGACCGGCCCATCGTGGCGATCGTTGGCGCCGGTGTGGTCGGACTGGGCGTGGCGTGGCGGCTGGCGCAGGCCGGGGCGCGGGTGACCGTCTGCGACCGCGGTACGGCCGGGTCCGGGGCGAGTTATGCCGCGGCGGGCATGCTGGCGGTGTGCGCTGAAGCCGAGCCCGGCGAGCAGGATCTGGTTGCGCTCGGCCGACACAGCCAGGCCCTGTGGCCGGATTTTGCCTGCGAACTCGAAGCGGCCTCCGAGCTGTCGGTCGATCGTCGATCGGAGGGCACCCTGGTGGTGGCGACGACCGCCGCCGACCGTGCGCGCATCGCGCATCATCTGGCGTACCAGACATCGCTGGGCTTGCCCGTCGCCTGGATCTCGGCGGCGGAGGCGCGCCGGCGCGAGCCGCATCTGGCAACCGGGATCGCAGGTGCGGTCTGGAGCCCCGAGGATCATCAGGTCGACAACCGCAAGCTCGCAGCGGCGCTTCATTGCGCGGCACGGAAAGCCGGTGTCGACGTCCGCGAACATTGCCCCGTATCGAGACTCCTGATCAGGAATGATCGCGTTGTCGGGATTGGTTTGGAGGACGCCACCGAGATCCGTGCCGATGTCGTCGTGCTGGCGGCGGGGGCCTGGTCGCGCGACGTCGAAGGACTGCCTTCGGCGCTGCGGCCGCCGGTGCGCCCGATCAAGGGGCAGATGCTTTCGCTGCAGATGGACCCTGCGGCGCCTTTGCTCACCCACGTCGTTCGCGCCCACAATGTCTACCTGGTGCCGCGCCGCGACGGGCGGCTTATTGTCGGAGCGACCACGGAAGAAAAAGGTTTCGACACAACATTGACCGCCGGTGGCGTGCTGGCGTTGCTGGAAGCCGCTTGGCGCCTGGTGCCATCGATCGAGGACTTGCCGATCGCGGAAATGTGGGTCGGCCACCGACCGGGCAGTCGCGACGACGCGCCGATCCTCGGTCCCGGACCGATCGACGGGCTGGTCTATGCGACGGGTCATCACCGCAATGGCATTCTGCTCACGCCGGTGACGGCGAACATGATCGCGCGACTGGTGCTCGATGGGGTTACCGATCCGGCGATTGCCGCTTTCGGACTTGAACGCTTCCAGCCGGCGAGGGCCGCCGAATGAGTGAGCATGGTCAAACCACGGCCGCCGCCGCTGTGCGCATCAACGGATCGCAAGAGACCCTGACGGCGACGACCCTTGCCGAGTTGCTGGCGGCACGAGCGCAGAATGCGCGCGGTGTCGCGGTCGCGCTCAACGGCCGGGTGGTGCCGCGCACGGCCTGGCCGGCGACACAACTCCGCGACGGCGACACCATCGAGATCGTGCGTGCGATGCAAGGCGGATGACGGGAACGGACGACAAACCAACGAGAAAGCTCATGTCCAAACAGAACCCTCAATTGGCGTCAGATTGCCTGCGGATCGCCGATCGCAGTTTTCACTCCCGGCTCTTCATCGGGACCGCAGGCTATCCCAACCAGCAGGTCATGCTCGATGCGCTCGCGGCCAGCGGCGCCGAAATGGCAACGCTGTCGATCCGCCGCATCAGCTTGGCCGGCGAGGACGAAAGCCTCCTCAGTCTGCTGGATGGCCGCGTGCAACTGCTTCCCAACACGGCGGGGTGTCATACCGCCAAGGACGCGGTGTTGACGGCGGAGCTCGCACGCGAAGCGCTCGGCACCCGTTGGATCAAGCTTGAGGTCATTGGCGATCGTGAACTGCTCTACCCCGACGTCGAGGAATTGGTGCGTGCGACCGCCACACTGGTCGCCGCTGGCTTCGTCGTGCTTCCCTACTGCAACGACGATCCGGTCTCGTGTCGCAAGCTCGCCGACGTCGGCGCCGCCGCCGTCATGCCGCTCGGTTCCCTGATCGGTTCCGGCCTCGGCATCGCCAATCCGCACATGATCGAATTGATCTGCACCCGTTCTCCGGTGCCGGTCGTGCTCGATGCCGGCATCGGTACCGCATCGGATGCGGCGCTGGCAATGGAACTGGGCTGTTCGGCGGTTCTGCTCAACACGGCGGTCGCAAAGGCGCAGGATCCCGTCCGCATGGCGGCCGCGATGCGCGCGGCCGTCGAAGCCGGGAGCTTGGCGCGCTCGGCCGGACGGATCCCGAAATCCGTGATTGCGGAACCTTCCAGCCCGCAGTTCGGCCTGGTCGGCACGTGAGCCTGCCGTCGCGACTGTTGCTTGTCACCGATCGCCGGCAGGCGCGACGGTCGCTGACCGAGATCGTGCGCGAGGCGTGTGCGTCAGGGTGCCGCTGGATCAGCGTGCGCGAGAAGGATCTGCCTGAACACCAGCAGATCACGCTCTATCGCGAGCTGAAGCCTATCGCCCATGCCTGCAGCGCGCGGATGACGATTCACGGCAGCGCGGAGACTGCAAAGGCGGCAGTCGCGGACGGCGTTCACCTCGCCAGCGGCAGCGACGTCACAGCCGCCCGGGCCCTGCTCGGTCGTGAAGCCTTGATCGGGATCTCGATCCATAATGCGGCCGAGGCCGCGCGGCTTGACTCCGGTGCCGTCGACTATGTCATCGCCGGACCGACCCACCTCACTCCGAGCAAGCCGGGCTACGGGCCCGCGCTCGGACTGACCGGCATTGTCGCGATTGTCTCCGCGAGCGCCGTTCCCGTCCTCGCAATCGGTGGCATCGCGCCTGAGAATGCGTCGGAGGTGATCCAGGCCGGCGCGACCGGAATTGCCGTCATGGGCTCGGTGATGCGATCGGCGACCCCCGGGCGTGAGATTGCTGATTTGATCGAGGTGCTGGAGGGACGCGAAACCGTTACTGCACCGCGCTGACGCCTTGAAATCGTCTGTTGCCGCGCGCAGGCGTCCGACGCTGCCAGTAGTTCTTTCGTTCTGAGGGGTCAGTATCAACAGTCAGCTGGGAGCTGATCGGTGGCCATACTGCTTCTGTTTCTGTGGAACCATGACGTTGGTATCGGAATTCCAATTTGGCCGCTTGATGCGGAGAGTGCTCATGGCCGATATCGATTTTGCGAGGTTACCTGCCTTTCATTCCGCGAAGGAAATCCTCGCCCACCCGCGCTTTGCATTCGCACGCGATGAATTTGGCAAAGCGATTCTTGCCCTCTACGAACACAAGCCCTTTCTCAACCGACTGCTGCTCGAAGCGAGCCGGACCGTTCTCGTTTGCAACATCATGTGCCTGAATGCCTGCTACGATGAGGCCGATCGTGCCACTTGGCCAACCTTGCGGCTGGTCGCCGACACCATGGCGTTTCAGAAGCTCGCCAGCGCAAGCCGCGTCCAGGACCTCGTGTCGCGGCTGGTCAAGACCGGCTATCTCGAACAGCGCGTGGCGCCGCAGGATCGTCGAGTCCGTATCCTCTTGCCAACCAGGAAGATGATCGCGCAGGATCAGGATTTCCTGGTGTCGCATTATCTGCCGCTCAACATTCTGTATCCGGATCCCGGCTACCCGCTGATTATGAAGCGTGATGCAGCGTTCCAACTGAAGCAGCGTCAGGTGTCCCGCGAACTGCTCGCGCTTGGCGCGAAGATCTTGCACGGCAATCCGATCATGATGCTGTTCCAGGGCCGTGACGCCGGCGTGATGGTCCTCATCAAGATGATGCAGATGGCCAAACCGCAGGACGGCGCCGCGCTGCTCAAGGCTTCCTATTCCGACCTGGGCGGTCGGTTCGGCGTGTCGCGCACCCACGTCCGCAAGCTTCTGGTCGAGGCGGAAAAGCTCGATCTTGTTCGCCTGAGCAAAAAGGGCGGCCAGTTCGTTGAGCTGTTGCCGCCGGTCTTGCGGGCCTTCGATCGCTTCGTCGCCGAAGCCATCAGCGGGCTCGATCTCTGCTATCAGCTCGCGTTGCGCGCGGTGGGATGACGCTGCTTTCTCCAGCAATACATCGTTGCAAATTCGCTCTTGGGCGCGCGAAGGCGAACGGGAACCGATCGTTGGCAAGTGTTCCGTTGTTGTCCCGTTGACGCCAGGGTAAGGAGACCCGCTGAGCCGTGCAGCGGGCAAATGGGCCTCGCGGTTGAATTGCCTCGGTGAAACGCCCCGGCCTCTTGGCTGAGGCCCGTTATGATCACACGTCCTCGCCTCGGATTTTTTGCTTCCGTTCCAATTGCCATGGCCATGCTACCGTGGCCGCGCTCTACCAAAGCATCATCCCTCAATCGAAGCACGATTGACGAATCCGGCATAGAGCGACGCGATAAAGAAGCCACACGCGCAGGTGACTGACGTCGGAATTGCGCGCATGGTCATCATGAAATAACTGCTCCGCAATCTGGAGCCACGGCGCGACCTGAAGGCTACGACATGAGGACATTCTATAGCTCTAGGGCGAGTTTTGTTTTGGTGTTGCTGGTCCTGTTACTGCTCGTGGGCCTTCCGCTCGCCGTGTGGCTGGATCTCAGCAACCTGGTCGGCGCGAACCTGAGCCGGCAGGCTTCGGACCTTAATTCCGTCATCAGCAGTGTGCGGGCCTATTATGCGGCCAATATTGTCGGCCGTGTCCTTGCATCCCCGGGAACGACCAAGGTCGTTCACAATTACCAAGATGTGCCTGGAGCGATACCAATCCCGGCAACCCTGTCACTTGAGCTCGGAAAAGTCATCAGCGAGCAGCAGCAGAACATCGCCTATCGATTTGTATCCGACTATCCGTTCAAGAATCGCCCTAGTCATGTTCTGGACCAGTTCGAGACAAATGCCCTTAGCCAGTTGCGGCAAAATCCACATCAGGCGCTGACAAACGTATCGGCCACGGTCTTTAGTGATCAGGTTCGCCTGATTGCGCCCGTGATCATGGGACAGGCCTGCGTCAACTGTCATAATTCTCACCCGGAAAGTCCAAAGGTCGATTGGAAGGTCGGCGACGTCCGCGGTATTCAGGAGGTCGCGATCACCCAACCGATCGCAAGCAACATATTCTCCTTCAAGTACCTGCTGGCTTATTTCGTGTTGATCGCAACCTCAGGCGCCCTCTTCATCGCCTTGCAACGACGTCAAGCCGCGGTCATCAACGGCATGAATGTCGAACTTGAGACCGCGAATGAATTTCTTGCATCACTCTCGATGAAAATATCGCGGTATTTATCGCCGCAAGTCTATAAAAGCATCTTTAGTGGACAAAAGAATGTCACGATCCACACAGAGCGGAAGAAGCTGACGATCTTTTTCTCCGACATCAAGGATTTCACTGCGACCACAGAGCGCCTTCAGCCGGAACAGATCACCGAGCTGCTCAACGAGTACTTCACCGAGATGTCGACCATTGCGCTCGCGCACGGCGGCACAATCGATAAATTTGTCGGCGATGCCATGCTGGTGTTTTTCGGCGACCCGGAAACGAAGGGCGATGCGGAGGATGCTAGAGCCTGTTTGCGTATGGCAATTGAAATGCAATATCGGATTTCCAGCCTCAACGTAAAATGGCGCAAGAGTGGTATCGAACATCCTTTTCGGGTCCGCATGGGCATCAACACGGGCTATTGCAATGTCGGTAATTTCGGCAGCAACGACCGAATGGATTATACGATTATCGGCGCTGAGGCTAATCTAGCCGCACGTCTGCAGTCGGCGGCCGAGCCCGAGCAGATCGTTCTGAGCTATGAGACCTACGCGCTGGTTCGCGATACCGTTGCGGCGCGTGCGCTGCAGCCCATTACAATGAAAGGCATCAGCCGCGAAGTCATTCCCTACGTCGTGAGCGGCGTTTTAGACGCCAAAGGAAAGGCAGTTCAGGTTTTCAGCGAGCACATGCCCGGGTTGGATTTCTATTTCAATGCCAGCATGATCGATTCAACCGGGGCGCCACATATTCGTGAGATCTTGCAGAACGCGCTCACGGCTCTCGATGGCATCAAGCGATCGGCAACCAGTGCGTAACCTGCTTCCGGTCCGGCTGTCGGAGAGCCCAGTAGCAGATGTTCAAGAAGGCCTCCACGTTGGGCTGCACGCGCCACGTGTCGTTGATCTTGCGATTGCGGCATCAAATCGAACAAAGACCGGCAATTGACATGATCTGTGGATGCGGCCACCCGGCGATCAAGTTCCGGCACGCTGCCGCAAGTTAGCGGGCGCCGGTAGCCGTGTCTGGCAGGTTACGAAATGGAGCGGGCGGCGGGAATCGAACCCGCGACATACAGCTTGGGAAGCTGTCGTTCTACCACTGAACTACGCCCGCGAAGGCACTTTTCAGACCTTTTTTGCACCGCTCTTTCGTATGCCATAGTCCGGAAATGTTCAATGCCCGCGGGAGGATGAGGCGGCCATCATTCCTGCGTACTAAAATGAGCAGCGTGCAGGGATGGGACCTTTTTTAACGTCAGGGGCAAGGCAATTATGGAATGGTTTTGGGACCACGCCGACAAGGTCGGGAGCTTATCAGAATTTGCGACGGCTGCTGTGGCCGCTGTTGCGTTGGCTTTCGCGTGGGCACAAGTGGTGTCAGTGCGACAATCCCAGCGCGAGGCTACGGCAAAGCAGATTTATATGGAGTACATCAAACTAGCTTTTGAAAACCCAAAAATCTCGTCACCCGAAAAAGCGGATCAGGAGATTGTGAAAGACATAAAGTATCGCTGGTTTGTCGCTTTCCTGCTGAACGCATGTGACGAGATATTGGCTGCGAATGAAAATGACGAAGGTTGGAAAGAGGTAGTACGAATAGAGCTTTCATACCACCGAACGTACTTGGGGTCGCGCACGTTCCTCGGAAAGGGGGAGAACGAGGACAGAGGCTGGGAACTATATTCTGACGGGTTGAGCGAGATTGGCGAGCGTGTTGTGAAGGAAGATGCGCATTGAATGTGGGCGAAACTGCGAGAGAGTGAATGATCGCTTCGTTCAAAGATCTGATGTTGGAGGATTTGCGGCGAGCGCAGCGGGTCATCCTCGTCCATCCGCCAGCTTCGGGAGAAGTCGAAGCCCCCAGTCAGCTTGAGAAAAGAGGGCGATGCATCTTTGCTCCTGACCGCCAATGACGACCCGGAGTACGAGGCGGTAAGGAAATCCAGATAGTAACCAAGCGTTGAAAAAGCTAACCGCTTGCGTTCGTGGACGACTCAGAGATGGTAGCGGTGCAGATTGAAACCCGATTCGCATCGCAAGAAATGCCGTCGATACGTCCCCTTAGAGTGCATCTGGATACCTCGGACTTCTTGGGCATGCATGTTGCCCGGCCGGGCACTTTGGAAGCGCGCGTGCGCGACGAACTCAGAGAGATGGCGCGAAGCGGTCAAATTGAAATTGGCCTCTCGTATCACCTGTTCTTCGAAGTGGTAAAAAAGGCCACAGATTCTGCGTATCGCGAGGATCGCCTCCAAAAGTGTCGGTTGCTGACCGAGCTCTGTGGGCGAAACGCTTTTCCTTACCCGACTGAATTGGGAAAGGGGAAGCGTTTTTCAAAAGACGGCCTCTGGGTTCCCGACGAAGACCTCGATGAGATCGACATCGACCGCGTTGTTAACCTCATGATACGAGGCATCGCAGACGTTCCCGCGGTGAACCGACACGACCGGAGAGCGCTTTCCAAGCACTTCAAGAACTCCGCGGCCAGTAATCCGGCGGCATTCGTGCAGGCTGCTCAACGAGTATGGCCGCTGAAATTTGGGCACGAGTTGGTGTTGAACGGGGATTTAGCCCGGCACTTGACGGGAAAGATTGCCCACAGCGACATCAACAACAAGCTTCGGTTCTACATTACCGATCCTGAAATGGCGTATCACGTGTGGTTTGAGCTGTACGAGAGGGATGATCCCATTGCAGAACGTCGACAAAATCTCGCAAACACCTTCGAGAGTATGCGCCAGGAGCTGATTTCACATCTGGGCGATGCGGCGAACCTCCTAACTGATGTAAGGGAGACGCTTATCGGAACTGGCGACGATGCTCTGAACCCGGAGAACCGCGCATCCCTAGTCAAATTGCGAACGGGCATTAAGGCGCATTGTAAGGCGATGACCTCTCCGCCGGAGCTTTACGAGCAGTCTCCTCGATGGAGAGAGTACTTCGGTGACGACTCAGCACTCGTTGCGGCACAAATCTTGTACGCCTTTCATCGAGAGAAGCGTGCGGTGGCGCCGTCTGACACGATGGATTTCGTGCATGCGATGTATCTGCCCCACACTGATCTTTGGCGTGGCGATAAGGGCTTCAGCGATCTTCTCATCAAGCACAAGGTGAACTTTAGCGAGCGCATCGTTTCCAGACTGGCGGACCTGCCAGCAAGGATCGCCGCCGCAATGATGGACATCGCGTGCTGAATAGGCCGCCGAATTTCTTTGTCGCACTCGTTGTGGGGTGGTTCGCGATTGCTCTCGCAGGATTTGGCGCAGCACTCATGGGCTCAAACTCCGGTCAGATTGCAGCCGCCCTCGCTCCGATTATTAGCGCGTTCATTGGAGGCGGCTTCGTCCTCACGGCAGCCCTGATTGCTTGGAATAGCGTTCAGAAACGTATAGATGCGGAGGAAGCCGCTGATCGGCGCAGGTTCCAACTTGCGGCGACAGCGGAGCTCATTGTTTTCTCTAGGAGTATCATTGAGGCGACCTCAAATTGGAACCTCCGAGCGCATCGAGACCCGATGTTGGCCCCACCGTTTTGGCCAACGCTTGTCAAGCCACACGTTTATATTGCTCTAGTGTCAAGGATCGCATTGCTTGAAGGATGGGTCGCCTCTTCAGTCATTTCGTTCTACGGGCAAGTGCTAGATCTCAATGAATTGTCAGTGGAGGCGATGCGCGGCCGACCGACAACCGGGACTGACGTTGGTGCTATCGCAGAGCGATTTCGGACAATGGCAATATCGTTGGCTGCTTCGTTGGACGGCCTGAATCCCGATCGACAATTTCCAATTGTAGAGCAAGACCTCAGCTCCTTAATTGCGCCTAACGGTGGCTCGGTTGCGAGAATGGAGGCGCCACCGACAAGTCTGCAAGAGTTGCTGCGTGCACTTGGGCGACCATGAATTCGTTCCCCGTCACCAAAGCAGCACTTCTCGTCGCGGGTATCGTGCAGGCGATTTTCGCTGGATTGGATGAGGCCGTAAGCTTCGTTCCCGAGTTGATATGGATTTTTCTGCTCTTCGTCGCTGTGGCCGAGAGCTTCTGGAGCTTGGAGCATTTCAAGCACTGGGATCCGAGGAGAAAGTTGGTCGCATGCGCAATCATCTTTGTTGTTTTTTGCGTCGGAAGCTATCTGCCGCTCAAGAAGCTCTATTACAAGTCTGAGGAGGATCTGAGAGTGTCGTTTCGGATCGACCAAGAATCGCCAAACAATTTCAACATCACGTACCTCTTTTTGAACAAAGGAAAGAATTCTGCACTCATAAATACAGTCGGTCTGTTCGAGGTAGTCGCAAAAAGAAAGAACGACGATGCTTCGAATAATATCGAACTCTGCGACGGCGCCTCACCAATGACGCTGACCATGCTGCTCATGTCGCCGATGGGCAAAGGATCACAAATTGGAGGCGATAGCTTAAGAAGCGCCGTCTATGACGCCAACAAGATCGTGGTAGACGGCGCGCAGCGCCAATCGAACGATCCGATCTCTGTTGAAGCCGGAAGGACCCGAATCGTATCAGCAGTATTTAATGTCAGTCCCGACCACGCGAAGGACTTCAACGTCATTGCGCTGTGCCCACTCGTCATGTCTCTAGACATCAAGAGCCGGAGCGGTGCATCGATTTGCAAAGGATTGGCGTGGACCGCAATGGGAGACGGGTCCGTCACAAACATATCGGGGGAGCAGTTCCGCATCCTACCGTACGATCCCGCTCGAACATGCGCAGCCGCAGATTGATGCGACCTAGATCGCGGTATTGCCCCACTGGCTGTGGCAATAACGTCTTCGAGCAGGGACGGATCCTCAATTCTTAAAGAATGAAGCTAAATGTACGTGTTCCACGTGGTCCGAGCCGAAAGTCTGGGTCAACGCCTTGGTTGACTCTCCAATGAGGTTGGGCCGAACAGTTTGATCTTTGTCGATCTTCGCGATCGCATCAACACCACGAGGATCGACGATAAAGATTTTCAGGGCCGCTTTGGTGCCAGTGAGAATAGCCTCGTTGATGTGTTCGTCATTGAAACCGTAGCCGACGATCATAAGCCTATTGTTTGGGCGGCAGAGGTGTTCCAAAAATATCTCTTGGTATCGGACAAGAAGAGGATGCTGTTGCAGCGCTTTCTGTTTCCCTCCACCGAGAATCAGTAATGGTTCGTTGCGCCCGTCGACAACCCAATTCGCGGAGCCGTGTAGCTTTAGGTAAGGCTGTTGATTGCCTCCAATCCGTAGATTTCCGAGATCTGATGTTCGCGTTGATATGCGATCGAGTACACTGCCTTGAACGCGGGGTTGAGGTCCGAATTCTCTGGTGCCTGGCAACGCAACGCCGCTCCAACGACCGCCAACGAAACCATGGAAATATTGCGATTCCAGTAATGAATCTTGGTTGAGTGTGAAGATGGCGTCGAACCGTTCCAGGAAGCTGCGGACCATGTACCGAACTTCGTTCTGGAATTCGAACTTGCCATAAACGAACTGGTTGTTCATGCCATTGAAGATGCCCAAGACAGCGCCGGTGAACTGATGAAGGCGGGTTTTGGTTTCCTCGGTGCGTAATGCTTGATGTTCTTCCTGCAGAACCGTCATCACCCGTTCAAAGCCGCCCTGACGGCGAGCGTCGAACATCAAGCCGCGCGTCTTCGCATCCAAATCCTCGCTCAGGAGACGGCTGAAAAACTCTTCAGCCAATAGTCCGCCCCAGTTCTTGCTGAACCCTGCACCTGTGAGAAGGATGTGCGACATACCGCGGCTTTTCGACTAGGGCTGCCTTAGGCCGTTCAATTTGGTCCGAATGCGGATGCAGAGTTGGGTCGCGTCTTGCACCTGTTCGACAGTAAAGACGTTGTCGCCATGTTCTGCGCGATCAAATTCATCCAGGTATTCAAGGTTCTTTCTTATCACGCCTACCCTATAAGGCTGGCGCGGGTTACCCTTGAACGCTCCTTCGTACGTTTCGCCATGCACAAGACAATTTCGTTTCGGCAGCAATTCATCCAAATCTTCGTAGATTGTCTTCAGCATTGGCTTCTTTGCGGAGGGCACCCCGGAGAATTCACACCATGTCTTGAACCAATCAATCTTGGTACCGAGTGTTTTCCCTGAATACTCGTCGAACAGCGCCTCTATTCCGGGGTCACTGATAAAATCGACGTAGGTGAGCATCGTGAATTCGACACGCCCGCATTCCGTGAGAAATTCACCGAGCGCCTGGTTCATCTCGTCGAGCGTATGTCCGGCCATCATCACCGTTCGGTACTATACTCGTTTTCAATCAGAGCGGGCGTCGGGACCGCCGGCACTTCGGCAACCAGAGGTGGAACGTCAGGTGGTTAGAATTCGCTATGCACAGCAGTGAATAGAGTGAAAAAACTATTTTAGTTCTTGGGAAGCTGTCGTTCTACCACTGAACTACGCCCATCAAAAAGTAATAGCCTATTTCCGGTGCAATTTTCAAATGGCGGCCGCTGGCTATCCCGAAATCGGGTCAGCCTCCTGATGGCGGTGGGACCTGCCGTTCGCGCGTGGAGCGGCGGATCCTCTGCCCGCAATCAGAAGGCCGAAACGCGTTTGGTCCCCGGTTTCTCAGGCCGCCTTTTTCCGGTTCGCCTCCAACCGGGCATCGACCAGCGCGACAATGGCGTCGATCGCCGGAAGGCTCATGCCCTTCTGTTTGGCGATCAGTTGCACCAGCTTGTCGGCGCGCTCGATATTGGGCGCCCCATTCTGCAAGGCGCGTGCCGCCGATGCCGGACGCGACAGGCTTTGGGCCGCCGCCGCATATTTCTCGAACGGCACCAGATCGCTCGGCGCCGCGCCGAGCTTCACGCACAGATCGAACACGAAATTGTAGACCGACCGCGACTCCTCGATATTGGAATGCACCGCTTCCTGCGCCGTCCGCATGCCGTCCTTGGTGATGCAGCGATAATTTCCCGCCAGCAGCATCGACCATTTCGCCAGCGGTACGAAGATGGAATCATGAACCCGCAGCTTGACCGGCAGCTCGATCTTGCCTTCGGGGGTGTCGAAGCGGACGGCATCGATGTCGGCCTCGAGCTGACGCAGGATGGCAGTGCTCTTGTCGTCGTCGAATTTCGCGACCTTGAAATTCGTCGGCAGCGTCACCTGCAGCACGTTGACCTTTTCCTCCGGCGGACGGATCGCCTGCGGATCGGGGCTGCAAAGCGTGAGCGTTCCGGGGTCGAAATTGTCCCACACGGTGGGGTCGGTATAGGCCGGCTTGAGCGCATCGTAGTTCAGGCCGGGAATGCGCTTCACGTAGGGAAGCGGCGGCATGTTCATGATCGACATGCACGGGACCCGTGACTTCGCCACGGCGTCGAGCAGCTCGCGCACTCCCGGGGATCGGTATTGCGGCTCCTGCATCGCAAGCCCGACCAGGTCGTAATCTCTCGGATTGACGCCGGCCGGGCCGCCGGCGGAAACCTTGCCCGGCAGCTTGCGGGAGTCGATCTCGATCGGGTCCTTGCGGCCCTTCACGGGCATCCGCACGCGGAAGCCCTCCGCATTGATCAGGTCGGCTTCGGCCGGCAGACAGATGAGCTTCAGGTGGTGGCCGCCGAACATCAGCTTCGACGCCAGCAGCGACCCGTATGACGCACCAAGAATCAGAATTTTATATGTTGGCATGAGCGTTCCTCCGCGTCTCGAAACTATCATCTGTCGCGCAACGTTGTAACCCTTCCTTGTTGTCGGCGATGCCACCGGCCCCAAGGAATTCGCGGACGCTACTCCCCGACCAGATCTTGCCGCCGCAATTCCAGCTGCTCCGAATATCGGCGCAGGGCGTAGGCTTCGGTCAGCAGCCCGACGACGCGGCCGCTGTCGTCTGACTGGGTGACCGCGAGGGCTTCCGCTTCCGCCTTGTCGAATGCGGCGACCGCTTCCTTGACTGTCATGGTCGGAAGCAAAGTCGTATCGGGATGGTGCAGCAGGGTTCGAATCGGAATCGATTCGTCCGCGTCGGGCGAGTGGGCCTCTGCCACATAAACCATGCCGGCGTAGTTCTTGTCTTCGTCCAGCGCGACGACATGCGCGGTCGATCCCAACGGGAACACCATGCGAAAGCGCGCGATTGTCGTGTGAGCCGGCACGGTTCGCACATCGGGGCGCATCATCCGCCGGACGGTCAGGTCGCGGATCCAGCCGACGTCGGCGGCGCTGCGAATGCTTTCGCCGCGCAAATGGAAGCGCCACGTCGCGAACGAATAGCCGAATGTCTCCCGTGTCACTTGCGCCGAGACAATGACGGCCACCAGCACCGCGGTCGTCAGCCACAGATCCCCGGTGGTCTCGAGCACGATGAACGTCATCGTGAGCGGACCCCCGATCACCGACACCGAGAACGCGCCCATGCCGATGATGGCGTAGACCTGAGGGTCGAGCGAGAGGCCGGGCCAGAGCGCTGAGAGGGCATCCGCAAACATGCGGCCGCCGAGGGTGCCGAGCAGCAGCGAGGCGAAAAACAATCCACCGCGAAAGCCGGCGCCGAGCGAAACCACCGACGCCAATGCCTTGAGCAGAAACAGCACCGCCACATCACGCAGCGGGGAGTTGAGCATGGCGGCCATATGGATCGCGCCGTGGCCCGAGGACAGCACCTGCGGTGTCGCCAACGCGAGCGCGCCGACAAAGAGACCACCGAGAAGGGGGCGCACATAGGGCGGAACGGGCAGCCAGCCCATCATTGTTTCGCACAGCGCGACGCCGCGCATGACGGCGATGCCGGCGCCGGCCGCGGCAAGCCCGATCGCGCCTGCCATCGCGAGATCGCGGGCGGTGACATGCGAGACGTACAGCGTTCCAATTCCGAGCGAGACGGGATCAAAAATGTTGGCAACGAGATAACCGACCAGCGCGGCGACCGCGACCGGCGCGAGGCTTGCCACCGAATAGGTGCCGACGACAAGTTCGAACGCATAAAACGCGCCCGCAAGCGGCGCTCCGAACGCGCCGGCAATCGCGCCTGCGGCGCCGCAACCGACCAGGATGCGCAAATCCCGGCGGCGCAGCCGGAAAGCGCGCCCAGCCCAGGACGCGATCCCGCTCGCCAGTTGGGTGTAGCCGGCTTCCAGACCAACCGAAGCCCCGACCCCGCTCGACCACACGGTTTGCAGCGCGACGCTGAGGCTTCCCAAAAGCGACATCCGCCCGCCGTGAAGGGCATTGGCTTCGATCGGGTCGATTTCCCGCGCCGGCCGCCAGCGCGCCAGCGTCAGTGCCCCAAGGCCAAACGCCAGTCCCCCAAGCGCCGGCACCAGGACGGCCGCAAACGGGTTCAGGGTCGCGAGCGTTGACAGCCGTTGTCCGGGCGGGACGCTGAAGAAGACCGCGTGCAGCGCGTCGACGCCGGCGCCCATGGCCGCAACGACGAGGCCCGCCAAAGCTCCGATTACGACGGCGAGCAGGACGAGGCTCGATTCCCGCGCCCGGACTTGGGTGCGAAGGAAGCGGGGAACCTCGACATCAGCCGGCAGGCGCCAGGGCAACCGTGCATTTTTCAGGGAATTCAACATCAATGGCATCTTCAACCGGGCGCCCAAGCTGACCTCTAGGCCAAGGGAGCGCGCTCAGTACAGCCTTTTCTCGTCTCCATCCGCCGGGTTTTTAGGAGCCGTGGGGAGCCGGATAGACGTGAGGCCGCGATCGACTAACGCAGATGTGAATAGCGAGCCCTGTTGGCGCCCCAAAACGAGCGCAAATCCTCACCCTAAATGGCGTCCAGCAAAGCCATCTGGAATGTCGGCATGACCATGCCGGACTTGCGAGCAAGACTCCTCCGCTTGTGGCGTCAGGGACTGCGGCCTGGATCGACGGAGGCGCTGTTGTTCGCGGTGGCCTGCGTCGCGGTTGCTTCCGCGGTGCATCTCGCCTTCCGCCTCGTCAGGCCGGATCTTGCGGCCTACTCAACTTATTATGCGGCCGTATTCTTCGCGACCATTGTGGGCGGGGTTTGGTCGGGCGTCCTCGCTTTGGTGCTCGGCGGCTTGGCCGCATGGTTCGTATTCGAACCCAGCTTCTTGTCGATTCAGCCTCCGCTGTCGGATGAAGTCGCCAGCCTGCTACTCTACTCGGTGTCTTGCGTCCTCATCATCTGGGGCGCTGAGAACTACCGATTGGTGGTACGGCGGCTTGATGCGGAGGAGCATTATCGCCGGCTGGTCGTCAAGGAACTGGATCACCGGATCAAGAACAAGTTTGCCACCGTCTACGCGGTGCTTGGTCACGAACTTCGGGCACAGGGTGACGTCTGGAACAAAATCGCCGGCAGGCTACGGGCCTTGGCGGCAGCGGATGAATTCCTGCTCAAATCCGACGGGCAGGGCGCCGATATCACCGACATCTTGCAAGCCGAATTGTCCGCCTATGGCCGATCGCGCGTAAGATACCAGGGCGAGGCAGTGCAGCTGTCACCGAAACCCGCGGCCATGCTCGCCCTGGTTTTCCATGAACTGGCGACCAATGCGGCGAAATACGGCGCGCTCTCGGTTCCGACCGGATTCATCGATGTCTGTTGGGATCGGGTCGGCAATTCAATGAAAATCAGTTGGGTCGAGAGCGGCGGCCCGCGAGTCCTGCAGCCGACGCGACGCGGTTTCGGAACCAAGCTGCTTCACCACGCACTGGAACCTTTCCACGGATCCGTCGAGTCGCATTTCCATCCGGACGGTCTTCGATGCGACATGTCCTTTTTCAATTCGAAAGATGTCGACTCGAATGTCAACACGGAGCAACCAGCGATCGCTCCCGGCAATAGGTTCCACAAATCTCCAGCATCTGCCCCAGATCGGCCCGTCTAAGCCGGCCAGCCAAACAAAGCTGCGATTTATCGCTCGGCGCGGAAACCGAATCCGCGACCTTGCGTTGTCAGCAGTACCGACACATGAACGGAGGCTTTCCATGCGTGCGAATTCTGCTGTCCGCCTGCTGGCTGGATTGATGTTGTGTTCGGCGCCGATGTTCGCCAGTCAGGCTTTCGCGAACTCGTGGCACCGCCCCAATATTTTCGAAGAATCCAACGGCGAATACACCAACTACAACTATGACGACGGGCTATGCCAATATCGCTACTCTTCCAATCGATATGAGAAGCAGGTGCAGGCGAGCCGCAACGGCGACTGTTCGCACCTGGTGATCGGTCCGGACGGCCGCGTGATGCCGATGGTCGACGACGAAGATTGAGGCGTAGAGCGGCAGGTTCGAAAATGTTCAGGCGCGAAAATGCTTCGACAGTTTCAGGCTCTGCGCCTGGTAGTTCGAGCCGATACCCTGTCCGTAAAGCTTGTCGGGACGCGCCATCATCTTTTCGTAAACCAGTCGTCCGACGATCTGTCCGTGCTCGAGGATGAAGGGCACCTCGCGTGAGCGCACCTCGAGCACGGCGCGCGCGCCGCGTCCTCCGGCGCCGGCGTAACCGAACCCGGGGTCGAAGAAGCCCGCATAGTGCACCCGGAATTCGCCCACCAGCGGGTCGAACGGCACCATCTCCGCCGCATAGTCCGGCGGCACTTGAACCGCTTCCTTGGACGCAAGGATGTAGAATTCGTCGGGGTCGAGGATAAGGCTTTCATCCTCGCGCGCGGCGATCGGTTCCCAGAATTCCGTGACCGAGTACCCGGCGCGGCGATCGACATCGATCAGGCCGGTGTGGCGCTTGGCGCGATAGCCGACCAGCCCGTTCGGCCCGAAGCCGGAGAGATCGACGCCGACGGCCACACCTTCGCTGACGTCCGCCTCGACGTCATCCACGAGACGCTCCAGCGTGTGCAGTGCCGCCAGCGCAGTCCGGTCCAACACCGCGTGACCGCGCCGGAAGCGGATTTGGGACAGCCGTGAGCCTTCCCGCACCAGGACCGGAAACGTTTTGGGACTGACCTCCATGTAGAGCGGGCCATGATAGCCGGCTTCGATCCGATCGAAACCGCGGGTGTTGTCGGCGATGACGCGGGTGAACACGTCAAGCCGTCCGGTCGAGCTTTTGGGATTGGCGGAGGCCGCAATGTCGGTCGGCAGCGCCAGGCTCTCCAGCAGCGGAACGATGTAGACGCAGCCGGTCTCCAGCACGGCGCCGTCGCCGAGTGTAATCTCGTGCAGCTTCAATTCGTCGATGCGTTCGGCAACAGTGGTCCGCGGTCCCGGCAAGAAACTGGCCCGCACCCGGAAGGCGATCTCGCCGAGGCGAAGATCGAGACTGGCAGGCTGTATCTGGTCGGGCGCAAAGCTCACAGATGGAAGGATCGCGCCCGCCGCGGCGAGCTTGCCGATCATGCGGTCGGGAAGAATTCCCTTGTCCGTTGCTGCGAAGGCGAGCGCCACAGCTGGTGTGTCAATCTTGGTAATATCGATGGACTTCTTGCAGTCGTGGACCGGTCAGGGCCCTGCGTTGATATTGGCGAAGGGACAGGGTTGTGGCCGTGCGTGGCGCAGACCTGCGACCTTCCTCTCGACGCGAACTCTAGCCGAGGGGCATCTTGACGGAAAGGTGTCTGGCGGGTATGACCCCGATTGTCCCGTGGTCATTTGAGCCGGCCGGCTTGCAGCCACGTTAAATAAATTGCTAAAAGGTCGGGGACGCGTGTGACCCGGCCCGAAACCTTTCGGCCGGGTTTTATTGTGCCCAAGGAGGGCCCATGTCCGCGTCATCAAAGTCCGCTTCAACAACCGCTGCATCAAAATCTAAGTCATCAGGCGGGTCCAAGTCGGCGCGCAAATCCGCACGGCATTACCGCCCCGAGACCCAGCTCGTCCACGCCGGCACCATGCGGTCGTCGTTCGGAGAGACCTCGGAAGCGTTGTTCCTCACCCAGGGCTTCGTCTACGACACCGCCGAGGAATGCGAGGCGCGCTTCAAAGGCGAACAGCCGGGCTTTCTGTACTCGCGGTTTTCCAATCCCACGGTGGCCATGTTCGAAAATCGCATGGCCGCATTCGAGGGCGCCGAGGCTGCGCGTGGCACCGCAAGCGGGATGGCGGCGGTTACCGCGGCGCTGGTGGGGCAGCTCAAGGCCGGTGATCACGTCGTTGCGGCCAAGGCTTTGTTTGGCTCCTGTCGCTGGGTGGTGGAGGACTTCCTGCCGCGCTTCGGCGTCGCGTCGACCCTGGTGGATGGCATCGATCTCGATCAATGGCGCAAGGCAGTCCGGGGCAACACGAAAGTGTTCTTTCTGGAATCTCCCACTAACCCGACCCTGGAGATCATCGACATCGCGGCGGTTGCTGAAATCGCTCATGCCGCCGGTGCCACACTGGTGGTCGACAACGTATTCGCAACGCCTCTGTGGCAGAGCCCGCTCGCGCTCGGCGCCGATTGCGTCGTCTACTCCGCGACCAAGCACATCGACGGTCAAGGACGCTGTCTGGGCGGGGTCATCCTGGCTTCGGAAAAATTCATCCAGGATCACGTCCATACGTTCTTGCGGCAGACCGGCCCTTCGATGTCACCGTTCAACGCCTGGGTGCTGCTGAAGGGTCTGGAAACGCTGCACCTGCGCGTGCGCCGGCAAACCGAAACGGCGGCCACCGTTTCGGTTGCACTCGCCGATCATCCCAAGATCAAGCGCCTGATCTATCCCGGCCGCCCCGACCATCCGCAAGCGGCGGTCGCGCGCAAGCAGATGCGCGGCGGATCCACGCTCGTTGCTTTCGAGATTGCGGGGGACAAGGCCGACACCTTCCGGTTCTTGAATGCTCTTGAACTGATCAGGATCACCAACAATCTCGGCGACGCCAAGAGCCTCGTTACGCATCCGGCGACGACAACCCACCAGCGCCTGACACCGGAACAACGCGGCGAACTCGGAATCAGCGATGGTCTGGTTCGCTTCTCGGCGGGGTTGGAGCATCCGGACGACATCGTCGCAGATCTCCTCGCGGCCCTCGACTCGGTGTAGCAACCCGGCGGCTATCGCGCGAACCGAACAGCACGCGGAACCGAATCAACTCCGGTTCCGATCGTTCAAACCGTCAATCGCGCCTTAGGGAGTGGATATCGTGACCGTGTTGGAGCCCGGCGTCATGACCTGGGCCGAGGTCGCGGCTCGGGTCGAGGCCTCGGCGATCGCTGATCCGAGCAGAGTGGCGACGCAGGCATAGCCCCAGTCGTTCATGTGCAATCCGTCCGGCGACACGAAGGTGTCGAACGGAACGCCGTCCATGTCGTGCCAGATGCGCATGACGGCGAAGCGAGGGAACAGGCTGACGCTGGAATCTTTCGCCGTTGCCGACAACAGATCCACCATGCCTTCGATTTCGGGTTTGGAGACGACCTGGGGCGCAAATTGCGGATCCATCAGCACGACGTCCGCTCCGATCGCCTTGAGTTCGGCGATGCCTTCACGGATGAGCGAACCAGCCGGCGCTAGCGGATCGTCGCGCAACACGGCGTTGGTGCCGACCTGCCAGAGCACCAGGTCAGGCTTTTCGGCGATCACGCTGGCTTGGAAGCGAGCCAGCATGTCGTGCACTTCCTCGCCATTGGCGCCGCGATTGATCACGGTGATTCGGTTGTGCGGGAAGCGTTGCTTGAGTTCCACCGCGAGCCGACTGGGATAGGACGCAGCCGGCGAACTTGCGCCTGCGCCGGCGGTCGACGACGAACCGATCGCGACGATGGTCAAAGGTTCGCCCGAGAGCAGCCGCTGCGACGTGTGCGCCAGCGGGTAGGCAAGCCGAATAAGGTCTGCCGGTGCGTGACAAATCGCGCGCGGCGACGGTTCGCCGGCGAACACGACCGAAGTCGTCATCGCCAGGACACACGACGTAGCGAGAAGAGAGCCCAGAGTCCGCCGCCCAGCCATGACTAGTGTACTTCCTTCCCAGCCGTTTCGACCATCTTCGCCGCCTCGAGAATCACATCGCCCAGCAATCGGCCGAGACAGTCGTGAACATGCTCGGCAGTCGCGGGGTTCTTGGTTGCAGCGAAGAGATCGAACGTCCCCATCTCGCTCCAGTGTCGCATGATTGCGAAGCGGTCGAACAGCAAAACTTCGTACTGCAGCGCAACAAATCGCATGACATCAGCATAGTTTGCGGCCGCGATTACTGACTCAGTACGGGGGCTGTACTGCATGTTCATGAATAGAATGTCAGCTTTCTTCGCCCGCAGTACTTCCACGCCTTCATCGAGAGCGGCGCCGAATTCGTCGGGATCGACCCCGCGCATCGCATCAGCGGTCCCGGTCTGCCACACCACCAGGGCCGGCTTGGTGTCTGCGAGAATATGATCGAACTCTTTCACCATCTCGGCGGCCGATTGCCGAGGCTTGATATAGGCAACGACCTTGACGGCGACGTTGGGCAGCTGCTGCGACAGAATGGCCTCAAGTCTCGCGGGGTAAGCCTTGCTTTGCCCATTGGGGCCGGCGAGGCTTGAGGAGCCCGACCCGACGACCGCAATCTCCAGATGTTGCTCATGAATGGCGGTTTCAACCTGCGGTAAGGCAAAGTCCGCATGCACGAGGTTCTGAGCCACTGCACAGGCGCCGTCGTCCGCCGCCGCAGCGGCGCCGATTCCGAGCATTATGCTGACAAAAGCGATGAAAACCGCCCTCATGCCTCGCCTCCAGCGAGGTCGGCGTCCGGGGGGGGCGGACGCGAACCAGGACTTCGTCCTTCGATCTTTTTATACCATGTTATCAGCGCCGCGGTCGCAATCATGGCTGCGATACCGAATAGGCTGACAGCGACCTGCATCATAACACCGTCTGATACCTCGACCATGACGAAGTGTGCGGCAAACGCTAGGAATACACCTAAGCAAAAAATTTCCAGTGAATGTTGTCCGCACAATATGGCCGGCCGAAATAGCTTATCCTTCAGACTTGGCCAATCGCGTGGAATGAAACGAACCGTTAACGTCGCCAACGCGAGGAAGTGGGCAAATCGCAATACGTCCAGGTCGGTTTTGTCGATCGGATACATCCAGTCGGCAAGCCATTGGGGCACATAATGGCTGTAGCGCGGGAAGTACCAGGTCATCACGATCGCAAAGGAAAACAAGAGATAGGTGACCGAGAGCGCGACCGCCAGCCGCGATCGTATGAAGCTGCCGATCCGCTCGGCGCCTCCGAGGCCGCACCACGCGCCAAACCCGAACATCAGCTGCCACGCAAAAGGATTGAACGACCATTGACCGCTGGGGTACGCCGGCAAATTCCAATCGAACTGCCAGCTGAGAATGTAGACGGTCACAGAGGCCGCAAGCGCCACGGTCGGCCCGCGTAGCAACAGCCATATATAGGGGGGAAAGCCGGCCAGGAGGATGATGTAGAGCGGCAAGATATCCATGTTCGCCGGCTTGAATTTGAGCAGCAGGGCCTCTACCAGCGCCACATCGGGTTGGCGCAAGAAATCGAAGATGCCCATCTCTTCGCCGTAGAGAGGGTTTTCAAAGCTTGTCGAAATGTAGGAGATCTCCGCCATATAGACGGCGAACAGAAAAATATGGGCGACGTAGACCTGCCATGCGCGCTTGAGAACGCGTGCGCTGGCCACGACGATACCGCGCTCCTGCATCGCGCGACCGTAAACAAATGCCGCCGTGTAACCCGAGATGAAAACGAATATTTCGGTGGCGTCACTGAATCCGTAGTTGCGTAAGGTGACCCAGCTCACAATGTTCGATGGAATGTGGTCAAGGAAAATGAGCCAGAGCGCGAGCCCACGGAAGAGATCAAGACGCAGGTCCCGAGCAACCGGAATGTTCGCCACAGAGGCTTTGGTTTCCGGGCGTTGGGGCAAAGTTCGCAGCATACGAAGGACCTGGACCAAGATAACGAATGCTCCTTGCGTAACCGTCGCACCGATCGCAAAAGCGCGATTCACTGGTCGCCCCGACCAAAACCCGTACACCTTCGCAGGTCCCGCTGAACAGACCACATTAGCAAATTTATGATTTTGGCGTAGTTTTTGGATCTCGTGCGCGACCGGGCGACGTTGACCCGGGCAGCCGCCTTCCGGGGGGTTCGTTCAAATCCTGGGGGCAGAGTGAGGACAACACTGTTAGGAACGTCGGACCTGGCCCATCAGCGTGGGAAATTAGTCGCAACTCCGTCCGTTTGCTCGAGGCTCTGCCATGTACCAAGCCGTAACCCGCAAAATTGAAGTCAAGGTGACACCCCGGTTCCTGCCGGAACGATCATCTCAGGAAAAGAACTATTACTTTTGGGCCTATACAATCGAGATCACCAATCATGGTAGCGAAACCGTTCAATTGAAGACCCGACATTGGCGCATCACCGATTCCTTCGGCCGCCTGCAGGAGGTCAAGGGCGCCGGCGTCGTCGGCGAAGAGCCGGTGCTGGAGCCGGGAGGTTCGTTTGAATATACCAGCGGCGTGCCGCTGCCGACGCCATCCGGCTTCATGGCGGGAAGCTACGGGATGGTGACCGATGCCGGCGACAGCTTTGACATCGACATCCCGACTTTCTCGCTCGACAGTCCCGAGGGACGGCGGACGATCAACTGAAGGCCGGTTTCGTCCCGGTTACGGTCCGCCGGCGACGTCTTCGGGCTTGAACACATATTGTGAATTACAGAATTCGCACGTCACCGAAATCATTCCGTTTTCGACCATGTGGTCGCGATCGTCCTGCGAGAAGCTGCTGAGCATCGCCGCAACGCTCGATCGCGAGCACGAGCATTCCGCGTGCAAGGCCGCGCTCCGGAACACGCGGACGCCGCGTTCGTGAAATAGCCGGTAAAGCAACCGCTCGCTGGAGAGCGTTTCATCGATCAGCTCGATGTCATTGACCGTCGCGATCAGCGAACGTCCTTCCACCCAAGCTTCGTCCTCCGCAACGACAGGCTGCACCATCCCCTCCGGCGCATCGCCCGGATCGAGGTCGGGACCGCGCATGCGCTCGGCCTTCTTCGGGAGAAACTGCAACAGCATGCCGCCAGCACGCCAGCGGTGATGCGGGCCGTCGCTGGATGCGCGCAATTCTTCGGCCACCGCCAACCGAACGCGGGTCGGAATTTGTTCCGATCGAAGAAAATATTCGTGCGCTGCTTCCTCGAGGTCCCCACCGGCAAGGGCCACCAGCCCCTGATAGCGGCTCATATCGGGCCCTTGGTCGATGGTCATGGCGAGATGCCCGCTGCCGAGCAGCTTGCCCGCGGAGACTTCTTGCGCGGCGATGGCCGCGGCCACCCGCGCCTGGTCGAAGCGCGCACAAGCGCGCACCTTTCCCGGACTTGTATAGTCTACGACCAGCATGGAGACCGGACCATCGGCCTGCGTCTGCAGAATAAAGCGCCCGTCGAACTTGAGCGAGGAGCCGAGCAGAACCGTCAGGACGATCGCTTCGCCCAACAATTTTGAAACCGGGGAGGGATAGTCATGACGCGCGAGGATCTCGTCCAACATCGGGCCCAGACGGACCACGCGACCGCGCAAGTCGAGCGCGGCGACCTCAAAGGGCAGGACAGAGTCGTCGGCAGTGGTCTCCGCAGGCGCCCGGCTCGGAATGACGATGTCATTCATCGTGGGCCCGCGTGAAAGCACCAAGCCAATATGCCTTTTTGGGCATGGAGCCGATTCTCCGCCTCGTCGAAGACGACGGAGCGAGGTCCGTCGATCACCTCGTCCGTGACTTCCTCGCCGCGATGCGCCGGCAAGCAATGCATGAACAGCGCATCCGGCTTCGCACGGGCCATTAGCTCGGCGTTCACCTGGAACGGCTTGAGCAAATTGTGCCGACGCGAACCATTGCGGTCGCCCATGGAGACCCAGGTGTCGGTGACCACGCAGTCGACGCCGGTAACAGCCTTCTCCGGATCGTGCCCGATCTGGATCGCGGCGCCGGATGTTTTAATCCAGTCGAGCAGCCATTTCTTCGGGCCGAGCTCAGGCGGCGTTGCGACATTGAGCTGGAAGTCGAAGCGTTCGGCGGCCTGCATCCAGGACGCAAGCACATTATTGGCGTCGCCCGTCCAGGCCACGGTCTTGCCGCGTATCGAACCGCGATGCTCCTCAAACGTCATCACGTCGGCCAGCACCTGACAGGGATGCGAGCGCCTGGTGAGGCCGTTGATGACCGGCACCGTGGCATAGGTGGCGAGTTCGATCAGCGTTTCATGTTCGAGCGTGCGGATCATAATGGCGTCGACGTAACGTGAGAGCACGCGCGCGGTGTCGGCGATGGTTTCCCCTCGACCGAGCTGCATTTCCTGCCCGGTCAGGACAATCGTGTCGCCACCGAGTTGCCGCATCGCGACATCGAAAGAGACGCGCGTTCGCGTCGAAGGCTTGTCGAATATCATCGCCAGCATTTTGCCGGCCAGCGGCTGGTCGCCGCGCGCCCCACGCGTCTGCTTTTTCATCGCGCGGCTGGCTTCGATCATGCCGCGCAACTCGCGCGCCGGAATGTCGATCAACTCAAGGAAGTGCCGGGTGCTGTTCGCGTTCACTCGACCGCCCCATGGATCGTCGGAAGCTTGTTGGTCTGCTCGATCCGCGTCGCGGCGCGATCGATCCGCTGGATCGCCTCACCGAGATCCGCCTCGGTGACGACCAGCGGCGGAAGCATGCGCACGACATTATCGCCGGCAGCAGCGGCCAGCATGTTTTCAGCGCGTAGCGCGGCGACGAATTCCCCGTTTGGCACGCTCGTTCGCAGTCCGAGCAGCAAACCTTCGCCGCGCAATTCGCAGATGACCGCGGGATGCCGGTCCTTGATCTCGGCAAGGCGTTGCTTGAACAGCAGTGCCTTCCGGCGCACCTCCTCGAGAAATCCGGGCTCCAGCATCACATCAAGCACGGCATTGCCGACCGCCATCGCCAGCGGATTGCCGCCGAACGTCGATCCGTGGGTGCCGGCGACCATTCCTTTCGCCGCCTCCGCCGTCGCAAGGCAGGCGCCGACCGGAAAACCGCCGCCAAGGGCCTTGGCAACGCCCATGACGTCGGGTGTCACGCCCGTGCGCTGGTAGGCGAACAGATCGCCGGTTCGACCCATTCCGCTCTGCACCTCGTCGAACACGAGAACGAGGTCATGTTGGTCGCACAGGGCGCGCAAACTCTTGAGGAAGCCGAGAGGAACGACGCGCACGCCGCCCTCGCCCTGCACCGGCTCGATCAGGATCGCGGCCGTGTGTGGTCCGATCGCCTGTTTGGTAGCGTCAAGGTCGGCAAAAGGAACCTGATCGAAGCCTTCGACCGGAGGCCCGAACCCTTCAAGATATTTTTTCTGTCCGCCCGCGGCCAGCGTGGCCAGGGTGCGGCCGTGGAAGGCACCTTCAAACGTCACGATCCGGTAGCGTTCCGGTCGGCCACACGCTGCCTGATACTTGCGCGCAACTTTAATGGCGCACTCCATCGCCTCCGCACCGGAATTGCAGAAGAACACCTGGTCGGCGAAAGTTGCGGCGCAGAGCCGCTCGGCAAGACGCTCCGCTTCCGGAATACGGTATAGGTTGGAGACATGCCAGACCTTGTGGGCTTGCTGGGTCAGCGCCTCGATCAAGCGTGGATGGGCGTGGCCAAGAGCGTTGACTGCCACGCCGGACGCGAAATCGAGATAGCGCTTGCCATCGGTCGCGATCAGCCAGGCGCCTTCCCCCCGCTCAAAAGCAAGGTCGACCCGGGCGTATGTCGGCAGCAGATGTGATGTCACGGTCCAACTCGTTTGCCCTTGTGCGGCAGCTTGAAGTTCCTACCAGTATTTCAGCAAGATCGCATCGGAACTGCGGATCGGAAACTGCACTCGGACCCCGACTTGCCAACGGCCCAGCAATCCCGAAATCCGCGTCGGAGGCGATATCCCGGCCTTTGGAAACAGGACCCCGGCACAAGGCCTTCCAAACGAAATGTGCCGCCCCTCTGGGCGGCACCTGTTTAACATTTTATTGGCAGGACGTCGGCTGTCAACCCACCTGATACCGTGACCGAGGAGGCCGCGGGGCGCACAAGCGCCTCGGAGCGCCGTGTTTTGTCCCTCATCTGTTCCGGTCGTCAGCCCAACTCGTCCGGTTCGCCTCGTCGCGGTGGCGCTCAGCGAACATAAAGAGTAAACCTCGGGTGTTGTCTCGCAAGAGTATTGTCAAAAGAGTCTGATCGAAAAGAGTCTCGATCGAAGGAATCTCGATCGAACAGGTCTTGGACCTGAACTTGCGCGAGTGGATGCGGACGGAATTTTTTTTCCGGGCACTCGGCGTCAGCCAAGTTTGCGCCACTTGCGTCTGCTTGATCACACGTCGAAGCCGCGCGTTCGCGGCCGACATCGCGACGTTTGCGTTAGCACCGATGACGACTGTTGCTGAAAGCACGCTCGTAATGAGAACTGTTCGTGCGACGGGCTTTAACGTGTGGAATCGACAATGCCGACTCTTGCGCCAGACTCGCGCCATATAGTAGCGTCCGCATCGTTAAACACGACATCTCGTGCGGCGGACTGTTTTCTGAGTTTCTTCGGTGTAAAGCGTAAGCGTCGGCATTGCCATAAAGGCTGTCGGACGAAGAGGGCGGATTCTTTTTCGCCCTTCGCCATTGCATAAACGTCGCCGAAGAGGAGAATATCAATGGGCTGGAGCGACGAGCGTGTTGAGCTTCTGAAAAAGCTATGGAGCGAAGGGCTTTCTGCAAGCCAAATCGCTGCAGAGCTCGGAGGCATCACCCGCAACGCAGTGATCGGCAAAGTGCATCGTCTCGGGCTGTCCGGACGGGCTAAGAGTCCATCTTCTGCAGCGCCACGGCCACGCAAGCCGCGTGCTCCCACGCACATGCTGCGCGTGGCGCGACCGGCGACGCGGGGCAATACGGCGCTCGCGCCGATGTATGAACTGGATATCGAGCCGGAACCGGAGTTGGTCGAGAACATAATACCGCTCGGTCAGCGGTGCTCGATCCTGGAACTCAGCGAAGATAAATGCCACTGGCCGATCGGCGATCCTGGCACGCCGGACTTCTTTTTCTGCGGCGGTAAAACCATAGAGGGGCTGCCGTATTGCGGCTATCACTCGCGGGTTGCCTATCAGCCCGTCGCCGATCGCCGTCGCGATAAGCGGCCGATGCGAGGCTAGCGCGTTGGTGCGGTGAACTGACTCGGGTGCCACGCACCGATCTGTCAGCGGAAAGCGTCGCGTCGCGGTACGCTGGAAAAGTCAGCGAGAAATTAGCCTCTTTAGAACGCCGCTCAGGCGATGACGTTGAATGGGTCGCCAGAGTGGTATCCAGATGCCGGGCTGCGATCCTGCCCGCCTGATCCTGCGGCTCGCAATTCCGCCGGCAGAACCGATCGACCTGCATTGCAGCCTGACGCAGGGCGTCGGATTAAACGCTCGACGGGACGACCGTTGTCGTTCAAGCGACCTTGCCAAAGCGATCATCGAGCGAATAGCCGGCGCCGCGCACGGTTCGGATCGGATCGGGCACGCGTCCACGGTTCAACGCCTTGCGCAATCGACCCACGTGCACATCCACCGTCCGCTCGTCGATGTAGACGTCGCGTCCCCATACGCCATCCAGCAGCTGCTCGCGCGAGAACACCCGCCCAGGGCTCTGCATGAGGAATTCAAGTAGCCGAAATTCCGTCGGGCCGAGGCTGATTTCGCGTCCGGATCGGGAAACGCGCTTTTTCTCGCGGTCAAGCTCGATGTCTCCCGCGTTCAGTATTTCGGCGACCCGCTCGGGTCGCGCCCGACGCAGCAGCGCGCGAATGCGTGCGAGGAGCTCAGGGACAGAAAACGGTTTAACGATGTAATCGTCGGCGCCGGTGGCCAAGCCGCGCACGCGCTCGGCTTCTTCGCCGCGCGCAGTCAGCATGATGATCGGCAACAACCGCGTCTCCGGCCGCCCGCGCACGCGTCGGATCAGTTCGATCCCCGACAAGCCCGGCAGCATCCAATCGATGACGGCAAGATCAGGAGGGCTTTCGCGCAGCCGCAAATCCGCGTCGTCTCCACGCGCCGCCGCATCAACCTCATAGCCCTCAGCCTCGAGGTTGTAGCGCAACAGCAGCGCCAGAGGCTCTTCGTCCTCAACGATCAGGATATGTGCGGTCATGCCGGAAGCCCGTTGGTTCAGCTACGGAAAGCCACCGTCGTGCTACTGGTGGTGTCGCCCTTGGGGCGGTCGTCGGGAAGAGCATGTCCCTCGACCATATAATGGACGGTTTCAGCGATATTGGTCGCATGGTCGCCCATCCGCTCGATGTTCTTTGCGCAGAACAGCAAGTGAATACAAAACGTGATGTTGCGCGGATCTTCCATCATGTAGGTCAGGAGCTCTCGGAACAGCGAATTGTTGACCGCGTCAATCTCTTCGTCGCCGTGCCAGACTGCGATAGCTTGCTTGACGTCCCGCCTGGCGTAGCTGTCGAGCACCTCCTTGATCTGGGTGAGAACCAGGTCAGCCATGTGCTCTACGCCGCGGACAACCTTCTGCGGATAAAACTCGCCGTCGATGGCGGCAACGCGTTTGCCGATATTCTTGGCGAGATCGCCAATTCGCTCGAGATCATTGGAGATCCGCAGAGCGGCAACGATGTCGCGCAGGTCGACGGCCATCGGCTGCCGTCGCGCAATGGTCAGGACGGATTTGTCCTCGATTTCGCGCTGCAGCGCATCGATCTTGGGATCGATCGAGATCACCCGCTGGGCCAGCGCGAGATCGCGCCTGACCAGCGCATCGACGGAATCGCCGATCTGCTTTTCCGCGATACCTCCCATCTCGGCGACCATGCGCGCGAGATCCTGCAGGTCGGCATCGAACGCCTTCGTGGTGTGTTCCATCATGGCAGATCCTCGTACAGCCTGAACGATCAGGCTCTGAATCGTGTCAGCCAAAGCGACCGGTGATGTAATCCTGCGTGCGCGGATCGACCGGTGACGTGAATATCTTGCTGGTTGCGTCGAACTCGACGAGTTCGCCGAGATACATGAACGCCGTGTAGTCCGAAACGCGCGCGGCCTGCTGCATGTTGTGGGTGACGATCGCGATGGTGTAGTCGTTTTTCAATTCGTCGATCAGCTCTTCGATTTTCGCGGTCGAGATCGGATCGAGTGCCGAACACGGCTCGTCGAGCAGGATCACCTCCGGGCGCACCGCGACCGTTCGCGCGATACACAAACGTTGCTGCTGGCCGCCCGACAGGCTGAGTCCGTTGGCAGATAGCTTGTTCTTGACCTCTTCCCACAATGCGCCTCGGCGCAGGGCAGATTCCACCCGCCCGTCGAGCTCCGACTTGGGCAGCCGTTCGTAAAGGCGAATTCCAAAGGCGATGTTTTCGTAGATCGACATCGGAAACGGCGTCGGTTTCTGGAAAACCATGCCGACGCGGGCGCGCAGGTAGTTGAGATCCTGGCCTGGGGACAGGATGTTGGCGTTGTCGATCAGGACCTCGCCTTCGGCGCGCTGATGCGGATAAAGGTCGTAGATGCGATTGAGAATACGCAGTAGCGTCGATTTTCCGCAGCCGGACGGACCGATGAACGCCGTGACCATGCCGGCGTAAAGCGACACGTTGACGTTCTTCAGGGCCTTGTTCTGCCCATAGTAGAAATTGAGGTTTCGGACCGACACCTTCTCCGGATAGTTGGCCCCCGAAACGGCGGTACTGGTCGAAACCGGGGTCGGAACCGAAGTGGCGGTACTCTGAACGCTAGCCATGTTCATGACATCAATCCTTAAGTTCAGCCCCTGCTCGGCGCGGCGGTCAGAGCGCGTGCAATGATGCTGAGCGCAAGCACGGCCAACGTGATGATCAGCGCGCCAATCCAGGCGAGTCTCTGCCAGTCGGGATACGGGCTCAATGCGAATTGGAAGATCACAACCGGAAGGCTGGCAACCGGTGCATTCAGATTCGTGCTGAAGAATTGGTTGTTGAGCGCAGTGAACAGCAGCGGCGCCGTCTCCCCGCTGATGCGGGCCACCGCCAGCAACACGCCAGTGATCATGCCGGCGCGGGCCGCGCGGTAGGACACCTTCTGGATGACTTTCGACCGCGGCATCCCGAGCGCAGACGCGGCCTCCCGCAGCTCCTTCGGCACCAGGGCCAACATGTCCTCCGTGGTTCGCACCACCACCGGAATCACCAGAAGCGCGAGCGCTACCGCGCCGGCGTATCCGGAGAAATGTCCCATTGGGGCGACCATGACCTCATAGACGAACAGGCCGATAACGATCGAGGGAGCGCTGAGCAGAATATCGTTGATGAAGCGGATCAGCATCGTCAGCTTCTGATAGCGGCCGTATTCCGCCATGTAGGTACCGGCAAGAATGCCAATCGGCGTGCCGACGGCAACCGCGAGGCCGGTGAGGATCAGGCTGCCGATGATCGGGTTGAGGAGGCCACCGTTGGATCCCGGCGGCGGGGTCATCTCGGTGAACACCTGCAGCGACAGGCCGCTGAAACCTTCCCACAGCAGCGTTCCGAGGATTGCTGCGAGCCAGCTCAGGCCGATCGCGGTCGCGGCGATCGATAAGCCGAGGACGACAGTGTTGCGCCGGCGGCGAGATTTATAAAGGTCGAACATGACAACTATCCGATCCGCCGCTCCATCCGGAGCAGCATGTAGCGCGCGATGGCGAGCACGATGAACGTGATCATGAACAGAATGAGGCCGAGCGCGATCAGCGACGAGGTGTAGAGGTCGCCGATGGCTTCAGTGAACTCGTTGGCTATCGTTGCCGAGATTGTGGTTGCGGGAGCAAACAGCGACGTCGATATCCGGTGGGCGTTGCCGATAACGAAAGTCACGGCCATTGTCTCGCCGAGCGCGCGCCCGAGACCAAGCATGATCCCGCCGATCACGCCGACGCGCGAATACGGCAGCACGACGTAACGGACGACCTCCCAGGTGGTGCAGCCGACGCCATAGGCGGCTTCCTTGAGCACGGGGGGCACCGCCTCGAACACGTCTCGGGAAATCGATGTCACGAATGGCAGAACCATGATCGCAAGGATGAGCCCCGCGGTCAGCATGCCGATTCCATAGGGTGGGCCGGCAAACAGCAGTGACAAGCCGGGAGCAGCGACACAGCTCCCCTGAAATGTGGAGATCAACGGCACGCAATTGAACAAATCGATCATGAACGGCTGTACGTGTTGCTGCAGGAACGGCGCAAACACGAATAGACCCCAAATGCCGTAAATGATGCTCGGAATGCCGGCGAGCAATTCGATGGCAATGCCGATCGGCCGACGTAGCCACAACGGGCTGAGCTCGGTCAGGAACAGCGTGATCAGGAGCCCGAATGGGACCGCAATCAACATCGCGATCAGCGAAGTGATGATGGTGCCGTAGATCGGCGCCAGCGCGCCGAACCGCTCGGTGACGGGATTCCAGCTTTCCTGCACGAAGAAGGTGAGGCCGAAGGCGCGCAACGCCGGCGCCGCACCTTGGATCAACGAAAAGATGACACCGCCGAGAATGAGCAAGACGGAAATCGCGGCCGCGCGGGTGACGTGCCGGAAGATCGCGTCACCGCCACGCAGGCGCGACAGAACCTTCGAGCGCTCTTCGGACAGAGGCAGCGCCGCGCCGCTACTCGGTAACGCCATATCGACCACAGGCCGTCTCCCGGCAGTTGTCATTCGTGAACTCTCCCAGGGCTCGGTCGGCAGTTCGGGAGAGTTTGTTAAAGCGGCCTTGGCGCCGCAACACAAGTCATCTCTGGCAGTCTCTTATCCGACCCCCGGATAGAGAAAAGGCGCCCGCAGGCGCCTTTTCCAAAGCGATGTTGGATCAGTTGGATACGGCGTAAAGCGCCTTGCCGCTCGCATCCTTGATCTCGGTCGCCCAGACCTTCTCGATCGCACCGACGACCTTGGTCGGCAGGGCGACGTAGTCGAGTTCTTCGGCCATCTTGCCGCCCTTGGCATAGGCCCAGGCAAAGAACTTGAGCGCCTCGGTGGCAGCTGCCGGATCTTCCGGCTGCTTGTGGATCAGGATGAACGTCGCACCGGAGATCGGCCACGAAGCGGCACCGGCTTGATCGGTCAGCAGGACTGCAAATCCGGGAGTTCCGGTCCAATCCGCACTGGCCGCGGACGCCTGGAACGCGTCGGCGGTCGGAGCGACAGTCTTGCCTTCCTTGTTCACCAGCTTGACGTAGGTGAGCTTGTTCTGCTTGGCGTAGGCGTATTCTACGTAGCCCACCGAACCCTTGGTTTGCGCGACATTGTTGGCAACACCTTCGTTGCCCTTTGCGCCGATGCCGACTGGCCACTCGACGGACGTATTCGCACCAACCTTCGACTTCCAGTCAGCGCTCACCTTCGACAGGTAGTCGGTATAGATGAAGCTCGTGCCGGATCCGTCCGAACGATGCACCACGGCGATCGCCTGTGACGGCAGCTTGGCCGACGGATTGAGCGCTTTGATCTCCGGCGCATCCCAGGTCTTGACTTCGCCGAGGAAGATCTTGGCGAGGGTCGGACCGTCAATGGTGATATCGCCAGGATTGATTCCGTCGATGTTCACGACCGGCACGACGCCGCCCAGAACAGTCGGGAATTGCACCAGGCCGTTCTTTTCCAGATCATCGCCCTTCAAAGGCATGTCGGAAGCGCCGAACGTCACGGTCTTGGCCTCGATCTGCTTGATGCCGCCGCCGGAGCCGATCGACTGATAGTTCAGGCCAACGCCGGTTTCCTTTTTGTAGGAATCCGCCCACTTGGCGTAGATCGGGTAGGGAAACGTTGCGCCGGCACCGGAGATGTCGAGCGCGACCGCTGCTACGGTCGAGGTGGCGGCGATGGCGCCGGCCGCGACCAAGGTTTTAAATAGTTTCACAGGTCTCTCCATAGTTGGATCGTTCGTTGTTGTTGCGAGTGGAAACGGAGCCTGCGCGGGGAATTCGGCCCGCGGCTGTCATCGTCTAATTGTTTTGTGTTTTGGGAATACGTCTCTACGCACGTTACTGACACTGAGGCGTTCCGCTTCGGGCGCAAGTTGCAACGCCGCCGCGAGTGATCCCGAAGCCGCGTTTAGTCTTACGCTCCGCATGTCACCGTTGTATGTGCCGCACGCGACACTAATGTGACAGCTTAAGCCTCTGATTTTATTGTAAAAAGTGACGATGCGTTAACGTTTTCGGGAGCCAGCGGCAGGCGGATTGTGAAGGTCGCGCCCTTGCCTGGCGTGCTGTCGATACCAAGCCGTCCACGGTGTCGCGCGACGATATGTTTGACCAGCGCCAGTCCAAGGCCGGTACCCCCTTGAGCCCGGCTTTCGGCGACGTCGACGCGATAGAAGCGCTCGGTCAAACGCGGAATATGCTCCGGGGCAATCCCGGGGCCATGGTCGCGCACGCCGACCACGGCCTCGTCCTCTCCGCGCAGTCCCGGCTCCTGGCTGAGCGCAATATCAACCCGCTTGCCGGGGGCGCCGTATTTCAATGCATTCTCCACCAGGTTCTCGAACACGCGAATGAGTTCGTCGCGATCGCCGCGCACCACCAACGGCAGCGGCGGCTTTTCAATTTTGATTTCGACGCCGCGATCACGCGCAAGCGTCTGCAGGCTGTCGGCAACCTGACGCACGATGCCCACCAGATCGACGGGTGTCGAGGGCTGTAGATGCGCCTTCAGTTCGATCCGCGACAGCGACAGCAAATCGTCGATCAGCCGCGCCATGCGGTTGGCCTGCGCCTTCATGATACCGAGAAAGCGTTGGCGGGCCTGAGCGTCGTCACGCGCCGAACCCTGCAGCGTTTCGATGAATCCGGACAAAGAAGCGAGGGGAGTCCGCAATTCATGGCTTGCATTGGCGACGAAATCGGCGCGCATCGCTTCGACCTGCCGCAGCGGGGTGAGATCGCGCAACGATACCAACACCAGTTCGCGGCGCGGATCGCCGGCCTCTCCGCCGAATGATATCGGGTTCACGAAGGCTTCGGACCAGCGGTCGGCAGGGACGCGATCGGCTCTCACGCGTTCGACGAATTCCACCCGTTGACTCTGCCGGCTGGCCGCAACGAAGCGGATCGCCTCCAGCAGATCGGGGATGCGAACCGCGAACGAAATCGGCTCATTGCGGGCCAGCGTCGGGGCGATGGCGCGCGCGGGCGCGTTGAAGGCGACAACGATTCCGTCCCGGTCGAGCAGGATGACCGGATCGGGCAGTCCCGCGATCGTTGCCTGCAGTGTGCGATCGGACAACAGCACCACAGCGGGTGTATTGGCCAAGGTCGCTTGAGACGCCTGGGATGTAGGCAGGCCCGGGATCAAAGCCGCAACGGCGAGAACGGAAAACCCGAGGAGCGCCTGCAGCGTCGACAATGCGCCGACGCCAAAAAAAGCAAGAAAAACCACGGCAGCCGCCAGCAGAACCATGCGGGCTCGCACAATACGTTCGAGCCCTGACCAGGACTTGTCTTCGATCTTGCGGTGCTCGCCGTCGACCGCCATGCCGGGACTCGGTTGTTAACCGCCGCATCCTTAGCAGGGCGCGAATGCAATCACCATCGTTCGGTCGTTGGAATGATTGGTTTGGTTTCCATTCGGTTCCTGTCCGAAACACAGGATGTCGTCAAAATTCGACCGGCGCCGTCATCGGCTTGACGCAATGGCGAGAGAACTGCGCGCCGACGACTTACGCTGCGTCCAGCGCTGAGCTTGGGGCGGCGGGCGCATACTTGGCGGTCGTCTTCAGCAGGCACATCCCGAGCAGTGCCGACAAGCAAAGTCCGCCGGAGATCCAGAGCACGCCACGTCCGATCTGGTCGAGCAACAGACCGAACAGGAACGGTGCGACGGCTTGGGCGGCGCGCGCGGGCGCGCCGAGAAGTCCGGTTCGCGCGCCGTAACCGTCTGGTCCGAACAAGGCCAACGGAACAGTGCCGCGGGCAATGGTGAGCAATCCATTCCCCGCGCCGTGCAACACCGTAAAGATGGCCGCGGCGGGGGCGCCGACAACGTAAAGGATGGCGGCGCCAGCGGGATGCATCAGCGCCGCGAGCCGGCCCGACACCAGCGGGTGAGAACGGCGCATGATCGTGAACTCGACGAAACGGGCGGCAACCTGGGCGGGACCAACCAGCGCCGACGCCGCCACCGCCTGCGAGGCGGTCGCGCCCATGTGTTCTAGCAGGGCCGGAAGGTGCGCCGCCATTGCGCCGGTGACGAACCAGCTTGCGGCGAACACGTAGGCGAGCAGCAGCATCGGCTTGTAGGGCTGCCAACCAGCAGCGACTTGCTTTTTTTGCTGCGCGTGAGGTCGCGTGCCCGGGATCACCAGCAGATTAAGCGGAAGTCCGATCAGCACGTGCATCGCCGCCCAGGCGAGGCAGGTGCCGCGCCAGCCGATTTCGGCGTCGAGGAATGCCGACAGCGGCCAGCCTACCGTCGAGGCAAAACCCGCGATCAAGGTGATTCCGGTGATCGCTCCGCGGGCTTCGCGGCCATACAGGCCGGTCAAGGTGGCGAACGCAGCGTCATAGAGACCGAACCCCATGCCGATGCCGAGCAGCGTCCAAGCCGCAACCAGGGTCGCGATACCATTGCAGGCCGACAGCGCGAGCAGGCCGATGGCGAACACGATGTTGGACGCAACCAGAATGTCGCGACCGCCACGGCGATCGATGGTTCG
>Ga0265342_10000239_pt1 | contig 61563 bp, 48 predicted proteins | sample 4CB327metaG_FD_203125 | JGI IMG/M metagenome (GOLD analysis project Ga0265342, IMG submission 203125) | Rhizosphere microbial communities from Carex aquatilis grown in University of Washington, Seatle, WA, United States - 4-CB3-27 metaG | ecosystem: Host-associated > Plants > Roots >...
ACGTCACGTTAATCCAGGGCTTCGTGAACCAGATCCCGTTGCTGGCAGCGAACTTGACCCTGGTGCTGGTGGCGGCTGGCGTGATGATGGTGCTCTCGCCTTCGTTGAGCACGGTGTTTCTGGTCTTCGTACCGCTCTTCATCGGGCTCGCCGTGAAGTTCCGCGACCGCGTCTTTCCCGCGAGCTGGAACGATCAGCGGCTGTCGGGGGCCGTCGCCGGAGTCGTCGACGAAGCGGTGTCCGGCGTGCGGGTGGTCAAGGCGTTCGCGCAGGAGCGTCGCGAGCTCGCGTTGCTGATCGATCGCGCGCGCGCGCTGTTCCGGTCGCGGATGCGGACGGCGCGCCTGACCGCCGTCTACGGCAGCACGTTGCAGGCGCTCCCCGCGCTGGCCCAGTTCGGCGTGCTGGCGTTCGGCGGGTGGCTCGCGCTGCGCGGGCACATCACCCTCGGCGTTTTCCTGGCGTTCTCGAGCTACCTCGTGCAACTGCTGGCCCCCGTGCGCCTGCTCTCGGGGATGCTGGCCTCGAGCCAGCAGGCGCGCGCCGGCGCGGAGCGGGTGCTCGAGCTGCTCGAGCTGCAACCGGTCGTCCAGGAGAGCCCAGACGCCCGCCCGCTGCCCGACGGCCCAGGCGCGGTGGAGATCGACGGCGTCGATTTTGCGCACGGCGACGGCGCCCCTGTGCTGAGCGGTCTGTCGCTGCGCATTCAGCCGGGCGAACGGCTAGGCATCGTCGGCGCTTCCGGGTCGGGCAAGAGCACGCTGGCGCTGCTGATCGCGCGCTTCCTCGATCCCCAGCGCGGCTCGGTCCGCGTCGACGGTGCCGACGTCCGCGACGACACGCTGTCGTCGCTCCGGCGGGGCGTCTGCCTGGTCTTCGACGACAGCTTCCTGTTCACGACCACCGTGCGCGACAACATCGCCTTCGGTCGCCCGGACGCGACCAACGCCGAGATCGAGGCGGCCGCGCGCCTCGCCAGCGCGCACGACTTCATCTTAGCGCTGCCGCAAGGATATCGCACGCGCGTCGGCGAGCGCGGTTACACCCTCTCAGGCGGGCAGCGACAGCGCATCGCCCTCGCGCGCGCCGCGCTCGCCAACCCGCGCATCCTGATCCTCGACGACGCCACCTCTGCGGTCGACGCGCGCACCGAAGAGGCAATTCACCGATCCCTCGAACAGGCGCTCGGGCGTCGCACGACGATCCTCATCGCGCACCGCCAGTCGACGCTGCGCCTGGCGACGCGGGTCATCGTTCTCGACGGCGGCCGTATCATCGCGGAGGGCACCAACGAGAGCCTGGCCGCGACCTGTCCCCTCTACCGCGAGCTTCTGGTCGGTCGCGAGACCGACGACCGGCTCGACGCCGGCGCCCTCAGCGTCGTCGATGACGCCGCGCCTGACCCAGCGGCCTGGCCGGCTCACCTCGGGCGCGACGGCGGCGAGCGGACCGCGAGCTTGAACGTCGAGCTCGACATGACTTCGGCCAAGGCGGGCGGTGGAGGTGGAGGTGGCGGCGGCCACCGCGATCTCGGCGGCAACCGCGCCGCCTTCGTCGCCGCCACGCCCGACCTCCTGGCGCGCGTCGCCGCGCTTCCGCCGTTGCGCGACGAGCCGGCAGTCGATCTCGGCGCTGCGGCGGCGCCCGAACGCGTCGCTTCGCTGAGGCGGCTGGCGCGGCCGTTTCGGGGCGCGCTGCTCCTCGGGCTGCTGCTGGTCTCGATCGACGCGCTCACGACGCTGAGCGGGCCGTGGATCACCGGCCGCGCGATCGACCGCGGCATCGTGGCGCGCGACGGACGCGCGCTGATGCTGCTCGCCGGCCTGTTCCTCGCGGTGCAGCTCGCGAGTTGGCTCAACGCGCGCGCCATGCAGCTGCAGACCGCGCGCACGGCGGAGAATCTGTTGCTGTCGCTGCGCGTGCGAACGTTTGCGCACCTGCAGCGGCTGTCGCTGGACTTCTACGACCGCGAGATGAGCGGCCGGATCATGACGCGCATGACCACCGACGTCGAAGCGCTGGCGCAGCTCTTCCAGCAGGGGTTGCTGACCGCGGTGGTGAGCTTGCTCGGGTGCGCCGGGGTCATGGCCGTGCTGTACGGGCTCGAAGCGCGGCTGGCGCTGGCGGCGTCCGCGGTGCTTCCGCCGCTCGTCCTCGGAACGCTGATGTTTCGTCGCGCCTCCGGCAAGGCCTACCTGCACGCGCGCGAGCGGATCGCGGCCGTCTACGGCGCGCTGGCGGAGAGCCTGGCCGGCGTGCGCGTCACCCAGGCGTACGCGCGCGAGGCGCAGAGCGACGCGCAGTTCACCACGCTGTCGCACAGCCATCGCGACGCTCGCCTTCATTCGATGCGGCTCATCGCGATGTACTTTCCGTTCCTGCAATTCCTGTCGGTGGTCGGCAAGGCGATCACGCTCGGCGCCGGCGCGAGCCTGATCGCGCGAGGCCAGGCCACGGCCGGGCTGCTCGTGACCTTTCTGCTCTACCTTGATCAATTCTTCGCGCCGCTCCAGCAGTTCTCGAACGTCTTCGATCAGTGGATCCAGGCGCGCGTGTCGCTGTCGCGCATTCGCGAGCTCCTCGCGACAGAGACCAAGACGCCGGCGGCGGAGCGGCCGCTGGATCCCGGCCAGCTCGCCGGCGCGATCCGGTTCGAGTGCGTGCGCTTCGCGTACGAGAAGGGGCCGGAAGCGCTGCGCGGTGTGGATCTCCATGCCCGTCCCGGCGAGACGGTCGCGCTGGTCGGCACGACCGGCGCCGGCAAGTCGACGTTCGTCAAGTTGCTGGCGCGCTTCTACGACGTCACCGCGGGCCGCATCCTGGTCGACGGCCTTCCCCTCGAGCGCCTCGACCTCGACGCGTATCGCCGGCAGCTGGGCTACGTGCCGCAGGAGCCGTTCCTGTTCTCGGGAACCATTCGCAGCAACATCGCCTACGGCCGGCCCGACGCGACCGATCTTGAGGTCGAGCGCGCCGCCCGTGCCGTCGGAGCGCACGCGCTCATCGCCACGCTGCCGGGCGGCTACCTGACACCGGTCGTGCAGGGCGGTCGATCGCTGTCGGCCGGCCAGCGCCAGCTGCTGTGCCTCGCGCGCGCCGAGATGGTCGATCCGAAGATCTTGATCCTCGACGAGGCGACGGCGAACCTGGACCTGGCGACAGAGGCGCGCGTGCAGCGGGCCATGCGCCGGCTCGCGCGCGGGCGCACGACGCTGCTCATCGCGCACCGCCTACAAACCGCGCGCAGGGCCGATCGCATCCTGGTGCTGGAGGACGGCCTGATCGTCGAGCAGGGCTCCCACGCCGAGTTGCTGCGGCAAGGCGGCCGGTACGCCGATCTCTGGCAGACCTTCGCCCGCGCCGCCGCGCCGCCCGGAGCGCGCGCCTCGCAGCCGCAGACCTAGAGACGGCGAAGAGGACGGCCCTCACTGCGCGGGTCTGGCCGACGCGCGGAGCGGAGCGATCGCATCGATCGCGGTGCGGTCGTCCGCATCGATCCGCCACCCGGCCGCGGCGACGTTGGCGCGCACTTGTCCGGCGGTCGTTGCGCCGGCGATCACCGAGGCGACGGGGGTCTGCGCCGCCAGCCAGGAGATCGCCAGCTCGATGATCGAGCGTCCGCGCGAGGCGGCGAATGACGACAGCTTTTCGACGACGGCGAGGTTCTCGTCGTTGAGGAAGCGCTGCGGGTTGCGGCCGAAGGGCTGCGCGAGGCGCGTCCCCGCGGGCGGCGGCTGCCCAAGAAGGTACTTCCCGGTCAGGAGACCGCTCGCGAGCGGGAAATAGGGCAGGAAGGCCAGGCCGAGGCGGCGCGCCTCGGCGAGCACCCCCTCTTCGGGCACGCGATGGAGCAGGCTGTACTGGTTCTGCACGCTCACGAAGCGCGCGGCGCCCTCTCGAACCGCGGCGTCGGCCTCGGCGAGCTGCTCGACCGTGGCGTTCGAGATGCCGATCTCCCGCACCTTGCCGGCGCGCACCAGCGCATCCAGCGCGGCGAGGGTCTCGCTGATGGGCGTGTCCGGGTCTGGCCGATGCAGCTGGTAGAGATCGATGCGATCGGTGCCGAGGCGGCGCAGACTATCCTCGACGGCGCTGCGCGCGTAGGAAGGCTTGGCGCCGCGCCGCTGGTCGTCGATCGCGTTGCCGAACTTGGTCGCGATGACGACCTCGTCCCGGCGCTTGCCGAGGGCCTGGCCGAGGAAGGTCTCGCTGTCCGTTCCACCGTACACGTCGGCCGTGTCGAAGAACGTGATCCCGGCGTCGAGCGCCGCGCCGACGACGGCGCGGGTAGCGGCGGCGTCCAGACGGCGACCGAAGTTGTTGCACCCGAGCCCCACCAAGGAGACGTCGAGCGATCCTATGCGGCGTGTTTCCATGGGCCTACCTCATCGAATCCGAACGAATCTCACGATCTCGTGCCTCGGTCTGTTGTCGATGCAAGCCGCAAGCCGCCGCTGGACATCGAGATCACTCGCCACCAAGAAAGGCAGCGACCTCGGCGCGCGTCCGCAGCACCACCGCTCGCTGGTCGGCGCGCAGGGCGCCGAGGCGTGCGGCGATCGCGGGGCGACGACGGCGCCGGTAGGTCCAGATCCAATGCACGAATTGCCACGAGAGCCGCTCCGGGCAGCCCTCCCTCGTCTCGGGGCGCGCTCGGCCGCGGTACCGCCACCCGCGCTTGATCACCCGCCACAGGCACAGGGCGCGGGGCAGGTCCAGGAGGATGACCGTGTCGCACGCCGCGAGACGCGGCGCCAGGGTACCGCCGTAGTTACCGTCGAGAATCCAGCGGTCGCTTTCAATGAGCCTGGCGATCTGCCGCTCCCACACTTCGGCGGGCGTCGCGATCCACGCCGGGTGCCAGTACTCCTGGTCGAGGTGCACGACCGGTAGCGCCGCGAGTCGGCCGAGAACGCGCGCGAAGGTCGATTTGCCCGCACCACCGCAACCAATCACGAGCACCCGGCGCATCGACGTCGGTCGGGCGCCGGTCGAAGGGGATACCGTCCCCGATTCGGCGAACGCGCTCATTCCGAGACGCTACTCAAAGACTGTGCCGGCTAGAGATACGCTGCCCCCGCCGAGAGCCTGTCGCGCGCTCGGCGGATTCGAGCCGGGCGTGCGGCGCCTGCGTTTGCTGCCCTAGCCGCAATCCGAGCACAGCGCTGCTCCTGAGGGTGCAGTCCGCGCTCGACGGGCACCGGCGATCGCCCGGGGCGCCTGGCCTCACGCGTGCAATGGGCGATGCATATGCGTTTCTTGAAATCACGCTCCACCCTGCTGCTGGCGCTAGCCTCGCTCTCGCTCTCGGCCGCGCTCTCGTGCGACGAGACCCGTTCCGGTGCCGATCTGATCGCGACCTCGTCGGCCCTCTCGGCCGCGCCGCCCGGCGCCGCGACCGATCGGCGCGAGCGGTCGCGCGAGGATCACGGCCGCCGCTTCCATCTCGCCGAGGCCACCATCACCGACATTCATGCCGCCCTCGAACGGGGCGAGGTCGATTGCCAATCGTTGATCCGCCTCTATTTCAAGCGGATCAAGGCATACAGCGGCCATTGCGTGGCGTACGACCGCGACGGCGACGGCCGCGGTCCGGACTACGACCTCTTCACGCCGAGCGGCAAGGGTGTCTACCTCGGCGTGGTGCAAACCATCGCCGACGCCGGGCGCGTCAACGCGATCCAGAGCCTGAACCTGGGGCCAGCGCACTACCACGCGCTCGGTTTCTCGCCGCCCGACGATCCTGGGCCGCGCTCCGAGACCGATCTCGCCGACGACGATCGCGACCTGCCGGACGCGCTGCAAGTCGCCCAGTCGCTCGACGACGAATACCGCCGGAGCGGCCAGCTGCGCCCGTTGCACTGCGTGCCGGTGGTCGTCAAGGATCAGATGGAAGCCATCGACTTGCGATCGACCGACGGGTCGCTGACCCAGTTCGTGAACGATCGCCCGCCCACCGACGGCGCGCTGGTCGCGAAGCTGCGCGCCGCGGGCGCGGTCATCCTCGGCAAGGCCAACATGGACGAGTACGCGCTCGGCACGCACCGCAGCTCGTACGGCGGACAGATCTGCAACCCCTACGCGACCGACCGCAACGGTGGCACGTCGAGCACCGGCACCGCGGCCGCGGTGTCGACGAACCTCGCGGTGTGCGGCATCGGCGAGGAGTCGGGCGGGTCGGTTCACGACCCGGCCAAGAAGCAGGGGCTGGTCGGATTCACCGCGACCCGCGGTTTGGTCAGCCGATTCGGCTCCTGGCCGGCCGAGCTGTTGCGCGAGCGCTACGGCGCGCTCTGCCGGACCGTCGAGGACGCGGCCCGGGTCATCGACGCCATCCGCGGCTACGACCCGCGCGATCCGATCACGGCGACGCAGATCGGCCTCGCCTCGCCCGCGCCGCTGGGCGACTTCGCGCGCGGCGGCACGCTCGCGGGCAAGCGCATCGGCATCGTCCGCGAATTCGCGGCCGGGATCACCGTCAACGATCGCGAGTCGATCCGCGTCTTCAATGAAGAGGTGATCCCGACGCTGCGCGCGGCTGGCGCCGAGCTGCTCGAGTCGATCAACCCGCGCGACATCGCCAACGGCTGGGCCGACGACGATCCCGCGATCCCGAACTTCAGCATCCAGGACGTGCTGGCCGAGCTGATCCCGACGCTGGAGCCCAGCTTTGCCAACCCCTCGGCGCTGGATCCGCCCAGCACCACGACGGGCCTGCTAGCGAGCAACCTGCGCCAGGTGCTGGCGACGACGCCGATCCCCAGCCTGTTCGCGCCGGGCACGGACGTGATCGCTCAGAGCCTCGACCTGTTCTTCGGAGCCGCGCCCTTCCCCGACGTCATCAACCTTCGTAAGCTGGCCGCCACGCCGGCCGGGACCTTCAATGAAGGGCGCTATGCGCTCGACAAGCTGCTGCGGCGGCGCGGCGATCCGCGCGTGCGCGGCGTGCTGGACCTCAGCATCGACTTCGACGATCTGAATCAGAACGGCGATCGGAGCGAGCACATCAGCTTCCGCTACATCGCCGACGACGCGACCGGGACGATCACGCAGAAGGCGCGCCCCGGCGTCACACCGCCGGCGGGGGTGCCGGCGACGGCCAATGGGCTGACGCTGGACACGCAAGGCGAGGCCGGCCATCTGTTTCGCGCGCAGGCGATCCGCGAGATCGTCGCGCAGGTGCTGGCGGCGAATCGGCTCGACGCCCTCGTCTACCCGTTCGAGACCATCCCGTCGCCGATCCTGGCGGGCACCGCGAATTCGATCGCCTGGCTCACCTACGACGGGCGCTCCAACCGCGGCTACTTCTTCCTCAGCGACGTCTCGGGCCTGCCGTCGATCGGCGTGCAGGCGGGTCTCACCCACGTCGTCTACGATCGCACGACGCGAGCGGCGCCCTCCGACGCGATCGCGCTCGACCCGCCGTCGGTGCGGCGCGACGTCACCCTCCCCTTCGGCATCGTGTTCCTCGGCCGCCCGTGGTCAGAACCGCAACTCATCGAGCTGGCGGCGGCGTACGAGCGCGCGCGAGGCCCCCGCACGCCCCCGCCCGGTTTCGGGCCGATTCCCGGGGAGCCGTGACGCGGGCGGGGGCGTCACGCCACCTGCGTGTTCGCGATCTTGCGGATGTCGTCGATGTCGAAGCGGAGCATGGCCAGGCGCTCGAGGCCGAAGCCGGCGCCGAGCGCGATGTGCCGGTTTGGGTCGGCGCCGAGGGCGCGCAGCACCCAGTCGGCGTACTCGCCCCAGGCAAGGAGCTCCACCCAACGATCGTCGCGGCGCACGTCCAGGCTCCAGGCGCGCGCGCACATCGGGTAGTCGGTCGGGGTCATGCGCACCTCCGCGCGCGGCAAGGCGCGATCGACGGCGTCGAGCACGCGGCCGGCGAGCCAGAATGGATCGAGGGCACCCCGCTCGTCGAGTGCGAAGATCTCGAGCTGGTGGAAGGCCTGTAGGCGAGTGGCGGATTCGATCTCGCTCCGGTAGGCCTTGCCCGCCGACGTCAGACGCAACGGTGTTCCCGTCCAGCGCACGGTGAGCAGCAGCGGTAGCGTGAGGTCGTAGCGCAGGATGCGCGCGCCGTCGATGTGCTGCAGTTCCGAGCGCTCGATGTACACGGCGTCGCCGCCGAGCGCGGCCAGCGCCGCGTCCAGATCGATGTCCTCCGGCAGCGCGACGGGCGCGAAGCCTGGGAACGCGCCAAGCAGCGTGGCCAGCGTGGCGCCGACCGGGTTCTCGGGCAGGTCGACCAGGCGCGGCCGCGCGAGGAGCTCGACGATGCTGGCCGGCAGATCCGCCGGCACCGGATGGTCTTCGAGAATTCGTTGTTCGTCCATTTCGATCTCCTTCCTCAACTTGTCGCGTACGCGCTGCAGGCGCTTGCGCATGGCTGCCGCGGTGGTGCCGGCGCTCGCGGCCAGGCGTTCGGCGCTCCAGCCGCCGTGGTAATGCCGCTCGCACAGCCGGCGCTCGTCCTCGGGGAGGTGGACGAGCGCGCGGGCGAGGTGGCGCTGCTGTCGCTCGGTCCATCTGCGCTCGTCGACGTCGAGCACCGGTGGCCCGATCTCATCGTCGAGTGGCACCCACTGCGTGCGGGCGCCGCGCCGGCGATTGAGCGCGCAGGTGACCACGATGCGCCGCAGCCAGCCGGCAAAGGCCTCCGGGCGCTCGAGCTCGTCGAGCCGGCGGAACGCCCGGAGGTAAGCGCCCTGGACCGCGTCGCGCGCGTCGGGCTCCCGGCGCAGCACCCGCCAGGCCACGGCATAGGCCATCCGCTGGGTGGCCTCGACCAGAGCGGCAAAAGCCGTCAGCTCGCCCGCCCGCGCCGCCGCGAAAACGCGGGACTCCGACGTCAGGAGCGGTTCGTCGTGCGGTTGGAGCGCCATGTCCTCTGATGAGAGGACACTTCAAGAGCGCGGGTGTGACATTCTTTTATCGAGCGCGCGGCACGTCGCCGCGCGATCACTCAAGCGGGAACGCCCTCGGCCTCCAGTGCGGCACGCACCGACGGGCGCGAGGCGATGCGATCGAAGTACGCGTTCAGCACCGGATTGCCGGACAGCGCCGCCGCGTCGAGCTTGCGCAGGCTGCGCAGCACGTAGTACGCGTAGCCGTCGGCCACCGTGAACGTGTCGCCCAGCAGAAAGCGCTTGTTGGCGAGCGCGCCGGCCAGGAACGCGAACCGCGACAGGAGGCGCGCCTGCAGAGCCTCCTTGAGCTCGGGCCCGGCCTTGGGGTTGTTGATCGGCCCGAACGCTTTGTGCAGCTCGGTGGCGATGAAGTGCAGCCATTCCTGCAGGCGCCGCCGCTCGGACGTGCCCGCGGGCGGGGCGAGCCCGCGCTCCGGCCGCTGATCGGCGACATACTGCACGATGATCGCGCCCTCGGTGACCAGCTCGCCGCCGTCGAGCTGCAACGCGGGCACATAGCCCTTCGGATTGATCGCCAGATAATCGCTCCCCGCGCTGGTCTTCTTGGCGCGCAGATCGACGCGTTCGAGTTCGAAAGGCAACTCCGCCTCACGCAGGGCGATGTGCGGTGACAGTGAACACGCTCCCGGGCTGAAATAGAGCTTCATGGTCGATTCCTTTCGGTGCGCAGGGTCTTGCCGAAGAACGCGATCGTGCGCTCCCAGGCCAGCTTCGCGGCCGCCGGATCGTAGCGGGGTGTGGTGTCGTTGTGGAAGCCGTGCTGGGTCCCTGGGTACGTGAATGCCTCGTACTTCACACCAGCGGCTTTCAATGCCGACTCGTAGGCGGGCCACGAGGCGTTGATGCGCTCGTCGTTAGCGGCGAAGTGGAGCAGGAGCGGCGCCTTGATGCCGGCCACATTGTCCAGCGGAGGCGCGCTGCCGTAGAAGGGAACCGCCGCGCCCAGGTCGGGCAAGCGCGTCGCCAGGAGGTTGGCCACGCCGCCGCCGTAGCAGAAGCCGACGACGCCCAGCTTGCCGCTGCTCTCCGGACGCGCGCGCACGAAGCCGGCCGCGGCGACGAAGTCCTCGCGGATCTTGGCCTGATCCAGCTTGGTGAACAGCTCGCGCCCCTTGTCCTCGTCGCCCGGGTAGCCGCCGAGGACGAACAGGGCGTCGGGAGCGAACGCGACGAAGCCCTCGAGCGCCAGCCGTCGCGCCACGTCCTCGATGTGTGGGTTGAGGCCACGGTTCTCGTGCACGACCAGCACGGCCGGGCGCTTCGCGCCGGCCGACGTCGAGGCCGCCGGAAGGACCAGATAGCCGCGCCCCTTGCCGGAGCCCTGCGCCGATGTGAACTCGACGTAACTGGCCTTGATGCGGGGATCGGCCTTGCTCACCTGCTGGGCCTCCGCGAAGCGGGGGCTCAGCGCCTCGAGGAAAGCGGCGGCGGTGAGCCCTCCGATTGCGAATTTCGCCGCGCCGTCGAGGAAGGCCCGGCGGTCGATCACGTTGTGCACGTACTTATCGAAGAGGCTCAGCACCTCGGGGGGGAAATCGCCGGCCTTCGACAGCGGCTTTTGCGGTTGTTCGTCTGCCATGGGGTTCAGCGCTCCTTCGACAACCAGTATGGATCGCTATACCGCGGACGCGGCGGTGCCCGTGGGACGAACGGCTGCGGTCGATGGCGGACTGGAGCTGGCCGACAGCGTGGCGCCGGACGCCCGCGCCGCCGCGAGAGGCCGCGGGTCGGCCCAGGCGCGCACATCGAAGTTGTGCGGCAGGAAGCCATGGTCGAACAGGAACGTGGTGAACTCGCCGAGCGCGTCCAGCGATGCCTCGTCGAGCTCGGTCCGCAAGTGCTGGTTCACGTCGCCCCCGTACGCGGCGGTGACCCATCGCTCGGACGAGCTGGTCTCGCGCGCGACGTAGGCCGTCGCCTCGGCTCGGTGCTCGGCCGCCCACTGCCCGGCCTGCAGCACCCGCTGGACGATGCGGGCCACGATGTCCGGGTGATTGTCGGCCAGTGCGCCATCGACGGTGAGCGTGCGTGGCGAATGGTTGTTGGCGCGGTGCCGCGTGTCGGGGTGCTTCCAGATGTCGAACACCGTGCGTGCGCCGATCTCGTGCGCCAGCTCGGCGCCACGCGATCCCTTGTGGAAGATCACGTCGACCCGCCCGTCTCGCAACGCCGCCACCTCCAGTTGCCGCTCCCCGGCGCCTGCCGCCGACGGCGAAAATCCCTGCCGCCCCGCCGGTGCCGCCTCGAACGACGCGTGCGCGCGCGGCAGCTCTACGAGCTCGACATCCTTCTCGCCGAGGCCGACCGTCTCCAGCGCCAACAGGTACGCGCGCAGCGTCGTCGCCCTCCAGAAGTCGATCTGGTCCTTGGGTCGCGTCGCGATGCCCAGCCGACGTCCTTTGAGATCCTTGACGGAACGGATCTTCGAGTCCGGCAGCGCGAGGATCAGCTGCGACTCTTCCGTCCAGGTGAGGCCCAGCAGGCGCGTATCTCGTCCATCGGCGCGAGCCCAGATCGCCGGGATGCTGCCCCCCTGCCGGAACGAGTTGGGCAGCTTGTGGTCGTAGTGCGACTCGCGAACGTTCGGGTCCGCGGCGTCGAGAACGCAACCCAGCGTGATGCCGTCGCGCGCGAACTCCTCCTCGATCCAGCCGAGCTGGACGGCGATCCCCGTCGGCGTGGGAACTCCACAGCGCGTGTACCACAGCTTCTCGAGCTTGCTCATGACGATTCTCCTTTCGACACCACAGCGATGCAGTTGGCCGCCCCTCATGCACCTCACGCGCCAAGATGAAATGCACGCTCGTGCGCGAGCCGCAGAGCAGGAGGCAGGGCCGCTGCTTCCTCGGCAGCAGCCCCACCGGCGCGCTGCTGGGAAGGCAGCATTCGAGCTACGTCGGCCTCAGGTCGCGCGTGCGCGGGCCCGGTCGCGCGTGGCACGCCGTCTGCAGTTGCAAGCGGTCCCCAAAGCAAAGGAGCACTCGCTGAAGATGAAGATCGAGACCGCATTCCTGGCAATCATCCTGATCCTGGCCGCGACGCCGGCGCATGCGCAGAGCGCGGACGGCGGGTCCGACGACGCGACCGATACCGCCGATGCGATCGGTGACATCGACGCGACCGTAGACGCCCCGACGGAAGTCGCCTCGTCCGACGGCAGCGGCAGTTCCGATGCCTCGTCCCCCAGCGACGCCGGCCCCTCCGACGCCGCCGGCGTGCCGGACGCGACCTCCGAGGGTCACTCGGGCGGCGCGCAGGACGCCGCTTCGAGCCGGCTGTTCGCACGCGAAAATCCCGGCTGCTCCCTCGGCGGCGCGCCCGCTTCGGGCGGCTGGCACTCTATCTTGGCGTCGTCCATCGCGTTCGTCGCTGCCCGTCGCCGCCGTTCCTCGCGAGCTCGATAGCTCCGATCGAATCCCTCACGCGCGCGCCGCCGGCGCGACCGGCGCGCGCTCGGCCGGCACGCGCACGGCGCCGCTCGCGGGATTGCGCTGCCGCTGATACGGATTCTGCGGACGCGCGAGGCCCAGGTTCTCCCGATACGTCGCGCCGCTGTACTCGCGGTGGAACAAGCCTCGCCGCTGCAGCTCCGGCACGACCAACTCGACGAAGTCCTCGAAGCCGCCGGGCAAGAGCGGTGGCACCACGTTGAATCCGTCGGCGCCCTGCTGGGTGAACCATTCCTCGATGACGTCGGCCACATGCTTCGCCGAACCGATGAGCTGCAGGTGTCCGCGCGCCACGCCGAATCGCAACACGAGCTGTCGCACCGTCAGGTTCTCGCGGCGCGCCAGCTCGACGAGCTGTTTCATCCGCCCCTTTCCGTTCTCCGGCTCGGGGAGGTTATCCGGCAACGGACCGTCCAGATCCAGCTTGGAAACGTCGACGCCGAACAGGAAGACCCCACGCGTGAACTCGATCAAAGACTGCAGGCTCTCGAACTTGTCGCGCGCCTCCTGATCGGTCCTGGCGACCACGACCGACAAGCCGGGCGTGATCTTGAGCTGGTCCGGCTCGCGACCGTATTTTGCCATCCGGCCTTTGACGTCACGGTAGTAGTCCTGCGCGACATCGAGCGACTGCGCCGACGCGTAGATCATCTCGGCGATCTCGGCCGCGAACTCACGGCCGGTGTCCGAGTTGCCCGCCTGCACCAGCACCGGGTAGCCCTGGATCGGGCGCGCGATGTCGAGCAGCCCGTCGGACGAGAAGTGCTTGCCGGCGTAGTGCACCGGGTGCGCGGCGGAGGGCTCGAAGAATCGCCCCGCCGCGCGATCCGGACGATCGAACGCGTCGTCGTCCCAGCTGTCCCAGAGCTGCTTGGCCAGCGCCACGAACTCGGTGGCCCGCTCGTAGCGGTCGGCGTGCGAGAGCGGCTTGGCGATGCCGAAGTTCCGCGCCGTGGCATCGGACAGCGACGAGACCACGTTCCAGCCCGCGCGCCCGCCCGTGACGTGGTCCAGCGAGGCGAACGTGCGCGCGACGTTGTACGGGTGCTCGAAGTTGGTGTTCACCGTCGCCACCAATCCGATGTGCTGGGTCTGCGCGGCGATGCGCGAGAGCAAGGTAAACGGCTCGAACTGGAACGCCACGCCCATGTGGCTGTGCGTCTCGAGATCCTCGGCCGAACGGCCGATGAAGTCGGCGAGAAAGAAGGTGTGCAGCTTCGCCCGCTCCGCGAGCACGGCCAGCCTGACCCAGTAGTCGACGTCGGGCCGTCCGTCACCGGTCGCGCTCGGATGGCGCCAGGCGGCCGGGTGATGGCCGAAGCGCATGAAGAACGTATTGAGAATCAGCTGCCGCGGCGATCCGTTCGTGCTCACATCGACCTCCTTTTTTCAGGCACCAACCGTCGTTCGCTCACCACCAGCGCGCGAGCAACGAAACCCCCGCGGTCAGCGGATCGGCCCAGATGGCGACATCGCCGGTCGCGCCCGTCGCTCCCGGCAAGCTGTGCGCCCGGTACCGCACGTCGGTGAGGTTGTCCGCGTAGACCGTGAGAGAGACCTTCTCGTCGGCGCTGACCAGCGCGATGCGCGCGTTGATGAGCGAGATGGCCGGCGTCTGGAGCAGCGGATCGGTCTGGTTGGTGACGAAGTGAAATTGGCGGCTGGTGAAGTGCCAGTCGCCCGCCACGACCAGGCGCGGGACCTTGCCGGATCCGAACGGGATCCGGTAATCGGCGCGCACGACCGAGCTGACATGCGGCGAGCGGACGAACTGGTTGCCCGAGTAGTTGGGACCGTTGGTCAGGACCTGGAAGTCGGTGAACTTGGTGTCGAGCAGGCCCAGGCTGCCCCCAATGTGCAGCTGCGTGATCGGCAATGCATCCAGCTCCAGCTCGCCGCCGTTGACCCGCCCGGCGGCGACGTTCTGGAGATAGGAGACGGCGGTGGTCGAGGGCGGCAACGGCCCGACGACGTTCACCTGGATGTTGCGGTAGTTGTAGCGGAACGCGCTGGCGTTGATGATCAGCCGGTTGTTGGCCCAGCTGGACTTGGCGCCGGCTTCGAAGTCGTCCAGGGTCTCGGGCTGCACGACATTGAGCGCGGACACCGTCGTCGCCGCCGTGTTGTAGCCGCCGGACTTCACGCCGCGCGCGTAGCGAAAGTAGACCTGCGCGGTCTTCGTGATCTCGTATTGCGGCGTCACGTCCCAGGTGAAGTTGTTCCATGTGTTCGACGGGTTGGACGTGAAGGCGTTGGTGAGCGGCGTCGCCACCGATTGGGGCAACCACCAGCGCGCCGGGTCGGTGAAGACCGCCGCGGTGCCGGCGGGCGTGGCCTCACGAAGAAAGTCGAGGTGGCGATGCTCGGTGGTGAAGCGCAGCCCGCCGGTCAGGTTCAAGCGATCGATGATCCTCACCGTCGCGCTCCCGAAGACGGCGCCGCTGTCCGCCTTGTGCTCGAAGCCGGTGTGAGCGTAGTTGGCCGCCGCCGGCCCCTCGAGCGGCAGCCCCGGCAGCTTGCCGGTCACCGAGTCGCTGATGATGTTCTCGTGAAAGTAGAACGCGCCACCGACCCAGCTCACCCGATCGGCGCGCGACGAAGCGACGCGCAGCTCTTCCGTGAGCTGATAGGAGCGCGCTTGCGTCCAGCCGCGGCTGATCTCGATCGGCGTGTTGTCCGAGTCGGTGAAGGTCTGGTCCCGGAAGTCCTCGTACGCCGAGATGGCGGTCACCGTGACGCCGGCGCTCGGCTGCCACTTGAGGTTCAGGAAGGCGCCGTTCTGCGTGAGGTTGTCGCTCGCGGGCGCGTTGGTGTTGACGGTGTCGAGGTCGGTGCTGGGCACGTAACCGAGCAGATAGGCGCCGTTGGCAACGTTGCTCGCGGTCGTGGTGAACGATCCCTGGTTCCCGTACTGGCGATAGTGGACGTTGCCGGTGACCTCGAAGTCGGGCGTGATCCGGCCGAGCAACTGCAATCGCACGGCGCCGTCCTGAAACTGGCCCTCGCCGGCGCCGGTGTTGAGGTTCGTGAAACGAGCGCCGCGCGCCTCGTAGTGGAACGAGACGCGCGCGGCCAGGTGGTTCTTCCAGATCACGCCCCCGGCCGCCCCCTCGAGGATTCGATCATTGTAGGTACCGTCGTCGAATCGCAGGTAGCCGTCGGACGAGGTGAGATCGGGCTTTCGGGTGATGATGTTGATGGCGCCGCCGGTGGTGTTCTTGCCCCACAGGGTGCCTTGCGGGCCGCGCAACACTTCGACGCGATCCAGGTCGAAGAGCGGGAACCCAGTGGCGGTCGCGTTGCTGATGTAGACGTCGTCCAGATAGAAACCAATCGGGTTCGAGAAATCGAGCTGTTGCTGCCCGGTCCCCACACCGCGGATCCACCAGCGCGGCCGGCCGTGGCCCTGAGCGACCGCCGAGGCGTTCGGCACGTAGTCGAGGACCTCTTTGGCCGAACGGCCGATCTGGTTTTCGGTCAGGTCGTCTCCTTGCAAGACGCTGAGCGCGCTGGCCACGCTCTGCGCGTTCTGCTCACGCCGCTCGGCGGTGACCACGACCTGCTTCAGCGTCGGGGCGGCGCTGGGCAGCGCCGGCTCGTTCCCCGTGCTCGGGGGCGCGGTCGACTCCGCCGCGGGCGGCGGCGCGGCGGCCGGGGGCGGTGGAGGCGGCGCGGCGGGCGGGGGCGCGGCCGGAGGAGCAGCAGGAGGCGGCGCGGACGGCGACGATGGTGCCGCGGGCGGAGGTGAAGGCTCGGCTGCCGGCGCCGGCGAGCCACTCGGAACCGGAGGCGCGGGTGGTTCGGATGGGACCGGTACCGCGGGCGCCGGCGAACCGCTCTGTGCGAAGAGCGGCGCCGAAAACGCGATCGACAGGCCAATCGAAACCGTTCGGATCGCTACGCGCCAGGTAGATCCGTGCAAGGATACTGGCAGCGCTTCTTCCTTTCCTCGAAAAGATCCGTGGGAAATCATGTCGGGGTTCTCGGTCGTGTTCACAGCCGCCTCAGGTTGAGTTAGCCCAAATCCCGCAAATGGGATCGAGGTGCGGGCGCGTACTGCAAAGTGCGCGCCGTACTCCGACCGCCGCGCGACGCAGGAGCGATGCTGGCACTGAAGCAAAATCCGCCCGCGCTGCGGCCAGGGCAGCAGCCGCTGCACGCGGCGTGCTTTCTTACATACAAGACGTTTGTCTTGTATTTTGGCGACAGGCGTCTATGATTCGGTCGATGGCTAGCCCGGGCATGCTTCACGGCTCTTTCGCTCCGACCTGTTGATGCGGCGACGGCTGCGGCTGCCGCCAGATGCGAAACAGGAAGGGATGAGCACCATGATCAGCGAGATCGCGGACGAGGAGCAGCCATGCCAGTTCTGACGTTGCCGCCAGGCGAGAAGCTGTCGCTCTCGGTGCGGGCAAAGGCCCTGGTGTTCGAGGATCCGCGGTCGCGCGCGCTCTTGACCCGGATCCGGCAGGTGGCGCCCAGCAACGCGACGATTCTCATCGCCGGCGAGACGGGGACGGGCAAGGAGATCGTGGCCCGGCACGTCCACGAGCTCTCCGACCGCGCGCGCCGGCCCTTCGTGGCGTTGAACTGCGGCGCGCTCTCCGAGTCATTGATCGAGAGCGACCTGTTCGGTCACGAGAAGGGCGCCTTCACCGGCGCGACCTCCGCCAAGGCCGGATGGTTCGAGGCCGCCAACGGAGGGACGTTGTTCCTCGACGAGATCGGCGATCTGCCGCTGGGCTCGCAGGTCAAGCTGCTGCGCGTCCTGCAGGAGCGCGAGGTCGTTCGGCTGGGCTCGCGCAATCCTATCCCCGTCGACGTGCGTCTGATCGCCGCGACCAACGTTCGGCTGGAGGAGGCCGTCGCGGCGGGCCACTTCCGCGAGGATCTCTTCTTCCGGCTCGCGGTCGCCAAGCTCACGGTCGATGCTTTGCGGGATCGGCCTGGCGACATCCTGCCGCTCGCCGGCTATTTCCTCGAGGTCTACGCGAGCAGGCTCGGCAGTCGCAGCCGCGCCGACGTGCCCGGGCTCAGCCTCGCAGCCCAGCGCGCCCTCCTCGGCCACAGCTGGATGGGCAACATCCGCGAGCTCGAGAACGCGATCCACCACGCGCTCCTGGTCTGCCGGGGCCGCGAGATCGAGCCCGAGGATCTTCCGCTCATCCGCCTGCCTCCCCGCCGCCAGACCGGATCGTTCACGCCGCTCGCGAGCTCGGAACTGGCCCCCCCTCCGCTCGACCCGCGCGCCGCCCTGCGGGCCGCGCTGAAGGATCTTTACCGAGAGGGCACGCCCGACCTGTGGAACGAGATCGAGGAGACGGTCATGTTGACCGCCTACGAGCACTCCGACGAAAACCAGCTGCGCACCGCACGGCTGCTGGGCGTGAGCCGTAACGTGGTCCGCGCGCGCCTCTTGCAGTACGGCGCGCTGGTGAGCGGCGTGCAAGTCGAATCCACCGAGGACGGCGGCGAGCCTGCGCCGCGGGTCAAGGTGCGCATCGGCGGTTTGCCGCTGGGTACGCTCGCAGTCATGAGACACAACGGCAAACTCGCTCGCCGCTGGGCGCAGCGCGGGATCGCGATTGCGTGGTCCTCGTTCGACGCGGGTCCCGCGATCGTCGGGGCCATGCGCGCCGGCGAGCTCGACCTCGGCATTGCGGGCAGTATCGCCTCGATCGTCGCACAGGCACAGCGAGTGCCGTTGGTCTGCCTGGCCGCGGAGCCGCCGTCGCCCGAGGGCTCGGCCATCGTAGTTCACCGCGACTCGCCCATCCGCCAGGTGTCGGACCTGAAAGGCAAGACCGTCGCGCTCAAGCGCGGCAGCAACAGCGACTACCTGCTGCTCAAGGCGCTTGAAGAGGCCGGGCTCGATCCCGCCGACGTGCGCTTGTCCGATCTGCCCGCGGGTGACGCGGTGGCCGCTTTCGAGCGTCAGGACTTCGACGCGTGGGCGATCTGGAATCCGACGCTGGCCATCGTGCGCCAGAACGGGGGTGCGCGCGTGCTGCGCGACGGTTCCGGGTTGGTCGGCAGCGTCATTTGCTATGTGGGGACGCGCGCATTCACCGACGCCCATCCGGACCTGGTCGACGACTTTCTCGACGAGATCACTCGCACCGGGGAGTGGATCAACGCCAACCAGCAAGCGGCGGTCGCGTTGCTGGCGCCGCACGCCGACGCTAGTCCGAACGCGATCTCGACCGCGTTGTCGCGGCGCCGATTCGGCGCACGTCCACTCGACGCATCGCTGGTGGCGGCGCAGCAGGCCATCGCCGACACGTTGCTGCGAGCCAACCGGATCGACCGGGCGGTGACAGTGAAGGACGCGCAGTGGATCCCACCACCGTTGCCGCCCGCGCTGCCCGCCCAGGCGCTGCGCGCGCGCCGCTGACGCACGCGTGGATGGGTACGGACCTCGATCGGGTTCGCCGATACTATTCGCGCTTTGACGAGTGGCAGCGCCTGGAATCCGCTTCCGGCGCGCTGGAGTTCGACCGCGCGTGCGCCGTCCTGGCAGAGCATATCCGTGCGGGCGCGCGAGTCCTCGACCTCGGAGGAGGCCCGGGGCGATACACCATCGAGCTCGCCCGCCGTGGGCACCACATGGTTCTGGCGGACCTCTCGGCGAAGTTGTTGGATGTCGCGCGCGAGAAGCTCGCGCAAGCAGGCGTCACGGACAATGTCGACGGCATCCACGAAGTGGATGCGCGCGACCTCGCTCGATACCGGGACGAACAGTTCGATGCCGTCGTCGCCTTCGGTCCTTTCTACCATCTCACTCACGAATGGGAACGCGTCGCGGCTGCCCGCGAGATCTGGCGCGTCCTTCATCCCGGCGGGTTGATGTTCGTGTCGTTCATTCCTCGACTGAGTGGAATCGCCGGCCTGGTGGAACGTGCTGCGAGCAGTCCCCTGCAAGTGCCTCCCGGAACATTTCGAGCCGCAAGCTCCACCGGCATATTTCGCAATCCAACCGACGGTGGTTTCCAGGAAGCCTACTACCCGACGCCGCTGGAGCTCGGAGCGCTCTTCAAGGCGACACGCTTCACCCTCGTCGATCTCGTCTCGCTGAGATCGGCCGCCAACCTGCTCGAGGGCGCACTGGCCGGCATTCAGGAGCCGATCCGATCAGAAGTCCAACAAGTGCTCGAGGAGGTGTCTCGCGATCCGGCAATCGTGGCGACTGCCGGACATGCGATCCTGGTCGCTCGAAAGGCAGGGTGAGGTCCCCTGCCCGCCCGCCTGGATGTCAGGGGCGGGTTTCTTTCTCGTCCATGATGAGGTGGTTCACGATCCACCATTTGTCCTTCTCGCGCACCAGCACACGGAGATCGTGCGTCTTCCGCGTCGGGTACTCGGCGCCGCTGGCGCTCTTCTGCCCAACCGTTTCCCGGTACGAAGATGCGGTCGCGATGTCGGGACGCAGGAAGCGGATCGTGGTGGTGGACGGCGTGCTCCTGCGGGAACGCGTTCCAGGCTGCGTGTAAAACTTCTCCAGGAACGCGTAGATCTCCCCCCGGCCCTTCTTCGACAAGCCGAAGGCATTGGTCCAGTCGGCGTCAGCCGCGTAGTCGCGGGTCGCGAGCTCGGCGTCGAACACCTTCCACCCTTGGTCCCAGTTCGCGATCAGCTGCTTGATGGCCGCTTCGTCGCGCGCCGGCGCCGCGCCGCTGGGCTCGGTCAGAGCGGCGTGCTCCACGCTCAGGACCGCCAACCCGGCGGCCACCGCGATCACCCAGCGAATGGTTCTCATTGTGGCCTTCTCTACTCGGCGAACGTCAGCACCGACAGCTTGGTCACGCCGGCGCGGTTGACCGCCGTCATCGCCTTCGCGACCAGACCGTAACTGACGCCGCGGTCGGCGTTGAGGTGCACGATCAGATCGCGGTGGGCCGCGTGCAGTGACGCGAGCTCCGGCTCGAGCGCGGCGAGGCCGACCGCGCGGCGATCAATGTACACGGTGCCGGCGAGATCGATGCTGACGTTGACCGTCTTCTTCGGCTCGGCGGCGACTGCCGCCACCTTCGAGGTCTCGGGCAAGTTGACCCGGATGGTGTTGGTGAGCAGCGGCGCGGTCACCAGGAAGACCACCAGCAGCACCAGCATCACGTCGACAAGCGGCGTGACGTTGATTTCGCTCAGCACCTCCTCGCCGCCTCCGGAGACCTGGAACGCCATCAGACGGTGACCTCCCGCCGCTCCACCGCCGCGACCTGACCACCGGAGCCGAGCTCCGCGCGCCGCAGGGAGATCGGACCCTCGGCCTGCACGGTCTCCGCTTCCGCGACCGCGGCGCGATCGCGGCGCTGCAAGGACGCGAGCAACCGGGCGGCCAGCTGTCCGAGTTCGGCCGAGTGCACCTTGAGGCGCCGCAGGAAGAAGTTGTAGGCGAGAACAGCCGGGACCGCGACGGCGATCCCGATCGCGGTGGCCACCAGCGCCTCGCCGATCGGTCCCGCCACCACCTCGAGGCTCGCCGAGCCGGAGCTGCCGATCGCGCGCAGCGCGTGGATGATTCCCCACACTGTTCCGAACAGGCCGACGAACGGGGCGGTGCTGCCGATGCTGGCCAGCACGACCAGCCCGGCTTCCGCCGTGCGGCGTTCGTTCTCGATCTGGGCTTGCAGCGCGACCTCCACCGTCTCGCGCTCGTCGCCCTCGCCCGCATCCGCGGCGAGCGTGTGCTCGGCCAGCGCCGCCTGTGCGGCGCGCACCACCCGCGCCGCCGACCCGCGCTGGTCGTCTGTGACCTTCAGCGAGGCAAGCCGCAACAGGCGGGGCAAGCCGGCCAGGAACCGATGATCGCTCCGGCTGGTCACCCACCGCTGGCGGCCTTTGACCAGGATCAGCGCCCAGGTGATCACCGACCCGAGCAGCAACAACGCGAAGGTTCCCTTGACGATGAGATTGGTAGCGGTATCGGACATGGTCACTCAACTCCCCTGTTGCAGACGAAAGACGATGGGCACGCTGACCCAACCGGCGATGGCGACACCACCCTGGCGCGACGGCACGAACGACCAGTCGCGCACGGCGCTCACCGCCGCCTCGTCCAGCACATCGTGCCCGCTCGAGCGCTCGATGGAGACTGCCTCGACGCGGCCGTTCGGCAAGACGCGCACGCGCAGAAGAACGTCGCCCTGCCAATCCCGGCGCATCGCGACCTCCGGATAGGCGGGACGCGGATTCTTGAGATAGTTCGCCCCCTCCTGCGCGCCGACGACCGGCGTCGGTTTCACGATCGGCGGCAACTGGGCCGGCAGCGCCGGGGTCGGCGGTCCGGGCGGCCCGCTCTCGACGGGCGCAGGCGGCGGCTCGACTGCGGGCGGCGCCTCCTGCGGCTCGTCACTGACGGGCGGCTGTTCGACGGGCGGCGGCGGCGCGAAGCGCGGCCGCGGCGCCGCGATCCTTCGCGGCGCCGCCGCCGCTCGCGGCGTCGCGCGCGGCTGAGCGGGTTCGGGTTTGGGCGGCTCAATGGGCGGTGGCTCGATCTCGATCGCCACCGACTGCGCCGCCACGCGCGCTACGGCCGCGGACGGCCGCGACAGCTTGACCGCCAGCGCGGTGTGGCCGGTTACCGAGATCACCAGCAGCACCGCCACCTCGACACGGCTCAACGTCCGCGAGCTGGGCTTGTGTCGCGGCAGCGCCTCCGATGATCGCGGGGAGCCCATGTCAGGAGAGCTCGTGAGAGCGCGCCGCCGCGAGCGCCGCCTCGGCCACGTCCTTGGGGACGAGCCCCATCTTCCATTGCTGCTCGAGCACGCCGGGCCCGTACGCCTGCGACCCGCCCAGCGCCTGCGCGAGGAGCTGGAAGTGCGCGCCCTCCTCGATCAGCTGGATGCGCCGCGAGACCTTGAGGATCCCATCCCCCCAGAAGGTGCTGCCGCCGTTGGCCTCCACCACTGCCTCGAGGTAGGGGCTCTCGTCAATACGCTCGACGATGAAGTCCTGTTCCGGCTGGCGTCGATCGACGTAGACCGGCAGCTCCTTCACCACGGTCTCGCGCGTCACCGGGACGTAGCGGATCGTCAGCGGCTTGTGCGCGCTCGCGAACGCACCCAGCGACGGCGTATGCGCGTGAATGACGGTGGTGACGTGGGGGTGCTTCTGGAAGATCTTGGTATAGCGTCCCGGCCCGCCCTGCGGCTTGCCGAGGATCGCGCTGCCATCGAAGCCAGCGACCGCGACCCGGAGCGCGCCGTCCTCCCAGGCGCTCGGGTAGGCGGTGGAGACGTAGACGTCCTCGCCGGGGACCCGCTGGTAGATCTGAAAGGTCTGGCTCGCGGACAGCGTGCGGCTCTCCCAGAGAATGCGGGACACCTTGAGCGTGTCGGCTTTGACCTGCTCGACGAACGCCGCCAGGGCCGGGCTGAGGTTGCCTTGGGTTTTATCTGTGTGGGCCATCGGTCTTCTCCTCGTTTTTGCGGGCGTGACTAGGTCGGGTTCGACGCAGGTGACGGCGCTCCCGCCGACGGCGGCGCCGAACGCGCGTCGCGCCGGACGCCAGCGCCACGAACCTCGGCCGCCAATTCGGCCTGCGCGCGCTGCAGCGGGCGCGGATCGATCCAGGCCCGCACGTCGAGCGGGTTGGGAATGAACTTCCACTGGTGCAAAAAACTGGTGAAATCGGCCAGCGCCGCGATCGACGACTCCTCGAGATCGGTGCGCAGGTGGTGGTTGACGTCGCTGCCGTAGGCGCGGCGCACAGCCGCCTCCGACGAGCGCGTCTCGCGCGCGACGTAGGCCACCGCCTCTTGCGGATGCTCCGCGGCCCAGCGCCCCGCCAGCAACACGCGCTTGACCAGCCGCACGACCAGCGGCAAGTCGCGCTCGATGAGGCCGGCGTCGACGGTCAGCGTCCGCGGCGAGCCGTTGTTGACGCGAATCTTGGGATCCGGATGCGCTCCGACGTCGAACACGATCTCGGCGCCGATCGCGTCCGCCAGCTCGAGCCCGCGCGAACCTTTATGAAAGATCGCGTCCACATCGCCACGCAACAGGGCCTGCGCTTCGAGGCTGTCCTCGATCCGGGGTGCGGCCTCGCCGGTGCGCGGTCCAACCGAGCTCGCGCCCGCGCGCGGCAGCTCGACCAGCGTCACGTCGTTGACCGACAGGTCATGCAGGCCCAATGCGGCGACGTAAGCCCGGATGGTCGTCGCCTTCCAGAAGTCGATCTTGTCCTCGGGACGCGTGGCGACCGCCAGCTTCTTGCCCGCGAGATCCCGTACGGAGCGGATACCGCTCCGGGGCAGCGTCAGGATCACTTGCGCCTCGTCGGTCCAGGTCAGCCCGACCACCCGCGTCGGCCGGCCGGCCGAGCGCGCCCAGATGGCCGGGATGTTGCCGCCCTGGCGAAACGAGTTATCCAGCTTGTGATCGAAGTGTGACTCGCGCACCGACGGGTCGGTCTCGTCCTGCAGCGTCCGGACAGCGATTCCGTCGCCCTTGAACTCCTCCTCGATCCAACCGAGCTGCGCCGCGATGCCGAGCGGTGTCGGCACCGGGCAACGCGTGTACCAGAGCGTATCGACCTTGGTCATCTGACTCTCCTTTGGCTGCAGAGCGGGACATTTGTCTGTGATTGCAGCGGCCGTGCCAGCTCGGAGCCGCCGCCTGTTCGCACGAACCGCCGGCCCTGGGTGTCGGGTTGCGTCTGCGGCAGCAACCCGAGCTCTAGGGTGCTGGCGCAGCAGCAGCCGCCCGCCGCGCCGGGATCTGCCGGTCCCCGCGTTCGCCGCCCAGCTGTCCAGCCTCGTACTCGCGGTAGAGCTCGGCATAGAAGCCGCCGGCCCTGATGAGATCGACGTGGGCGCCGAGCTCGACCACCTCGCCCTGGCGGATGAGCGCGATCTGATCGGCGTCGCGAATCGTCGCCAGCCGGTGCGCGATCACGATGGCGGTGCGGCCCGCGCACAGCCGGCGCAGCGCATACTGGATGCGCCGCTCGGTCTGGATGTCGATCGCCGACGTGGCCTCGTCGAGCACCAGCACCGCGGGATTCGCCAGGTAGGCGCGCAGCAGACAGACCAATTGGCGCTGCCCATGGCTGAGGTGTCCGCCGAGCGGGCCGGCCTCGGTCAGGTACCCCGACGGCAAGCGGCGGATGACCTCGTCGACGCCCAGCTCGCGCGCGGCGGCGATCAGCTGGTCGTCGCTCGCGGCCGGTGCCGCCAGGCGCAAGTTGTCGAGGATCGTCCCCGAGAAGAGCACGTTGTCCTGCAGAACGACGCCGACGTGGCGCCGCAAGCTGCGCTGGGTGAACGCCCGGATGTCCTGCCCGTCGACCAGCACCGCCCCCTGCTGCGGTTCGTAGAAACGCGTAAGCAGCTGGACCAGGGTGCTCTTGCCATGGCCGGTCTGGCCCACGATGGCCATGACCCGTCCCGCCGGCACGAGCAGCGACAGGTTCCGGATCACCGGCTCGCGAACACCGGGATCGTAGCTGAAGGTCACGCGCGAGAACGCCACCTCGCCCGGCGGCCCGATCTCGGCGCCTAGCTCGAGCGCGCCGGGGTCGTCGATGATCTCGGGCTTGGTGTCGAGGAGCAGGAACACGCGCTGCGCGGAGGCGGCGCCGGTGGCGTAGCGGTCGAACAGATCGCCGAGATCCTGCAGCGGCCCGAGGAAGAGAAAGACGTAGAACAAGCTCTCGGTCACCTGCCCGAGCGTCACGTGGCCGAGCGCCATCTCGCGGCCGCCGACGAGCACCAGCAACGCCATACCGGCCGCCGACAGCACGCCGGTCAGCGGCAGAAACCAGCCGGTGCGCGTGTTGCCGCGGATCAGCGTCTGATTGAAGTCGCCGACGAGATCGCGATAGCGGCGCCGGTTGCTCTCCTCCTGCACGGTCTGCTTGAGGATCCGCACGGCGGCGACGCTCTCGACCAGGTGGGCGGTGAAGCGGCTGCGTCGCTCGGCGACCTGACCGTAGTTGCGCGCGGCCAGCCGCTTGAAGAGGAAGATCGCCGGCACCAGCACTGGCACCACGGCGCCGAGCGCGAGGAACAGCCGCGGCGAGAGCTGGAAGAGCAGCACGCTCGCGACGATGCACCGGAGCAGCGCCGACAGCAGCTCCGGCGGTCCCTGAATCACCAGAGGCTCCAGCGAGTCGACGTCGCGATCCATGCGCGCGACGATCCGCCCCGCCTTGGCGCGGTCGAAGTAGCGGATGCTCAGTCCCTGCACGTGGCGGAAGATTCGTACCCGCAGCTCGGCCAGCACGGTCAGCGCGGCGGTGCCAGCGAGGTACTGCGACAGCGCCGCGAGCGCGAAGCGCGCGACCCAGGAGACGGCCAGCCCCGCCGCCATTCCGATCACGACGCGCGGGTTCCAGGTCCATGAGCTCCCCGCGTGTGTGAGCCCGCGGTCGATCACGTTCTTGATGAACCAGGGACGCAAGAAGACGAACCCCACCAGCACCGTCTCGAGCAGCGCGATCGCGGCGATGCGCCCGCGCACGGGACCGAGCAGCGGCACCATGCGCGACCACATGCTGCGCTCGAGCTTCTCGCGCGCCAGCTCCTGTTCCACCTGGAGGTCGTCGAGCTTGGCCTTGTCCTGCTCGGCCTTCTCGCGAACGATGTGACTAGGTCGGTTCGGCATTTTGGTCGATCCCCAAGAGCTCGCGATAGGCGGGCTGGCTGCGCGCCAGCTCCGCGTGAGTCCCGGTGGCCGCGATGCGACCCCCAACCAGCAGCGCCGCCCGATCCGCGAGCAACACGGTCGACAGCTTGCTGGCCACCATGAGCACCGTGACTGGGCGGCCGCCCTCAGCGGTCAGCCCACGCAGGCCGCCCAGGATCGTCCGCTCGGTAAGCGCGTCGAGCGCGCTGGTCGCGTCGTCGAGCACCAACACCGCAGGACGGGCGACCAGAGCCCGCGCCAGCGCCAGCCGCTGCCGCTGCCCGCCCGAGAGCGTCACCCCGCGATCGCCCACCACGGTGTCGAGGCGCTGCGGCAGGCGCTCGACCACGTCGTCCGCGGCGGCCAGGCGCAGCGCGCGCCACAAATCGGCATCGCTGGCGCCGCGCGCGCCGAGCTTCAAATTTGCACCCACGGTATCGGAGAACAGAAAGACCTCCTGCGGCACCACGTGCACGTGCCGCCGCAGCTCGGCCAGCGAGATCTCGCGCACGTCGCGCCATCCGCGCGCGTCCGAGCCGATGCGGACCGACCCCGCGTCGGCGTCCACCAGCCGCGGCAGCAACGCGGTGAGCGTGCTCTTGCCGGCGCCGGTCGCGCCCACCAGCGCCACGATCTCACCGGGCGCAATCGACAGCGAACAGCTGACCAGCACGTCGTTGCCGCCACCCGGCGAGCGCACGCCGACGTCCGCGAGCTGCGCGCCCAGCGGCCCCGGCGGAACCGGCGCGCGCCCTCCGATGATGAACGGCTCGGCGTCGAGGAGCTCCATCATGCGGCCCGCCGAGGAGCGCGCGTCGGCGAAGGTCTGGATGACGCGGCCGACGGCTTCGACACGAAACACGACGGTGTTCATCATCAGGAGCGCAGTGACCAGGCCGCCGACGTCCAGGCGGCCGTGGCCGACCAGGCGCGCGCCGAGGATCAGAACCCACACCTGACCGAAGGCGACGATCACTTGCGGCACCGGGATGTGCGTACTGGCGAAGGCTAACGCGAGACGGGCGGCGCCGACGAACGTTCCCACCGCCTGCTCGAAGCGGGCGATCCGCGACGGCTCGAGCCCGAACGCCTTGATCACGCGGACGCCGTGAATCCCCTCGGTGAGATCCTGGTTCACGGCGTCGAAGGCGGCGCCCACCGTGCGATCGAGGACCACCAGCTTGTCGACCTGGCGGACGAGCCACGCCAGTCCCAGCGCGGTCGCGACGACGGGTCCGATCGCCAGCACCGGCGAATACCAGACGATCAGCCCGATCGCCCCTGCGATCACCAGGCCGGTCTCGATGACGTTGCGCCAGACGCTGATCAGCGCGTCCCGGACTTTGTCGGCATCGCGCGTGGTGCGCGTGACCATCTCGCCCACGCCGTGGCGCAGGTGGTAGCCGAGGTCGAGGCGCTGGACCTGCACCAGGATCCCGTCGCGCAGCCGGCCGAGCAGCTCTTGCCCGATGGTGAGCGAGAGAATTCCCGCCGCGTATTGCAGCACGCCTCGGAAGGCCGCCACGCCGACCAGGATCGCCACCCAGATCAGCGCCGGACGCAGGTCGAGCGCGCCGCTCGCCAGGCGAACGACTGCGCGCCCACGGTGCAGATCGTTGACCGCGCGGCCGACCAGGTGCTGCTGCACCGCCAGTCCGACGTTCACGGCGACGAATAGCGCCAGGCAGAGCCCAAAGCGCGCCGGCATTTGCCGGTAGATGGCCACGCAGCGGAGGAGCGGATGGCGCGACAGCCACCCGACGCCGCCGCGGCCGGGAATGTTCGGCGCGCGGGCGACAGAGGAATCAAGCTCGATCGCCGGCTCCGCGACGGAGCTCGGCGTGAGGGGGAATGTCTCACTGGCGCTCATGGGCTCGCGCCGGCTGCAAAGCAGGCCGCGTGCCATCGTCGCCGGCTTCGACTGCGCTGGTAGCCGCCATGCGCGTGCTGCTCCAGAAGCAGCAACTGCTGCGCGGCGGGCGGGCGTGGCTGCTCTCGACCCGATCCGCGGCTAGGGCACGTCGACGCCCAGCTCGCGAAGGAGGAGCCGGCGGTGCTCGCTCGAAGGCACCTCGACGCGCACGTCCAGCGCGAAGCGCCCCTCGCGCAGGACGAGCACGCGATGAGCGAGCCGGATCGCCTCGTCGACGTCGTGGGTGACGAGCAGAACGGCCGGTTGATGTACGCCGCACAGCTCGCGCACCAGCGCCTGCATCTGCAGGCGGGTGAGCGCGTCGAGCGCCGCGAACGGCTCGTCGAGCAGAAGGAGCTCCGGCTCTCGCACCAGCGCGCGCGCCAGCGCCACCCGCTGCGCCTCGCCGCCCGACAGCGTGGTCGGCCAGGCGCGCGCGTGCGTCAAGAGCCCGACCTCGGCGAGCGCTTTGCGCGCCGCCGCCCGGTTCGCCTCGGTGAGCGGTTGTCCCAGCATGACGTTGGATGCCACGCGCAGCGACGGGACCAACCGCGGCTCTTGATAGACCGTCGTGCAGACGCGGGGCACCAGCACTACGCCGCGGTCGGCGCGCTCGAGGCCAGCGAGGATGCGCAACAGCGTGGTCTTGCCCGTGCCGCTCGCGCCGAGGAGGGCAACGAACTCACCGCGCTGGATCTCGAGGTCTACGTCGGCGAGAACCGTCTTCGTGCCGAAGGTCTTGGCGAGACCGCGAACATACACGGCCTGACGGCCGGTCCCGTGCAACGCCGGCGACGAAGACGAAGACGAAGACCGCGCCGGATCGGGCGGAGGCACCAGAAACGCGGTCATCGCATCGTGCTCCCGCGGCGCCAGGGCATCAGGGTCCGCTCCAGCACACGGATGAATCCGTCGAGCAGGAGCCCGAGGGTGGCGTAAAAGACGATGCAAAGGACCATGTAGTCCTGCCGGTAATACTGCTTAGCCAGCAAGACCAGATAACCGATCCCTTGGGTGGTCCCGACCTGCTCCGCCGCGATCAGGCCAACCACGCTGATCGCCATGCAGATCCGCAGCGCCATGAGCAGATTGGGAAGGGCGCCGGGAAGAATGACCATCACTAGCAGCCGCCATCCACGCAGGCCGAAGCCGCGCGCCGCCTCCACCAGCTTGCGATCGACGCCCCTGACGCCGAGATACGAATAGGCGTACATCGGGAAAGCCGAGGCCGCGGCGATGAGGACGATCTTGAAGCGCTCGTCGATGCCGAACCACGAGATCAGCAGTGGCACCAACGCCAGAAATGGCACCGAGCGCAGCATCTGCATCGTCGGATCGACCAGCTCCTCTCCGAGCGCCGTCAGGCCCGAGAGCACGCCGAGGGTGAGACCCACGCTGGCCCCGAGCGCCAGCCCGAGGCCCGCGCGGTAGAGCGACGCGAGCAAGAACGCGCTCAACTCGCCGCTCTGCTTGAGATCGACGAGGGCGCTCAGGACCTCGCGCGGGGACGCCAGCACCGCCTCGGGGATGCGGCCGCTGGCGGTGCCATACCACCAGCCCGCGAACAGCACGACCGGGATGCTCGTCCGCAGCAGCACCGATACTTTCCGCGAACGGGGGCGGATGCCGAGATAGCGGGGACTGCGCAGCAGCGCGACGTCGGCCGGAATGGACCGCAGATCCGGCGGTGCGGCGACCGACACCGGGCCGATTGGATTTATAGCAGACATATGTCTCGTATACTAAACAGCGGTCCCCGCGACAAGCACGCCCCGCGATCGAGCTCGCTTGCTGCGCCAGCAGCAGCCACTTCGCGACATTGCGTCTGTCGCAGCAGTCGTGCATCTCCGGTGCGCTTCGGGGTCGGCGGACCCGACTCGCGCCCAGCTCGAGAGACCGTTGAGGCTTCCACCACACGCCCGCGAAAGCACGTCCCATACCAGCGAACCACACGCTTCCACCGAGGACGGAACGACTTTTGCTCCCGTCCTGGCGGATGCGTTCACTCGGTTGGCTCGTTGCACGTCCGTGCTCATCGGCTTCCGTGGCCGCCGTCGTCATCGCGCTGGCGGCTACCGGCTGCAAACGAGCCGGCTCGGACGGCTCAGCCGCGCCGGCACCGTCGGAGCCTGCCGCGGGCACGAGCGGCCCAGCGCGGCCGGCGTTCGAACCGATCGTCGTCAGGTTCTCCGATCAGGCGAACGCGGGCATCTTCGCCTACGCCAAGCGCGAACACATCTTGGAGCGCGAGCTGGCCAAGGTGAACGCCACCATCGAGTGGGTACAGGCGCCGGGCGCGTTCAGCGCGAGCTTCGATGCCATGAACTCCGGGGCGATCAACACCTCGGGCGGCGCCATCAGCCCCATCATCGGAGCGCTGTCGCACAACCTCAAATTCAAGATCTACGGCATCGCCGATCCGGGCAGCACGCTGCGGGCCGGGATCATCTCGCCGCCGAACAGCTCGATTCGCACCGTCAAGGACCTGGTGGGCAAGCGGGTCGCGGTGAACTGGGCCGCGCACGGTGACTACATCCTTCTGAAGGCGCTGGCGAACGCCGGGATCCCGGCCAGCAAGGTCGAGCGCGTCCCGATCCAACCGCCCGACGCTGCTGCGGCGTTCGCCAGCGGGAAGATCGACGCCTGGTCGACCTTCGGGACGTTCTTCAGCACCGCCCTCCGCAACGGCGCGCACCTGCTCGCGGTCGAGAAGGACATCCAGTCGGACGACGTCGGCGTCCTGGCGGCCAACGAGGCCGTGCTGACCAAGAACCCCGCCGCGTTTCAGACGATTCTGCGTGTCTCGCAGGAGCTGACCGCGCTGGCGCACCAGAGCCCGGAGAAGTTCCAGAACGTCAACACTGACAAGGGGCCCACCGCGGTGACGGGCGCCGAGCTGAGCAACGCGATCGAGGACACCCGGGCTGCCCCTTCATACCGCGTCCCCACCCTCGCTGATCGGGCGCGCGTCGCCAAGGTGTCCGAGATCTTCGTCGCGAACAAGTCGATCGATCGAAAGATCTCCGTCGACGAGATCATCTTCGACGTCGACCAGGCGGCCGCGTTGAAGGCTGCCGTCGCTTCGGCCGAGCGCCCGGCGGCGGAGACCGCGCGCGATCGCTGGCGGCATCCGGCCGAGACCCTGCGCTTCTTCGGCATCCGCGACGACCAGAACGTCGTCGAGCTGTGGCCCGGCACGGGCTGGTACACCGCGGTCCTCGCGCCGTTCCTGGCCGAGAAGGGGGCTCTGGCGGTCATCAGCCCCGAGCCGAAAGCTGAAGCGGATGGCGGCGCCAATTTGGCGGCACAGCTGGTCGCCAAGTACAATGAGCGCCTCGCTGCCAGCCCGGCGGTCTTCAGCAAGATGCGCGCTCACGCCATCGACACCGCCACGCCGTTCTCGCTCGGCCCCGATCAATCCGCAGACGCAGTCGTCACCTTTCGAAACTTCCACAACTGGGTCAAGGCGGGGATCGCGGCGCGGGTGCTCGACGCCGCATTTCGAGTCCTCAAGCCGGGCGGTGTGTTTGGGGTGGAGGAGCACCGCGCCGCTGCCACCGACGCCCCCGCGGCCGAGGTGGCGCGGAAGATCGACGACACTGGTTATGTGCCCGAGGCCTACGTGATCGCGCTGGCCGCGCAGGCCGGGTTCGTGCTCGACGGCCGGTCGGAGGTGAACGCCAATCCCCTCGACACCAAGGACTGGCCGAAGGGGGTCTGGACGCTGCCGCCCACGCTGCGGCTTGGCGACCAGGACCGCGCCAGGTATCAAGCGATCGGCGAGAGCGACCGGATGACGCTGCGGTTCCGCAAGCCCGATACCAGCGCGCACGCTCAAAGGTAGTCTCGCCCGGTCAGCGCTGGTCGAGCAGTCGCTCGAGCACCACCGCTACGCCGTCCTCGTCGTTCGACAGCGTGAGCTCGCCCGCGATCGACTGGACGTCCCGGTGGGCGTTGGAGACGGCGACCGAGTGGCCGGCCCAGGCGAGCATCGGCACGTCGTTCGGCATGTCGCCGAAGGCCAGCACCTCGGCACGGGCAACGCCGCGCTCGGCGCAATACGCCGCGAGGCTGGATGCCTTGCTCACCGCGTACGGTCCGATCTCCAGGAAGGGAGCGCCCGAGAACGAGACCGCGGCTCGCTCGGCGATCACCGCGCGCGAGCGATGGATCAGCGCGCCGCTCGACAGCGCGGGGTGAAACGCGATCAGCTTGTTGACGCCGCCGGCGCACAGCGCGTGGCCGTCCGCGATGGGCAGGCTCGGCTCCTCGAGCTTGCCGCGCTGAAGCGCGTAGCTCTGCTCCCAGCCGCAATGCAGCCCGACCTCGACGGCGAACGAGATCTCGGGCAGGCGCGCGCGCAGGTCGGCGATCAACGCGCGCGCGGTTTCGGGCGGCAACCGCGTCTCGCTGATCACGGCGTCACGCGCGACGTCGTACACCAAGGCTCCGTTCATGCAGATCGTGACCGCGCCCAGGTCTGGCGCGCCGGCGATGGCGCGCACGTGACGCGGCGGTCGCCCGGTCGCCATGACCAGCTCGAGCCCGGCGGCGACCGCGCGCCGCAACGCCTGGGCCGTGCGCGCCGAGACGGTGCCATCGCTGCGCAGCAACGTGCCGTCGAGATCTGTCGCGACCAGCCGCAAGGGTTTCACGGCGAGCGCCGGACGAAGAGCGGACTGGTCCAAACCTTGGCGTCTCCAAGCTCGCGCGCGAAGAGGTAGAGAGCGCGCGCGTCGGGTCCTCCCGGCGGCAGGCTCACGCGCACGTCGCCCGACAGGGTCAGGGGGAGCGCCCGCGCCGTCACGCGCTCGACGGCCAGGAACAAATCGACGCCGTCCAGATCTCGTCGCAACGCACCCGCCTGGAGCAAATCGTGGTGACTGACCTGCCAGTCGATCGGCGCCGACGTCCTGCCGTCGAAGCTGCCTATCGTGGCACGGATGGCGACGCTGGCTCGCTCCGGCGCGTCGAGCGCGATCTCCAGCTCGTCAGCGTCCCCGTGCGTGGCGCTTTCGATCTCGAAGCGGCCGCTCCCCCGATCCCGGACCCGCTCCTCGGGGTGCTCGAGGCCGCGGGCGGACCAGCCGGCGACGCGGCTTCCTTCGACCGCGACGTCGATCTTCCACACCGCCCAGCGATAGCGATCCTTGACGCGCGCGCCGCCCCAGCGGATGCGCAGCCGGTCGCTCGCGAACCCGAGCTCGCTGTGGAGATCGCGGTGCCACAGGACGCCGGCCTGGTCCTGGATCGCGATCCACTCCCAGCCCCGCTCGCCCAGCAACTGGTATCGCAACGTCACGGAGTCGCCGCTGGCGTCCAGCTCGTCGCCCTGCACATGCTCGCCGCAGCTCAGGAGAGCGACGTTCCGCTCGCCGGTGGTGGCCCAGGTGTGCCGGCTCCGGAGCGCCTCGGCGACATCGCGGCGGGTGAGCGCGGGGGCGAGCACGCCGGTCAGTCCACCGCGAACGCCAAAGATGGAAGCACCCGGCGCGCCGCCGCCAGGCCGGCCGCGGTGCTCGTCTCCGGAGGCGCTGGCGCCCACGCGATAGCCACGCGCCAGCGCATCCCGGTAGAGCCAGTCGAAGTGCCCCCAGGACGAAGCGATCTCCACCAGCCGCTCCAGATCGGGGTGATGCCAGTCGAGGATCGCGCGCCGCCCGCCCACGTGCGGGATCATCAGAAAGCGCTCGGGCGCGTCCTCATATTCGTCGTAGAGGCGAGAGAGCGGCCACCGGCCGGGCACGGGCGCGGCTCCCGCCCGCATGTGCTCGTGCCATTCGAACGAACGCAGCGGGCCGCCGGCGGCATCGCGCGGGAAGCGTACGTCTTCGTCGTCGAGGAACACGACGTTGTGGTCACCGCCCGCGGCGCTGTTGCCACACCACTCGGTGCCGGGGAAACAGACGAACCGGCCATCCTGGTGAAACGCGCGCAGGTCGGCCAGCGCCGATGTCCAGTCGCCGTCGGTGATCTGGAAGTCGTTGACGGTATAGCCGAGGATGTCCAGTCGAGCGAGGTCGCGGGCGAAGCGCAGGTTCGCGGACGTCGAGTTGGTTCCCACGGTGTCGTGCGCGTGCACGTGTAGATCGGCGAAGTAGGCGCGCGGCGCGCGCGCAGGCAGAGCCATGGCGATGGCGATCGGGGCGACGGCATTCCAGACGCTGGCCGCACCCGCGACCTGGACATCGACGCGATAGTCGCCGGCCTCGTCGACGGTGAACGTGGCGCAGGCTGAACGCTCGTCGGCGGTCCAGGAGACTTCTTGCCGCGCGACCGCGTCCTCGCTTCCCGCACGCCGCAAGACGAACATCGCGCGCCCGCCTGGGTTGGGGCACGGATTGCCCCAGGCATCGTCGAGCCGCGCCAGGATCGAGGTGGTTTCGCCGCGCGCTACCAACCGGGGTGTGATGACCTGCAGGTGCTCGGGGGCACCCGCTACAACGGCCAGGCGCACGTCGCCGGGTACGGCCGCGAGGCGGGACGTCCCGGTCATGTCGACGTAGGCGCGCAACTTGAACGCGTCCTCGACGAAGGTCTGCGCCCGCGTGCCCGGTCCACCGGCCGCGCGATCACCGAGGCGGATCTCGATCTCGTCGCCTGGGCGCAGATAGCCGTCGACGACGTCGACGATGATTGCCTTTTGATAGGGCCGCTCGTGGCCTTTGCGATCGAACTTCACATCGAGGCGCTGGACGGTCGCTTCGCTTTCGCCCGGGAACGTGGGCCGCAAGCGGACGCGAGCCGTCAGGTAGTTCGCGCCACGCGGATCGTGAGTCTGCGGCTCGCCCCAGTCGGAGTAGAACTTGTACGTGACCTTGAGGCGACCGCTGTCGGCCAGTCCCGCGCTACCCACTCGGTAGACCAGTACGAGCTCGACGGACTGTCCGGCCTCGAGCCGCTCGTGCGACGCCGACAGCGCGCCCAGAAAGGGCAAGGAACCGAGGAAATGCTCGAGCTCGCGAGGCCCGATCCGGCTCGCAGCACCACGCGACGCGCGCTCGACGCTCACGTCAGTACACGAACTCGGGCCGCGCTTTCGCGAGCCCGAACTCGACGATCTCCTGCGCCCGCCGTGCGGAGAACGCCTTCAGCTCGGGCGTCACCAGCACCGACAGCTGCTCGGGTTGCTTCGCCTTGCCGAACAATGGGTTCTCGGCGGCGATCTTCTCGATAAGCTCGGCCGGAACCCGCAGGTCCTCGGCGAACCAGGTCGCGGCCTGCCGCGGGTTGTCGGCGACGTACACCGCGGCCTCCTGGATCGCGTCGACCAGGTGCTGGCGCACGCCGGGATTCGCCGCCAGGTAGTCAGAGCGGGCGATGACCCACAGGTGGTGCGGCCAGCGGCGGATCTCGCGCGCTCCCTTCTGAATGAACTTGTACAGCTGCGGCTGCCGCAGCAGCACGCCGTCGGCCAGCTTCTGTTCCAGCGCCGCCGGCTGTTCATTGGGCGGCACGTTGACCAGCTTCACCGCGCCGGCCCCGAGGCCGGCATCCTTGAGAGCCGCGAGCAGATCCGCCTGGGAATCGGTTCCGAAAGCGACGGCGATGGTCTTGCCCTTGAAGTCCGACAGCGTCTTAATCGGGCTGTCCCCCGGCACCACCAACCCGTGGGCCGCGGTCCCGAGACCAGCGATGACGGTCACCGCGCCGGGCTGCTTGGCGAGATACGAAGCCGTCGGAACCAAAGACGTGAACGACACGTCCAGCGTCTTCGAGACCAGCGCCTCGATCTGCGGTGGACCGTACTGGAAGAACGTCGTCTGCACGTCCAGCCCGTGCTTCTTGCCGATGTCGGTTTTGCCGAGCACCTTGCCGATCTCTCCGTGCATCGCCGTCGCGTAGCCGATCCGCACTTTGATGCGCTCGCCTTCGCTGGCCGCCGTCGACGGCGCCATGAGGGTGAACAACGCGCCCGCAACGAGCGCGGCAGCGATCGAGAGCTGGAACGTCCGTCGAGTCTTCATGTCGTGCCTTCTGTTCTTCTCCAGGGAAAGATCAACGCCTCCGCCTGACCGAGCGCGAAGGTCATGAGCGCGCCGATCACTGCAATCGCGAGCATCCCCACGAATACGCGCGGCGTCTCGAGCTGCAACCGGTTGAGCTCGATCATGTATCCGAGGCCGGATTGCGCCGCGACCAGCTCGGCAGTCACCACCGCCATCCACGACTGGCCAAGACCAACCTTGAGCCCGGTGAACACCGAGGGCAGCGCCGATGGCAGATACACGAAGCGCAACAAGGCCAGGCGCCCTGCCCCCATGCAGCGCGCCGCGCGCAGGTGCTGCTGCTCCACAGCGGCAGCGCCGGCGAGCGAGCTCACGAACACCGGGAAGAAGGCGGCTACCGCGGTCACGAAGTAACTGGGGCGATCGCCCAGGCCGAACCAGAGGATCGCGATCGGAATCCAGGCGATGGGCGGAATCGGGCGCAGCAACGCGAGCACCGGCAGCACGAGCTGCCGCAAGGGGCGAAACGAGACCACGGCCAGCGCCAGCGGCACCGCCGTCGCGGCCGCCAGGCCGAAACCGAAGAGCACGCGCTTCAGGCTTGCGGCGACATCGCGCACCAGCGTGCCGTCGGCCAGAGTCTCGCGCAATCCGTCCCACAGCGCGGACGGAACCGGGAGCAGGATTGCGTTGCCAAGCCGGCGCGCCGCGACCGTCCAGATGGCGAGCAACACGAAGATACCGCCCAGCCCCAGCAGTGACGCTCGCGCGAGCCGCTTCATTCCTCGACCGCCGCGCCTGCGCCGAACGTCTTCAATGTCTCTTCTCGGATGCGATCGAAGAGCTCATCGTAGAGGCGCTGGTAGGCGCCACTCGCACGCGCCTCGCGGCTGCGTGGCCGGGGCAGGTCAACCGTGAACACGCCGCGCGCGGAATTCGGCCGCAGGCCCAGCACTACTACACGGTCGGCCAGGAAGATCGCCTCGTCGATGTCGTGAGTGACGAACACCACCGTGTGCCGCCAGCGTTCCCACAAACGCAGGAGCTGCTCCTGCATCAAGATGCGCGTCTGGGCATCGAGCGCGCCGAACGGTTCGTCCATGAGCAGCACACTCGGCTCGACTGCCAGCGCGCGGGCAAGGCCCACACGCTGCTGCATGCCGCCGGAGAGCTGGTGCGGATACCGATCGGCGACATCGGCCAGACCGACCAGGCCCAGGTAGTGACGGGCCTGCTGGCGCGCCGTCGGACTGCCTGCGAGGCGCAGCCCGAACGTCACGTTGTCGAGAGCGGTCATCCAGGGAAAGAGCGAATGCTGCTGGAACACCACGGGCCGGTCGGGGCCGGGGCGCGTGACCGGCGCGCCGTCGACAAGGATCGATCCGGCGGTGGGACGTTCGAAGCCGGCGATCACGTTCAGGAGCGTGGACTTCCCGCAGCCCGACGGCCCCAGCACCGCCACGAACTCGCCGGGGGCGAACTGCAGCGAGACGTCACCGAGAGCCACCACCTCGCGCCCGGGCCGGCCGAACCGGACCGAGACGTCGCGGAGCTCGACGGCGCCGCGGCGGATGGCCGGCGAATCCAGGTGTGCATCCGCGCGCGGTCCGGGCAGCGAGAACAGGCTCTCGCGTGCGATCGACATGCTCACGTTCCTCACAGCACCAGCGACGAACCGTGATGGCGAGGCTTCACGGCCAGATACTGCTTCCATTTCCGCGGAGCGCGCTGGCCGGCCAGGAATTCCTCGTCCCAGTCGAGCACGCGCTCGAAGCGCGGAGCGACGGCGGGAGCGCTGCTCCACAGGCCGCGCCGGCGGCGCTCCTCGCGTTGATCGATCAACCAATCGTTGTAGCTCTCGTAGACGATGTGCCCCTCGGGGGCGTCGAGCGTGGCCGCACGAATCCGTCCGTCCAGCTCCAGGTAAAGCGCGGCGTCCTCGGCCGACACGGACACCGGCGGCACGTCGCTGGCGTAGCCCGCTTCGCGCAGCGCCGCGCCCGCGACGTGGTTGAACACGCCCTGGTCGTGCAGGCTGAGGTGGCTCCGATAAAGACCCACGTGATCGGTCGAAACCGGCTGCCCCAGCGGCCGATGATCCCGCGTGCGCGCGCGCCGCTGCGCGATGTCGCCCCGGTAGAACTCGAGCACGCCGGGCTCCCAGGGCTCGTGCAGGAACTGGAGCACCTGGCGCACGACCGCCTCCGGCCGGGCGGCGAGCTCCTCGTAGCGCACGTCCAGCCAGACGGCGCGCGGCAGCTTGGCGCGCAGGCGCGCCGCTACTTCGTGCGTGCGGCGCCAGAGCAGCGCCGCGGCGTAGACGTTGCGCGGTCCAAAGGCCGACCGGAGCTGGTCCACCGCCACGTCGCGGCCGTCGCGCACCAGGTGCACGAAACGCGCATTGGGAAAGTCCGCCAGGATCTCTTCGACGTAGAAGAGGTTGTGCGGCGTCTTCTCTCCCCAGCGCGGCTTTCCCACCTTCTCGGCGTAAAGGCCGAGAATCGCGGCGTAGGCCTCCGGGAACGTGGCGGCGCGCGTGCGCGCGATCAGCTCGTCGACGACGGTCGCGGGGTTCACGTCTAGGCCGAAGAATGGCGTCTTGAGCCCGAAGATCATCTCCGACACCACCGTCCGGAAGTTTGCCGGGACGTTCAGATCGCCGTAGGTGTGCAGGTAAGCGCGGAAGCGCGGGTAGTACCAGGCCACCTCCGGAACCGCCAGGCGGCTGTGCTGGCCGAGGACAGCCATGAGCAGCGTCGTGCCCGAGCGCTCACTGCCCACGATGAAGAAGGGAGGATTTGATGCCGCCATTTTCCCGGTTGCCGTCTGCTATAGCACGTAACTGTCCGATATACTGGATGGCCTCCGGACGATCTGTCAACAGGGACCCGTCGTTTTCCGGCGCGGCGAGTCGCGGCTCATCTTCGGTCGGCTTGCAGCGTGGCGGGGCCGAGCGCCGCCGCGCGCACGTCCAATTTACGCGGCACGAGGCGCAGGTCGGCGAAGAGGTCGGCGAGCGCCTGCTGCTCGCGCCAGACTTCGTCATTGATCGGCTCGATGCCGAATCGACCCCGCGCGAGCGCGCGCGCCAGGATCCCTGTGTCGACGTGCGCATCGGCCGCCAGCGCCACGGCGGCCGCCCGTGGTTGCTCCTCAATGGAACGCTCCGCCTCTCGTACTGCGCCGAGGAGCTGGTCGTAGGCCGCCGGATGCGCCGCCGGAAATTCGGGCCGCACGACCAGGAACTGGCGATAGGAGAAGGCGGTGGGCGCACCGCTCAGCGGACGCGCGCCGAGCTGCACCTCGGCTGCGGCATAGTGCGGGTCCCAGATCGCCCAGGCGTCGATGCTGCCCTGCTGGAAGGCTGCGCGCGCATCCGGCGGCGCCAGGTACACCGGCTGGATGTCGCTCCAGGCGAGCCCCGCCGCCCGCAAGGACTCGACCAGCAGGTGGTGGGCGCTCGACCCCTTCTGCAAGGCGACCTTCTTGCCCTTGAGCGATGCCACCGTGCGCAGCGACGAATCGGCGGGCACAACGATGGCCGCGGCTGCCGGCTTCGCAGGCTCGACGGCGGCGTAGGCAAAGCGCAGATTTCCGGCCTGCGCGAACACCGGCGGGGCGTCGCCCACCAGAGCGATGTCGACGCTGCCGACATTGATCCCTTCGAGGATCGGCGGTCCCGCGGTGAACTCCAGCCACTTGACCTCGGCGCCGAGAGGCGCAAACAGGGTCTCCAGCGTTCCTTTCTGTTTGAGATACAGGAAGGCCCAGCTCGAGCGCTGGAATCCGATGCTCACCGCGAAGGGCTCACGCCGGTCGCCGCCTTCCTTCGCCGGCGCGCCACCGCGGGCGTGACACCCCGCCAGGACCAGCAGCGCGACCATCGTCAGACGGCGCGAGAGCGACCTCGCGACGCCGAGGCTCACCGCGCCCCCTCGCTCCACTTCACAGCGAAGAGCTCGGCCAGGTTGTTCTGCAGGAAGTCCCGCCGCTCCCGCTCGTCGAGCTGGGGGAACGTATCGATGTAGCGGGTCAAGGCATCGAGCCCGCCCGAATCCCAGTGCGGATAGTCCGAGGTCGCGCCGACATTCTTGCCCCCGAACCAGCGGGTTGCTTCCGCGAACAGCGCCTCCTCCGGCTCGAAGGAGCAGACCACGCACTGGCGGCGGAAGGTCTCCGACGGGGGACGCGCGAGCCCGATCTCCGAGCGCCGCGTCTCGTAGTGTTCGTCCAGGCGGAAAAGATAGTAGGGAAACCAGGACAGCCCCGCCTCGCAGAAGAGGACGCGCAGCCCGGGAAAGCGCTCGAGGATGCCGCTGCCGAGCAGCGCCACCAGCGCGCTGGTCATCTCGACCGGATGCGAGACCACGTGGGCCATCCAGTAGTCGTGGAACTTGCGCGTCGGATCGTCGGTGGTGTGATAGGTGCCGGTGGCCTCGTGGAAGACGAGCGGCGTGCCAGTGTCCTGCAGCACCTCCCACAGCCGATCGTAGCTGCGATCCCACCAGGTGCGGCCCTGCATGACGTTGGGACGGATCCAGACCGCGCGGGCACCGAGCTCACGGATCGCGCGCGCCGCCTCCAGGCGCGCCGGCTCGGCGTCAATCGGCACCGTGGCCGCGAACCAGAGCCGGTCGCGGTCCTCGGCGCAAAACGAGTCGGCGAACCAGTTGTTGAGCGCCCGCGCGTACGCCGCTTGCAGCGCGCCGTCGAGGATGTCGGGCACATATAGGCCAACCGTCGGGATCCAGAGCGCGGCGTCGATGCCGCTGTCGTTCATATCCAGCAGCTTGCCTTTGCCCGAGACCCAGGCGGCGGTCTCTTCGTAGGAGAGCCCCGGGCGCTCGCCGCGCGGGCGATAGGCGCTCATGCCCTCGCGGCGTCCCTGCCCGGGACCCCAGACTTTCTGATAAAGGCGGCCTTCGACCAGGAACCGCGTGGACCCGTAGACGTTGTCGCGGAGCACCACCGGCGCGCGATCGCGGAAGCTGGGCTCGAGGTATTTGCTGAACGCCTCGACGGGCTCGACGACGTGGCGGTCCCCGTCGATGACGAAGTAGTCATCGAGGCGGTTCTTCTTCCAGCGCCGCTGGATCGTGCGTTCTTGACTCATGCGACCTTCCTCGACCGCGAATTCTATATGAGACGTATGTCCCTTATGCAAGACCTCGCAGCGGCCGCGAGGCCGCCTTCGGCGATCCGCCGCGTGCGGCCAGCGTATCCCCGGACAGGCTCTCGAGCACCTCCGCGACGCGCGCCGAGAAAGAGGCGCTCAAGCGATCCCGCGGCCGCGGCAGATCCACGTCGATCGCCGCCGCCACCTTTCCGCCGGCGAGCGACAGGACGCGATCTGCGAGCACGACCGCCTCCTCGACATCGTGCGTGACCAGCACGGCGGTGAAGCGTCGCTCGCTCCAGATGTTCTCGAGTAGCCGCTGCATGTCGACGCGCGTGAAGGCGTCGAGCGCGCCGAGCGGCTCGTCGAGAAGCAGCAGGCCCGGCTGGCTCATGAGCGCGCGCGCCAGCGCGACCCGCTGTTTCTCGCCTCCCGAGAGGACGCCCGGCCAGTCACCGCCCCGTCCGGCGAGCCCGACCTGTTCGAGCACATCGGCCGCGGCCCGCCGGTGTTCGACGTCGTCCGGTTGACCGAGACGCACGTTATCTGTCACCCGCCGCCAAGGAAGAAGGCGCGGGTCTTGAAAGATCATCCGCACGTCCCCGCTCGCGCCGGTGCGCGCCAGGCCATCGAATCGCAGCTCGCCTGCGGTGGGAGCGTCGAGCCCGGCAATGACGCGGAGGAGCGTGGTCTTTCCGCAGCCGCTCCGGCCGACGATCGCCAGTAGCTCGCCCGCCGCGGCTTCGAGGTCCACGCCCGCGAGGATCGAACGATCTCCGATTCGTCGGCTCACCCCCTCGAGGCGAAGGCGAACGCCACGCCCACCGTCTCTGGTCACGTCGCCGGCGCCACGCGCCGCAAGTAGCGCGTGTCCCACTGCAAGAGGCGCCGCTCGGCAGCGCGCGCGGCCACGTCGGCACCCTTTCCGAGCAACGCGTAGAGGATGATGCTCAGCACCACCACGTCCGTTTGCATGAACTCGCGCGCGTTCATCGCCAGGTAGCCGATGCCCGCGTCCGTGGCGATGGTCTCGGCGACGATCAAGCTCAGCCACATCACGCCGAGCGCGAAGCGCAAGCCGACCAGGATCGACGGCAGGGCGCCCGGAAGAATCACCTGACGAAACAGCGCCAGCGGCCCGAGCCCGTACAGCCGCGCCATTTCCAGTAAGCCCGGGTCGAGCGATCGCACTCCGTGCAGAGTGTTGAGATAGATCGGAAACAGCACGCCGAGCGCGACGAGGAACACCTTCGACGGCTCGCCGAGGCCGAACCAGAGAATCACGAGCGGAATGAGCGCCAGGTGCGGCACGTTGCGCGCCATCTGCACCGGCGTATCGAAGACCCGCTCGGCAATTGGCCAGTACCCGTTGGCGAGACCGAGCAGCAGACCGACTCCACCTCCAAGCGCCAGCCCCAAGAGCGCCCGTTCGAGACTGACCCACGCGTGGTGGAAGAGCTCGCCGCTGCGGATCAAGCGCGCGCCAGCCACCAGGATGTCAGTGGGCGCGGGTAACGCCCGTCCCGTCCGTGAGCTGCCACCCAGGACCTGCCAGGCGACCAGCAGCGCGATCGGGATCACCCACGGCAGAAGCGCCGTGCCATCGCCGCGCAGCACTCTCTTCATCAAGAAGTTCCTCGCGCTCTCTGTCTGTCTGCTAACGTGGAGCTAAGTCTCTCATACAATACACCGGAGCAGGCAAGCGATGAAACTCGAGCTCATCAGTCACCCACACTGCCCTTACGTCCACCGCGCGGCGATCATGCTGCGCGAAAAGGGGGTGCCGTTCGAGCGGCGAGCGGTCGACCTGACGAACAAGCCCGACTGGTTCCTGGCGATCTCGCCACGCGGCAAGGTGCCCGTCCTGGTGGCGGATGACCAACCGTTGTTCGAGTCTGCGCCGATCTGTGAGTTCCTCGATGAAACGAACGCGCCCGCGCTGCTACCGCCGGATCCGTTCGAGCGCGCCCGCCAACGGGGCTGGGTCGAAGTCGCCAACGACCTGCTCGTCGGCCAGTACAAGGCCCTCGTCGCCACGGATCCCGCCGAGCTCGAGAAGGCCCGCGCTGCTGTGGACTCCACGCTGGGAAGGATCGAGGAAGCCTTACACGCGGGAGTGATCTCCGGGAACGGCTTCGGCCTCGTCCATGTCGCGCTCGCGCCCGCTCTTCAGCGCTTCGTCATCCTTGCCGACGCGCGGCGGATCGACCTCCTGACCCGCTTCCCGCGCGTGGCAGCGCTGGCGAAGGGTTTGGCGGGCCGGCGATCCGTGGCCGATACCGTGCCACCCAACTTCGCAACGGATTGGGTCGCGGGCATGGTCGCCCGCAAATCATTGCTGCTTTCATGAAAGCAGGCCCAGGAACCGTCCCCGCGGAGTCAACTCATGGTTGGGCCATCCGGCAACCGGCGTCACTCCGCGACCGACGGCGCCGCACTGGACTTGGCCTCCTCGCGCAGGCAGAGCGTAACGGCAGCAGCGCTGAGGAGCGCCAGCGCAGGACCGATGTAGAGCAGGGCCGGACCCCAGCCGTAGGCGGTGACCGCCGCGCTCGAGCCGACGACCGCGATGATCGCGCCCAGGAAGCTGCGCGCATACCGATCCCGGCCGCCGTCGGGCTGGTCGCGCGTGCGAATCGCGCCACGCAATGCGCGCCACATGAAATGTAGGTAAGCGACGGCGATACCGAGGCCGATGACCAGGGTGAGCACGGTGCCGGTGGAGACGATCGTCGACGACATGGATGATCCTTTCGCGTGCGGCGCCTACACCGGTGCGGCCGGCACCGAGCTGGCGATTGCGTTCGTCACGGTGTCCGACGAGGCCGTCGCGTCCTTGATCCTCGCCAGCCGACCATAGTCGTAGCTCTCGGAGGCGACCAGGCTGAGCGCGACGGGGACGAGCGAGCTCGCCGCCAGGATGGCAACCGAGCCCCACAGCTCACCAAACGAGCTGCGCACCGGCATGCCGATTGCGATGGCGGCGACCGTTCCCCAGACGAACCCGGCCCCCGTCATGCGCCGCCAGAACAGCGCCAGAATCAGCGGCACCAGGATCGCCGTGCGGATCGCGTAGCTGGTGAGCACGATGGTCACGAAGTCGACCCCGGTCAGCACCACGGCCGCGGCCACGACCGCCGCCAGCACCATGGGCAGCTTCGCGGCCACGAACAGCGCACGGTCACTGATGCTGGGCGCGAGCGGCTTGATGATGTCGACGACGAACACGGAGCTGATCGCCGTGAATGCACTGTCGATGACCGAATAGCACGCTGACAGCACCACGACGACGTAGGCGAGCACGATCCATGTCGGCAAACCAAGGTGCGAGATCAAGTAGGGTCCCACCGCCGCGGCGTCGCCGCCGAGCTGGGTCTTGAGGTCGACGTGCAGACCCAGCCCCACCAGCCCGAGGACCCCGATGCAGATCGGGATGGGATAGAACCACGCTCCGGCCCACAGGAAGGTCCGGCTGACCTCTTTCTTCTTGAGGCTCCACGCGAGCTGCCAGTACTCCTGGCCCGCGATGGTGGCGGTGAGCAGGCCCAGGGCGAGCGTAATCCCGAAACCGTTCGCCGCATCCACCCGGAACACGGAGAGCAGGTCATGCCCCTGCCCGGCCACCGACTGCCAGATCGGCCCCGCGCCGCCCGCCTGATGGAGCACAGCCACGACGATGACCGCCGGCGGCACCGTGTGCAACAGCGTGGCGACCGTGGACGTCGACACCGACGCCCACAGCCCACCGAGCGTACTGTAGCCCAGTACCACCGCCAGCCCGACGATGGCAGCCACGTTCGGATCGACGCCGAACACGTGCGAAGTGACCAGCGCCGTCCCTTTCAAGTTGATGATGATCTCGATCAGAGAGCCAAACAGCGCCCCCAGGACCACCACCGGGACCGCGAGCCGCCCGCCGCTGAATCGTTCGCGGACGAATTCGGGGATCGTGTAGCCTTCGGGCATCAGGCCGCGGATCTTTCGCGCGAACGGAATCACGGCGATCACCGCCAACCCATTGGGGACGGTGAACCAGAACAGACCTGACAATCCGTAGGTATAGGTCTGCGCCGCTGACATCATGACGGCCATCGCCCAGGTCCATATCGAGATCATTCCGGCTACCCCGAAGCCAAAGCCGATCTTGCGGTCGGCGATGACGAAATCGCGAGCCGAGCGGACGAGCCGCGTCTTGATGTAATAGACGAGCGCCAGCAGCGCGACGCCGAGGAGGATCTCCGTGGCAATCCCTTGCGCCGGGGAGAGCTGGGTTCGTTCGGTCAGGAACGTGGCATTCATCGTTCAGTCTCCAATCGTCAGTCACGACTCGTGCAACGAGTCGCGGAGCGTGGTTCCCGGATAGCGGGTGCGGTAGCGGCCCCGGCGCTGCAGCTCCGGGACCACCAGGTCAACGAACTCTTCGAAGCAACCGGGCGTGTGGGTGGCGATGAGCATGAAACCATCAGCCCCGCCGCGATCCATGAAATGCTCGATCTGATCGGCGACGTCCGCCGGCGAGCCAACCACGATCGGCATCCCCATTCCTTGCGCGTAGTAAAGCGCCGCTTCGCGGACCGTGACCGGAGCGCCGCCCTTGGCGTAGATCACCGATTCGAACAGCCCCTGGATCCCGGGCACCTCGATGTTCTGCACGTGCTCATCCAGGCTGTACTTCGAGAAGTCGGGGCCGAAGTGACCGGAGATCCAGGCCAGGGCGCCCTCGAGAGGGATGTTCGCCTTCAACCGCTCGTGCTTCTCTTCGGCCTCCCGGCGTGTCTCGGCCACCACAGTCTGCAGCCCATAGATCAACTTCACGCTGCCCGCTGGGCGTTCGAACTTACGGTAGAGACGGTCGGTGAGATCGTCCGTGTACTGGCGCATCCGTTCGACGTTTGGATGAACGGCGAACACCGCCTCGGCGTGCTTGGCGGCGAAATCGCGCCCGCGGTCCGATGAACCGGCCTGCCACAGCACCGGCCGGCCCTGCGGCGAACGGAAGACGAACGAGCGGGCCTTGCAGCGAAAGAACTCGCCGCGGAAGTCCACTTCGTGAACCTTGGCCGGATCGGCGAAGATCCCCGTCGCCTTGTTGGCCACGATGGCGTCCGGCTCCCAGCTGTCCCACAGCCGGTAGCAAAGCTCCATGTACTCTTCCATGCGCTCGTAACGTCCGGACCGCAGCGTCATCTCCTGGCCGTACGCGTCCCACTCGCTCTTGGAGTACGAGCTGACGATGTTCCAGGCGACGCGGCCGCCCGAGAGGTGATCGAGGCTGGAGAGGCGCCGCACCATCGAATAGGGATGCTCGAAGGCGGTCGACAGCGTCACGCCCACGCCCAGGTGCTGCGTCGCCGTCGTGATGATGGGAACGATGGTCGAAGGTTCGTGCGTGGGGCACTGCACCGCATACTTCACGCAGGCGTCCGAGCTCGCTTGATAGTTATTGTAGGGGGCGAGTTCGTCGGCGATGAAGATCGCGTCGAAGAGCCCGCGCTCCATCGTGCGCGCCATGTGTTGCCAGTAGGGCGGTCGGGTCCAATCCCAGCCGACCTTGTCCCTGGGGTACCGCCACATGCCGGTAGCGTGGCTGTTGACGCCATGCTGGATGAAGGCGAGGAGATGCGCGCGTCGTTTGTTGCTCGAGGGCACGTTGCGGGGCCAGCCGATTTGCACGACCCGTGCCTTCGACGAGCGGCGCCTCTGCAGCGCCGGATTCAGGGCACATGCGGCCGCAGGTCGCAGCCAAGTGTTTGTGCAGCAACACGCTGACAGCAATGCGTGCTGATGGGAAAGCAAAGCGGCTCACCCATGCAGGGCTGGCGGTTGATTGCGGGACCTTGGCGAACGGTATGCCGCGTGCAACTGCCGCGGCCCGCGTGCCGTGCCTGGCGGAACGCGATCGATGCCCCTCGACTTTGGAATCTGCATACCGACCGGCGGCGGCTGGCTTCGCGTGCGATCGCGCGCGTCGGCGCCCGATGCGACCGATCTGCTCCGCCTGGGCGAGGCCGCGGACCGCGTGGGATACGATTTCTGCTACTTGCCCGAGCACTACTTGAACGCGGTCTATGGTCCGGCCTACCCCGTCCTCGACGCCTGGGTGCTGGCGGCGGGGATCGCGGCGCGGACCCGACGCATCCGGGTGATCACGGCCGTACAGCCCGGCTTCAAAGCGCCGGGCGTGGTCGCGAAGATGGGGGCCACCATCGCGGCCATGCGCCCGCATGCGTTCGGCCTCACCATCATCGCGGGATGGTGGCAGCTCGAAGCCGAGATGCACGGCGATCGGTGGCTGCCGCACGGCGAGCGCTATCGCCGGGCGGGTGAGTATCTGGCCTGCATCGACGCGCTCTGGCGGCACGAACTCGCCGAGGTGGACGGACGAGATTACCGGCTGGCGCGCGGCACGGCCAGCCCGCGACCGAACCCGCTCCCCCTGCTCATGGTGGCAGGCGAATCCGATGCCGCCATCGATCTCGCAGCGCGCGCCGCCGACATGCTCTTCGTGAACGGCGGCCCGGCGGGCCAAATTCGCGAGCTGGTCGGCCGCATCAAGAGCCGCGCGCGCAACGAGCACGGTCGCTCGGTCCGAGTCATGCTCAGCGCGTTCGCGCTTTTGCGCGACACCGATCGTGAGGCGGCGCTGGCGGCCGAGGCGCTGGCGGCCGACGCCGACGAAGAGACGTTGCGTTACTTCGAGAGTCAGGTCGAGTCGAGCGTCGTCGCGCACAACCGGGGTGCGGCTCGCGACCGCATCGAGGCCAACCTGGGCCTGACCAGCGGGCTCATCGGCGATCGCGCTACCATCATCCGCCGCATCCACGAGCTCGCAGAGGCCGGCGTCGACGCGATCGCCCTCAAGCTCGAATCCAACGCTGACGAACCCGCTCGCTTCTATCGCGAGGTGATCGGGCCGCTCCGGCAAACGGCGGACCTGGCGGGGGTGACCTCGCGCAATGGGGGTTGAACGATGCTCACAACGACGATCGTGGGAAGTCTTCCGAAGCCGGCATGGCTCGCCACGCCCGGCCAACTCTGGGCGCCGTGGCGGCTCGGGGGCGAGGCCCTCGACGAGGCGAAGCGCGACGCGGCCATCCTGGCGGTTCGCGAACAGGAGTCCGCCGGTCTCGACGTCGTGACGCTCAGAGGCAAGCAAGTGGCGGTCGGTGCGATCGATATCGCCACGGAGAGAGTGGAGTCCGGCGAACAGGTGAGCAGCATATTGCGACAAGCGCTCGAATACGTGCCCGCCGAGCGACTCCTCGCATCGACAAATTGCGGGATGGCGCTGCTTCGACGCCATGTGGCCGCACAAAAGCTGCGCGCGCTGGTTCAGGGTGCGTCGGCTGTGCGCAAGGAGTTGCATCACTGAGCGCTCGTAGGAGTCCGGCGTGACGATCGACTACGACCAGATTGCGCCTCGGTACGACAGGCGCTACGCCCTCCATGACTATCCCGGCATTCGTGCGACGATCTTGCACGCTGTTCGCTGGCGGACACGGCCGCGGGTGCTTGAGGTCGGATGTGGATCGGTCTATCTCGAGGCGTCCACTCCAGGGCAAGTGCTGGCGGGGTGCTTGCGGAATCGCTCCGCGGTAGCCGAACGTGCCGCGCGCCTAGGCGGCCCGTTCGGGATCATTCCCGCCGGCGAGCGATGGCACGATGGAACGCTTCGACCGTCTCACGAGGATCTCGTTGCCGCCGGAGCCATCGCGGCCGCGCTTCCGGGTACCCGATCCCCGGAAACCGAGGCAGCCGTGGCGGTCTTCGCGGCATCATCGACTCACCTATTGGACTCGCTCATGTCGTGCTCGTCGGGGCGAGAGCTCGTGAAGCGGGGGTTCCCCGAAGACGTTCTCATGGCAGCTGAGCTCTACGTCGACCCGGTCGCGCCAGAGTTAAAGGGTGGCAGGTTCACCTCGGGCCCGTTCGGGGCTGTCGGTCGTTGAGCTCCCGGAGTAGTAGCAACGTTGATGGGACACGACGTCGAAAGGAGCCGACGCCGTTCCCGACCTCCGGCGATGGGCTCCGGCGGGAGACCGCCTCCGCCTGACGCGACTTTCATCAGCCGTCGGGCGCAGATGATGTCGTCGTTGCCGCGCGGCGGGCGAGCGCCGTTCGCCCCACGAGGCCAAGCGCCAGATCGTCCTGCGGTGGCTGGAACAGACCGCCGCGCGCATCGCGGAAGTGGCGCTCGAGAGTCAGCTTGCGGGTCAGGCTGAATCCGCCAGCGACACGCAGGCCGATGTCGGTCACGCGGCAGGCGGCGTTGGTCACGGCATACTTGGCAGCCGCGAGGCGCGGGCGATTGGCCGCGTCGTCGAGCGGCGCATGCACGAAGGCGCGCGTGGTGTCGTAGAGAAGGGCGCGCGCGGCGGAGACCAGCACCTGCATTTCGCCGATCCATTGCTGGATCGACGCCTGGCCGGACAGCGGAGTTCCGAGGACGCTCGGGACCCGCTCGTGCGCGTAGTCGCAGGCGACATCCAGCGCCGCCTGGCTGACGCCGAGGTAGACAGCCACGAGCGTTAACCACCAACCACCGAGGGGCGATGGCGTCGTCTCGCCTCCCAGCGCGCGCCGCTCGACCATCCGCTCGTCGGGTACGAACACGTCTTCGAACCAGACGTCGTCGCTGCCGCCGCTGCGCTGGCTGAGGCTGTCGCTCCAGGTCGCCTCGAGGCGCAGGCCCGGCGCGGGCGCCTCGACGACCGCCTCCGCCACGTAGCCGGCGGGCGCGTCGGCGTCGGGCGGCAAGCGTACGGTGGTGATCAAGTAGCGCAGCGCCGGCGCGGCAGTCACGAAGATCTTGTGGCCGTTGACACGCCAGCCGCCGTCGACCGGGGTGGCCGTCGTGTGCGGCACGCCCCCACGGGAGACGCTGCCCAGCGCTGGCTCGGTGACGACCTGGTTTGCCAGACCGCCCTCGCGCGCGATGGTCTCCAGCACCGTCGCGCGCAGCGGCGCCGGCCAGCTGCTGCTCGGCTCGATGAGGCGACCGACAACGTTGAGCAGCATGGCCACGCCCACGCCCAGCGCCGCGCCCGCCTGCGAGAGGTGCTCCTGCGCGAGCACCATCTGCCAGAGACTAGCGCCCGCGCCGCCGTGCTCGGGTGGCAGCGCCAGGCGCAGGTAACCCGCCTCGTGCAGGCGCGCGTAGTGGTCGAGCGGAAAATGACCGACCCGATCATGCGCCGCGGCCTCGCGCGCGAACCCGCCGGCCAGGTCAACCGCCAGTTCGACGATCTCGCGATCGCGGGCCGTCGCGTCGGGCGGCAGGTGGAGGTTCACGGCGCCCCCCGACCTGCGCAGGCGCATCGATCGGCTATGTCACCACAATCGAGATGGTTGTCCATGAAGCTGGACATGATAGCCTGGAAATCTCGCCGAGGGTCTTCACCAGAACAACGCCGCATCGCCCGCGCGTTCGAAGATCGCGGCGGGATATGGAAACGCCAGGCGTGAAGCCAGCTCCCGCGCGTCGACGTACGCCAGCGCCTTCGTCTCGTCCCCAGATTCCTGCCATTGACCGCCCATCACCCGACAATCGAAGACCGTCACGACGTACTCGACCTCGTCGCCATTCTGGTAGCGCATGCGGCACGCCGGGCCGCCGACGACCGCGGTGACACGAACCGGGGTGACCAGCAACCCGGTCTCCTCCTCGACCTCGCGCACGACAGCCTGTGCCGGTGTCTCTCCCGGCTCGATGGCGCCCGCGGGAAGGCTCCATGAATCGTCCTGCGTCTGATGAACCAGGACGCGGCCACCCTGATCACGGATGATGGCGGCCACGGCTGGAACGAGCAGCAGCGAGCTTCCCGCCCGCTCGAGAAGTCGCCGGTAGAAATCGGACATGCCCATCAGTCGCCCGCCATCGTAGCGGACCCTCAGCGACTATACGATCGCGGCCACAGTCACGCGGTCGAGAGCAGGTCACATCCAAGTCACTATTCAGGTCTCGCCAAATGTTGACGTGCGGCTCGGGATTTTGAAGGTCAAGTTCCGAGCGAGAGGAAAACCACATGTCGAAGCTCGTTGTTGCTGGAGTGACGGGTCACGTCGGTTCGGTCGTCGCGCGATCTACTCGCCGCCGGCGACATGGTCACGGTCATCGTGCGTGATGCGAAGAAGGGGGCCGAATGGTCTGGGCGCGGCGCCCAGGTCGCGGTCGGCTCGCTCGACGACACCGAGTTCGTGGCGTCGACGGTCAAAGGGGCCAACGGCTTCTTCACGTTGATCCCGCTCCACTACGCGACCGGCGACATCTACAGCGCGCGACGCAAGAGCGCCGACGCGCTCGCTGCCGGCATTAAGCGAGGCGGCGTGCCGCTGGTGGTGCTCCTCTCTTCGGTCGGCGCCGAACGCGGCGACAAGAACGGCCCGATCAAGAGCCTGCACTACGCCGAGAGCAAGTTCCGCGAGACCGCCACCAGGCTGATCGCGGTCCGCGCCGGCTCGTTCCAGGAGAACATCGCCGGCGCCATTGCCGCAGCGAAGAACGCGGGGATCTTTCCCAACTTCCTGCCGTCGGCCGATATCCCGGCGCCCCAGGTGGCCACCCAGGACGTGGGCCACGCCATCGCCAAGGCGCTCAAGTCGTCACCCGCGCGCAATGAGGTCATCGATGTCGTTGGACCGGCCTACTCGTCGCGGCAGCTCGCCGAGAAGATCGGCAAGCTGCTCGGCAAGACGCTCCCGGTCGTCGACATCCCTGCCGCCGGCCACCAGGCGGCGCTGCAGCAGGCGGGCGTTCCGCCCGACGTCGCCGCGTCGTTCACCGAGATGTACGCCGGCTTCTCCGCCGGTTTGCTGACGCCCAAAGGCGACCGCTCGGTCCAGGCCACCACACCGATCGACGAGATCCTCCCGGCGCTCGTCGGCTGAAGCTGTTCATCCACATGTGCTATGGCCTTGCCGCGTCCGAAGCGCCCGAGGTTTCCTTCGAGACGTTCGACCAGTTCGTCGACGCGCACTTATGAAGATGGAGGCGCTTCCGCCGCCGCGCCCCCCGCCGCGCGGCGCTGAGCCTGGCCCGCCAGCCATAGCGCCACCGCCGTCCAGGCCGCGGCGATGGGGACCGACAGCCAGGCGATCCCGCTGATCGTCAGGCCCAGCGCGCGCAGACCCCCGAAGGCGGAGGCGGAAGCGCTGTCGCCTATGCGGTGGACGAGCGTGTCGATCACGTTCTTCGCCCGGTACTTCTGCTCGACGGGGATCGCGTTGAACAGGGTCTCGCGCGCGGGCTTGCTGAGCGCGTACTCGCCGGAGCGGCGAAGCAGACCAAAGACCAGCAATACCGAGAGCGTCGGATGTCGGGCAAACACCGCGAAGCCGATCACCGACACGGCCGGCAGCGCCGCCAGGACGAACCGCAGACCCAGCCGCGCCATGAGCGGCCGAAAGGCGAGCACCTGGAGCAGCAGCGCGGCCACGTTGACCGCCAGGTCGACCCGTGCGAGGAGCTGCGTGCGCGCGGCGCTGTCGACGATGCTGCGGGGCATGATCTGGGCGGTCTGGAAGTAGAGGAAGGTCGACAGCAGCGCGTAGGCAAACAGGAAGGCGCAGATGCCGAGCAGATACGGCGTGCGTAGCACGTCGATGATCCCGCTCCACAGCCCGCCGCGCATGGGCGCGCCCGCGTCGGTGTCGCCGCTGTCGCTCGCCCCCGGGCCGGCGCCGGTTGCCGCGCCGAGCGGCGCGTCCGAGGCTCGCGGGTGGCGATGGGCCCAGGCCCGCAGGCGCACGATGGCGACGATGGCCAGCCCCAGCAGCGCCGCCGACACCAGCATCAACCACCTGGCGCCGATGATTTGAACCAGCTCGCTGGTGAGCAGCGGCCCCGCGAGCGCGCCCACCGTCCCGCCCGCCGCGATGAACCCGTCGAGGCGACGCGCCTGCTCGGTGTCGAAGATGTCGGCCATGAAGCTCCAGAACACGGACACGACGAACAGGTTGAAGACGCTGACCCAGACGTAGAACACCCGTGCGGTGGCGAGGCCGCGCGCGCCGTCGGCGCGCATCGCGACGAAGAACACGAGCAGATCGAGCACGAAGAAGGCGTAGATCCAGGGCAGAAGGCGCCGCCGGGAGAACCGGCGCGTTAGCCACCCGAACACGGGCACCAGCCCCAGCATCGCGCCGGTCACCGCGTAGAACAGAACCTGCAGCGCATCCGGACCGACCTGCATGGAGATCTCGTCGCGGATTGGACGCAAGACGTAGTAGGCCGCCAGCACGGCGAAGAAGTAGACGAAGGCCCACAGCGCGGCGGCGAGCTCGGCCGGGCGAGCCCTGGTCAGGCGCAGCGCGATATCGACGGGCAAGACGGCGGTTCGCTTTCGCGGATCATCTTCCCGGTCCCTGCGATCGCGGTCAACGGGCAGACAACGCGGCTCGTCGGTGCAACCTTCGCCGAGGCGGCGCGCGCGTCAGTCGTCTTTTATAACGCACAGAGCTTCGGTAATATAGACAGGCCCGTGCTACACAATTGCGTGCGGACGCGGAGGCTCCAGTGACCGGCAAACGTCAGCTCAAGTTGGGTGCCTTCATGCGTCCCGCCACCATCCACACCGGCGCCTGGCGCTATCCCGGCGCCTACCCGGACGCCAACTTCAGCTTCGCGCACCTCAAGCGCTTCATCCAGACGCTGGAGCGGGGACGCTTCGACGCCTTCTTCATGGCCGACCATCTGGCTGTCCTCAACATGCCGATCGAGGCGCTCAAGCGCAGCCACACCGTGACGTCGTTCGAACCGTTCACGCTGCTCTCGGCGCTGGCCGGCGCGACCGAGCGCATCGGGTTGGTGGCCACCGCCTCGACGACCTTCGACCAGCCTTTCCACGTGGCGCGGCGCTTCGCCTCTCTCGACCACATCAGCGGAGGACGCGCGGGGTGGAACGTCGTCACCACGTCCAACCCCGACGCCGCCCTCAACTTCGGCCTCACCGAGCACGTCGAGCACGACGAGCGCTACCGCCGCGCGCGCGAGTTCTACGACGTGGTGACCGGACTCTGGGACAGCTTCGCCGACGACGCCTTGCTGCGCGACCGCGACAGCGGCATCTTCTTCGACCCCGGGAAGTTGCACGTGCTGGACCACAAGGGAAAGCACTTCTCGGTGCGGGGTCCGCTCAACATCGCGCGCCCCGTGCAGGGCTGGCCGGTGATCTTCCAGGCCGGCGCGTCCGAGGCCGGGCGCCAGCTGGCCGCCGAGACCGCCGAGGTGGTGTTCGCCGCCGCCTCCGGCCTCGAGGGCGCGCGAAATTTCTACGCCGACGTGAAGACGCGCATGACGAAGCTGGGGCGCCCGCGCGATGCGCTCAAGATCCTGCCCGGCGCCTTCGTGATCGTCGGCGAGACGGTAGCGGAGGCGCGCGAGAAGCGCGCGCGCCTCGACGCCCTGGTGCACTTCGACAGCAGCCTGGCCTCGCTGTCGGTGGCGCTGGGCTGCGACGCGTCCACCTTCGACCCCGACCGACCCCTGCCCTGGCTGCCACCCACCAACCACAGTCACACCAGCCGCGAGCGCGCCGTGGATCTGGCTGCGCGCGAGGGGCTGACGGTGCGCCAGCTCGCGCAGCGCCTGGGCGGCTGGGCCGGGCTGGCCTTCGTCGGCACGCCGCGTACTATCGCCGACGAGATGGAGGAGTGGCTGCTCACCGATGGGTCGGACGGTTTCAACATCCTGTTCCCGTACTTGCCCGAGGGCCTCGACGACTTCGTCGAACGCGTCGTCCCCGAGCTGCAACGGCGCGGGATCTTCCGGCACGACTACGAGGGGACCACGCTGCGCGCCAACTTGGGCCTGGAGCGCCCGCGGAACCGGTTCTTCCAGTGACACGCTCGACGTCTCTCCCCCGCCGCAATTGGCTGCGCCTGGGCCTGACCACGGGCGCCGCAGTGGCCGCGCAACGGCCCGCCCGCTTGCTGGCCGGGGAGACCACGAGCGTCGCCGCGCCGGCGATCAGCGCGCCGGTCCGGCTGTCGTTGAACGAAAATCCCTTCGGCCCGTCGGAGCGGGCGGTGCGCGCCATCGCCGAGCACCTCGGCGGGGGGCTCTCGCGCTACGTCGAAGCCGAGGCCACCGCCTTCACCGCACAGGCCGCGACGCGCGAGGGGCTGCCGGCGGAGCAGATCGTGCTCGGCGAGACCCTCGAGCCGCTCGGGACACTGCTGGCGCTCGACGGCGGCCCGGGCGGAGAGATCGTCTACTCCGTGCCCGGCTACACCGCGCTGGTCGATGCCGCGGCACGGGTCGGAGGCGCGGGCGCGCCGGTACCCCTGGACGCGCGGCTGGAGAACGACCTGCCGGCCATCGCCGCGCGGGTCAACGGCCGCACGCGCGCCGTCTTCCTCGTCAACCCGCACAACCCCTCCGGCACGGTGAGCGCGCCCCTCGCCTGGCTGGCGTTCCTGCGCGAGCTCTCGCGGCGCACGCTGGTGATCGTCGACGAGGCGTACCTGGACTTCGACGAGCAACTCGCGCCGCTCACGGCCGCGCGCCTTACGCGCGAGGGCGCGAACATCGCGGTCTTCCGCACCTTCTCGAAGCTGCACGGCCTGGCCGCCCTCCCCTTCGGATATGCGGCCGTGCCGCGCGCGCTCGGCCAGCGGCTGCGCGCGCTGGGCATCGGCGAGCCGCGGACGCTGAACGCGCTAGCCCTGCGCGCCGCTGCGGCCAGCCTCGACGACCCCGCCTACGCCGCGACGACGCGCGCCAAGGTGGCCACCGAACGCGCGCTTTGGTTTCGCGCGCTCGACCGGCTGGGGCTGCGGCGCACCGCCGCACGCGGCAACTTCGTCTTCTTCGAGACCCGGCGCCCGCACGACGCGGTGGCGAGCGCCTTCCTGGCCCACGGCGTGAAGATCGGCCGCGCCTTCCCCCCGCTCGACACCTGGGCGCGCATCTCGATTGGGCTCCCCGAAGAGAACACTCTGGCGCGCGCCGCGCTGAGCGCGATTTTCTGACCACTCGAACTTGCGGCTTGCGGCGCTGGACGCGTGTCTACTATAGTGGACCAAACGAAAGGACGTGCCCATGCCCACTCTGAGACTGGGCGACATCGCCCCCGATTTCGAGCAAGACTCTTCCGAGGGACGCATTCGCTTCTACGAATGGCTCGGCACCAATTGGGCCGTGCTTTTCTCGCACCCCGCAGACTTCACCACCGAGCTCGGGTTGACCGCCAGGCTCAAAGACGAGTTCGGCAAGCGGGGCGTCAAGGTGATCGCGCTGTCTGTGGATCCGGCGGAATCGCACAAGCGCTGGATCGCCGACATCAACGAGACCCAGCAAACAACCGTCAATTTTCCCATCATCGCGGACGCGGATCGCAAGGTCAGCGAGCTCTACGACCTGATTCACCCGAACGCGAGCACGACCGCGACAGTGCGGTCGCTGTTCGTCATCGATCCGCAAAAGAAAGTGCGCCTGATCATCACCTATCCTGCGAGCACGGGCCGCAACTTCGACGAGATCCTGCGGGTCATCGACTCACTCCAACTCACCGATAGCCACAGCGTTGCCACGCCCGGCAACTGGAAACAGGGCGAAGATGTGGTGATCGTTCCGTCGCTCCAGGACCCCGAAGTCATCAAGCAGAAGTTTCCCAAGGGCTACCGCGCGGTGCGTCCCTACCTCCGGCTCACCCCTCAACCGAACCGCTGAGGTCAGAGACCCACTTCATCTCGCGCTACAGGTCTGGTCGAACGCCGATCGGTGACCGCACATGACCCCTGAGCTCGAGCTCCACACCACCTTCGTCATCGACGATCGAGGCCGCATCCGATCGACCCGAGAGCCTCGTCCCGGCCGCGGCCCACTATTCGCGATCATCCGAAGCTTCATCGGGACGGCCTGGGCGGTCCGCGCGGATCTGCCCAACGATCTGGCTGACGAGATCGCGCGCCTCGCGCGCGCCGAGCCGCGGATCGAAGATCTGCGAGCGCCGCCCGCGCACGCCGCTCGCTACGTGTCTTGCACGGGTGGACGCCTCGGCTTCAGCGGACCGGCGTTTCTCTTTCCAACGGAGTTGGAGACAACGTCCGACGTGATATCAGTGGATGACGAGCGATTGCTCGAGCGCAACTTCCAGGGCTGGCATCTGGGCGAAATCGCGACGGGCGGCGCGCCGGTGATGGCGATCGCCGAGGAAGGTCATCCGGTGAGCATCTGCTTTTCCGCGAGATGCTCAGATAGCGCGGCTGCTGCGGGAGTCGAGACGGCGACGGCATTTCGTGGCCGTGGTCTCGCTCCGCGCGTGGTCGCGGCATGGGCGTTCGCGATCCGAGCCAGCGGCAGGGTTCCCCTTTACAGCGCCGCATGGACGAACGCAGGGTCTCTGGCCGTCGCGCGAAAGCTCGGTCTCCGCCGGTACGCCGCCTTCTGGAGCGTCTCGGAATGACTTGCCGATGACACAGCGAAAGGTAGCCTGCTTCGTGACCCGCGGCTTCGGCTCGGTCGAGGCTCGCACATCGACGTGGTCGAGCGTGCTCCGGGGTTCGCGCGCGTCGTCTGGGCGGAGCGCGATCTCGAGTCGACCGACGGCATCGTCTACGCGCCCGCTCGACGGCTGGGTCTCGGACGACGACCTGTACCCGGCGCAGGAGCGGCGCTTTTACCACTTCCGCTCCCCGGTCGATTCGCCCGACAGATCGCGGACGGCCGCTGGGGCGCTCGCGCGTCCTGCGGTGGGCCGTCCGGCAGCGGACGTGAAACCGAGGCCGGAAAGAGGACGATGGCCGGAAATGGGCCGGTGCCCGCCGGACGCTCCTCGATGACCTCGATGGCCGCCTCCCACGGTGTGGTGACGCGGAAGGCAGGCGCCACGAGCGACGCACGGCCGCCGTTGTCGGCCGCCGCGACGGGGCCCGCCATGATCAGGGCGGCGCCCGCTGCTGCCCAAGCAGCGGCCCGGCGCCGCACCGTGACGCCCAGCGCACTCACGTCCGGCCCGGTGACCGCGCGTCCCGCCGTTTAGTGGGGCCTTCGCGTCAGCGCTGCCTTCGCGCCGAGCACAGAAGCTCGGTTCAGTGGGGCCGGTTCCCGGTGTCCTTGCCGAACAGGCCGTAGAGATCGCGCCGCGCCAGCAAGGTCTGCTCCAGGTTGAACAGCGAGCCGGGCGAGTCCACGGTCCGCAGGCCTTCGGCCGCCGGATCGTTGGAGCGCAGCACGGCGTCGGCGACCCCGAGGCCGATGAGCTGCCCCTGGAGGTTGTCGAAGCCCCAGTGCACGCCCAGGTAGAGGCGGCTGGCCCCGGTCTCGAGCTGAATCTGGGTAAATGTGGAGACGACGCGCGACTCGGGGTTGCCGGTGCCGTTGTTCGTCCCCTTGAGCCAGGGGAGCGAACTGAGGGCCACCGGCTTTCCGTCGGGGCTGATGCGGTCGCCAAAGAACGCGCGCAGGATCTCCGCAGCCGACGCGCCCGTCGAGCTGTGGCCGGATGTGTTGGCCGGGTGGGCCGGCGTCGCAGACAGCGGCTTGATCGAGTAGTTGTTGGTCACTGCCCCGCTCGGGTCGGCGTTCAGCGCCGTGATCGGTCGCCAGAACTTCTGCTCGTACTTCGAGATCCAGGCCGCGATGCGGGCATCGCCGATTGCGTTGTCCAGCAACGCGAACAGCTTGGCGTTCTCGTCGAGTCGAAGCCGGCGCGCCGCCGCGGCAATGCGCGCCACCTCATTGACATAGATCTCCGCGTCCTGGCGGTAGTAGAGAGCTTGCGCCGTCTGATCGTCGGTTCGCACCGTCGACTGGTCCACGCCCCACTTTCCGATCCAGGTGAACTCGACTTCGTATTCAGGGCTGCCCACCGCCGGGGCCAGCGGCAAGATCCGCGACAGGAGGGTCGTCTCCTGGGTGGTGAGGCTGAACGGCTGCAGATCGCGCCAGTTCAGATCGATGCCCGGCCGGGGTTGGATCACCCCCGCGGCGTCGAAGCCGGTCGGCGCGCCGGTGGCGGGGTTCACAAAAGAGGCGCCGGCGTTGCTCTGGCGCCAGACGCCCTTCCCGGGATTGCTGGTAGGCGTGAGCTGCGCGCCATAGCTTGTCCCCGCGGAAGCGGTGCCGGGGGGGCTCCAGCCGTCGGCGGCGCGGGCCGCTATCGCCGCCGCCGCCGCCGCCTTGCCCGCGGCGATACCGCCGTCGGTGGCCGCGACCTGCGCCGACTCCAGATCGCTCGCCAACTGGCTGTCGAGCCAGGCCCTCACCTGTGTCCACCGGGCGTCGGCGGTCGCGTCCAGGAACGGGTTCGGGATCTCGGCCAGGACCACGTCGTGCGCCGCCTGCGCCGCGGCCGCCGCGGCCGATCCTGAGTTGCGCGCGGTGTAGTAGTAGTGGCCGCGGCTGAAGCGATCGATCGAATTGATCGCGTCGAACACGGCGCGGGCTTCGATCGCCTCGATGCGCGTGCTGAGGTTGGTATCCAAGGCCACCCCGACACCGGTCGTGCCGTTGAACCCCTTGGTTGCCTCGATCGTGTGCTGGTTCCAGTCGAGGACCGTGTCGGCGAAGGCGCGCGAGGCGGCAAAGCTGGTGATCGCTGCGACGCCCACAGCGACGAGGTTTCGGTGGCGCAGACGCTCTGACCTGTAACTCATTTGCAGACTCCCGGTTTGAGGACGATGTTGTGGCAAATATTCGCCCACTCTTACTATAAGACAGTTGTCTTTAATTCAAGACACGACAAATGGACGCGGCCCAGAGTCCGGCGTCTCTTTTTCGCGAAAAGGCAGCTCGCCTGTTCCTCTTTGGCGAGCTCGAGCACGAGACCGCGGAGGCCTTGGCGGCATACGGCCTCCAGACGAGGAAGCTGTCTCGGTACTGGAGGGGCTCATGGTGCTCTTCACCGCAGCATGGGGCACCACGACGCACTTGCGACGTGAACAGGAAACGCGCGATCCGTCCTGACTGACTCCCGCCCCGACCCGAAAGATAATTGTCTCCCGTTAAAGATGGCCGCCCAGACCTTTGGAATTCCGAATCTGCGTTTGACGGCTCGACAGCGTTGCTGCTGGCGAGCCAAGGCGCGCTGATTTTGCTTCAGGGTAAGCAATGGCTCTGCGACCTGGCGCGCCGGGAACGCGCTTGGACGCTGTCGTTCCTTACATCCGGCCATCGGCCCGGCGCGCGTGCGCGTGGCGTGCGCATTGCACACACAGCGAAATTCGTCGGGCTTTTGGCCCAATGGACGAAACAGCGAGAAATGCTCGTGAAGCCGAAATATCGTTTTGCAATTGCAGACGCCGCCAGACGGCGTCTGGCGTATCAGATGATCGTCGGTGGCGCGTTCGCGGTTGGTCTCGCCGCGCCGGCCTTCGGTCAAGCACCTGCGGGCCCGCCGTCGAATCCGAGCTCCGCCGCGCCTCCCACCGACAACCCGCCTGTCCCGCCGCCGGAGGTGCGAGATTCTCCCAAAAGTGAGCCGCCTGCAGTACCAGCACCGCCTCAGCAGCAGCAGCAGCAGCAGCAGCAGCAGCCGCCGCCGCCGCCGGCCGCCACGAACCAGACCGAGGCTCCGGAAAGCGCTGCGCCGACTCTCAAGCAGGTGGTGGTGACCGCGGAGCGCCGCGAGCAGACCGCGCAGTCGGTGGCGACCGCGCTTAGCGTTCTGCAGGGCGATAGCCTGACCGAGAATCAGATCGGCCGGTCCGCCAGCGAGGTGCTCAGCTATGTCCCGAACGCGTCCGCGGTCACGCAGGGGCACGGACGGCCACGGTGGTGGATCCGCGGCGTGGGGACGGGGCAGCAGCAGCTCGACTTCTCGAACCCGATCGGCTTTTACCTGGACGACGTCTACATCAGCAACGCCAGCTCGACCGGCTTCCCGCTCTTCGATCTCGATCGGGTGGAGGTGCTGCGTGGGCCGCAGGGGACCCTGTGGGGCAAGAACACCACCGGCGGAGCGATCAATGTCGTCACGCGCCAGCCAGACTTCGGCTCCGACGGGTACCTCCGTTTCGATGACGGCACGTTTAACGACCGCATCTTCGAGGGGGCGGCGGGCCAGACGGTCTGGAAAGATCGCCTGGCCGCGCGGGTGGCCTTCCATTACGAGGCGCGAGGCGGCGGGTTCGAGAACCTCTACACCGGCGACTCCGACGGTCGATTTCAAGACGGCGCCGTCCGCGGGCAGCTTCTGGCCCGGATCACGCCGGACCTGGAGCTGACCGGCAACGTCCATTTCCGTCGTTACGCGACCCAGGGGGTGATCGCCACGACGTCGAGCAACGCCGCGAACGGCGCGTACCTGCTGGGCTACGTTCCGAGCACCGATATCAACACCGTCGACACGAATGCGCCGACGAACGACAACGTCACCCAGAACGGAGCGTTCCTGAACCTCAAATGGCGGAAGCAGGGGTACACGCTGACCGCGATCTCCGCGTACGAGGACTACCGCGACCAGAGCTTGGGTGACTCGGACGACACACCGATCGAGGTGAGCCGGAGCTGGGTCCGGGCCCGATCATATCAATTGACCGAGGAGCTCCGCGTCGCATCCCCCCGCGCGCAGCGAGTGAGCTGGGTCGCGGGCGGGTTCTTCTTTCACGAGAACATCATCAGCGACTCCTCCACCGG
>Ga0265342_10000240_pt1 | contig 61495 bp, 45 predicted proteins | sample 4CB327metaG_FD_203125 | JGI IMG/M metagenome (GOLD analysis project Ga0265342, IMG submission 203125) | Rhizosphere microbial communities from Carex aquatilis grown in University of Washington, Seatle, WA, United States - 4-CB3-27 metaG | ecosystem: Host-associated > Plants > Roots >...
GATCTCGGCGGCGTCGCTGTCCTTGGCGCCAGCGGCGAACAACAAAGCCGCGTTCGGCAACGTCATCGTCGGCACGCCCCTGACGCAGACCTTCGTGGTCTCCAACTCGGGCCAGCAGTCGTCGACAGGCTTGACGATCACGTTGGCCAAGCCGGCGGGCCCCGACTTCTCGCTGCTCACCGGCGCGGCGACCGACTGCGCCGCAAACGCCGTCGTGGCCGGCAGCTCGAGCTGCAACTTGCGCGTCCAGTTCGCGCCCACGGCGACGAGCAAGGGCATGGAGAGCGCGAACCTGTCGGCGGCCGCGGCCGTCGGCGGCGCGCCCGCTGGCCTGGCTCTCACGGCGAACGGTCAGTTGGCTGCCGGCCTGTCGGCCAACCCGTCCACGGTCAATCTCGGCAACATCAGCGTGGGCACTCCAGTGATGGCATCTGTGTCGATCAGCAACGGCGGCGACGCCACCACCAGCGTCCCGGTGATAACCAACGGCAACACCACGGAGCTCACCGTCACCGGCTGCACTGCCGCCCTGACCGGCGTCGGCACCGCCGGGGCGAGCTGCACGCTGTCGCTGACTTTCAAGGCGTCGACCAGCGGCGCCCGCACCGCGACGGTCATGGTGGCGGTCACCGGCAGCACCACGATGTTCACGGTCAACGCGACCGCCTGCGGAGGGGCAGGAGGTGCCTGCTGCACTGGCACCGGCGTCGCCCCGTGCAACGCCACCAGCCTCACCTGCTCCACAACGTCGCCGGCGACGTGCGTTGCGTGCGGCGGCTCCGGCCAGCCCTGCTGCGGGGGCGCGAACGGCACCTGCACCGGCACCGTCTGCCTGCCCAACGCGACCTGCGGAGCCCCGCTCGGCAACGGCGTCGCCTGCGGCATCAACAGTCAGTGCGCCACGGGCCACTGCACGAGCTCGATCTGCTGCGATCAAGCCCAAAGCGGTTGCGGCACCAGCTGCGTACCCCTGCTGACCGACAACTCGAACTGCGGTGCGTGCGGGACCAAGTGCACTGCGGGCACACAGACTTGTACGAACGGAACATGTTTGTTCAACGACGCGCAACCCTGCACGATCGCGGCGCAATGTGTGACCAAAAACTGCACGTTCTGCTATCCCGACAAAGATAATGACGGCTTCGGCGATAAGTGGGCGACGCCGACCGGCACCTGTGGACTAACTTGCCCCGGTGGGCTCCTCTCGGATCACAGGGACTGCTTGGACGATCCGACCGTCTTTCCAAACGCGAGCGCAGTCAACCCGAACGCTACATTTCATTTCGGCGGCACGACTCCTTTCCCGTTCGCTGCCTACACTCCCGATCCGCGAGATACTAGCCCCGACCCCTGGGACTACGATTGCGACGATCAGCGCACTGTTCAGACACCTTCCTCTGGGGGGTGTACGACAGGAGCGACTTGTGCAAACGGCTGCCAGTCTGGCCCTGGAGCACTCTACGACGGAAATACCTGCGGTCAGCAGGTCGATGCTTTCACTTGTATGAATATGTGTAGCGTTGATGGAACGTGTGCTTCTCCTCAAACTGGCTTCATTCCACAGGGCTGTAAGTAGGAGCCTCTGATGCCGAGATCCGTCTGGCTCGTCCGAGAGAGGGGCACGTCGGGCGCGTTCGGGCCGGAGACAGCACCGGACCGGAGACAGCTAGCACCGCACCGAGGTTGATTGACGTCGACGCCAGTTTTGGTAGGACCGAGTTGATCTTGAAATCGGCGCAGCGAGGGAAAGCTCGAATCGACGAAGGGGAACTTGGCGCTCGGCATCGTCGCCAGGGCCGGTTTTGCCCTGAGCAGCACTGGCCTTCCGTTTGCCGGCGGACTACGGCCGAGATCCGGTCACGTCGCCGGAGATTGGCTCGCTCAAGAGCGGAGCGGCAAGTCAGGTGGGTTCGGGCCAGAGGGCGCAGAGGGCACGGGTAAATCGGCGTAGCCAGTATGTGCCCGCGGGAAAGATGACGTCGCGAATGCCGGCGGCGAAGCTCTCGCGCGCGGCTGCATAAGCATCGCGGAAGGCGCGATTGCGGAGCAAGGCTTCGATCCGACTCCATTTGTTGCGGCCCGCAACGCGTGGGCTCAGCTGTCTCCGAGGTTCGCGGCTACCAGGGCGGTCGCTCCATTTTTGCGCCAGCACATTCTTGCGGCCCAGGACTGAAGCGCAGGTCCGATGGCACGCGGACGCGGCCGTCTCCTTGAACGCGTTGTTGGTCTCGCGGTCTGGCCGCATCAAGAACTGCCGCTGGGTGCAGCGGCGGGTGATCATGTACGTGCGTCCAGGAAGGACCTCGCGAGGAATCGACACGCCTGGTTTTCGGCGTGGCCCGCCGGCGGTTGCCGTGAAATGGAAATCAAACTCGGTGCGGGTGGGAGGTGGAACCGGCAATCAACCTCGGTGCGGTAAGTGAAACGTGTGGTGAGCAGGTGGTGCGGTGAGCGGGTGCAACGGGGTTGGTGCGGTCAACGGTGGCTTATCGCAGGGTTGCGGTGAACCCGACAATCAACTTCGGTGCGGTGCACGGGACCGTCCACGGGACGCACGGCCAATCTTCGGTGCTGTGCACAGACGCAGGAAGGACCTCGCGAGGAATCGCCACGCATGCTTTTCGGCGCCGCCCACGGGCGGTTGCCGTGAACTGAAAATCAACCTCGGTGCGGCGAACGGGTTGGTGAACGGGTTTCGACCGGTGAATAAAGAAAAGGCGCGCTTGCCTTGACGGCGAGCGCGCCTTCCCTCGAACTCTGACTTGAGTTAGCTAGCCAGAGGTCGTGTCAACGACTGCATCGGTCGTCGTCGTCGTGTCGGGCTGAGCGTCGACTGCGGGGGCGACGTCCGGTGCGACGTCCGGCGCGACATCAGGCTGCACGTCCGGTCCGGCGTCCGGTGCGGGCGGCGCGGCCTCGAGCCAGATGTCGTCCACAAGAACCTGTACAGGTGCGGGAGTCGTGGAGGTGGCGTTGATCTGAACTCGGATGCCGATTTCATTCAGCTTGTAAGTGCTCGGCGACTCGCTGGTCAGATCAACAGTCACTTTTTGCCAGCTCGAATTGGCGAAAGTGCCCGTGTCAGTGTGAAGGTACCCGTACATCGTCGGGGTGGTACTTGTGATGGTCGAGGCATAGACCTGGACATTGTTTACGGTCGACGTCGAGGCTGACACGACCTTGACCGACATATGGAATTTGGCGTACCCAGTCCAATCGAGCGTATTGCCGTAATATCCGGTGTACTTGAGGGCGATTTGTGCTTGCCCGTTGGCGTCCAGCGACGTGCCGGGCGAGAAGGGAATCGAAAGGGTCAGTGCACCAGGGCAGCTGTCGCCGTCCGTGGACGTTCCGCCGACGGAGATATTGTTCATCAGATCCCAGCCAGCTGGATCGCCTTCAACCCCTGCTGTCCAGTTGAGGTCCGTGCCGTTGTTGAACGCGAAGAGCGCGCGATTTCCCGCACCGAACGAAGTCGTGCACGGGCCCGTGTCGCCATGAGCGTCTACTGTCGATCCGCCGCTTCCGCTGTCGGTCGTCCCTCCGTCCGTCTTCCCGCCCGCACCCGTTCCGCCCGCGCCCGTGCCGCCCGCACCAGTGCCTGCAGTGCCGCCGCCGGCGCCGCCCGTCGCCGCCTTTCCGCCTGTGCCACCGCCTTTGCCGCCGGCTCCGGCTCCGCCCTTGCCGCCGGTTCCACCGCCGCCGCCGCCGCCGCCGCATCCCGCGGCCGCGAGCGCTCCGGCGACGAAAAGACTTCCCAGAAGACTAATTTTTGACTTCGTCATGTGAACGACTCTCCGTTTGCGTGAGAGGCCTCTTACCAACACCGCGCGGAAAAATATCGTGCTTCGATCATCCGCACAATTCCAAACCCTACGGTCCACGAAGGATCAGCGGGGCAAGTCGCAGGAAAACACACACCAAATCGCGCGTGCGTTGCAATTAAGCTCGGCCGTGAGTCACCGAAATTTTCGGCCAGCGCGACGCCTGGATCATTTCTTCGCAGCGCCATCAATCAACGAGCGTGCGCGGCGCGCGCGGGGCCCGAGCGGTGGTGGTGCAGTCACTCACTCGGCCGAGGTCGGGTTTCTGCGTGATCGGGGGGCTGGGTAAAGGTCGGGACGTCTCCGTCCGAGAGGGACTCTTGCGGTGAAGCAAGCATGGTCCACGGCTGCGCGCGAGAGCCCTGATGAGTGATAACGAACAAGACGAAATCATCACCGAATTCCTGGTCGAGGCGCACGAGAACCTCGACGTCCTCGACCGCGAGCTTCTGGCGCTCGAGAAGAACCCCCACACGCCGGAGCTTTTGGCCAGCGTTTTCCGGCGGGTACACACGGTCAAAGGGGCGTGCGGCTTCCTCGGCTTCGCCAAGATGGAGATCGTCGCCCACGCGTCCGAAAGCCTCCTGTCCAAGGTTCGCGAAGAAGAGCTGGAGCTGACGCCGACGATCATCACGGCGCTGTTGGGTGTCGCCGACACCATGCGGAACATCCTGGGCGGGATCGAGGCCAACGGCAAAGAGGGTGACGAGGACTACTCGTCGGTCGTCGAGAACATCAACCGGCTGCAACGGGGGGAAACGGCGCCGTCGCCCGCCGCCGTCCCCGCGCCCGCGGCTGCCAAGCCACCCGCTGCCGCCGCCGCTGCCGTGCCACCCGCGTCGGTACCCACCGCTTCCGCGCCCGCGGCTGCCAAGCCACCCGCTGCCGCTGCCGCTGCCGCGCCACCCGCGCCGGTACCCACCGCCTCCGCGCCGGCCGCTGCCAAGCCGGCCGCTGCCGCTCCCGCGCCCGCCGCCGCTGCCAAGCCCGCCGCCGCGGCCCCCGCTCCCGCTGCCGTGCCGGCCCCCGCGCCCGCGCCGAAGCCGGCACCCCCGGCCGCCGCTCCCGCCCACGCGCACCCGCCCGCCTCCGCAACGGAGCCGGCCGCCGGCGCCGAGCGCGCGCACAACGTCTCCGACTCCTACCTGCGCGTCGACGTCGGCCTGCTCGACAAGCTGATGAACCTGGTGGGCGAGCTGGTGCTCGCGCGCAACCAGGTCCTGCAGATGGCGCCGCTGGTCGACGACCAGAACTTCTCGGCGACGTCGCAGCGCCTGAACCTGATCACCACCGAGCTGCAGTCGGGCGTGATGAAGACGCGCATGCAGCCGATCGGCAACATCTGGGAGAAGCTGCCGCGCGTGGTGCGCGACCTCGCGCTCATCTGCGGCAAGCAAGTGCGCGTCGAGATGGAAGGCAACGAGACCGAGCTCGACAAGACGATCATCGAGGCGATCAAGGACCCGCTCACCCACCTGGTGCGCAACTGCGTCGACCACGGCGTCGAGCCGGCGGCCGATCGCATCGCCTCCGGCAAGACCCCCGAAGGCCGCCTGTTCCTGCGTGCGTATCACGAGGGCGGCCAGGTTAACATCGAGATCTCCGACGACGGCAAGGGGATGGACCTCGACGCCATCAAGAACAAGGCCGTCGAGCGCAACCTGATCACCGCTGAGCAGATGGCGCGCATGACCGAGCGCGACATCCAGAACCTGATCTTTCTGCCCGGCTTGTCGACGGCGCAGAAGGTCAGCAACGTCTCCGGCCGCGGCGTCGGCATGGACGTGGTGAAGACCAACATCGAGAAGATCGGCGGCGTCGTCGACGTGCACAGCCGGCGCGGATTGGGCACGACGTTCCGGATCAAGATCCCGCTGACGCTGGCGATCATCCCGGCGCTGATCGTCACCAGCGGCGGCGATCGCTACGCGGTGCCGCAGATCAGCTTGCTCGAGCTGGTGCGCCTCAAGGGCTCGCAGGCGCGCGACCGCATCGAGATCATCCAGGGCGCGCCGGTCTACCGCCTGCGCGGCAACCTGCTTCCGCTGGTCTACTTGAACCGCGAGCTGGAGATCCAGGGCGTGGCACGCGCCAGCGACGACCAGGAGGCGGTCAACATCGTCGTCCTGCAGGCCGACAACCGGCGCTTCGGCCTGGTCGTCGACCAGGTCAACGACACCGAGGAGATCGTCGTCAAGCCGCTCGGCCAGCACCTGAAAGGCATCACGGCGTTCGCGGGCGCGACGATCATGGGCGACGGCCGCGTGGCCCTGATCCTCGACATCCTGGGCATCGCACAGCAGGCGAGCGTGATGTCGCAGGTGCACGACCGCGCGGCGGGCCACCTCGGTCTCGCCAAGGACGACAAAGCCTCGCAGCGCCAGACGTTGCTGCTGTTCCTGACGCGCGACGGGCGCCGCATGGCGATCCCGCTGTCGATCGTTGCGCGCCTCGAGGAGTTCCCGCGCCAGAGCCTGGAGCGCTTTGGCTCGAACCAGGTGGTGCAGTACCGCGGGCGCATCTTGCCGCTCATCGACATCGTCGACCTGGTCGGCAGTGGCGGCGGCTTCAGCGGCATGTCCGAGGAGCCCGCCACGGCTTCGGCCGACTCGATCCACGTCGTGGTTTACAACGAGGGTGACCGTAGCATCGGCGTCGTCGTCGGTCAGATCCTCGACATTGTCGACGAGGTGGTCCAGACGTCCGGCTCCACGCGCGGCGCGATCGCCGGCTGCGCGGTCATCCAGCAGAAGGTGACCGAGCTGGTCAACCTGGAGGCGTTGGTCCACAGCACCGGCGCGGGGCTGCTGCATCTCTATGACTCTTCGGGCGCCACCGGCGCCGACGCGGCGGTGGAGGCCTGAGCATGGTCGATCAAAGCCAGCAGCTGTGCACGTTTACCGTCGAGAACTACACGTTTGCCGTCGAGGTGCACAAGGTCCAGGAGGTCCTGCGCTTCCAGGAGATGACGCGCGTGCCGCTCGCGCCCTGGGTGGTGCGCGGGCTCATCAACCTGCGCGGCCAGATCGTCACCGCGATCGACCTGCGCCGCCGTCTCGGCCTGCCGGACGCACCCGCGGGCGCGTCGCCGATGAGCGTCATCCTGCGCACCGAGCAGGGTGCGGTCAGCCTGCTCGTGGACCGGATCGGCGACGTGCGCGAGGTGCAGCGCGAGCTGTTCGAGCCGCCGCCGGTCACGCTGCGCGATCTCGCGCGCGACATGATTCGAGGGGTCTACAAGCTCGACGACCGGCTCCTCATCTTGCTCGACGCCGATCAGGCGATTGCATCCGCCGTGACCCGCGCCAAGACACCCGCGGCGTCGGCGGCCCGCGCAGAGAGCGGCGCCGGCGACGCCAAGGCCGAGTGGAAGTCCTAGACGAAGCCGCGACCTCAGGTGCGGCGCAAGGTGCGGCAAGAAACAACGGAGAAACCACCGGATGAAGAACCTGAAGCTCAGTCACCGCCTGATCGTCGGATTCGGCCTGCTGCTGCTGGGGATGGGCGTTCTCGGCGGGATCGCGCTCGCCGGCCTCGCGCAGCTCCGCGGCCTGGGCCGCGAGCTGGTCGAGCACTCGCTGTCGGGCGTCTATCACGCCTCGCGGGTGCGCGCGAACACGGTGGGCTCGTCGAGCCTGCTGCGGACGCTGGTCCTGGACGAGGACAAGACGCAGCGCCAGGCGATCCTGACCGAAAACCGCAAGACCATCGCGGCGGTCAGCGAGGCGCGCGCGGAGTACGAGCGCGGCATCACCGCCGACGAGGATCGCCGCCTGTTTCACGACTCCACCGAGGCGCGAGAGGCGTTCTCGAAGGCACGCGAAAAGACCATCGGCCTGGTCGAGCAGGACAAGCTCGCCGAGGCGCGCACGGTCTATGAGGAGGCGGCGGTGCCGGCCTTCCAGACTTACCTCGGCTCGGTGGACGCTCTCGTCGAATACAACAAGCGCCGCGGCGACGAGGTCGGCAAGGAGATCGTCGAGGCGATCTCGGGTGCGACGGGGGGCATCTGGGTCTCGTTCATCGTGCTCACGCTGCTGGGCACGGTCACCGCGCTGCTGATCGGCCGCTCGGTCGTGAGCCCAGTTCGCGTGGTGCTGGAGCACGTGAGCCGGGTCGGTCATGGTGACCTCGACGCCCGTTGCGCTTACGACGGCCAGGACGAGATCGGCCAGCTCGCGCGCGAGCTGGACAAGATGACGGACGACCTGAAGTCGGCCCGCGATGCCGACAAGCGGCACGGCGCCCAGCAGGAAGAGACCCGGCAGCAGCTTCAGCAGAAGGTCGACGCGATCCTGTCCAGCGTACAGGCGGTGGCGCAGGGTGACCTCACGCACGGCGTATCGGTGTCGGGCACTGACGCGATCGGCCAGCTGGGCGAAGGCTTCAGCCAGCTGATCGACGATCTGCACGGCAACATGTCTGCGATCGCACGCAACGCGCAGTCGCTGGCATCGTCGTCGGAGCAGCTGACCAGCTCGTCACAAATGATGGCCGCGACCTCCGAGGAGACGTCGGTTCAGGCCGGATCGGTGTCCGCGGCGGCCGAGCAGGTCAGCAAGAGCGTGCAGACGGTGGCGGCGAGCGCCGAAGAGATGACGGCGTCGATCAAGGAAATTGCGCGCAACGCGCACGAGGCTGCGCGCGTGGCGACGTCGGCGGTTCGGGTGGCCGAGATCACGAGCGGCACGATCTCGAAGCTGGGCGACAGCTCGATCGAGATCGGCAAGGTGGTCAAGGTGATCACGTCGATCGCCGAGCAGACGAATCTGTTGGCGTTGAACGCGACCATCGAAGCCGCGCGCGCCGGCGAGGCTGGCAAGGGCTTCGCGGTCGTCGCCAACGAGGTCAAGGAGCTGGCCAAGGAGACCGCGAAGGCGACCGAGGACATCAGCCGCAAGATCGACGCGATCCAGGGCGACACCACCGAGGCGGTGAAGGCCATCAAGGAGATCCGCGGCATCATCGGCCAGGTCAACGACATCTCGACGACGATCGCCAGCGCGGTCGAGGAGCAGACGGCGACGACCAACGAGATCGGGCGCAACGTCGCGCAGGCGGCGGCCGGCGCGACCGACATCGCGCGCAACATCACCGGGGTCGCCGAGTCGGCGCGCAATACCGCGGCCGGCGCCACGCAGACGCAGGCGGCGGCCGGCGCGCTGTCGCAGATGGCGGGCGAGCTGCAGCACATGGTCACGCAGTTCAAGATCGATCGCGTCGACACGCGCCACCGCGCGAACGCTCCGACGCATGCGCCTGTGCCAGCGCAGACTCCGGCGCGCACGACCGCGAGCCGGTCGACAACCAACGGCGCGGCGGCCTCGAACGGCGCCGGGAATGCATGGGTGGAGTAATGGCCGGCGAAGGAAAAGTGAAGGTTCTCGTGGTCGACGACTCGACGGTCGTGCGGCGCTTCCTCAGCAACGCGATCGCGACCGATCCGATGCTCGAGGTCGTGGGCACGGCCGCCAACGGCTTGATCGCGCTGCAAAAGGTTCCGCTGCTCGAGCCCGACGTCGTGACCATGGACATCGAGATGCCCGAGATGTCGGGGCTCGAGGCGCTAAAGGCGCTCCGCAAGACCCACCCGACGCTGCCGGTGATCATGGTCAGCTCGCTCACCGAGCGCGGCGGCGCGGCGACGCTCGAGGCGTTGTCGCTGGGCGCGACCGACTACGTCACCAAGCCGAGCGGCCTGTCGTCGGCTGGCGACTCCGACAAAGAGAACTTCGTCCGTGATCTGATCCCCAAGCTCAAGGGGCTCGGTAGGAGCCGCAACTCCGCAGCGGCGCGCGCCGCGGCACCGCCTCCGGCGGCCCGCATCCACGCGGCGCGGCGCCGGACCGGCCGCATCGACATCGTCGCCATCGGCATCTCGACCGGCGGTCCGAACGCGCTGGCCGAGCTGATTCCGGCGCTGCCGGCCGACTTTCCCGTGCCGATCGTGATCGTCCAGCACATGCCGCCGCTGTTCACCAAGCTCCTGGCGGAGCGGTTGGGCAGCAAGTCTTCGATCCGCGTGCGCGAGGGAAGCGTGGGCGAGCCGCTCACGGCCGGCTCCGTGATCATCGCGCCTGGCAACCAGCACATGGTGGTCGAGCGCTCGGCCGCCGGCCATCACATCGGACTCAATCAGGGACCGCTCGAGAACTCGTGCCGGCCGGCGGCCGACGTGTTGTTCCGATCGGTCAGTGAAAATTTCGGGGCGGGCGTCCTGGCGGTGGTGATGACGGGGATGGGGCAGGACGGCTTGCACGGCTGCGAAGCGGTGCGCGAGCGAGGGGGGCACGTGTTCGTGCAGGACGAGAAGAGCAGCATTGTCTGGGGCATGCCGGGCTTCGTCGCCGAGGCAGGTTTGGCGGACGAGATCCTGCCCCTCAACCAGTTGGCGCCGGCGATCGTGCGCACCGTGCGGGTCGGTCGCGACCCGGCGCGCGCCGCCGGCGGGAGAGGCTGATACGTGAGAGCGCTGATCGTTGACGATTCCAAGACCATGCGCCGGATCGTCGCCAAGGTGGTCAAGGAGAACGGGTTCGAGACCATCGTCGAAGCGGAGAACGGCGAAGAGGCGATGACGCGTCTTCGCGACAGCGGCGCCGACGCGCCGCTGCAGCTGGCGCTGGTCGACTGGAACATGCCCGTGATGGACGGGCTGTCGTTCGTGAAGGCGGCGCGCGCGGAAGGGTTCTCCGAATTGCCGATCATCATGATCACCACCGAGGGGAGCATGGAGTACGTGACCCGCGCCATCGAGGCGGGGGCCAACGAGTATCTGATGAAACCATTCACGAAAGAGAGCTTGCGCGACAAGCTGGTTCTTCTGGGGTTCGAGACGCCGACATGATCGCAGCGACTGGCTCCGAGCAGGCCTTCGCGTTCCTTCGCAAGTTGATCTACGACAACTCCGCGATCGTTCTCGAGGCCGACAAGCGCTACCTCTTGGAGGCGCGGCTCGGGCCGGTGCTGACTCGCGAACATCTAGGATCTTTCGATGAGTTGGTTGCGCGCCTCAACAGCGGCAACTCCGCTCCGTTGCGGCAACGCGTGCTGGAAGCGGTTACCACACATGAAACGTCGTTCTTTCGTGATTTGCACCCGTTCGAGCTATTCCGCAAAACGATCATTCCGCGTTTGCTCAATGAAAAATCTGCGACCAAACGGCTGAACGTCTGGTGCGGAGCCAGCTCGACGGGGCAGGAGCCGTACACCATCGCGTTCATCATGCGCGAATGTGGGCTGCAGCTGGGCGGGTGGAGCATCGATTTCACGGCGACCGACCTGTCCGAGGAAGTCCTCGCTCGCGCGCGCAACGGTGTGTTTTCCCAACTCGAGGTCAACCGCGGCCTGCCGGTGCCGATGTTGATCAAGTACTTCGACAAGGTCGGTCTGGAATTTCAGGTCAAGGCCGACGTCCGCAAGATGGTCGCCTTTCGCAAGCTCAATCTGATGGAAGCCTGGCCGTCGATGCCGGAGATGGACGTGGTCTTCATGCGCAACGTCCTCATCTACTTCGACGTTCCGACCAAGAAGCGAATCCTGGACCGCATCGCGCGCACGATTCGGCCCGGCGGCTATCTGTTCCTGGGCACGGTCGAGTCGACCCACAACCTGACCAACAGCTTTCAGGCTGTCCAGGTCGGCAATGCAACCTGTTACCAACGCACCAGCTGAGGACGAAGAACCATGGCGAACTTGCCCGATCCCCACACGCTCGCGAACCTGGTCTCGAACGTGACCAAAACCATGTGCGGCTTCTCGTTCGCCGTCGCCGACCCGGGCCAGCGCACGAGCGTGAGCTGCTTCCGCATGGCGGTCCTCGACGTGACCGGCGGCAGGCCCTGGCAGGTGGCGCTGTTCTCCGACCAGGACGGCTGCACCGCGCTCGGTGCCGCGCTCTGCCAGGTCGAGCCCGACATGCTCGAGGACGGCATGATCGAGGACTCGCTGTGCGAGCTGCTCAACATGGCGGCCGGCCAGATCAAAGGCCTCCTGTCCGCCGACGAGACGCTCGGTTTGCCGAAGATCACCGCGCCATCCGCGCTGTCACCGCGGGCGCAGGCCGCGTACCGCGATGGGATCCTGCTGCGGAGCAACGACGAGGTGAATCTGATGATGTGGATTTCCCACGGTTGATCTCGATTTTGCAATAAGGGAGCCGGAGCCATGCCAAAGGTACTGACAGTCGACGATAGCCGCGCAGTGCGGATGTTGGTCAGCAAGAACGCGAAGGAGATGGGCCTCGAGGTCGATGAGGCCGAGGACGGGCAGCAGGGCCTGACCAAGGCCGGCGAGCAGTCCTACGATCTCATCGTTCTCGACGTCACCATGCCCGTGCTCGACGGGCCGGGGATGATGCAGGAGCTGCGCGCCCGCGGCGACAAGACCCCGGTCCTGATGCTGACGTCGGAGTCGAAGCGCTCAATCGTCGCGTCGTTGATGAAGTTGGGCATCGAGGACTACATCCTCAAGCCGTTCAAGCCCGACGAGCTCAAGGCCAAGATCGCCAAGGCGCTGAAGATGGCCGGCCCGGCGCCCGGCGACGAGGCGCTGGTCAAGGAGATGGCGTCGATCGTCCAGGCACCGTCGGCGTCCGATCCCAAGGCCGGAGGCGGTGGCAAGCAGTTCGTCGACATCCTGTGTATCGACGACATGGAGAACGTCCCCAAGCGCTTGCGCACGATGATCCCGGACCACGTCACGCTCAACACCGCGACCAGCGCGTCGGCGGCGCTCTCCGTCTGCCGTGAGCGTGTCTTCCGCATCATCATGGTCGACAACGACATCCCCGACGTCGACAGCAGCTCGCTGATGCGCCAGCTGCGCGTGATGCAGCCGCAGGCCGCGTTCGTGTCGTTGTCGTTGCGCAGCGTCGCCAAGGCGCAGGACGAGGCGCGCGAGGCGGGCTTCGTCGGCGTGATCTTCAAGCCGTTCGACCAGGCGGCGCTGGAAGAGTTCCTGCTGCGCTTCTTCGACAACCAGGAGCTCATTGCAACGAGCGAGAACGTCATTTCAATCACTCCGTTCAAGGGACGCGAGAACCGGCTGCCCGGCTACTTCACGCAAGTGACCAACCTGGTGTCCAAGGCGGTCGAGGAGCTCGCAGCCGCCTGCTACGCGGAGGTGATCGTCGACATCTCGCAGGTGCCGCTCTTGCCTGAGAAGACCGGCCGCATGGTCATGCAGCTGGCCGAGCGCACGAAGAAGGTCGGCCTGGAGATCCGTCTGGTCGGGACGGCCGAGGTGCGGACCAACCTCAAGCAGCTGGTCGAGACCGCGGACCTGCCGGTCTACCCGACGGTGGCGGAAGCCAAGGCCGCGTGAGCCAGGCACCGGCAGCCACGGGGGCGTCGTACGACAAGCTCGCCGAGCAGATGGAGAAGATTGTCCTCACCCGGATCGCCAACGACCACCTGGTGTTGCCGCCCATGCCGGCCGTCGCGCTCAAGTGCCTGACGATGCTCAAGAACCCCGACTTCTCGCTGAAGGAAGCCGCGACGCTGATCGAGCGCGACCCGATCCTGACCGCGCTGATGATCAAGATGGCGAACAGCGCCGCGATGGCGTCGCGCGATCCGGTGCAGAGCGTCCTGCAGGCGGTCACGCGCTTCGGCATGCAGAAGCTGCGCATGTTCCTGATCGAGGCCTCGGCGCGCAAGGTGTTCGAGTCGCGCGACCCGCGCATCGTCGAGGCGGCGCGCGGCGTCTGGGAGCACTCACTGGTGGTTGCCATGCTCGCGCGCGACGTGGTGGCGTTCTCGAACAGCGGTTCGCCCGACTTCGGCTACCTCGGCGGCTTGCTACACGACATCGGCAAGCCGATCGTGGCCGCAATGCTGCTGGAGGCGGAGAAGGCGATCCTGGGCGTCAAGTCGTCGATGACCTGGATCGGCTCCGAGCAGTTCGTTGCGATCATCCAGCGCATCCACCGCCATGTCGGCGTCGCGCTCGCCAAGAAGTGGGAGATGCCCGAGCCAGTCTGCCGCAGCATCAAGGACTGCGACGAGTACGACAACAGCGACCGCCTGTCGGTGGCCAACGCCGTGCGGTTCGCCAACGCCGTCGCCAAGCAGCAGGGCCTTTACGTCGGCCACGTCGACGCCGACGACATCGAGGCGCTGGTGATGATCGGCCGCTCGCTGCTGGGCCTCGAGGCCGACGTGGTCGCGCGGTTGACCGACGGCCTGAAGAACAAAGCCAAAGATTCGATGGCGTAGGTGGGGGCCGCTCGCACCGGGGAGGGTGACCAGGAACGGGGGCGGTGCGGGACGTGAGGACGGCTCCGCTCTCTTCGTTGTGGGGCGCGAGAGGCGTGGGGGGACCTGGAGGTGGGGTATTGCCTCCGCGGGGACGCGCCCTTACGCCGCCGCTGGAAGGTTGCCTCTTGATGACTGAATCTGCCTACTCGGAACGCTGACTCGACCTTGGGTCGTGAACCAGCGGCGGCACGGGGGCGCTCCGCTTTGGGCTGGCATCCTGCCTGCGGACAGGCAGGAGCGCCCAAAGAGGCCCCGCTGCGGCAATACCCCACCTCCAGGTCCCCCCGCGCCTCTCGCTTTGCTTCACTCCTCCGTTCACTGCGCCTGATGGCGTTCGTAATTTTAGATTGAACGATCGGACGAGCGTTGACCGCTCATGAATGAAACCCTTCGCCAAGTATCCGGTCGGATGAAGTGAGCGCACTGTCAAACGCCACAGAGCGAAGCCTCCTCACGTACGCCGCCGTCGCCGTTCCTGGTTACCCGCCCCGGTGCGGGCCCCAACTCACCGAGAGAATACCGGACGGATCCGCTTCAAGATCGATCGGAACGTCGATGGCGGGGGCGCGTTCTTGTCGACGGCGGCGTGGGTCTCGAAGACCCAGAGCCACAGGTCGATCCGGCCCTCGCTGCGGAACAGCGCTGCGTTCTCGACGCCCTCGCCGCTGGCTGCGATGATCTCCGCCAGCGTCGTCGGGCGCGGCAGCCCCAGCTGCAGGTCCATCTGTAGCGCGGCGCTGATTTGGCCGGCCACCATGTTGAGCAGCTCGGAGATCGAGTCGTCGACCATGGCCTGGGTCAGATCTTTCTCGTCGCAGCCGAAGAACGCGCTGCCGAGCGCCCGGCCGCCGCGCGTATCCGACGAGACCACGACGGCGAAAGACTTCCTGCCGATGAGCGGGATCATCGCCATCTGGCCGCACAGCGATTCACCGCGCGTCAGCGGGTCTCCAGGAACGAAGAACGTCGAACACATCGGGCTCGTGACGTCCGAGATCATCCGTGCGAGCACGGCGGGCTCGGGGAGCGTTGACATGTTCAGCGTCGCCCGGCGAGCTTGCGGCCAAAGAGAAAACGACACGAACAACCCACCTCGATGGAATCCATCGGCGGGGGCGCGCGCGACCTTGAGAGCGGCCGGGGGCGGACCAGGGCGCCACTGTCGGGCGAGGTGGTCGCCGGCATCCGGCGGGCGGGCTCAGGCCGGCGGCGCGAACCGGACTTCGATCCGCCCGTCGTGCACGCGCACGGCGTACACCGGGATCGACACCGCCGGCTTGTCGAGGCACTGCCCCGTGAGCAGGTTGAAGCTCTGCTTGAAGATCGGCGACGCGATCTTGGGGACGCCGTTCTTGTCGCCGACGATGCCACGCGAGATCACGAACGCGTTGCTGAACGGATCGAAGTTGTCGATGGCGTAGACCTGGTCGCCCTCGCCGACGCGCACGATCGCGATCTGGCGCCCGGCGATCAGCGCACAGACGCCGGTGTCCGGCACGATGTCGTCGAGCGCGCAGATCGGCGCCCACGCGGCGTCATTCCACGCGGCGGGAAAATCGGTCCTCGTCTCGATGGCGGCGATGCTCATCAGGCGCTCTTCTTCTCCAGCGCGCGGTCTTCGCCGAACATCTCGGCGGTGCGATCGGACTTCTCGTCCCAGAACGCCGGGCGATGCTGGTCGCGCTGGCGGATGAACACGATGCTCGGATCGGACTTCGTCGAGTTCACGAACGGTCGAAAGCGCTTCAGCTTCTCGGGATCCTCGATCGCCGTCTTCCACTCGCACTGGTAGGTGTCGACGACCAGCGCCATCTCCGCCTCGAGCTCGGCGCAGATCCCCAGCGAGTCGTCGATCAACACCTGGCGCAGGTAATCGAGCCCGCCCTCGAGGTTGTTGAACCAGCTGGCGGTGCGCTGCAGGCGATCCGCGGTCCGGATGTAGAACATCAGGAAGCGGTCGACGTACTTGATCACCGTGTCTTCGTCGAGATCAGTCGCGAACAGCAGCGCGTGCTGCGGCTTCATGCCGCCGTTGCCGCACAGGTAAAGGTTGTAGCCCTTCTCGGTGGCGATGATACCGAAGTCCTTGCCCTGCGCCTCGGCGCACTCGCGCGCGCAGCCCGACACCGCCGACTTCAGCTTGTGTGGGCTGCGCAGCCCCTTGTACCGGTTCTCGATGCGCACCGCGAAGCTGACCGAGTCCTGCACGCCGTAGCGGCACCAGGTGCTGCCCACGCACGACTTCACCGTGCGCAGCGCCTTGCCGTAGGCGTGGCCCGACTCGAAGCCTGCCGCGCAGAGCTCGCGCCAGATCTCGGGCAGCTGCTCGACGCGCGCGCCGAACAGATCGATGCGCTGGCCGCCGGTGATCTTGGTGTAGAGACCGTAGCGCTTCGCGACCTCGCCGAGCACGATCAGTTTTTCAGGCGTGATCTCGCCGCCCGCGACGCGCGGCACGACCGAGTAGGTGCCGTCGCGCTGAATATTGGCCAGGAAGCGGTCGTTGCTGTCCTGGAGCGATAGGTGCTTGCGCTCGAGGACGTGCTCGTTCCACGCCGACGCGAGGATCGACGCCACCGCCGGCTTGCAGATCTCGCAGCCTTGTCCGCTACCGTGCTGCGCAAGCAGTCCCTCGAAGGTGTGGATGCGGTGCAGTCGCACCAGGTGATAGAGCTCCTGCCGCGAGTGATCGAAGTGCTCGCAGATGCGCTTGCTCACCACCACGCCGGCCTTCTTCAGCTCCTTGGTGAGGATGTCGGAGATCAGCGTGACGCACGAGCCGCAGCTGGTGCCGGCCTTGGTGCACTCCTTGATTCCGCCCACGGCGGTCAGCTTCTTCTCGCCGATCGCGCTGCAGATCTGCCCCTTGCTCACGTTGTTGCATGAGCAGATCTGCGCGGAGTCGGGGAGCGAATCGACGCCGAAGCCAGCCGACTTCTCGCCCGCGCGCGGCGACATCAGCAGATCTTCCGGGTGCGGCGGCAGCGGGATCTGGTTCTGCACGAGCTGCACGAGCTGCCCGTAGTTGCCCGCGTCGCCGACCAGCACGCCGCCGAGCAGGAGCTTCTTGTCGGGGCTCACCACCAGCTTCTTGTAGACCTCGGACAGCGTGTCGACGACGCTGATGACGTGTGCGCCGTGGGTGGCCGCGAACGCGTCGCCGAAGCTGGCGACGTCGACGCCCATGAGCTTGAGCTTCGTGCTCATGTCGTAGCCGGTGAAGGTCTCGCCGCCGTGGCCGGCGAGCGCCGACGCCGCCACGCGCGCCATGTGGTAGCCGGGCGCGACCAGGCCGTAGACGCGATCGTTGTACGCTGCGCACTCGCCGATGGCATAGATCGCCGGGTCGGAGGTGCGGCAGCGGTCGTCGATCTCGATGCCGCCGCGCTCGCCCAGGTCCAGGCCCGCCGCGCGGCCGAGCTCGTCGCGCGGCCGGATGCCGGCGGAGAAGACCACCATGTCGGCCGGCAGCTCGGTGCCGTCCTTGAGCACCAGTGCCGTGACCGCACCGTCGGCGTTGGTCGCGATGCGGGTGGTCAGCGCGCCGAGGTGCACGGTCACGCCCAGCGCCTCGATGCGCCGGCGCAGCACTGCGCCGCCGATGTCGTCGACCTGCAGGGTCATGAGGCGCGGCGCCAGCTCGACGACGTGCGTCTCGAGGCCCAGGTTCTTGAGCGCGTTCGCCGCCTCCAATCCGAGCAGGCCGCCGCCAATGACCACGCCCACCTTCGAGCGCGTGGCGTACGACTCCATCGACTGGAGATCTTCGATCGTTCGATAGACGAAGCAGCCCGGCGCGTCGCGTCCCGCGACCGGCGGCACGAACGCATACGAGCCGGTCGCCAGCACCAGCTGGTCGTAGCGGAGCGTGTCGCCCGACGCGAGCGAGACCGTCTTACCGGCGCGATCGATCGCGGACACGCGGTCGCCGCGACGCACCTCGATGCCGGCGCGCTCATAGCTGCCCGGCTCGACCAGCGTGAGGTCGTCGGCGGTCTTGCCGGCGAAGTACGACGACAGGCCCACGCGATCGTAGGCGGGGCGCGGCTCCTCGCCGATCACCGTGACGCGAAAGTCCGTGGTCCTGCCCTCGGCGATGATGAGCTCGACGAATCGATGCCCGACCATCCCGTTCCCGACGACAATGAGCTCGCTGCGGCCTGCCATCTCTGACAAGCACACTACGGCTGTCGATGTTTCCAGCCGGTCAAGTGACCGTTAAATGTTCCCCCTCAGCTCAGATCCTTGAGCTCGAGCAGTGGCTCGGGCCGCGTCGGCGCATGCCCGAGCGCCTCGCAGAGCCGCTTCACCATCTCGACGAACGATGCCTGCAACGCCGTCGGTGAGGTCACCACCGTGAACAGGCGCGCGCCCGCCATCGTGCCGTGCCCACCGGCCGCGCCGTCGGTGGCGACGATCTGGCGCATGACCGAACCCGCGCGCGCCTCGCTCGCCTCGGTGCGCAGCGAGAGGTAGGCGCTGCCTTCGTACTGGCCCATGCACAGCACGAAGCGCGCGCCCTCATACGACAGCAACAGGTCGGCGATCTCCGCCACCAGGTCGGGGTAGCCGAGCGTGCCGAGGTTCACCGCGACGATATCGCCATGGGTCTGCGCCGAGCGCAGCGCGCGATCGAGCGCCGCAAAGTGCTCGCGCGGCACCTTGGGGTGCATCATGCGGTAGAGCACGTTGTGGTCGACGACCGGGACCAGGTCGAGGTAGGCGCGGCGCTCGGCCTCGGTCGCCTCGCGTCCGAGGTCGCGCGTCTCGGTGCGCAGCGCGAAGAAGAATGCGGTCGCCAGCCGCGCATCGACCGGGATCTGCCGCTCGCGCAGGTAGTCGAACACCATGGTCGACGTCGCGCCGCGCTCAGGCCGGATATCGCACCAGGGCGCGCGCGCGCTGGCCGCGCGCGGCGGGTGGTGATCGATCACGATGTCCAGCCGATGGTTCAGCGGCAGCGAGTTGTTGCCGGTCTCGGGCTGGCTGTCGACGAGCGCGATGATGTCGAACTCGTCGGGTTCGACGCGCTCGACCGGCGTGAGCCCGATCTTCAAGGTCTCGACCATGGCGCGGTTCTGCGCGCGACCGACGATCCCGCCCTGCGCCAGCGTCACCGCAGCGCCGATCTCCTTCTCGAGCAAGTACCCCAGGCCCAGCGCCGCCGCGAGCGCGTCGGGATCCGGGTTGTCGTGCGCGTAGATCAGCGCTGACGTGCGCCCCTGCAGTTGCTGCAGCGCCGCCGCGAGATCGAACGGAGCCCGTGGATCGTTCACGTTCAAGGGTGCGCCGTGCTTCACGGGAGCGGCCTGATATTGAAATTGTCGAAGAAAACCTCGGCCTCCCAGTCGTCGACAGCGAGATATTCATGCCCCGCGCCGGCGAGCGGCTCCGGATCGGTCCACGCCAGAAACGGCTGCCCGTCGATGCGCCAGTCGATCGCCCCATCCTTGCGCGTGATCGACCAGTGGTACGTACGGCCGAGCTCGACCTTAGGTGCGGTCCGCTCCGCCTTGCGACCGTCGTCGTGCTCGTTGTTCCGGCAGATGACGCTCAGCGAGTTCCTCCAACCACCAAAAATGAGCACGTATCCCGTCGAGACATAGCCCCCCTTGTCGGGATCGAATGATTCGCCGTCGCCGTAGACCTCGATCTTGAGATCTCCGGCCGGGCTCTTCGACATCGCGTCGAATTCGATCGCGGCGTTGCGCGGCAGCTTCTTGCGCAGCCACGCGGGGTGATTGTACGCATTCGCCACCGTGAGGCGGCCGTCGCTGATGTGATAGTTGGGCGCGGTCGCGTTCCAGCTCGAGCCGAGGTCGGAGCGCTGGAAATCGTCGCTGAACGGTGCGGTGGTCACGTCGTTCTTGACCCGGCAACCGGTGCCGAGGCCCAGGACAGCAACGGCGATCGCGACGAAGCCGACGGGCGCGAGCACCAGGGATCGGCGGTGGGAGGCAGGGCACATCATCGGGCGAGTCATCAGGTACTACCTGGAAAAATACCGTCGCTACGCCTCGCCAGCAAGCGGACCCCCGTCGAGTGAGGCCTGAGGCTGCCAGGAATGGACCCGGCCAGCACGCCGTGACTGACTGTTACTTGCTTCATTCCAGTGAGGTCGGTTACGATGCGGCCCCCATTAAACTGCGGAGGGCCGGATGAGTCGGATGATCGGGAAGGGTTCGGGCAGGACGGTTTTAGTAGTGATGTCGATCAGTATGCTCGCGTTGGCTTGCGGCAGTAACAACGACAATGCGCCGCACACCGGGAAGCACGATATCTGGTTCATGGGCGCAGTGATCGACGGAGCGAGCGGGAAGCCGCTCACCAGCTACGAGATCTCGCTGGTCTGGGGCACGAACACCGCCAAGGGCAAGGTCGACACCAGCGGCCGATACACGGTAGGCCCGCTCCCGGCCTGGAACGACTATGGCGTGCTCGTCAGTGCCGACGGGTATCGCGCGTTCAGCTCTTACAACGCGGGCATCTCACCGCCGGCGCCGGGCGGCACGTCGCTTTCGGCCGACGTCTACACCGCCGACACGACGCAAACGTTCAACTTCGACGCGTCGCTGTTCCCGTCGACGCTGTCTCCGCCGGATCTCTCGATCGCGGTGATCGAGACTGGCCCGAACGCCAAGACCGCGGCCGGCAAGATCCGCCTGCAGCCGACGACCCAGTCGGCGATCCAATCGCAGCCGACCGAAATCCAGAACCAGGCCTGGACCAACGACGCCGATCTCTACGCGGGCGCGCTCAGCGCCGACTTCACCGGCGGCACCTTCAAGGCGCCGAGCGCGATGCTGACCTACGGCGTGACTTATGCGGTGACGGTCTACAACGTCGACGGTTATCAACCGAGCGGGACGACGACGGTACAGGCCGGCGTCAGCACCGGCGCTTCGATCTTGCTGAGCCCGCTCACGGTGCCGCCGCTGCAACTGATCGCGAACACCATCGCCATGTGCCGTGCGCCGGTGATGCTGACCGACACGTCATCGGCGATCTTGACGCTGACCTTCAACGAGACGGTCGAAGATGGAACGCTGTCCTCGGGCGGCGGCGCCGAGCAGCTCGACAACGGCCTGTCGATGAGCGACTCGATGTTCAACTCGACGCTACAACTGAACAACTCGTCGACCATGCAAGAGCGCGGCGTGACCATGACCATCGCCGACAACGTGGTGACCATCGCCTGGAACGCCAACGTCGGCCTCGCTACCAAGGGCACCGCCGACGTCATTCGCACGGTGACCTATTCGAGCACCTCGCTGCAGGCGACGTTCCTGCAGCCGGCGATGCATCCGGAGCTGCGCACGTCGCTGGCGACGCTGCTCAACAACGTCGTCTTCGGCTCGATCACCTGCACCGCGCCGTAGCGCGCGGCACCGGCAACTCTCCCGGTCGACTACGAGTCGGGAGTGTTGCTGGGCTGGAACGAGATCGGCGTCAGCGGTAGCGGCTTGCCGCCCAGCTCCATCGCCTTGTCGAGCGCCAGGCTCATCGCGTTGTTGCAGGCGACGTCCTTGCCTTTGACCAGGAAGTGGACGTGCAGGTCTTTCTTCGAGCCGGCGCCGACGCCCAGCTCCTCGGCGTGGTCATCGGCGTTGGTCTCGCGCCCGGCGATCACCAGCCGCGACCGCTCGGGGTGGAACTTCAGCGAGTCGGGCGCGCCGTCGGTGACCCGCATGGTCAGCGACAGATCGAGCATGAAGGTGTCGGGCAGCATCGGGTCCTGATCCAGCGCGCACTCCTCCTGGGTGAGCGCGACCGAGACACCCTGCGCGGCGAGCGGCGGATCGACGCGCACGAATGTCTTGCCGGCACAGCCAAGCGCGCCTGCGCACAGAACGATGCTCGACCAGATGGCCCGTTGCCTCATGACGTTGCCTCCGTTGGAAAAATGGGCGCTGCAGCTCCGGGAATCGTCGACGGTGAGGGGGCGTCCCGGTCGCGCTCTTCGGCCGCGCACACTAGCATGCGAGTCGGTGGCAAAGCGCGTAACCGCCGTCACTCTTTCGGTGGCTTCGCGGACGGGCGAGGGGACCGGACCTTGGGGATCTGTGAGGTCCGGGGGGCACGCCCGCTCCAGCGTATCAGGATCGCGACATTGCGTATCCAGCGCGCAGTTGACTTGCGCCTTTCCCAAATTGCCCTAACCTTGCGCGCATCGGATCGTCCTTGTCCCCCTCGTTACGTCCGCCGCTGGCGGCCCGCCCGTTGATTACCCCGCCGCTTCGCGTTCCTCTTCCGCTGCTCCTGCTCGTCGCTTCGGCACTGGCCGTGGCTTGCTCGCACGTGCAGATGGGGCCGTGTGGATCCGACAAGGATTGCAAGATGGACCGCATCTGCGAGGCCGGCCAATGCGTCTGGGCGCAGGGGGCGATGGCGCTCGGCGCGCCCGGTCCAAGGCCAGCGCCCGCCGCGCCCGCTCGCCCGGGCCTGCCGCCCGCTGCGACGCCGCTGCCGCTGCCGCGCTCGGCGATCGAGCCGGCGCAGGCGATGTTCCGCTTCGGTCCCGCGCACCGCGGGCGCTCGCCCTACGTGCTGCCAGCGGCGAAGCCGTCCATCTGGTGGAGCGTCACCAGCGGCGGCCCGGTGAGCTCGTCACCGGCGATCGCCGAGGACGGCGCGCTGCTCTTCGGCTCGCACGACGGCAAGCTCTACTCCGTGTCGCGCGACGGCTCGCTGCGGTGGCAGTACGCCACCGGCGACATCATCTTCAGCTCGCCGGCGGTCACCCACGACGGCACGATCTACATCGGCTCCGACGACGATCACCTCTACGCGATCGGCCCCAAGAGCGACAAGCCGCGCTGGGTCTTCCAGGTTGGGTCGTGCCCGCAGCGCGTGGGCCTGGGCCCCGAGGCCAGCCGCTGCGACGTCGACGCCGGTCCGACCATCGGGCCTGATGGAGTGATCTACACCGGCGGCGATGGCATCTACGCCATCAACCCCGACGGGACGCTGCGCTGGCGCTTTCCCACCAACGGCCACGTGGCGTCGGCGCCCGCGTTGCTGGCCGACGGCACCGTGGTCGCCGGCTCGCAGGACGATGTGATCTACGCGATCGCGCCCGGCGGTTTCAAGCGCTGGGACTTCCGCACCGGCGGCGACGTCGACTCGAGCCCGAGCATCGGCGACGACGGCACGATCTACGTCGGCAGCGACGACCGCAAGCTCTACGCGCTCAACCCCGACGGCACGCTGCGCTGGGCGTTCAACACCAGCGGCGACCTGCGCGCGTCGCCGGCGCTGGGCAACGGCGTGGTCTACGTCGGATCATTCGATGCCCAGATGTACGCGATCCGCACCGACGGTACCCTCTACTGGACCTTTCGCACCGGCGATCGCATCGTCTCGTCGGCGCTGGTCGACGCCAAGGGCGCCATCGCCTTCGGCTCGCAGGACGACCGGCTCTACGCGCTCGAGCCCGACGGGCGCATGCGCTGGTCGGTCGAGCTCGGGGGCGATGTCGACAGCTCGCCGATTCTGTCGGGCGACGGCACGATCTTCGTCGGCACCGACGATCGCAAGATGTACGCGCTGCGCGCGGGATTGTCGGCCAGCCGCTAACATCCAGCAACCATTCCGCCGTGCGTCCGATAGTCGGGCGATAGTTGGATCGCGCGTGCGACTTTTCCGTTCTTTCGTAAGATGACTCATTCACAAAAGGAAACTGTTTGACTTTAGATGACCCCACTCGCCGCAGCGGCGGCACGACCCGCACCCTCACGGGTCGCATCAAGATTCACCCCGTCGGCTACGGCTTCGTCGTCCCCGACGACAAGTCCGAGGACGTGCACGTCTCGGCGCGCAGCCGCGGCGCCGCCATGGACGCCGACACCGTCGAGATCGAAGCCTGGCTCGGCGTGCGCGGTTTCGAGGGCCGCGTGCTGCGCGTGCTCGCGCGCGGCCGCGCCAAGATCACCGGCCAGCTCGAGCGCCTCGGCAAGCAGATGGTCCTCCAACCCGACGACCCGCGCATCACCGGGCCGGTCTCGCTCCAGGGCCATATCGCCGCCACGCTGGCCGGCCAGTCGGTGGTGGCCGAAATCACCCGTTACCCCGAAGTCGCGGGCGGCCCGATCGAGGCCGAAGTGCTCAAGGTGCTCGGCGACCCCGACGACCCCCGCACCGAGGTCGAGAAGGTGCTGGCCTGCGCCGACGTCACCGAGGAGTTCCCCGAGGACGTTGCGCGCATCGCCGACGGCCTGCCGCAAGAGGTGCGCGATGCGGAGCGCGCGGATCGCGCTGACCTGCGCGAGGTGCCGTTCCTGACCATCGACCCCGAGACCGCGCGCGACTTCGACGACGCGGTCGCGATCGAGCGGCTGCCCCACGGCGGCCACCGCCTCTGGGTCGCGGTCGCCGACGTCTCGCATTACGTGCGCGAGGGTTCGCCGATAGACGTCGAGGCGCGCAAGCGCGGCTGCAGCATCTACCTGCCCAACCGCGCGATCCCGATGCTGCCCGAGCCGCTGTCGGCGCGCCTCTGCTCGCTGGTGCCGGAAGAAGACCGGCTGGCGATGGTCACGCAGATCGACCTCGACAAGCACGCGCAGGTGATCGCGCGCGACTTTTGCGCGGCGGTGATCCACTCGCGCGCGCGGCTCGACTATCCGGGCGTCGCGGCGGCGCTGGCCGGCGACACGCGCGGCAAGCGCAAGAAGTATGAGCCGCACCTGCCCGCGCTGCGCGCGATGGACTCGCTGGCGCGCCAGATGCGCGCGCTGCGGATCTCGCGCGGGTCCCTCGACTTCGATCTGCCCGAGCCGTTCGTCGAGCTCGACCAGGACGATCCGCGCCTGGTGCGTGACATCCGCAAGTCGCGGCGCGATCCCGGCGAGCGGCAAGCGTACTCTATGATCGAGGAGTTCATGCTCGCCGCCAACGAAGCGGTGGCGACCAGCTTCCGCGAGCGCGGCGAAGACACCCTGTGGCGCATTCACGACGCGCCGGATCGCGGCCGCATGGAAGAGTTCGCGACGCTGGCTGCAAACTACGGCATCAAGATCGACGTCGACGATGCGCGCACGCCGCAGGGGTTGAAGCGCGTGCTCGATCGCCTCAAGGGCCTTCCGGCGGAGAAGGCGCTCTCATTCCAGATGCTGCGCTCGCTGAAGCAGGCGACGTACGACGTGGTCAACCTCGGCCACTTCGGGCTGGCGTCCGCGGACTACCTGCACTTCACCTCGCCGATCCGGCGCTACCCGGATCTCATCGATCACCGCCTGCTCAAGAGCCGGCTCGCCGGGCAGGGCAAGCCGGCGGGCGGGTTCAAGCCGCCGGCGGTCGAGCCGCCGCCGGATCGCGCGGCGCTGCAGAAGATGGCGGCCGACGCGTCGTTCTCCGAACGCCAGGCGATGGAGGTCGAGCGCGAAGTCATCGATCTCTATCGCGCTTTCTTCCTGCGCGATCGTATCGGCGACGTGTTCGACGGAACGATCTCGGGCGTGATGGGTTTCGGCTTCTTCGTGGTGATCGACGAGCCCTTCGTCGAGGGGCTGGTGCGGCTCGAGGCGCTGTCCGACGACTACTACGTCTTCGACGAGACGGCGAGCCGTCTGGTCGGGCGGCGTTCTGGACGCACGTTCGCGCTCGGTGACACGGTCAAGGTCGAGGTACAAACCGTCAGCGTCGTGCGGCGCAAGATCGACTTCGCTTTGCACGAGCACCGCGCGCGCACAAACGCGCAGCACCTGCTCGATGGGCGTGGCTCACGCGGCGACAAGCGCGAGCGTCGGCGCCGGCACGACGGAGCGGTGACCGATGGGGGCGCCAAGCGCTCGGGCGACCAGGCTGGCGCGCGCGGCAAGGGCAAGTCGTCGCGCGAGGGGAATCGCGAACGCGAGCGAACGCGCGAGCGCATCAAGCTCAAGGTGCGGGGCTCGAAGAGCACGGTCAAGGGCGGCAAGGGCAAGCGCAAGTGACTTTGCGGCGATAGACTGCTTCGATGGCGATGACGATCCGCGAGCAGCTCGAGGCCGACGAAGAGGCGGTGCTGTCGCCGTACGCGCAAAAAAGCAGCGCCAGCCGCGGGCGCTCCCGCCCCGAGCCGCCCGATCCGGTGCGGCCGATCTTTCAACACGATCGCGATCGGGTGATCCACTCCAAGGCGTTTCGCCGCCTGGCCGGAAAGACCCAGGTCTTTCTCGCGCCCGAGGGTGATCATTACCGCACGCGCATCACGCACACCCTCGAGGTCGCGCAGATCGCGCGCACCGTCACGCGCGCGCTGCGCCTCAACGAGTCGCTGACCGAGGCGATCGTCATGGGCCACGACCTCGGTCACACGCCGTTCGGCCACGCCGGCGAAAAGGTGCTGGCCAAGTTGATGCCCGACGGCTTCCATCACGTGAAGCAATCGCTGCGCGTGGTGGAAGTTCTCGAGCGCGACGGGCGCGGCCTCAACCTCAGTCTTGAGGTGAAGGACGGCATCCTCAAGCACTCCAAGGGCAAGGGCCACATCATCTCCGACAACCAAAACCTCATGGCGATGACGCTCGAGGGACAGATCGTCCGCATCAGCGACATCGTCGCTTACGTGAACCACGATCTCGACGACGCGGTCCGCGGCCGCGTGGTCAACCCCGAGGACGTGCCGCGCGGGTTGCTCGAAACATTGGGCGCGACCCACGGTGATCGCATCGCGCGCATGGTGGGCGACATGGTCAGTGCCTCTCGCCTCGACGAGAAGCGCCAGATCCGCATGAGCGAGGAGATCCTGGGCGCGCTCATCGCACTGCGCGACTTCCTTTATGAAGCGGTGTACGAGCGCACCGAGATTCGCGGCGAGTTCGAAAAGGCACAGCGAATCATTTCGGAACTATGGGCCTACTTCCACGCACACGCCGACGAGTTCCGCGCCAAGCACTGGCCCAAGGGTGTGCCCGAATCCGACGGACTTTCGCGGGCCATCGCCGACTTCATCACCGGCATGACCGATCGCTACGCGCTGCGGGTTTATGAGGAGTACTTCTTGCCGCGCCGCTGGCCCGTGTATTAGGGGCGTTCAGCGATCAGTTGGTAAGATCGATCGTCTCAGTCGCGACAACTCCGTTTTGTTGAGCCATTGAGCCGCGCTGCGGCCACTACACCGCCGTTAGCTCACTGCGTCCCCACCTACCTGGGACGCGCGGGAAGGTGATGGGTACGTGATACGCTGATCCTTGGTAGACGGATGTCGTGAAGCGAGGCTGTTGATGCCCATCGTCTCTAATCCTCGCAGTTGGCGGGTGTTCGCCATGGTGGCGCTCGTGCTTACCGCGCGACCGGTGGTGGCGCGCGCAGACGCAGGCGACGCCGCGGGCGTTGGCCAGGCCACCGCCAATACCGGCGAGGCGGGCGCAAGCTCGGCGGTCGCCGAGGTCAACGAGCTCAATCGCAAGGCGCTCGACGACTACGACAACCTCAACTTCGACGACGCGAAGGCCGCGCTCAAGAATGCGCTCGCTCTCTGCGACAAGAACGGCCTCGGCAGCGACCCGGTACGCGCGCAGACCTATCTGAATCTTGGTGTGGTGTTGCTGACGGCCGACGCGCAACACCGCGACGTCGCAGTCGCCAACATCCGGCGCGCGATCCAGATCCAGGCCGACATCCGGCTACCCGAGCGCGTGGCCAACCCCGAGGTCCAACAAGCGTTCTCCGAGGCGCAGGCGGCCGTGCGCGCCGAGCAAGCCACCCGCGCACCGGCTCCCGCGGGTGCAGTCACCGGCGCTCCGTCGAAGCGAGCGCCGGGCCCGCGCACAGAAGAAGGCGACGTCGAGGCTTCCGCCGAACCGACCGAGGACGGGGAGCGCCCGCGCTGGTTCGTCGGCTTCGGCATTGGCAGCGGCATTGGTTGGACGAGCGGCACCGGCGAGGTGACCGATGCGCAGGTTCCGTCGGGATTCCAGCCCTCGTCGGTGATTCATCTCGCGCCAGAGATCGGCTACTTCCTGCGTCCCGATCTGCTGCTGTCGCTGCAGGGACGCATCCAGTTCATCTCGGCGGCAACGCCGGAGCGCGATCCGAGCGGTAGCGCCTGCGGCTCGGATCAGGTCTGCTCGCCCAGCCACGGCGCGAGCGCGCTCTTCGCGAAAGCGACGTTGTTCTTCGCCCCGAGCGGCTTCCGCCCGTACGTGAGCGGCGCGCTCGGTGTCGGGCAGATCCGTCACGTCGTCTCGATGCCGGATAGGAGCAACTGCGGCACCGACCCCGCTCATCCCGTCGCCTGCGTCGACACCGCGGCCGCAGGGCCGGTGCTGCTGGGGCCGGGCGGCGGGTTCATGTACGAGCTCGGGCGCCATTTTGCGCTCACGCTCGGCGCCAGCACGCTGATCGGCATATCGAACTTCACCTTCCACCTGGACGTCGGCGGCGGGATCGCCGTCGAGCTTTGAAAGCCATGAGCCGCACGTCACTGTTCACTTTCGTTGCTCTGACGCTGGCACTGGCCGGCACTGGCTGTTTCTCAGCGCCCGAGAGCTGCAGCGACTGCAATTTCGGCGCGGGCGGCAGCGGGGCGGGAGGCCTTCGTGGCGGTGGTGGGACGCTCGGCGGCGGCGGCATGCTCGGGGCCGGCGGCTCGGCGATGGGCGCCGGCGGCTCGGACGGTGGAGTGAGCACCGGCGGCACCGGCATGGGCGGCTCGAACACCGGCGGCACCGGCGCAGGCGGGGCGGGGGTGGGCGGCAAGGGCATGGGTGGTTCGGGGATGGGCGGCGCCAGCATGGGTGGCTCGGGCATGGGCGGGTCGGGGATGGGCGGCGCCAGCATGGGCGGCTCGGGCATGGGTGGCGCCGGCGTCGGCGGCGCGGGCGGGGCGATCGACGTCGCGCTCGTCGCCTGGTACAAGTTCGACGACGGCAGCGGGACCACCGCCGTCGACTCGTCGGGCCACGCGCGAAATGCGACGCTGAGCGCGGTCGGGGGAGGCACCGCCGCCTTCTCGACGACTCACCAGGTCGGCACGGGCTCGCTGAACCTGACCAGCGGCGGCCAGGGCGTCGGTGGTCTCGTCACCGTGCCGGCAAGCTTGCAGACCATGGGCGCAACCACGGCGATCACCATCGCCTGCTGGGTCAACGTGCGGAACAATCGCGCCTGGGAGCGCGTCTTCGACTTCGGCAACAGCATGACGACCGGGTACATGTTCCTGACCGCGCAGCAGGCCCAGAGCATGCCCAACTCGGTGCGCTTCGCGATCTCGCAGACCGGCAACATGGGCGAGCAGGTGATCAACATGACGACGCCCGCGGTGCTGTCGACCGGCGTCTGGCACCACATCGCGGTCACGCTGGGCGCCGGCACGACGTACACCGGCACGCTCTACATCGACAAGGCGGTGGCCGGGACCAACACGGCGATGACCATGCGCCCGTCGAATCTGGGCAACACCCCCAACAACTGGATCGGACAATCGCAGTTCGCCGTCGATCCGCTGTTCGATGGGTTCATCGACGATTTTCGCATTTATTCTCGCGCGCTCAGCGCCGCGGAGATCGCCGCGCTGCCCTGAACCGGCTCGGCCTTGAGACCGAGTTACAAAAAATGTACGAGTCGGAAACCGCGGCTTAACGCACGCTCCGCTAGAGTCGGCTACGTTTCCACGTCGAGCCGGAACGACTCAAGCAATGGGCGCACCTTCCACGGTATTGCAGACGATAGTTGTCACGCTGGATCACGCGCTCAACGATGTGCGAACCGACGCGCCGGCGGTCTTGCTCCGTAGTCTGGGACACCAGGTAACCGTCGTCGGATATGACTTCGCCGAGCTGGCGGGCCGCCGCGTCTCCGCCGACCTGGTCGTCGTCGAGGCCGGCTCGCATCTAGAGATCGGCAAGGACGCCATCAAGCGCCTGCGCGATCGCGAGGAGCTCGCCGGGACCGGCATCCTGATCTGCGTCGACGTGACGCGCGTTGCCGGCCTCGACGTGCAGATGGGGGCCGACGACTTCATATTGATGCCGCTGGCGGCCGACGAGCTGGCTGCCCGGTTGCGCCAGCTCAAGTGGCGGGGCACGGCGCAGAACCCGGCGGGGCGTAGCCGCTACGGCGAGATCATCCTCGACACCACGTCGTTGCAGGCCTTCACGGCCGGCCAATCACTGAAGCTGACGCCGTATGAGTTCCAGCTGCTCAAGTTCCTGGTCGAGCGCGCCGGCCGTGTCTTCACGCGCGAGGAGCTGCTCTCCCGCGTCTGGGGCTACCGCCACGTCGGGCGCGTGCGCACCGTCGACACGCATATCCTGAACCTGCGCGGCAAGCTGGGCCCGGCGGGCGAGCTCCTCGAAGCTGTGCGCGGCATGGGTTACAAGCTGCGCAAGCTCGATAGCCAGCAGTCCGAAGGCCCACGAGCGCAGCTCGGCTGAGTCGCGGGCGTCGCTACCCGCTCGATCGATGGCTGACCATAGGGTCCTCGCGGCCCGCTCGGCCGATATGCTCGGGCCTCGGGCCTCGGGCCTCGGGCCTCGGGGAAAGTCCTCCAGTCCTGCTGGACAGGGTGTGAAGTTTTCGGGAGCGTCGTGCCGCTCGCTTCTCCCTCCCTCTCCTCCATGTCCGCATGGAGAGAGGGTCGGGGTGAGGAGGCCCGACCGCGGAACACGCAGATCGAAACTCGAGGCCCTTTCCGCTAGAACCGCACCTGGATCTCGTATCGCCGGTTCTTCGCCTTCTTGGCCGGCGTGTTGTCGGGCGTGACCACCGGGTGCTCGGCGGCCATGCCGATCGACGTGATCTCGCTCTTTGGAATGCCGCGCCCGACGAGCTCGCGCTCGATCACCGCGGCGCGCTTCGCCGATAGCTCCTTGTTGTGCTCGGGCTTGCCGCTCGAGTCGGTGTGACCCGACACCTCGAACTTGAATGAGGTGACGCCGGCCAGGTTCAGGTGCTTTTTCGCATCGACCAGCGCGTCGGCCAGCTTCTTGATCTTCGCGTCGCAGCCGGGCATCAGCTCATCGCTGTCGACCTTGAAGCTGCACTGATTCTTGCGGCCCTCGGCCAGTAGCTTGGCGTTCACTTCCTTGACCGCCTTGTCGCGCGCCGCGCCGCCCGCCTTGTTGGCCAGGCTGCCGAAGTCCAGCGCGCGCGCCGGCGCCGCGCCGAGGGCGCAGAAGGCGGAGACAGCGAGCGATGCGAAGAGCGTGAGGAGCATTGGTGAGCGGCGCGTCTTGTTCATGGCGCCTTACGATAGCGAGATCCGGGCCGCCGCCGCAAGCAGTTCGCGGATCGGCTAGACTCCTTGAACTTCGAATGACTACAGGTCCGGGTTCCGCGACCGAGGAGAAGCTGCGGGTGCTCGTCATCGACGACGAGAAGAACATCCGCCAGACGCTGGGCATGTTCCTCGAAAAGCTCGGCTGCGAGGTACACCTCGCCAGCAGCGGCGAGGCTGCCGTTTCGGCGCTCGGGCGCCAGTCGATGGAGCTGGCGTTTCTCGACCTGCGTCTCGGCACCGAGCGCGGCGAAGATCTGATCCCCAAGCTGCTCGCGCTCGGCCCGTCGCTGCCGATCGTCGTCTTCACCGCCTACGCCACGATCGAGACCGCAGTCGACACGCTCCGGCGCGGCGCCTGGGACTATCTACCAAAGCCCTACACGCCCGACCAGATTCGCCAGCTGGTGTCGCGCGCGCGCGAGCGGCGCGGGTTGACCCAGCAGGTCGCCGACCTCGAGACCCGGCTCGCGCGCGCGCAGCCGGCGCTGGACACGTCGTCGGAGAGCCCGGCGATGCGGCAGGTCTACGATCTCATCGCGCGCGCTGCCAAGACCGACGCGCAGGTGCTCTTTCGCGGCGAGACCGGCACGGGCAAGACCGCGCTGGCGCGCCTGCTGCACGACGAGGGCGCGCGCCGCGACCGCCCCTTCGCCGTGGTCAACTGCCCGACGCTGTCCGCCGATCTGCTGGCGAGCGAGCTCTTCGGCCACTCGCGCGGCGCGTTCACCGGCGCGGTCAAGGATCAACCGGGGCGGGTCGACGCCGCCGACGGCGGCACGCTGTTCCTCGACGAGATCGGCGAGATGCCGGTCGCGCTGCAGGCCAAGCTGCTGCGCTTTCTGCAAGACAAGCAGTACGAGCGCGTCGGCGAGACAGAGACGCGCACGGCCGACGTCCGCATCATCACCGCCACCAACCGCGACATAGAGGCCGACATCCAGGCCGGCCAATTCCGCGAGGATCTGTTCTACCGGCTCAACGTGATCGAGATCCGCGTGCCGGCGCTGCGCGAGCGGCCCGAGGACATCCTGCGCCTCGCGCGCCGCTTCCTGGCGTTCTTCGCCGGCAGCATCGGACGCCCGGTGCCCGAGCTGTCGAAGGAGGCCGAGGCGATGATGGTGTCCTATCGCTGGCCCGGCAACGTGCGCGAGCTGCGCAACGCCATCGAGCGTGCGGTGATCCTGTGGCCTGCCGACTTGATCTCGCGCGAGGCCTTCCCCGATCGCGTGGCGAGCCTGTTTCCGGTGCGGCCGTTCGTGGGCGGGGATTTCTCGCTGGATGACGTCGAGCGCGAGCACATCCTGCGCGTCACCGGACGGACGTCGACGCTGGAAGAGGCGGCAGAGATCCTGAAGATCGATACGTCGACGTTGTGGCGGAAACGCAAACGCTACGAGTAGAAACTCCGGTCCCCTCCCCCGTCCGCGGGGGAGGGTTAGGGAGAGGGCAGACCTCGCGAGCCGCGACGCCCGTTAATCCTCCGCCGCCGGCAGCTCGAACCAGAAGGTGCTTCCGGCGCCCGGCTCGCCTTCGACGCCGATCTTGCCGCCGTGGGCCTCCACGATCTCCTTCGCGATGAACAACCCCAGACCCGCGCCCGGCGTGGTCGCGCCGGGGCGGCGGAAGAACTTCTCGAAGATCGCCTGGCGCAGCTCGGGAGGGACGCCCGGGCCGTTGTCGGTGACGCTGTAGCGGACGACGCCGCCGCGCCGTTCTGCCGAGATCGCGACGCTGCCGCCGGCCGGCGTGTACTTCACCGCGTTGCCGACCAGGTTCGCGAACGCGAGATCGATGCGTTCGGGATCCGCGACGACCGTGCCCAGGCTGGGTAGGAGCTCGAGCCGCAGATCGATCCCCTTGCTCTCGGCGGGCGCGCGGAAGGCCTGGGCGGCGTCGCGCGCGATGCTCGCCGCGTCCACCGGGCGCTGGTGCAGCTCGATGCGCCCCGATTGAATGCGCGATAGATCGAGCAGGTCGTCGACGATCTGTTGCAGCCGTTCGGTGTCCTGGCGCGCGACGTAGAGCAGATCGGCCTGCTTGTCGGTGATCGGCCCGACCACCTGCTCCAGGCACAGGTGCAGGGCCATACGCAGCGACGTCAGCGGCGTGCGGAACTCGTGCGCGACCGTGGCAACCAGGTTGCTCTTGAGCTCGTCGAAGCGCATCAGGCGCGTCACGTCCTGGAGCAGGATCGCGACCCCGATGATCGCGCCGCCCTCGGTCGACACCGGGGTCGCGCGCGGCAGCAGGAACGCCTCCTGGTCGCCGAGCGTGGTGCGCACAGCCTCTTCCAGCCCCTTCGACTGGTACGACCCGCGGCCGGCCATGACGTGTGCGCGCACTCTCTCGATCAGCGCCCGGACCTCGGGCGGCGCCGGCGCCAGCGGCTCGGTTATCTCGTCCGAGATGTGCACGCGCAAGCTCGTCTCGGTCGCCCGGTTCACGGCGACCAGGTGGTCCGAGGGATCGAACACCAGCACCGGATCCGGCAGGCTGTCGATCACCGCCTGCGCCTGCTGCTCGGCGGCTATCAGCTCGCCGAGGGAGCTCGCGCGGTACCGCGCCAGCCTGTCGGCCATCGTGTTGAACTCGGTCGCCACCTCGGCGATCTCGTCGCGTCCGTGCACCCGCGCGCGCGCCTTCGGATCGCCTTCGCCCAGGCGGCGCGCCGCCAAGCGCAGCACGCCCAGCGGCCGCAGCATGCGCGTCGTCAGCGCGACTGACGCGATCAGCCCCAGCACGCAGGCGGCGATCGCGGCGGCGATCATCACTGCGTCCAGGCGCCGCGCCGTCTTGCGCGCCTGCTCGCTCTTGCGCACCATCGCGTCCTGGTTGATCGCCAAGATCATGTCGGCGCCTTCCTTGACCTCGACGAACGAGGGCTGCAATTGCTCGAAGTAGAGGCGGCGGTGCGACACCCCGTCGTGCCGCTGTATGAACAGGCGGAGCCGGCCCAGGTACTTGTCCCAGCGGGCGCGCAGCGCGTGCGTCGCCTGCTGCTCGCCGGCCTCGGTGACGTTGCCCTCCTGGGCCTCGAGCTCGCGCTCGAAGCGCGGGATGTACTCCTCGGACTGGTGCGCGCCCGCCTGGTCCTCGCCGGCGACGATGAACAGCGCCGCGCTGTCGATGCGCTCGATCGCCTCCTTCATGCGCTGCGCGGCCAGCACGCTGCGGTAGTTGTCCTTGAGGATCAGCTCCGAGTTGCGCCCGAGCTTGCCATTGGTGATGCTGGCCATCACGCCGACGACCGCGACGGCGATCGCCATTGGCACCTGCGCCAGCAACAACTTCGATCGCAGCGTCATCGTTCGGGCTCCTCGTCACGCGCCGTGACGTAGACGTCAAACTCCGCGCCCTCGCTGAGCATGCGTCCGACCGCCGTGCGGCCGGTGATCTGGCGCCACCAGCGATCGCGCGACCGCCCGAGCACGATCTGACCCACGCCGTGCGAGCGCGCGAAGTCGAGCAGCGCCGCGACCGCGTCGTGACCCTTGATGCGCACCACCTCGGCGCCGAGCTCGCGCGCGCGCTCGATGTTGTTCAGCAGGTGCCGCTGGGCCTCGGCGTCGATCAGGTGCGGTGCCTCTTCGGGGGTTTCGACATAGACCACGAACCAGTCGGTGTTGAGCCGGCCCGCCAGGCGCGACCCGCGGCGCAACAGCGCCGCCGCGCGCCGCGGGTACGACGACATGCAGACCATCACGCGCCCGAGCTCGGGGCCTTTGCTGGTGCCGGCGCCGGGGCCGGTACCGCGCTCGCCGCTCTCGCGCGCGGCCTCCCGGCGTGCGTTGCGCGTGCCGGTGCGGTCCAGGCTCTCGGCGACCTCTCGCAGGGCCAGCTCGCGCAGCGTCGCCAGCTTCTCGTTCATGAAGAAGTTCTCGAGCGCCCAGGGGATCTTCTCGGCGGCGTAGATCTTGCCGCCCTTCAAGCGCTCGAGGAGATCCTCGACCGCGAGATCGAGGTTCACGATCTGATCGGCCTCTCGGAGGAAGCTGTCGGGGACGGTCTCTCGCGTCTTTACCTGAGTCACCCGCTCGACGAGATCGTTGAGGCTCTCGAGATGCTGGATGTTGAACGCGCCGATCACGCTGATGCCGGCGTCGAGGATCTCGAGGACGTCCTGGTACCGGCGTTTGTTGCGGCTGCCGGGCGCGTTGGTGTGCGCGATCTCGTCGACGATCACGATCTCGGGACGGCGCGCGATGATGGCCGCCGTGTCCATCTCTTCGATCACCACGCCGCGATACTCGATGCGGCTGCGCGCGATCTGCTCCAGGTCGCCGACCAGCGCTTCGGTCTCGGCGCGACCGTGCGTCTCGATGAAGCCGAGCGCGACATCGACGCCGCGCCGCTTGAGGGCCTGTGCCTCCTCGAGCATGCGATAGGTCTTGCCGACGCCGGCCGCGAAGCCGATGTACAGCTTGAGGCGCCCGCGCTTCGCCCGCCGCAGGATCTCGAGGAAGTCCTCCGCGCGCTGAGGAGGGTGGGACAGAGGCACTAGGTGTCCGCTCATCGGCGCGCCGGTGATACTACGTCAGGCACCGCTTCGTCGCCCCGCCACGCGCCGGTCGAGGACGGCTAGCGCTGCATTGTCAAACGGATCGCATTCTGCAATGAGCGCGTCCAGCGGATTGCGAAACGCAATGAATGCCGCTAGTTGACTCAAAAAATCAGCGGACTCCGTCGAGAATTTACTTCTGTGAAACCAGGCAGCGTGGAGACTCACGCGCGCAGGATGTTTCCTGCGGAGACCGAACGAAATGTCGACCCCTCGCGCAGTCGCTGACAACGAGCCCGAAGCCGAACCCGCCTCCATCGGCGATGATCTCACGCCCGATCAGGTGTCGGGTCCCCACCTGGACGAGATGCCGTCGCCGCGGCGGCTGGCGCGGCTCAAGGCGGCGCTGTTCGGCCGGGCGCGCGATCTACACGACCAGCGAATCTTTCACCAGGTGTCGTTGATTCCGTTCCTTGCCTGGGTCGGCCTGGGCGCAGACGGCCTCTCGTCGTCGGCGTACGGTCCTGAAGAAGCGTTCAAGACCCTCGGGGCCCACACCTACCTCGCCGTCGGGCTCGCGTTGCTCACCGGCATCACCGTCTTGATCATCTCGGCGGCGTACCGCGGGATCATCCAGGACTTCCCTCACGGTGGCGGTGGCTACGTCGTCGCCACGAAGTTGCTCGGCCGCCCCGCGGGCGTGGTGTCGGGCAGCGCGCTGCTCGTCGACTACGTGCTCACCGTGACCGTCTCGGTCGCCGCGGCCGGCGACGTGATCTTCAGTTTCCTGCCGCCGTCGTGGATAGGAATGAAGCTCGGGCTCGAGGTGATGTTCATCCTCGGCCTCACGACGCTGAACATGCGCGGCGTGCGCGAGTCGGCGATCGCGCTCGCGCCGATCTTCGTCACCTTCGTGATCACCCACGTCGCCGTGATCGTGGGCGGCGTCATCGCGCGTGCCTACGAATTCCCTGCCACCGTTCGCGAGATGAGCACCGGATTTCACAGCGGCGTCTCCACGCTCGGCTTCGGTGGGATGTTGCTGTTGTTCATCCACGCTTACTCGCTGGGCGGTGGTACCTACACCGGTATCGAGGCGGTCTCGAACGGCTTGCCGATCATGCGCGAGCCGCGCGTGCGTACCGCCAAGCGCACGATGTTGTACATGGCGGTGTCGCTGGCGTTCACCGCCGCCGGGTTGCTGGTTTGCTACCTGCTCTGGCACATCACACCCGTGCCCGGAAAAACGCTGAACGCCGTGCTGGTCGAGACCATGACCGCGCCGCTGCCGGGCGGAAAGATCCTGTCGGTGGTGACGCTGTTCTCCGAGGGCATCCTGCTGGTCGTCGCGGCGCAGGCCGGCTTCATCGACGGCCCGCGCGTGCTCGCCAACATGGCCGTCGACAACTGGATGCCCCGGCGGTTCGCGGCGCTGTCGGATCGGTTGACCACGCAGAACGGGATCGTGCTCATGGGCGCGGCGTCGCTGGTGGCGCTGATCTACACCGGTGGTGACGTCGGCAAGCTGGTGGTCATGTACAGCATCAACGTCTTCCTGACCTTCTCGCTGTCGATGTTCGGCATGGCGCGCAAGAGCATCGCGGACCGCAAGACCGCGCCCGGCTGGGTGCGCAAGTCGGCGCTGTTCGTGGTCGGATTCGTGCTGTGCGCGACGATCCTGGTGATCACCGCGGTCGAGAAGTTCAGCGAGGGCGGATGGATCACGCTGGTGGTCACCGGCGCGGTCGTCGGCCTGTGCTTCATCATCCAGGCGCACTACCGCAAGGTTCGCATGCGGCTGGCGCAGCTTTACCACGGTGTGCGGAGCATCGACGATCGCGGCATCAACCCGCCGATCCCGATCGCCAACCCCAAGCTGCCGACGGCCGCAATCCTCGTGCCGAGCTACGGTGGCGTTGGCATCCATACCGTGCTCAACGTCTTCCGCGCGTTTCCCAACCACTTCAAGAACCTGGTCTTCATCTCGGTCGGTGTGATCGATTCCGGCGGGTTCAAGGGCGCCGACTGCATCGAATCTCTGGAAAGCACGACGCAGGAGATGCTGAAGAAGTACCTGTCGCTTGCGACCGAGCTCGGCATCCCGTCGACGTACCGCATGGCGGTCGGCACCGAGGCGGTGCTCGAGGCGGAGAAACTGTGTGGCGCGATCATGGCCGAGTTCCCGCTGGTGACGTTCGTCGGCGGAAAGGTGGTCTTCGCGCGCGAGCAGTGGTTCCAGCGCATCCTGCACAACGAGACCGCCACCGCGATCCAGAAGCGCCTCTACTGGATGGGCGCGACGATGGTGATCTTGCCGGCGAAGGTGCAGTGAACAGAGAGGCCTCAGAGGCCGTGAGGGTTTCGCTTCAAGGCCTCGAGTTTCGATGTGCGGGCCACTGAGGCAAGTCCGGTTTGGGTGAGGAGGCTCGTTGCAGGGAGGCCACGTGCTCCGGGGTCGGGCCTCCTCACCCCGACCCTCTCCTCCATGCGGAAATGGAGGAGAGGGAGAGAGAAGGTAGCGGCACGACGCTCCCGAAAACTTCACACCCTCTCGGGCCTCGGGCCTCGGGCCTCGGTCCTCGGGCTTCGGGCCGTTTTAGCGGTGCGCGTGGGGCAACACGGCGGCGGCGGCGCTCTGGCAGGCATCGCCGCACTCGGGTAGCTCCATCACGAAGCGAGCCTGCGCGACGCAGTGGTCGTGCAGCTCACCGGCTGTGGCCGCGGCGTCGCGGCAGATGGTCGACAGCTCTTCGAGCGTGCGCGCGTAGAGACTCTGTCGTTGGCCGGCGGGTAGCGAGCGGATGCCCGCGGTGTCCTCGCGACGCGAGAGCGTCGCGCCCGCCCAGAAGAACCCCAGTGCACCGAGCACGCTGGCGACGAGGATCCAGCGCGAGCGACGCTCGCGCTGCGCCATCGTGCCGGGCGACTCGTCGAATCGCTGGGGGCGGATGCCTGGGATGAAGAGAATCTTTCCCCGTCTCGCGTGACTCATTCGGTTGGCTCCGCTTCAGCTGATGTGCATGTACCGCCCTTCGGAGGCTTTGCAGATTGCGGGCCAGCTGGTGGGGCGCGCGCCGCGCGGGGATCCGCGGTCGAGGAGTGTCGGACTGCAACTTCCGATGCGCGCGGTTCCTTCGTTATGCAATGCCGCGTTCGGCGGTTTCTTCTCTGACCGGCGCCGGCGTGCTAGTTCGCGCTGAAAACGGGCGCGCCGATGCGTGCCGCCAGCTCGCGCGGCGTCTCGCCCGCCAAATTCGGCACGTCGTCCTTGGCGCCGTGCTTGCGCAGGAGATCGATGATCGCGTGACGGCCGCGCGCGAAGAAGACCGCGCGCGCGAGCGGCGTGTTGCCCTCGTCGTCCTGGGCGTTGACGTCGGCGCCCCGGGCGAGCAGGCGCGCCGTCATCTCCGGCAACACCTCCTGCGCCGCGAAGTGCAGCGGTGTCCAGCCGTGCGGGTCGCTGGCGTTGACGTCGGCGCCGTGCGCCAGCAAGAGGTCGAGCAACGGTAAGCTGCCGCCCAGAACGGCCGAGACCAGTGGCGGCCGGCCCTCGTCGTTGCGGGCATCGACGTCGGCGCCGCGCGCGAGGAGGTCGCGCACCCGCGCGAGATCACAGATGAACGCTGCGTCGGCAAGCTCGCTGTCGAGGGGACCGGGAGATTTCGGCTGGCTCACGCGGCCGAGCTTAGCCTATGGCTCTCGCAGTGCCATCTCATCTCGCCGCGCCGCGCGGCTGTAGCTGCGGTATCCTCGCGCCGGATCATGTCATCGGCAAAGATCGGTCGATCCTCGTTCGCGGTGGGGGCTGGGCGCTGGGCGCTGATGGTCTTCGTCGTGTGCGTTGGGTGTCACAAGGAGTCTTCGCACCGCGTGCGGCATGCGAAGCAGCACAACAACGCGTCGCCAACCGGGGTCGACGATGAAGCACCTCCCGCGACACCGGCGCCGACCGCCAACGTGGTCATGCCGCCCCCGCCCCCGGCACCCCCGCCGCCACCCCCGGCCGCGCCCGCGCGCGAGCTGACCGTCGAGAGCAGCGTTCCCGTCCCGATGCCGCCCCGGCGCGGGTCCCGGCGCGTGGCCGCCGCCGCTCCGGCGCCGGCGCCTGAACCGGCGCAGCCGAGCGCGCCGTCGGGCAGCCGTTGCGAAGGTGGTAGCCGAAAGGGCGAGCCCCTCAGCGTTCAAGGTGTGGCGGCCGACGACGTGCTCAACGTGCGGCAGGCGCCCGCCAAGGACGCCGCCGTGCTGGGCGGCCTGCCGCCCGACGCGACCGGCGTGCGCGGCACGTCGAATCGCCGGCGCGTCGGCGCGTCGACCTGGCGCGAGGTGGAGTGTGGCAACCTGCGCGGCTGGGTGAACGAGCGGTTCCTCGCGCGCGAAACCGGAAGCCGGTGACGCGCGCGTTCGCGCTGGCGCTCGCCCTGGGAGCGATCGCTTCCGAGAGCGTGCACGCCGAGCCAGCGCTCACGCCCGTCGACGCGGCCAAGCCGGGCGCGGTCGTCCCGTCGCGCGACGCCTGGCCGGTCGCGGTCGTCGATCGTCCGCTGACGCTCGCGCGCGGGATGGCGTCGGTGACGCTCGACAGCCTCAACGTCTGGAATCCGGCGACTTCCGAGCGTTCGTACCTGGGACCGACGGCGGCGTTTGCGCTGCACGATCGGGTCGAGCTGGACGCGGGTTTGCCGCGGACGGTCTGCTGGGGTCGCGGCATGCGTGGTTGCGACGGCGGCTCGGCGCTGGATCAATCGTACCTGGGTCTGGCGTTCGGGATCCGCCACCGTGAGGGGCTGGCACTGGCGACGGGGCTCACCGAGACGCTGGTGAGGGCGAGCGGCGCGGCGGAGCACTCTACCGCGATCTGGTTCATCGGCCGGCGCACCTGGTTTCACCGCCTGGCGCTCGCGGGCATCGGGCAACTGGCGATCGGATGGGATCACCCGGCGGATCCAGCGTCGCCTGGCGTCGCGCAAACCAATCAGACCCGGTTTTACTGGACCGAGCAGATCGAATGGCAGGTGGTCGAGCGCTTCCGCCTGTTCGCGTACGGCAATCCGTATCGGCCGCTCGGCGCACCCGGCGACGAGTCGTGGGCGACGCGCGTCGGCGGCGGCGCGACGTTCGCAGTCGGCCAGCGCTGGCTCTTCGCGGTGGGCTGCGACGTCGACAACGTCGGGCCGGCGCGTTCCTGGCAGTACGCGCCCAACGCCACCGACTGCCGCGCCTCCGCGACCGTCTATCGCCTGCCCTGGTGACGCCGATCGCGGGGAGGCCGCTCCCGGACGTCTCGCGCTCGCGCGGCGCGCGCATGTACTATGCTTGCGCGCAGGAGGTGGCCGTATGACGAACCAATCTCCGTCCAGGATGGCCGATGCCGGCCCACGGCGCCCGCCGTTCCGCGCCGATCACGTCGGTAGCTTCCTGCGGCCGCCCGAGCTGCTCGCGGCGCGCGAGCGCTTCAGCGCCGGCGAGATCGATCACGCCGCGCTCCGCGCCGTCGAGGACCAGGCCATTCGCGCCGTGGTGAAGATGCAGGAGGACGCCGGTCTGCTCGGCATCACCGATGGTGAATTCCGGCGCACGTTCTTCCACGTCGATTTCCTCGAGCAGCTCGCGGGCGTGGTAACCAAGGGCGCGGTCACCGTGAAGTTCCACAACCGCGCCGGCGACGTCGACTTCGCGCCGCCGGTGATGAGCGTGACCGGCAAGGTCGCCCACGTGCGGCCGATCCAGCGCGACGACTTCGCGTTTCTAGCGAGCGTCACGACGAGGACGCCCAAGGTCTCGATCCCATCGCCGACGATGCTGCATTTCCGCGGCGGGCGCGCCGCGATCAGCGCCGAGGCCTACCCGGACCTCGATCGCTTCTTCGACGACGTCGCTGCCGCGTACCGCGCCGAGATCCGCTCGCTCGCGGCCGCGGGCTGTCGTTACCTGCAGCTCGACGATACCAACCTGGCGTACCTGTGCGATCCGGAGATGCGGCGCGGGGTGCGCGCGCGCGGCGACGATCCCGACGAGCTGCCGCGCCGTTACGCGCGGTTCATCAATGCGGCGATCGCCGACAAGCCGCCCGGCCTGACGATCTGCGTGCACCTCTGCCGCGGCAACTTCAAGAGCTCCTGGGTCGCAGAGGGTGGCTACGAGCCGGTCGCCGAGGTGCTGTTCAACGAGCTCGCCGTCGACGGCTTTTTCCTGGAGTACGACGATGAGCGCTCGGGCGACTTCGCGCCGCTACGTTTCGTGCCGCGCGACAAGCGGGTGGTGCTGGGGTTGGTGAGCTCCAAGGTGGGGGCGATGGAGACCTCGGACGGACTTGCGCGCCGGATCGACGAGGCGGCGAAGTACGTGCCGCTCGAGCAGCTCGCGCTGTCGCCGCAGTGCGGGTTCTCGAGCACGGTGCACGGCAACGACATCACGCCGGAGGTGCAAGCGGCGAAGTTGCGGTTGGTGGTGGGGACGGCTTTGAGCGTCTGGGGAGAGTTGTAGCGTCCGCGGGTCGCCCGCGCGCGAGGCCTGCCCTCACCCCTCAGTCCCGCCGCGGGTCGCCCGCGCGCAAGGCCTGCCCTCACCCCGGCCCTCTTCCGCGGCGGACCGCAGGAGAGGGTGACTCGCTGAAGAACGGCTCTTCCCCCTCTCCTCCACGTCTGCGTGGAGGAGAGGGGCGGGGTGAGGAGGCTCGGCCGCCGCCCGCTACCCCACCGTCGGCGCGACGCGCCTTCGGATCAACTTTGCCCGCAGCAACCGGAACAGGATCTTCGACACGTCGAACGACCCGAGGCGCAGCGCTCGGATGATGTCCTTGATCGGGGTCTTGCCGTTCACGAACTCCAGCACCGCGATCTCGTCGCGCGTGAGCTGGCCGCGCGCGACCTCGGCGATGCGGCTCTCGTTGGGTACGAACACCAGATCGAAGTCGCCGATCTCGCGCTCGATCACGCGCCACTCGTCGACGCGCCGGAAGCCCTCGAGCAGCAGCGTATCGACCGCGATCCCCAGCGCGGCGTCACGTGCCAGCGCCGGGAACGACTCGGCGGGCAGCGCGCGGAACGAGAACTGACCCTGCGTCCAGCGTAGCGTCTCGTAGATCACTTCGGAGATCTGACGCGCCATCGCCTGCTTGAGCTGCGCTTCGGTGAGCAATCCCCGCGCGACCAGGTCGACGCCGAACAGCCCGGGCTTGGTCGTGGCGCGCGCCCGCTCGTCGAGCACCGCGGTCAGCACCTCGGGCGACAGCGCGCCCGCCTCGACCGCGAACCGCCCCAGCAGCAGATCCTCGCCGATCCCGGCGGCAGCGGCGAAGTCGATCTTGCCCCGCCGCACGTAGGTCTCGACGTGCTTGTCGCCGTCGACAATCTGTAGGCGTCCCGTCTGAGACTTGTCCTGCAGCCACGACAGCACCTCGCTGACCGTGACCGCCGAGAGCTCGCCCGCCAGCACGTCGCTATCGACCCCCGGACGGGTCGCGCGCCGCCGCCGCGCCAGGAACGTCGACACCAGACTCTCCAACGTGGCGTCGTCGAAGGCGCCCTCGACCAGCTCGGTCAGGTCCCACTTGTCGCTCTCTTGCCGGTAGGCCTCGATCCGCCGTGCCGCTTCGGCGCGCATATCTTCGAACGGCGGGCGCTCCTGGGCGGGGGGCGCCATCGGCGCGGTGGGTTGCTCGTCGATCGACCGTGCCAGGTCGCGGCCGCTAGCCCGCACCGTGGCCGCCGCCGCGCTGCTTCCAGACCGTCGCGTCTCCACGAGATGCGTTACCACCGCGGCAACAGCCTCGGGCGAGAACGGCTTGGTGATGTAGTCCACGACGTTGGGAGCGCTCGCCAGGCGGTCCTCGGCCTCGCCGCCCTTGGTCACCATCAATACGATCGGAACGCCCTTGAGCCGGTCGATCGCGGCCAGGGCTCGGCAGCAGCCGGCGCCGTCTAGATCTGAGTCAACATCCGACAAGTCGCCGTCGAGAAGCACCAAGACCGGCGGGGGAGTGAGCTCGCGCGCCAGCGCAATCCCGGCCTGGCCGCCTGCCGCGACCGCCACTCGATAGCCCGATCTGGCTAGCGCACCTTCGACGACCTTTAGCACCGTCGGACTATCGTCGATGACCAGAAGTTGTTCCCCGGACATGGTCTCTCTAGGCGCTGCGCCGGCAACTCTATCAACTGTCTGACGCTGTGTAACCTGATAAAATCTTGGCGCTTGTTTTGCTGAACGCGTTGGTGAACGCGGTCTATTCATGAGCGATTTCCCACGCCGATTCGGTTCGTACCTGCTCCTCAAGCCGCTGGCTCGGGGAGGCATGGGCGCGCTCTATCTCGCTCTCTCGGGCGCAGAGGAGACGGCCAAGCTCTGCGTGATCAAGACCGTGCTGCCTCACCTGGCCGACAAGGAGTATTTGCAGCGGTTCCGAGACGAGGCCAAGGTCGTCGTGCGCTTGTCGCACGGCAACCTGGTTCCGGTATTCGATTCGGGACAGGCCGACGGCGAGATTTATCTCGCGATGGATTTCGTGGAGGGCCGCGATCTGCGCGCGACCTGGAATCGCTGCGCGAAGAAGGGGATCGCGTTCCCGATCGACGTCGCGGTCCACCTCGTCAAGGAGCTCGCGCGCGGGCTGCACTACGCGCACTCGTTCGGCAGCCTGAAGCTGGTTCACCGCGACGTCTCGCCGCCCAACGTGCTGCTCTCGTACAGCGGAGAGGTCAAGGTCACCGACTTCGGTCTCGCGTCGTCGACGCTGAAGATGGAGAAGACCGCGCCCGGGATCATTTACGGCAAGGTGAGCTACATGTCCCCGGAGCAGGCGCGCGGCGAGCCGCTCGACGGGCGCACCGATCTCTACGCCGCTGGCATCATCCTCTGGGAGTTGTTGACAGGGCGGCAGCTGTTTCCGTCAGGCAAGAACGGCGCCGCGGCGCCGAATGATGCGCCCACCGCGGAGGAGCTGCTCCAGCGCGTGCGCTATCCCGAGATCATTCCGCCCTCGAAGCGCGCGACGCGCGTACCCGCGGAGCTCGATCGCATCGCGTGCAAGGCGCTCGCGCCCGATCTCGCCGAGCGCTACCAGACCTGCGAGGAGCTGCGGCGCGATCTGGCGACGTTCCTGGCGCAGACGTCGCCCGCCACCGACGGCGTGCGCGTCGCGAAGTTCCTGACCGATCTCTACGGCGACGAGATCGAGACCGAGCGCCGCGAGCGCGAGGCGATAATCGAGACCGCGCGCCGCTCGCTGACCGCGGCAGAGCCGGTCTCGCCGCGCGTGGTGAAGCCGTCGCCGCCCCCGCCGCCCGTGCGTGCGGCGCCCCCGCCGCCGCCGGTCGCGGCCGCCGGTGCTGCGGCAGCCGCGGCGGTGGCCGTCGCCAAGACAGAGAAGGAGCGCGAGCGCCCCAACGCGAAGGAAAAGGATCGCGCCGGTGATTCGCTCGAGGAGCGGCGCGAGAAGGGGACGATCGTCACCGGTCTCACGCGCCGCCCGCCGCCCGCAGACAAGCCCGGGGCCGCCAAGTCGGGCGACTCGCAGCCGGGCAGCGACAGCCTGTCGCTGAGCACCGACACCGACGCGCAGAGCGTCTCGGTGATCGGCACGCTGGTCGGCGGCCGCTACCGTATCCGCCGCCTGTGCGGCGAGGGCGGCATGGGCCGCGTGTACGAGGCCGAGCACATCGAGATCGGCAAGCGCGTGGCGCTGAAGATCTTGCACCCGGCCTACAGCCAGACGCCGGACCTCGTCGAGCGCCTCAAGCGCGAGGCGCGCGCCGCCTCGAAGATCTCGCACCCCAACGTCGTCGACGTCACCGACTCGGGCACCACGCCCGACGGGTCGTTCTTCTTCGTGATGGAGTACATCGAGGGCATCGAGCTCGGCGAGATGATCTTCCGCGAGAAGCGGCTCGAGGTGCCGCGCGCGCTGGTGATCACGGCACAGGTCTGCCGCGCGCTGCATGCTGCTCACCAGGTCAACGTCATCCACCGCGATCTCAAGCCCGAGAACGTGCTGATCCTGTCGCGCGACGGCCAGCGCGATTTCATCAAGGTGCTCGACTTCGGCATCGCCAAGAGCGGCGATGCCGACGAGACCAGCAATAGCCAGGGCCGGCCGTCGCGCCGGCTCACGCATCCGGGCATGACCATGGGCACGCCCGAGTACATGGCGCCCGAGCAGGCGACCGGGCATCCGGCCGATCCGCGCTCCGACGTCTATGCCGTTGGCGGGATCTTGTACGAGATGCTGTCCGGGAAGCCGCCCTACGAAGGGGCGAACTTCATGGAGATCCTGAACAAGAAGGCGAACACGTTGCCGTCGCCGCTCAGCGGCGTGCGCAGCGACGTGCCGGCCGAGCTCGAGGCGCTGATCACGCGCACGCTGGCCAAGAACCCGGCCGCACGCCCGCAGACCATGGAAGAGCTCGAGCGCGAGATCCAGCAGATCGCGACGCGCTTCTTTCCGCCGCGCACCGAGCAGGATCTGGCGATCGTCGCGGGCGCCGGTGGCCTGGCGGCCGCGAGCCTCAGCCGCATGCCGGTGGTGCGAGCGCAGAGCCCGTTTTCCTCGTCGTCGGACCCGATCACCGTCGACGGCGCCGGCCCGCTGATCCTCCGTCGCTTGCGCGCCTGGGAGCGCAAGCGACTCGCGATGGTGGCGGGCGGCGCGCTCGCGCTGTTGCTGGGGGCGGTCGTGCTGGCAGCGACCTCGAAGCACGGCAGCAAAGACGCCGGCCGCACGGCGGCGATGGCATCGCCGCCGCCCGCGCTGATGACTCCGCCGTCGCTCGCGCCGCCGCCATTGCCCGCGCCGCCGCTGCCGCCTACCGATACCCCGATGCCCAGAACGGGCGAGGATCCGCCGGAGATCGAGAAGACCGCGGGCGGCGACGGCGGCGACGGCGACAGCAGCAAGATCGCCGGGTCGGACCCCGAGGAGACGACGACGCGGTCCAACGGGGCAGGGCGCCCCGCGCGTGGCGGCGGTGGGTCCGTTGCCGACAACCGCAAGCAACTGGCAGAGGCGAACACCCTGCTGCGAAACCAGCATTTCGACGACGCGCGCGCGATCTTCACGCGTCTGTCCAAGTCGCGGCGCGACCGTGGGCCGGCGCTCACCGGGCTCGCCGAGATCTCGTTCCAGGAGAAGCATTACGAGGAAGCGGTGCGATCGGCGACGCGGGCCGCCGATCGCGGGGGCGGCGCGCGCGCGCGCGTGCTGCTCGGCGACGCGCACTTCCGTCTCAACCAGTTCAAAGAGGCCGCCAAGGCATACGAGGGCGCGCTCAAGCTCGACCCGAAGAACCCCAGCGCGCGCAGCGGCCTGGCCCTGGCAAACAAGAGAATGTAGCGTAGCCGCCAGGTTGAAGCGGCTGGCCTTCGCTGGAAGTTGCGCGCTCGCGGTAGCGTTGCTCCTGATGCTCGTGCGCGCCGAGCGTCGCGCGGTCGCCGTCGATCTCGCGACCGAGCGCGATCTGCACGGGCAGGCTTACGTCGGCTCGGCCGCCTGCCGCCGCTGCCACGAGGAGCATTACCGCAGCTGGCATCGCACGTTTCATCGCACGATGACCCAGGACGTCTCCGCGCGGAACCCGGACGCGGTGCTGGGCGATTTCTCGGGCGCGCGCTATCGCCACGCCGGCGTCGACGCGCGCATGGATCGTGACGCCGGCGGCGCGTTCCGCATGACGTTCACCGCGGCGGACGCCCGGTCCGGCGCCCCCGCGGTCACCGCAATGGTGTCGCGCGCGATCGGCTCGCGCCGCTATCAGCAATACCTGACGCGCATCGGAGACGCGGAGTACCGCCTACCCGTCGCCTACCACGTCGAGGAGAAACGCTGGCTGCACATGAACGGCGCGTTCCTCTTCGCGGAAAAAGAAGCGGATCCGAGCTCCGATCCCCTTGCGAGCCGCGGCGCTCCGGCGTCCGCGGACACGTTGCAAGCCTTCGTCGGCGGGCTCGCGCGCCTCGGCGGTCCGGACTATGGGCGGCACGTGACGCGATGGAATGACAACTGTGTCTTCTGCCACAACGTCGCGCCCAACCCGGGCCGTGACGAAGCAAGCGGCGCGTTTCGCACCGAGGTCGCCGAGATGGGGATCGCCTGCGAGGCCTGTCATGGCCCGGGCGCGGCGCACGCGCGCGCCAACGCCGATCCCGTGCGCCGCTATGTCTTGCACCTCGGTGGGCGCGGCGACCCGACGATCGTGAATCCGTCGCGGCTCTCACCGGCGCGCGCGGCCGATCTGTGCGGGCGCTGCCACGGCCAGCGCATCGCCGATCACGTCGACCGCTTCCTCGAGGCCGGCGATCCTTTCGTTCCCGGCGACGATCTGGGGCTCTGGAGCGCGCCGCTCTGGCAGGACACGCCGATGGGCGCGGCGCGCGCGCCGTTCGCGCCGCGCTTCTGGGCCGACGGGACCGCGCGCCTCACCGCTTACGAGTACCAGGGCCTGTTGCAGTCGCCCTGCACGCAGCGCGGGACGCTGACGTGCACCAGCTGCCACGGCATGCACGATGGTGATCCGCGCGGGCAGCTGCGCCCGACCGCGGTCGCCGACGGCGCCTGCAGCGGCTGCCACCGTGAGCTCGCCGCCCCCGCGGCGCGCGCGCACCATAGCCATCACATCGCGGGCGAGGCCGCCGCCGCGCGCATTGTTGCTGCGGTCACCTGCGTCGATTGTCATATGCCGCGCGTCGTGTACGGCGTGCTCGACGTCCACCGCAGCCACCGCATCGAAGTGCCCGACCCGGCGCGCGCCGCAGCGTACGGCCGACCCGACGCCTGTACCAGCTGTCACGCCGACGAGACCCCGGCGTGGGCCGCGGAGGCCGTGCAACGCTGGTGGGGCCGCCGCGACACTCCTCCCGCGTCACCGGCCGATACAGCCGGGCTCGCAGCCGCCTCGGGGCCGCTCGGCAAGCTGCTTGCGGGGGATCCCATCGAGCGCGCGGTCGCCGCCGATGCGCTGGGCCGGACTCGAGCGCCCGCCGCCCCATCGGCGCTCGCGGTGCGGTCCGGCTTGTTACTGGATGCAATGGCCAACGACGACTACCCGGCCGTCCGCCACCTGGCGGCCCGCGCGCTGGGACGGTTGGTCCAGAGCGTGCCAGTTCTCCGCGCTTACGACCCCAACGAGGACCGTGCCCAGGACCGCCGCGCCGCCGTGGAGCGGGTGCGTGCGTCGTTGCCTCCCTCGTCGGTGGTGGCGCCCGATCCGGGCCGGGTGCGGCGCCTGCGCGACGCAGCCGTGGCTGCTGACATCGAGATCGGAGAATGACCCGCCGGCGGCGCCTCGTTTCGAGGCATCCGCCTATAAGAATGACGGCCTCCGTCGAAGATGGGCCGGATCGCCGTCACGCGTCGATCACCTTTCACGGACGTGACCGATTGCGGCGCGCTGGCACGAGACCCGATGGGCGACCGTGGCCAAACGCTCGCTTTGCAAGAACTGCTGCCAACCAGGCACCAGATCTCACCAAAAGTTTGAATTGGTTCGGATAAGATTCGCTTCGAAGGGGCTTTTGGGGTCCGCCGACTCCAAGCGTCCCTGTTAGACTCTCTAATTTCGACCGGCCTACGCTTCGCCCGCCTAGCTGACACTTTCTCGGCTCGATGAGCCTGCGCTGATGCTCGATCGTTATCCAAAGAGATTCGGGAAATACATCCTGCTCAAGCCGCTCGCGCGCGGGGGGATGGGCGAGATCTATGTCGCTGTCAGCGGCGACATCGACGGCTTCGAAAAGCTCTGCGTCATCAAGAAAGTCCTGACGGAGAAGGCCGACCAGGGAAAAGCCAATCGCTTTCTCGACGAGGCCAAGGTCGTGCTCAAGTTGTCGCATGGCAACTTGGTTGTCACCTTCGATGCCGGCGACGTCGACGGTGAGTTCTTCATTGCGATGGAGCTGGTCGAGGGCAAGGACCTGCGCGAGATCTGGAACCGCTGCGTGCGCACGCGCACGCGCATCCCGCTCGACGTCGCGCTCCATGTGGTGCGCGAAATAGCGCGCGCGCTGTCGTACGTGCACGGTTACGGCGACCTGCACCTGGTCCACCGCGACGTCGCGCCTCCCAACATTTTGCTGAGCTATTTTGGTCAGGCCAAGCTGACCGACTTCGGGCTCGCGCGAAGCGTGCTCAAGCAAGAGCACACTAACCCCGGCGTGGTCTTCGGACGCGCGTCGTATCTCGCGCCCGAGCAGGCGCGCGGCGAGGCCGCCGATGCGCGCAGCGACATCTACAGCCTGGGCATCGTGCTGTGGGAGCTCCTGACCGGCCAGCAGTACATGCAGCTCAGCGATCTTGACCCGGCGACGGCGCTGTCGCTGGTGCGCCACCCCAAGCCGGAGCCCCCGTCACGCAAGGCGCCCTGGATCGCGCCCGAGCTCGACGCACTGGTGTTGAAGGCGCTGGCGCCCGATCGCGAGCAGCGCTTCCAGACCGCCGAGGAGCTGCGCCACGCGCTGTCCGAGGTGATCATCCGCGTCGCGCCGCACGCCGACGCCGAGCGCGCGTCGGAGTTTCTGCGCGGCCTCTACGGCGGCCTCATCCGCGAGGAGAGCGACGAGCGCGAGCGCCTGCTCAAGGCACGGCAGAAGCTGTTTGCGCCGGCGCCGGCGCCGCAGCCGGCGGATCCGTTCGATTCCGAGGGCGATCTCATCGGCCGCGTGATCGAGAACCGTTACCGGCTGCTGCGCAAGATCGGCGAGGGCGGCATGGGCACCATCTACGCCGGCGAGCACGTCGAGATCCGCAAGGGCGTCGCGATCAAGATCCTGCACCCGGTCTATTCGAAGCAGCAGAATTTGGTGGAGCGCTTCCGGCGCGAGGCGCGCGCGGCGTCGCGGATCGGGCACCCGAACATCATCGACGTCACCGACTTCGGCACGACCGAGGACGGCTGCGCCTACTTCGTGATGGAGCACCTCGACGGGATCGATCTCGCCGACGTGCTCTCGCACGAGCGGCGCATCGATCCGATGCGCGCGGTGCGCATCGGCATGCAGATCTGCAGCGCGCTGCACGCCGCGCACGCGGCGGGCGTGATCCATCGCGACCTCAAGCCCGAAAACATCTACTTGGTCGCGCGCGACGGCGAGGCCGACTTCGTCAAGGTGCTGGACTTCGGCATTGCCCGCAGCGTCGACCGTCGCTCGCGCCGGCTCACCAACCCCGGCATGGCGATGGGCACGCCCGAGTACATGGCGCCCGAGCAGGCAATGGCGACGGGCGGCGGTGACGCCGGCAACGTCGATCGGCGCAGCGACATCTATTCGGTGGGGGCGCTGCTCTACGAGATGATCTCGGGCGTGCCGCCGCACCAGGGCGTCACCTATCAGGACATTCTCTCGCAGCGGGCGCGCGCACTGCCAGATTCGCTGCGCACGACGCAACCGGACCTGCCCGAGGACCTGGATCGCGCGATCCTGCGCGCTCTCGAACCCGATCCCGAGCAGCGGTTCCAGACCATGGCGCAGCTGCAGTACGAGCTGACCAAGATAGTGTGGGGCCGCCCGCGCGCGGTCGCCGAGCTCCTGAACATGCGCGAGCCCAACGCGCGGCTCGAAACGCCGATGGGGCTGCGCAACCGCTGGGCCGACGCCAACCACAGCGTCGAACGTCGGTTCGAGGACTTCGTGGCCGACGGTGATCTCGAGCGCCAGGCGACCAAGACGCCGTCGAAAGCGGTGCCGCTGCCGTCGCTGCTGCTGCCGCCGCCCAACGGTCGAGCTCGAACTCCGACGGGGGATCGCCTGCCGCGTGTGCCGACGGGGGATCGCTTGCCACGCGTGCCGACGGCGGATCGCATGCCGACGCTGGGCACGCCGACTGGCGCCGGCGAGCTCGCGCCGCGCCTGTCCAACGACGCCGCGGTATCGGCCGCGGGCTCTCTCGCGCAGCTGGCGGTGCGGACCGTCGGAACGCTGGCGATCTTGAGCCTCGGGGTGGCGGTGAGCCTGGGTGTCTACCGCAACTTCCCCTGGATTCGCGGCGTCGACACTGGAACCGCCGCGTCGGTGCGCGGTGCGCCGGTCGTCGGCAAGCCGGGCGCTCCGCCGCCGGCGAACCCGCATGCGGCGCAACTGCAAGCGCTGCAGAACGAAGCTGTGCGCCGCGCCGGCACCGGTCTGTCGCCGGCATCGATGCCCGCGCTGCTCGCAGTTTTGCAGCAGATGCGCGAGCTCGGCGGCGCGCCGGAGGCCAACCGGATCGCGCTGGCGGCGTCGAGCGCGTTGGAGCGCCGGGCCGAGGCCGAGCTCGACAAGGGCAACATGCAGGGCGGGATCGATCTCTATCAGGTGGCCCTGGCTCTCGACCCGACGGCGCCGGGGACCAGCCAGCTAGCGCGCTCGCTGCTCGATCGCGGGCGCAAGGCGCTGGCGAAGGGGCGCCCGTCGGAGGCGGTGCGCTGGGGACGCAAGGCGCTGAGCTTTGCCGAGGCGGATCCCGGTGCACACGCGTTCCTGGCGGATGCGTTCTTCGCGGCGGGCGAGTTTCACCCGGCCAGCGACGAATATGTCAAGGCGCTGTCGAGCCGCCCCGACGATGGAAATCTCCGCCGCGGGCTGGCGCGTTCGCGCGCACGCAGCGATGTTCGCGGGATCGACACGCGGCGCGCGCGTGCCGCGACGGCGGCGGCCAACGCAAGGGCCGCGGCGGCGACCCAAGGCGATGCGGCGGGGAGAAGCGCGCCGCCGGCCGCTGCGCCGGCGCCCGATGACCGCAAGGTGCCGCTGCCCGCGGCCGCGCCGGCGTCAGCGACGAGCCAGCCGACTTCCGAGCAGTAACAAGAGCTGCATCGCCAGCGCGCGGTCGCCCTCCAGCTTGAGGCGCCCGTCGAGCAGCGGCTGCATCGGTGGGATGCTGCCGTTGCGCAACCCATCGAACGTGGCGCCGTCGAGACGCACCGTCGAGCGCGGGCGGCCAGCGCTGACGCCGGCCTTGCCGAAGCCGACGTCGAATGACCAGCGCCGGCCGCGCCGGCCCGCCAGCTCGACGAGGATCCGGCCGTTCACCTGGCGCAGCATCTCGATGTCGCGCGGGTCGAGGAAGAGCAGATCGAGCGCGCTCCAGCCCGGTGGCAGAAGCTCGGGGAGATCCGGATCGGGCTCGGGGTTGAGCGCGGTGAGAAAATCGGTCGCCGACTGCCGGAGCCAGACGTCGGGCGCGTCGCGCGCCGCCTTGTCGATGCGGAGCTCGCTCTCGCTCGCCTGCACGTCCCAGGCGCCGCCGCCCGCACCGGAAAGTGTGGCGCGCACCAGCGGCGCGGTGATCGGTGCTTGCCGCCCCGACGCTGCGAAGGCGTCGGGCAGCCAGCTCTCGAAGAAGGCGGCGACTGTCGTCCCCGCCGGTGGGCGATCCCAGCGGCTCATGGCTCGAGAGCGACTATACTCCGCCGACCCTTCTCACGGGTGAACCCCAATGTCGACCCGCAGGGCCAGAATCAGTATTCGCGGACGTGGACTTCCGATCCCCTCTCCCGTCTGCGGGAGAGGGCTAGGGAGAGGGCAGGCCTTGCGAGTTGTGGCGCCCGCGGCCCCTCTCCCTAACACTCTCCCTCGCGGACGGGGGCGAGGGGACCGGAAGGATCTCGTCGCACTCGGTGTGCTCGCGATCGCCGTGGTGATCTGGACCTCGCCCGCCTCCGCGCAGACCGCCGACGACGCCTACTCTCCGACCCGCGGCGTCTACATCCCCTGGCGCACCATCGCGGGCGACGCCGACGCGTCCGCCCTGGAGCTGAACCCGGGTCAGCTCGGCCAGCTCAACGACTCCAGCTTGGTGCTGGTCGGCAATCCCTCGTCGAGCGACGCGGCGCTGCCCGGCCGCGGCGTCGGCCTCTTGTTCGGGTCACAGCTCTGGTCGCGGAACTACTTCGGCATCGGGCTCCAGGCCGTCGGGCAGAGCGCGGCGCCGGTGCTGGACAGCCGCGCCAAGTTCCAGCTCGCCTACGCGTTGCGCATGGGACGATCGTTCGGCATCGGGCTCAGCTGGGCCCACATCTTCGGCTCGACCTATGGCGGCACCGATACGTTCGACGCCGGCGCCAGCTGGCGGCTCTGCCCCGGGTTCGCGCTCGGTGTCGTGGCGCAGGACTTCAATCAGCCGAGCGGCCTTTCGCGTGCGTGGACCGGCGAGCTGGCGATCCGCCCCGCCGGCACCGATGTTCTGGAAGTCGGCGCAGCCGCCGTTCACGTCGAGGGGCGGCCCTGGCGCTCGGTCGCGCCGCGCTTTCGCCTGTCAGCGCGCGTGGCCGGCGGGTTGCGCCCCTTCGCCGAGGTGGAGAGCATCCCCGGCGCTCACGACTATGCGCTGTCGAGTGCCGCCGACTATCGCGTGACCGCGGGGCTCTGGTTCGACTTCGATCACCTGGGCGGCGGCGGCGCGATTCGCCGGCTGCGCACCGCCGCCTCCGGCGGCGACGCGTGGGGCGGCAGCGTCTTCCTGCGTATCAGCGGCGACCGCTATGGGTCGCTGGCCGATTCTCGCCACATCCAGCGCGTCGACCTGGCCAAGATCCACTCCGATCGCGACTTCCTGGCGCTGGCCGTCCAGCTGCGCGCGCTGGCCAACGACGATGCCGTCGCCGGGTTGCTGGTCAAGATCGAGGATCTCGAGCTCGGGCTCGCGCGCATCGAGGAGGTGCGCGACCTGCTGGCGGCGTTGCGCGCGCGCGGCAAGAAGGTCTACGCCTACGTGGTCTACCCGGCGACGCGCGAGATGTACCTGGCGAGCGCGTGCGACCAGATCGTGATCCATCCCGCCGGCGGCGTCGCGATGAACGGCATCTCGCAGGATGCGACGTTCTACAAGGACGTGATGGATCGCCTGGGCGTCTCCGTCGATCTGGTGCGCATCGCTGAGTTCAAGGGCGCGATGGAGCCGTTCATCCTGAACCAGCAGTCGGCGCCGGTGCGCGACAACAAGAACCGCCTCCTCGACGACGTCTTCAATCGGCTGGTGGTGGCGATCGCCGAGGGACGCACGCGCGCCCGCCGGAACGCGGGCGGCGGCGCCGAGCTGACCGAGGCCAAGGCGCGCGCGCTCATCGATCGCGGCGGGCTGACGCCGACGGAGGCGCAGACCGAGGGGCTGGTCGACGCCGTCCGCGACGAAGGCGAGCTGAACGTCTACCTCGGCCAGGCGTCGGGACATCCCGGGATCGCCGTGCGGGGGATCGACTCGTCGCCGGTGCATCCGCGGGCCTGGAAGAACCGGCGGCTCGCGGTCCTGATGGTCGACGGCACGATCGTCGACTCGGACAGCCAGCAGCTTCCGTTTTCGCTCGGCGCGGTGGCCGGCGCCGACAGCCTGGTCGCGGCGCTCGAGCAGTGCAAGAAGGACCCATCCATCGCCGGCGTCGTGCTGCGCGTGAACAGCCCGGGCGGCTCGGCATTCGCTTCGGACGTGATCGCGCGCGCCATCACGCGCGTGCGCGCCGCCGGAAAGCCGGTCGTCGTATCGATGGCCGACTACGCCGCGTCGGGCGGCTACTATATCTCGGCGCCCGCCGACGCGATCTTCGCCGAGCCGTCGACGATCACCGGGTCGATCGGCATCTTCTCGTTCAAGGTCGACGTGCAGAAGGTCCTGGCCAACGTCGGCATCTCCGTCGAGACCTTCCGCCGCGGCGCGCACGCCGATCTGCTGTCGCCGTATCGCCCCTGGACTGCCGATGAGCGCAAGCTGGTCGAAGAGAAGATCCGCTACCTCTACGACCTGTTCCTGACCACCGTCGGCAACGGGCGCAAGGCCAAGGGGGTGACCGCCGAGCGCGCTAACGAGCTCGGTCGCGGTCAGGTCTGGACCGGCGCCCAGGCGCTGGGGCTGGGACTGGTCGACACCACCGGGGGTCTGATCCCGGCGATCGAGCGCACAGCGGCGATGGCGCACCTGCGCGGCGAGGACGGCGCGCTGCCGGAGATGGTGGTCTGGCCGCGGCCGCGCTCGACGATCGTCGAGAAGGCGCTGGGGATCGCCGCGGTGAAGGCGCTGGCCGGCCCTGCGGGCGACGACCACGACGAGGGTGGAGACGACGCCGCCGGCGAATCCGGCGCCGCCGAGCGACCTCCGACGGCGGCGGAGGCGGCCGCGGCGCTGCTGGCCGCGCCGGGGACGCCCGGGTCGGCCACCGCCGCGGGGCGCGCGCTGCTCCGCGTGCTGGGCCCCTTGCTGACCGCGAGCGGCGGCCCTCAGGCCCGCCTCCCCTTCGATGTCGAGATCCGGTGATGTCCCGATGCAGCCCGGAGTCACCGGAGTCAGCCCCCCTCCGGGCATTGATTGCAGCGTTGGGCGGCCTACGTTAGATTGGCCGGTCCCGGGATGTCCCTGACCAGTTTTCCGCTTCCCGCCTCCGAACAAAACCGTGCCCCTACCATCGAGCTCATGCCGAGTGGGGTGGTCGCGTTCGCGCGCATCCTGAGTCGCATCGAGCACGCCCGCCGCAGCATCCAGATTCGCTGCTTCGAATGGCGCGACGACGACACCGGGCAGTCGCTCGCCCGCGCGCTGCTGGCGGCGGCCGACCGAGGCGTCGAGGTCACGATCCTCAAGGATCGGCTCGGCGGCTTCTACGAGCACCTCGCCGGCACGAAGCAGAGCTTTTTTCACAAGGAGATCAACTTCGAAGCCCGGTGGCAGCTCTGGGGCCTCATGGCGTTCTACGGACGCTGGGGCTCCCTCCGCCAGACGCCGAGCGTGCTCGCCGATGCGCTGCTCGGCCACCCCAACGTTCATGTCGAGATCAGCAAGCGCTTCGACCACGCCAAGCTGTTCGTGTTCGACGACCAGGCGGTGATTCTGGGCGGCATGGGGATCGGAGACGACTTCCGCGACGTGAACGTCGACTTCATGGTGGAGATCGTCGGCCGCGACGCCGTCGACCGTCTGGGCGAGCGCTATGCGGGCCGCGCCCGCTTCGACGCGATGAACCGCTTCGACTACCTCCTCCACTCGTCGCGGGGCAACGTCCTCACCGGTGAATCGCTGGCCGACCAGCGCCTGGCCCTGATCGCGGGGGCGCGCAAGCGGCTGACGATCGCGATGGCCTATCTCGGCGATCCCGCGGCGACCGCGGCGCTTTGCCAGGCGGTCAAGCGCGGGGTCGCGGTGACGCTGCTGACCGCGGCGCGCGCCGACGTGGGCGGCGACCTGAACCTGTTCACGTGCGCCAAGATACTGCGACGGACCGGCAGCCCCGAGAACCTGCGCCTGGTGCTGCACCCGACGATGGTTCACGGCAAGGCGATCGTCGGCGACGGGGAGTGGGTCGACCTGGGGTCGACCAACTTCACACGGCTCTCGCACGACGGCTACGAGGAGCTGGACGTCTTCAGCCGCGATCGCGCGTTTGCGCGGCGGGTAGAGCACGCGATCGAGCAGGCGGCGATGGCCGGGACGCGCGCGCGGCTTCCGCTCGACTACCGGCTCTGGCGCCTCGGCTTCGAGGCTTTGATCAGCGCCTTCCAGACCGGCCGGCCCAAAGTCCGTCGCTGACCTTCATCGTGTCGCTGGCGATCGCGCTGGCGCTCGGGGTCGGGTTCACTCCGTACCACCGCGGAAAAAAAGCGCAGCATCTGTTCGCTGAGGTCGTCGGTCCACGCGGTGTCCGGTTTCGACCGTAAGTGCAGCAACGGAGCCCGGCACATCGTGACGAGCACCGCGGGCAGGATCGAGGCGTCGGTTTCACGCACGAGCCCCAGGCGCACGCCGCGCTGCACGAGCGCCTCGGCGCGATTATAGAACTCGGCGCTCACGTCTCCGATCGCCGGCGAGGCCGTGCGGCTCTCGCACTGCATGAGAATTGCGTAGAACCGATGGTGCTCACGCATGCAATCAAGGGTAATCCTGATGAACGCCTCGACCTGACCCGACCACGGCGCGCGCCCGCGCCTCGCGTCCGCCATCGCCTGATCGAGCCGTGAGAGCAGGTCTTTCCGGCGTTGATGGATCAGGGCCTTGAGTAGCTGCGCACTATCACCAAAGTAATTGTAGATCGTGCCCACGGCGACTCGAGCGCGCGCGGCGATGTCCTCGATACGAGCGCCGTCGATTCCTTTTTCGGCAAAAACGTGTTCGGCCGCCGCGAGCAGGGTGTCTCGGGTAGCGGTGCGCACACCGACGCGCGTTCCTCTCCCAGGCATGAATCGTAGGGTGAAGAGAGTGCCAAATGCTGTCAAGGAGGCGAACAGATCGGAGGTCAGGTGGACTCATGTTCCACCTTGACGATCGATCAACCGGCGCTAAACCCGACATGAATGAATTTTTCCTCATTTGTTCACCTCCGCCTTCCTTGAAGGAAGGTTCGACGTGAACGTTTCAATCGGATCGGCGGTCGGGGCCGAAGAAGAGCTGACCGCGCTGCTGGAGACTGGGCTCACCGTGGACGGCGCTGCGCAGATCGCAGCGCCGTTCCTGTCCGCCCTGACGTTTCCGCCGGAGCGTGGCGTGCAGGCAATCTTGCTCTACGGGTCGGTGCTGTGGAACGCCACGCGCGACCAGACCAGCCAACCCGATTTCATCGCCGTGGTCGACAGCTTGCGCGCCTGGTATCGGAGCCCGCGCGATCGGTTCTGGGGCGCGGTCCTCCCTCCTGCCGTGCATTGTCTACGCGTCGGGGACGCGCCTGGCCTGCGCGAGGGCGGCGCGCTCGCCAAGGTTTCGGTGGTCACGGCGCGGCAACTCGCGTCGCAGACCGCGGTCACTGCAAAGGATCTGCACCTCTGCGGCCGGCTCTCCAAGCGCGTGGCGCTGGTCTGGTCGCGGGATCCGCAGGCACGCCAGCGGATCATCGACGCCAAGCGCGCGGCGCTGAAGACAATGGCGCGCCTCACCCTGGCGCGGTTCGACGGCGCGTTCGCTCTCGATGATTTCCTGCTGGCGCTGCTCGGCCTGTCCTATGAGTCGGAGGTCCGCATCGTCGAGCCTGGCAAGGTCGCGACCCTCCTCGACGTCGAGCGCGATCACTACCGCGCCGTTGGCCGCGCGTTGCTCGGTGCGCTCGGCGCCACGCCGATTGAAATCGATCTGTCGCTGTCCAGCCGTTTCAACCTGCCGCCGGGCGTGGCCGCCGATGGCCAGGAGTTACAGCGCTGGCTGCACCGGTCGCGACGGCGCGCGTATCTGCGGTGGCCGAAGTATCTGGCGACGTACGACGGGTGGCTGGATTACCTGCTGCAGAAGCTCGCGCGCTCGGGCAATCAGGTGTCGCTCACCGAGCGGCAGCGGCGTCACCCCCTCATTTTCGCGCTTCCCGTTCTCTATCAAATGATGCGGAGCAAGCGCGTCGGCTGAAGACCACGTGTAGCAGGAGGAAACTGGGCATGAATTTGATTCGTTCCCTGGAGCAGTTGGCAGCGAAGACCGCTAGGGCAGCGTGGCCGGCGGTCAAGTACTACAACGCCAGATTCGAACGTCCGTCGGTGCAGCCGGCGTGGGCGCCGGCGCCGCTGCTCAAGCGGCGGGAGCGGACGTTCCCCCAGCTCGGCTGGCCACGCACCACCGACTCGTTGTGCCCGCGCTGCGTGAAGGAGGTGCGCACGTCGATCCTCGACGGAACGCGTAGCATGAGCGAGCTCGTCGACGGCAAGCCCGGCGAGATCAAGGCCGAGATCCTCGAGGAGGACGGGAAGATCGTCATGAAGAAGACGTGCGACAAGCACGGAACCTTCACCGACGTGATGGCGATCGATCCACAGTGGCTCGAACGCATCGAGCGGCTCTATCCGGGGCGCGACTTCAAGGCGCCGCCGACGCCGCTGCGCGAGCACGGGAGCTCGTCGATCCAGTATGGCCGCGGGTCGGTGCTGACCGTCGATCTCACCAACCGCTGCAACATGATGTGCGATCCCTGCTTCATGGATGCAAACCAGGTCGGGTTCGTGCACGAGCTCGCGTGGGAAGAGGTCCAGAAGATCCTCGACGACTCGATGTCGATCAAGCCGCGCCGGCAGATGTCGGTGCAGTTCTCGGGCGGCGAGCCGACGCTGTCGCCGCACTTTCTGGACGCGATCCGCTACGCGCGCAAGATCGGCTACTTCGCCGTGCAGTGCGCGACCAACGGGCTGCGCTTCGCCGAGGAGCCGGGCTTCGCGAAGAAGGCGAAGGCGGCCGGCCTGCGCATGGCTTATCTACAGTTCGACGGCATCGGCAACGAGGCCAATTCGCACCGCAAGGTCGGCAACCTGTTCGACGTCAAGCTGCGCGCCATCGAGGAGCTGGCGGCGGCGGGCATCGACGTGATCCTGGTGGTGACGGTCGTCAACGGCGTCAACAACGACCAGGTCGGCAAGATCCTGCAGTTCGCCGTCGAGAATCCGGACAAGGTCACGGTGGTCTCGTTCCAGCCGGTGTCATTCACCGGCCGCGACGAGGACATCGACGACGAGACCCGTACGCGGCAGCGCTACACGCTGTCGCACCTGGCGCGCGACGTGAAGGCGCAGACCGGCATCACCGAGCCGATGCGCGACTGGTTTCCGCTCTCGGCGCTGGGGCCGTTCTCCGACCTGGTCGATCAGCTCATGGGCGAGCGCGCCGACTGGGGCTCGATGAAGTGCGGGTGCCATCCCAACTGCGGCATCGGAACGATCCTGATGGTCAACAAGAGGACCCGGCAGGTCGTCCCGCTCACGCAGTTCCTCGACATGGAGGGGCTGCTCGAGGACATCGGCACCATCACCGACGCCGCGCAGCCGAAGCCGCTCACGGTGGCGCAGCTGACGCTGGCGCTGGCCAAGAACTATCGGCCCGACCAGGCGCCGCCGGGCTACTCCCTCTCGGACCTGGTCAAGCAGCTGCTGTCGCAGACCGGCGCCCGCGGGAACCGCATCGGCGCGTACGAGACGGACGCCAAAGAGTTCGAGTGGCGCGTGCTTTTCGTCGCCGGCATGTGGTTCCAGGACCTGTTCAACTACGACTTCCGGCGCACTGAGATGTGCATCATCCCCTACGGCACGCAGATGGGAGAGATCTCGTTCTGCGCGTACAACACCGGCGTCGGCTGGCGCAACGTCATCGAGAAGATGCTCCAGAACGCGAGTGTGGCCGAGTGGTACAAGAAGAACGGGCGCCACAAGATCTACGCGAAGGGGCAGGATTTCCCGATCTACCCGTTCTCGAATCCCACAACGTCGCGGTTGGAGGGGCAGCCGGTGCGGCTTAGGGTCATCGGTTAGACCGCACCGGGGCCGGTAACCAGGAACGGCGACGGTAGCGGACGTGAGGACGGCTTCGCTCTCTCCGTTGTAGGGCGCGGGAGGCGTGGGGGACCGACGGGGGCGGGGTATTGCTCCGCGGGGACGCGCCCTTACGCCGCCGCTGGGAGGTTGCCTCTTGATGACTGAATCTGCCTATGCGGGGCGTTGACTCGACCTTGGGATGTGAACCAGCGGCGGCACGGGGGCGCTCCGTTTCGGGCTGGCATCCTGCCTGCGGACAGGCAGGAGCGCCCGAAAAGGCCCCGCTCCGCAACACCCCGCCCCCGTCGGTCCCCCACGCCTCTCGCGCCGGTGACAACTACGTTTCACTGCGCCTGAGGGCGTTCGTATTTTTTAATTGAAGCTATCGGACGAGCCTTGCCCAATCGTTCGCGCATCCCTTCGCTACGTCACCACCACGGTGCGCTCACTTCATCCGACCGGATACTTGGCGAAGGGTTTCATTCATGAGCGGTCAACGCTCGTCCGATCGTTCAATCTAAAATTACGAACGCCATCAGGCGCAGTGAACCAA
>Ga0265342_10000241_pt1 | contig 61465 bp, 55 predicted proteins | sample 4CB327metaG_FD_203125 | JGI IMG/M metagenome (GOLD analysis project Ga0265342, IMG submission 203125) | Rhizosphere microbial communities from Carex aquatilis grown in University of Washington, Seatle, WA, United States - 4-CB3-27 metaG | ecosystem: Host-associated > Plants > Roots >...
GCCTCGGAGAACTGGGGCATTGTATACAAACCGGACGGCAAGTTTATAGGCACTATAGGGTTTTTCAACTGGGATGAACTCAACTGCAAGGCTGAGGTCCATTACGCATTATCCGCCAAATACTCGGGGCTTGGCCTGATGACCGAGGCGCTGATGAGGACACTCGATTTCGGGTTTAGCAAAATGAGCTTGAACCGGGTGGAGGCGAGGTGCATGCCCCGGAACAAGGGGTCAGAGCGGGTGATGCAGAAATGCAGTATGAAATACGAAGGCACGATGCGCGACAGCCTCTTTGTCAAAGGCAGGTTCGTCGATTTGAAGACTTACGCGGTGCTGAGATCGGACAGGGAACGGGGTAAAACGAAATGATAAAGAACATATGCGTATTCTGCGGCGCGGGCAGCGGGAGCTCTAAAGATTATTCCGATGCGGCACGAAAGCTGGGAGCTCTGATAGCGAGAAAAGGCATCGGGCTCATTTACGGCGGTGGTAAAAAAGGGATGATGGGCGCGATCTCGAACGCTGCCATCGATCAGGGCGGGACGGTCACCGGGATCATACCGAAAGGCGTCTTCAGCGATAACCTTATAAACAAGAACCTGACAGAGCTGAAAGTTACCGACTCAATGCACTCGCGGAAAGCCCTGATGAGCGGGCTCGCCGATGCTTTCATAATTATGCCGGGCGGGATCGGCACCCTAGAAGAATTCTCGGAAGTTTTCACCTGGGCGCAGCTGGGCCTGCACGCGAAACCCATCGGTCTGCTCAATACGAACAGGTATTATGACAAGCTGATCGGCTTCTTTGAAACTTCCGTGACCGAAGGGTTCTTCGACAGCGTGCACCTGTCTAAGCTGATCATTTCAGATAACCCGGCGAGACTTCTCAAAAAGATACTGGACGCGTCAAAATGAATAATCCCAGACGTTCGCAGCTGAATTTAATGGAAGTTTGCGGCACTCACACGATGGCCATCGCGCGCCACGGGCTCAAATCGCTCTTCTCTAAGAACGTTAACATGCTCTCCGGACCCGGCTGCCCGGTTTGCGTTACGCCCGCGGGGATGATAGATGCCGCCATAGAGGCCTCAAGGATCCCCAGGGCCATCGTAACCACTTTCGGAGATATGCTAAGGGTGCCGGGCAGCCATTCCAGCCTCGAAAAAGAACGCTCGAACGGCGCGGACATAAGGATCGTGTATTCGGCCCACGACGCGCTCGACATCGCGGCCGCCAATAAATCAAAAGAAATTATTTTCCTGGGCGTCGGCTTCGAGACAACGGCGCCTACGGTCGCGGCTACGGTCATCTCCGCCCGGGAACGAAAAATAAAGAATTTCTCGGTGCTGTCGATGTTCAAGACGATACCCAACGCGCTAAAGACCGTCCTCGCGGTGAAGGGCCGCCGCATCGACGGTTTCCTTCTGCCAGGCCATGTCTCTGCCATAATCGGAGAGAAGCCCTACCGCTTCCTGGCAAGGCAATACGGCGTGCCGGGGGTGATCTCCGGTTTCGAGCCGGCCGACATCCTGGAATCTGAGAAAATGCTCCTCGGAATGATCAACGGTAAAGAGCCGCGGATAATAAACCAGTACACGCGAGCAGTTAAGCCGGAAGGAAACGTCATAGCGCAGGAAACTATCTCGGAAGTGTTCGAATCGGCGGATTCCGAATGGCGCGGCATAGGAAGGATACGGAAGAGCGGACTTGTTTTCAGGAAGAAATACCGGGCCTTCGACGCCCAGAAGCGTTTCGGAATAAAAGTTTTGCACCCCAAAGAGAACGTCAACTGCATTTGCGGCAAGATCCTTACCGGCCTTGAAAATCCCGAGAGCTGCAAATTGTTCGGCAAAGCCTGCACCCCCCAAAACCCTGTGGGCCCCTGCATGGTATCCAGCGAGGGCTCCTGCGCGGCGCATTACAAATACGGGAAAATGGTCTTTAAGCACCGCCGGTAGAAGCGGAGGAAGTAAACGAATACGATGAAGAACGATAAAATACTTTTATCCCACGGCTCGGGCGGCAGGCTGACTCACGAACTGGTGGAAACTCTTTTCAAAAAATATTTTTCCAACCCCATTCTCAATACCCTCGACGATTCCGCGGAACTTCGGTTGGGCTATCCCGGAGGCCCGCGCCTGGCGTTCACCACGGATTCCTTCGTAGTTAATCCTATCTTTTTCCCGGGAGGAGACATCGGGCGGCTCTCGGTCTGCGGGACCGTCAACGACCTCGCGATGAAGGGCGCGGTGCCCCGTTGGATCGCGATAGCCGCCATTATCGAAGAAGGGTTCGAGCTTGCGACTCTTAAAAAAGTGGTGTTGTCTATTTCGAAAGCCGCGCGCGAGGCCGGAGTGGCGGTCGTGACCGGAGACACAAAAGTCGTGGAAAAGGGAAAAGCGGACAGGCTTTTTCTTACGACTTCCGGGCTCGGCATCATCGAGGAAGGCGTTAACGTATCCGGCAAGAACGCCCGAGCAGGCGACGAGATAATTATCAACGGGACCATCGGCGACCACGGCATCTCCGTCATCGCGGCCCGCAACGACTTCAAGTTCAGTTCCGGGCTCAAGAGCGACTGCGCCCCGCTAAACAACCTGGTTAAAAAAATGCTCGCCGCTTCAAAATCTATAAACGTCCTTAGAGACCCGACCCGCGGCGGCCTCGCGACCACCTTAAACGAGATCGCGTCTTCTTCCGGCATCGGGATCATCATCGAAGAGAAACTTATACCTTTAAAAAACGAGGTCAGGGCGGCCTGCGGCCTCCTTGGGTTCGACCCGCTCTATGTCGCCAACGAAGGAAAGCTGGTGGCTTTCGCGCCGGGCGCCTCGGCCGGAAAGATCTTAAAAACCATGAAGAGCGACAAGCTGGGGAGAACTTCAGCCATCATAGGAAAAGCGGTCAGCTCACCGAAAGGCGTCTGGCTCAAGACGCTTAGCGGAACGTTAAGGCCGCTGATGATGCTTGAAGGCGAACAACTGCCGAGGATCTGCTAAAGACAATTCCAAATTTAAATTTCAAATGTCAAATTGAACTGCAAATGGCTATTTTTACGTTTGCTGTTTGATGTTTACAATTGTAAATTTCAACGGGGTTATAATGAAAGTACTGGTCACCGGCGCCAACGGGTTCATAGGCAGCCACATTGTCGAAGAACTCGTCCAACAAGGTTTCGATGTCACCTGCCTGGTGCGCAAAACAAGCAACCTCAAATGGCTTTCCGGCTGCAAGACGGCATTTGTGACCTGCGATATGTCGGCCACCGCGGATTTCGGAGACGCGGTTCGGGGCTGCGACGCTATTGTCCATTCCGCCGGGGTCCTCAGAGCCCGTAATAAAGAGCGGTACTACGACTTTAACCAGCGCACCACCGGAAGGCTCGCGGAAGCCGCCCTCAAACACAACCCCTCCCTTAAGAAATTCATATACATTTCTTCGCTCGCGGCGCAGGGCCCTTCGAAAGACGCCGCCTGCGGCAACCCGGAACCGGGCGCGGAAAACCCTGTTACGGATTACGGCAGGAGCAAGCTCGCCGGGGAGAAGGAACTGGATATCTTAAGGGGAAAAATACCCTGCACGATCCTCCGGCCCGCCGCCGTTTACGGTCCCCGCGACAAGGACATCTTTATCTTTTTCAAGCTCGTCAGCCTCGGCCTTAGGCCCATGCCGCTCAAAGAAAGATACCTGCAGCTCTTGTACGTCAAGGACGCGGCGAGGGCCGTCTCCTTCGCTCTAAAAGATGGGCCGGGAGGCTTTAACATTTATCCGCTCGCTGAAAAAACGGTTTACGGCTGGGAAGAAATTGGAAAAATTATTGCGAGGGCCGTCGGCAAAAAAACCATCCCGCTGCCCCTGCCTGGCGCGGCTTTTCGCGCCGCTTCGATACTCGCTGAATTTGCAAGTATTTTCACAAGCCGTCCCGCTGTCCTAAACAGGCAGAAAGTCGACGAGTTACTAATGCCTTTTTGGGTCTGCGATACCTCTAAATCAGAAAAAGAATTGCGCGCGGACTTTACAAAACTTAATTTTGGTGGTAAAATAACATATCAATGGTACAAAGACAGCGGCTGGCTTTGAATTTTGACATTTTAACTAAGTTTTGGAGGGTATCGATTAATGCATAACGACATTTTTACGAAATGTGTAAAGTTTACAAGCGCGCGCGAGATAATGGCCGCGGGAGTTTATCCGTATTTTAAAAAGATAGAGTCGGCCCAGGGGCCGGAAGTACTGATCGAAGGAAAGAAAAAAGTTGTTATTTGCTCTAATAACTACCTGGGGCTGGCGAACCACCCCAAGGTAAAAGAAGCAAGCATCGCAGCCGTAAAAAAATACGGCACGTCCTGCACGGGCTCCCGTTTTCTTAACGGCACCAACGACCTGCACGAGAAAGTGGAAAGAAAGTTCGCCCGGTTCGTGGGCAAAGAATCCGCGATCCTTTTTACCACGGGACACCATTCGAACCTCGGAGCGATATCAACGCTGGTCGGTAAAACCGACATAGTCCTCACCGATAAGTTAGACCACGCGTCTATCATAGACGGCTGCCGCCTCGCCATGGGCGAAATGGTACGGTTCCGCCACAACGATATGGGGGACCTGGAGAGACAGCTCGTGCGTTACTGCGACGTCGGCAAGCTCATTGTGGTTGACGGCGTTTTCAGCATGGAAGGGGACATCACCAACCTTCCGGAGATAGTAAAACTCGCGAAAAACTATAACGCCCGGGTCATGGTCGACGAGGCCCATTCACTGGGAGTACTCGGAGAGACGGGCAGGGGCACCGGCGAGCATTTCGGCCTCGAAGCGGACGTAGATGTGCTGATGGCGACGGCTTCAAAGTCGCTCGCTTCGATCGGCGGTTTCATCGCAGGCAGGGAAGAGGTCGTGCACTACGTAAAACACCTCTCCCGTTCGCTTATCTTTACAGCGAGCCTTCCTCCGGCCTGCGTGGGAGCCATTGACGCCGCCCTGGACATAATCGACAAGGAGCCGGAAAGAAGGTTACGGCTCTGGGAGATCACGAGGAAGATGAAAGCGGGCTTTGAAGCTTTGGGTTTCAATACAGGGACATCCGAATCGCCCATCATACCTATTACGGTCGGTGAGGATATGAAAGCTTTTCAGATGTGGCGCATGCTTTTTGACGAGGGTATATTCGCTTCGCCGGTGGTCAGCCCCGCGGTGCCCGAAGGCCATTCAATAATAAGGACAAGTTATATAGCTTCGCACACAGACAGCCAGCTTGATTTCGTGCTCGACACTTTTGAAAAGGTAGGCAAACAGCTGGGCATCATCTCCGGCGGCACGAGGCACTTCAAGCCGAAACTTCAGCCCAAGTGGAAATTCGCTTTTTCAAGGCAGGAAATGGCGTCGGCAACGAAACGGTGGATAAAGAACCTGTGGAACTTTAATAATAATGATTAGAAGAAAAGCGCTTTAAAACGCCGGATCACCGGCGACAAAATCTTCCGCCGCTTAAGGCGGAAATAGAGGAGAATATTTATGGCAGTAAAAAAAGCGAAAAAAGCCGCCGACGTTTCGACAGCGGCCGCAGTAACGGGACCCAAAGTACCTGCGGTGAAAACGAAAAAAGCAGCGGCGAAACCCGCCGCCGAACCGAAAGTCTACGTCGTACTGGACCATCCCCAGGTTGACGAGATTATCTCGGGGCTTCATTACGCCATACGCATCGGCGCCTCGGATAACGGTGCGGTAGAGATCAGTTTTGACAACGGAGAATGGCAGCCCTGCAGGCCCTCTGCCGGCTACTGGTGGTTCGACTGGGGTTATTTTACTCCCGGAGCACACAAGATCACCGCAAGGCTGCGCGACGCGGCGGGCGCCACGGTTAAGAAATCGCCGGTCGTCAAATGCGAAGTCAAATAATTCAACACATATAAAGCACTGACCCGTACAAGCAATTGGTGCAATAAGGGAGAGCTATGGAGTTTACACCCGAACAGCGTGAAGAGATATACCTCGAAGAAAAAGCAAAACGTGAAGGCCCTAAGAGATCCAACACGGGGCTTCTGGTCGTAGCCGTGGCGGCGGCGGTGGGTTTTGCCGCGATGCTGCTGCTCGCGCGGAAGTCCGCGCGCGGCGTCATGCTTGAAGACCTGCGCAAGGCCTATGACGGCCTCAGCCCGGAAGAGGAACAATAAATGTACCTCAAGAGAGTCGAGCTCTGCGGGTTCAAATCGTTCGCGGACAGGACCAGGCTTGATTTTGAGCCCGGCATCTCCGCCATAGTAGGCCCTAACGGCTGTGGTAAATCCAATATTTCCGACGCTATACGCTGGTGCCTCGGCGAACAGAGCGCCCGTTCGATGCGCAGCCACCAAATGCTTGACGTTATTTTCGGCGGATCGCACTCCCGCCAGACCACGGGCATGGCCGAAGTTTCGCTCACCTTCGATAATTCCAAGAACCTGCTCCCCATAGATTACACGGAAGTAACCGTTACCCGAAGGATCTTCAGGAGCGGCGAAAGTGAGTTCTTCATCAACAAGGCGCAGTGCCGGCTCAAGGACATCCGCGACCTCTTCCTGGACACAGGCATCGGTTCGGAAGGCTACGCCATCATCGAGCAGGGAAAAGTCGAGTTCATTCTCTCCGCCAAGCCAGAACAGAAACGCGAGATGTTCGAGGAAGCGGCGGGCGTGTCAAAGTACAAGGTCCGCAGGGAAGAAACCCTGAGAAAACTCGAAAAAGTAGACATAGACCTCAACCGCATCTCGGACATGCTGACGCTCCTGAAAGAACAGATAGCCTCGCTAGACATCGCCGCCAGAAAGGCCAGGCAGTACCAGAAGTACCAGGATAACCTGAAAAAAATGGAGATAGCCTCGATCGTCAGCGGGACGGCCCGCGCACAAGAAGACATCGAGCGCATAAAGAAAGAGCTCGACCCTAAATCGCAGGAATTCGAGATCCAGAACACGACCCTCGACCAGCTTGACGCGGAGATAGCCGGCCTGCGCGTGGCGCAACTTGAAAAAGACGAAGCCTATATCGAACAGCAGGAACAGCTCTCGCAGGTACGGTCCGGGATAAACCTAGCCGACGAACGCATCAACCAGTCTTCCCAGCGCGAAACCGAATTAAAGGAACGGCAGATAACGCTCGCCCAGGAACTGGAATCCGGAAAGAACAAGGTCAAGGAACTCAATGACGGATTGGGATCGGTACGAGAGCTAAAGTCTAAACTCTCCGAAGAGGTCAAGAGGCTCGAGACGGCATACCTGGATAACGAAAAAAGCATCCAGGCGCTCAGGAACAAGCTGCAAGAGGTTCAGGCGCGCGCGGACGGTTTGAAGACGCGGCTCTTCGACATCACCCAGGAAAGAACCAACCATCACAACGAGATCAACCGGCTCCTTTCAAAACAGGCGCACTGCCAGGCGCAGGTGCAGTCGCTCAACAAGGAACTCAACCGGTTAAACGAACAATACGCGCCGCTCAAAGACGAACTCTCCGCAAAGCAGAACGAATCGGCTCTCCTTGAGGCCGTCCTAAACGAATCCGGGCTCAGGAAGAACTCGCTCGACGCCGAGATATCGGCCATCGAATCGAACAGAATGGGTCTCGATCAGGCGAGCGTAACCCTCAAAGAAAAAATAGCGTCCCTTCAGTCTAAATACCAGACCCTTGTCGAGTGGGAGGAAAAAGATCCGGTCAGGCACGCCATACGGGCCGTGCTTTCGTTGAACCTCCCCGGGATAAAGGGCCCCGTCAGCGGCCTCATCAGGATAGACCCCGGCATGGAAGAGACCGTCGCCGCCGCGCTCGGCGAAAAACTGAACTACATAGTTTCCGATACGATCGAAACCGCTCAGACCGCTATCAAACATCTTAAAGAAAATAACTTCGGCAGGGCCGTCTTCATAATTCTCGACAGGCTTGAGAACTTCGGCGGCTTTTCTCCCATAGCTCAGCCCTCCGGTTCGAGGGCGCTGTTCTCCCTTATACAGTGCGAGCCCCAGGTTGAAAAGGCCCTAAAATTCGTCTGCGGCGAGATGCTTGTCGGAGAAGACGCTTTTTACAGTTTCTGCCTTATCCAGGGCGGGAGCAAAGCGTCCACCGATAAACCCGTGCTGATAGAAGAACATCTCCGCTCGATAAACTCTGAGCTCGAGACCAGCAGGAAACAACTCGAAGAAACGCTCACGGGCATAACCGGCCTCGGCTCGGAACTCTCGCTGAAGCTCGAACACAGGCGCTCCCTGGATTCCGAGAACCAGCAGAAACTAATGGAGTCGGGCTGGCTTAAAAAGAACCTCGGCTCGCTTACCGAAGAGATACAGTTCCTTGAAAAAGAGATCGCCTTGAACAACAAGGATATCGAGAGTCAGAACAACGAAGAAAAAGGCACCAGCGACGGCCTGGCAAAACTTTACGAGACACTGGCAAATCTCCAGAAGGAAGAAGACGACGATAGCGCCGCCCTCAAGAACAACGAAGCTGAAGTGGCCGCGCTTCGCAAACTCGAGACCGAACAGAGCCCCATCCTCACTGAGTCAAAAGTAGCCTGGGCTACACAGGCCAACGAGCTCGCCGGCAGGGAACGCGAGGAACAGAAACTCGTACAGGACATCGCGGAACTTAACGCATCCCTCGAGCAATCGCACACCGAACACGATTCCATAAAGGCAAAGATAGGCGAACAGAACACGACCCAGATAACCGAAACCGAGAACCTTAAGAGGCTGCAGGCAGAACTCACTCTGCGGGAAGCGGAAACCAGGTCCGCTCTCGACCTGAGGCAGGAGCTTTTAAAGGAGCTCGATGCAAAGAACGCCTCTCTGCACGAACTGCGCCAGCTGGTCGAGACTTTGAAAATGGACATCCACAACCTTCAGATAGAGCAACGCAGCTTTGAGCTGCAGAAACAGGGTCTGGAACAACGCCTGAGGGACGGTTATTCCCTCGCTTTTGACGCTGTAAAAGACGAATACGCCAAGGAAGTTTTCAGCGAAGAGGAGATCTCAAGGCTCAAGCGCCGCATCGAATCGCTCGGGGCGGTGAACCTCGCCGCGCCGGAAGAATACACCAGTATCGAAGAACGCTATAATTTCCTGTTAGCCCAGCAGCAGGACCTGCTCAAGGCCAAAGATGACCTTCACCAGGTTATTACCAAGATCAACGAGAACACGCGCGAAAATTTCAAGAAGTCTTTCGACCAGATACGGGAGAACTTCAAGGCCATCTACCAACAGCTCTTCGCGGGCGGAATAGCCGACCTCATCCTCACGGACGAGAATAACCTGCTCGAGACTGGCGTCGAGATCTACGCCCAGCCCCCCGGCAAGAAACTGCAGAACATCGCGCTCCTTTCCGGAGGGGAAAAAGCCCTTACCGCTATAGCTCTCCTCTTCGCCTTTTTCATGGTCAGGTCATCGCCGTTCTGCATACTCGACGAAGTGGACGCCCCGCTCGACGACGCGAATATCGGGCGTTTCATCAACATGATCAAGGATTTCTCCGCGAGGTCGCAGTTCCTCGTCATCACGCATAACAAACGCTCCATGGAAATGGCCGGCGTGCTTTACGGGATAACTATGGAAGAACTCGGGGTCTCGAAGATCATTTCCGTCAAACTCAAGAAAGACAATCTAGTTGCCACGGCGTGACCGCTCAAAAACCTATGGCCCGCATCAGCCTCGGACCGCTAAACCTGGACATCTGCGACACGAGCGCGATCCTCGAAAAAACCGGTGAATTCATCAGGCTCCGGATCCCCTCGCAGATCGTCACCCTCAACGCCCTCATGTTCAACACAGCCCTCCGCGACAAGGCTTGTCTCAATGCTATCTCGAATGCGTCTTTAGTGGTCCCGGATTCAACGGGCATAGCTTGGGCAGTCAGATTCCTTACGGGCTTTAAAACCGAACGTCTGGCTGGGATCGATCTATTGAACGAGCTGTGCGGACTTTCCGCGCGCGCCGGCCACGGCATTTTTCTTCTCGGGGCGAAACCGGGTGTGGCGGCAACCGCTGCGCTCAACCTTGCGAAACGCTATCCCGGCCTAAAGATCGCCGGGACGCGGGACGGTTATTTCGACCGGAGCGAAGAAGAGGACATCGTAAAACTTATAGAGGAAACTTCCCCGGACATCCTGTTCGTCGGTTTTGAGATCCCTAAACAAGAGATATGGATATCCGATAACCTGGCGAGGCTGAAGGTCCCGGTCGTGATGGGCGTCGGCGGAAGTTTCGACGTCGTTTCGGGCGGGCTTATACGCGCTCCGCTCTGGGTCAGGAAGCTTCACCTCGAATGGTTTTTCAGGTTCCTGCAGCAGCCATGGAGGATCAGTAGGCTTTTCGATCTTCCCGCCTTCGTGTTTGAAATATTCACTCTAAAATTCAACGAGAAGTAATTCCGATGAGAATGACGTACACGCGGCCGGTCAGGGGAATAAAATGATCTACGGGATATTTTCGGACGTGCACGGGAATCTGGAAGCGCTCAACGCCGTTCTGGGCCTTCTCAGGGAAAAGAATACCGCTCATTACCTTTACGCGGGAGACATCGTGGGGTACGGTCCGAACCCCAACGAATGCGTGGACGCTATCAGGAACCTCTCGCCTCTCTCGATCTGCGCGGGAAATCATGACAGGGCTGCCTGCGGGCTCAAAGAGGTTACCTGGTTCAACGAATACGCCCGTAAAGCCATCCAGTGGACCTCCAAGGTCCTCACGCAGGACCACCAGATCTACCTTTCGGAGCTGTCCAAAACCGTACAGCTCCCAGATTTCACCATTGTCCACGGTTCTCCCCGCGACCCGCTGGACGAATACCTGCTGATGCGCGACCAGTACGAAGAAAATATTCCTCATCTCAAGGCCGATATTACCGTCGTAGGGCACACACACGTGCCTCTCATTTTCGGGTGCGGCCCGAAATATGCTTTAAAAGATTCAGCGCCCGTCCTCCTGGAACCCGGGAAAAGATATATTCTAAACCCGGGCTCCTGCGGCCAGCCGCGCGACAGCAACAACAAGGCGTCCTGCGCCTTGTTCGATTCGGAAAACAGGCGGCTCGAATTGTTCCGCCTGGAATACGATATTATAAAAACACAGGAGAAAATGCGCGGTTTCAAACTACCGGCCTATCTAATCGATCGGCTCAGCTGGGGAAACTAATGACGCGTACTTTTTTTGAGGAGATCACTCGTTGAAAACTATAGTTAGTCTAGTCCGCTGCGGTACGTATGAGAGCTCCGAAGTCGACAAGGCCGTCAGACGGGCCGTCGGTTATCTCGGCGGCATAACCTCTTTCGTGAAACCTGGCATGAGGATCCTGCTCAAACCGAACCTTCTCAGCGCCCGAACCCCGGACCGTCACGTGACGACCCATCCCGAAGTCGTAAGGGCTCTTATACGGCTCGTAAAAGAGGCCGGCGGCATACCCCTGCTGGGAGACAGCCCGGGCGGAGCCGTAAAAGGCGTGGAACGGGTCTGGGTCGAGACCGGGATGAAAAAACTGGCGCAAGAAGAGAACATAGAGCTTGTCAATTTCGAGACGGCTGGTTCGGTGGAAAAGCCTATAGCTCACCCGCTCATAAAAACCGTCAGGATATCGAGGGTCCCGCTCGAAGCGGACGGCGTTATCAATATACCCAAGCTCAAGACCCATGGGCTGCTGATTTTCACGGCGGGAGTAAAGAACATTTTCGGCTGCGTGCCGGGCCTGCGCAAGGGGGAATACCATAAGCTCGCCCCTTACCCCGACGACTTCGCCCGCCTGCTCTCGGAGATATACCTGCTGGTGGAAGACAAGATCCTCTTCAGCCTTGTCGACGGCATCACGGGCATGGAGGGGAACGGCCCGAGCTCCGGCGAGCTGAGACAGATGAACCTGTTAGCGGCGAGCGCCGACACCGTCGCTCTCGACTCGTGCCTTATCTCGCTGCTGGGCTTTAAACCCGGAAAGATCGGCACTATTAAACATCTCGCCCGCGGTGACGCCGGCCCCGACGGCCTCGCTAACACCGAGATCGCCGGCGACTCGCCGGAGGTTTTCGATCTTGCAAAATTCAAGTTCCCGTCGAATTGGCACATCAACCTCGTTCCCAAGTTCCTGATCAGACTTCTGGGAAAACTTATCTGGATGAAGCCTGAGATAAACCCCGCGGTTTGCGTGAATTGCCTGCTCTGCGTGAATTCCTGCCCGGTAAACACCATTAAGAGCGCGCCGGGGAAAAAACCCTTCGTTGAAAAAAGCGGCTGCATCAGCTGCCTGTGCTGCCACGAACTCTGCCCCTACAAAGCCATAGACCTTAAAGGAAGTTTCCTGGCAAAGAGGATGTTCAGGCTATGATGAAGAAAATTCAACACCTAATCGAGTACGCTTCCCTCAGGGGCTTCGCGGCTTTCGCGCGGCTTTTCCCGCTGCCGGCCGCCAGATTTTTTGCCAGGTCTCTCGCTGATCTCGTCTATTACTTTATCCCGATCCGGAAAAAAGTAGTCCTGGCGAACCTCACGGCCGCCTTCGGCAGCGCAAAAAAACCGGAGGAAATCAGGAGCATCGCGCGCGGGGTTTACAGACAGTTCGCGCAATCAATGATCGAGATCATGTTCTTCCCGAAGATCGATAAAGAGGCGCTCGATGAACTTGTCAGTTTCGAGAACCTGCGTCTCCTTGAGGGCCCGTTTAAAGAGGGCAAAGGCGCCGTGCTCGTTGGCTCTCATTTCTGTAATTGGGAACTGATGGCCGCGGCCCTGGCCGGGCATTACCCGCTGACTCTCGTAGTAGGACAGCAGAAGAATACTCTGGTAGACGACCTCTTGAATTCCTACCGCCTTAAGATGGGGGTAAAGATCGTGCCTCTGAAACTTTCCCTGCGCGGGGTCGCCAGGGCGCTGAAAGCAAACGAGTTCGTCGCGCTCGTTTCCGACCAAGACGCCCACGAGGACGGGGTCTTTGTAGATTTTTTCGGCAGGCCTGCGTCTACCCCCAAGGGCGCAGCGGTATTCGCCCTGCGTTTCGGCTGTCCGCTGATAATGGGACATATCTTCCGGACCGGGGGGAGATTCAGGATAGTCTTCGATATCGTGCCCAAACCGGACGGGAGCGCTGACGAGCAGGAAAACATCCGGCGTTATACGGCGGCTTACACGAAGATACTCGAGGGTTACATCCGAAAATACCCGGACCACTGGTTCTGGATGCACAAACGCTGGAAAACAAAACCTCCGCCGGAGCTTGATAAATAACCGTTGAAACCCCTGAGGGTTTATGTTAGACTTAGATAACATAATTATCTTTCGAGGTGTATAGATGGAAAATATTCTTGTAGTGGACGACGAACCTGGCATCCTCCAGGTTTGCGAGAGAACGCTTAAGAAAAAAGGGTACAACGTATTTACCGCTTTCAACGGCGAAGACGCTTTGAAGATACTGGAACGCGAACCGGTGGAACTGGCCCTCGTCGACCTTCACATGCCGCAGTACGACGGCATCGAGCTGCTGCAAAAGATCAAGAAATCTTACCCCTTCACCGAAGTCGTCATAATCACCGCCGAAGCCACGCTCGACGCCGCAATAGAATCGCTCAAGAACGGGGCTTTCGACTACATACTCAAACCCTTCAACCTGACCGAACTGACAGCGGCGGTAAAAAGAGCTCTCGAATACACGAACCTCCGCAGGAAAGAAAATATTTTCTCCGAGACCACTCAACTCTACCAGCTCGCCCACGAAATAGACAAGAACCACTCCAAGGAAGAATTGCTCGGGCTGGTCCTTGAGCGTGCGTTAAAGCTCCTTGACGCCGAAGCGGGAACAATTTTCTTTTTTGAAGACTCCACGAGAACCCTCAAAACCGTCTGCTCGACAGGTTACGAACTGCCAGCTGCCCTGGGCGTAAATATCGCGGAGGGTATCCTGAAGCTTTTTAACAGCGCGGCCGCACCGGCCCTTATACCAGGCCCTTCCGAAAAAACCGGCATGAAGCTGCTTGAATTTTGTCCGGGCTCCACCTCCGCTTTGCTGGTCCCCCTGGAAAAACACGATAATCTGCTGGGAGCCATGCTACTGTTCAGGTCTGAGAAGTCTGCCCTGGCAAAATTCACCCAGCACGACCTCGATTCCCTGCATATTTTCTCCACGCACGCTTCGCTGATAATAGCCCTACAGCACCAGTACCCTTTACAGGATTTTTAAGACGCCCTGGAATTTTCCTTATCTCATTGACAATCAACGGAATATTTGTTTTAATCTATATGTTCTTCGGGGAGGGTGAAAATCCCTATCGGCAGTGAACTTCCGGCGTAAGCCGGAGTAGCCTGCGACTCCGCCGCAATGCCGGCGGACTGAACCTGTTAGATCCAGGTGCCGACGGTTAGACCCGGTAGTTTGGGTTAAGTCCGGATGAAAGAAGAACAAGCCGCGCTGGTTTTGACCCCTAACAGGGCATTTATCACCCCGAAGATATATTTCCGGGGTTTTTTTATGGTATATAGACAAAATAACGACATCGCGTATATGAAACTCGCCCTGAAACTTGCCTCGAAAGGCTCGAAAAGGGTTTTTCCTAACCCCATGGTCGGCGCAGTGATAGTAAACAACGGCAAGATAGTGGGCCGGGGCTATCACAGGTACTTCGGAGGCCCTCACGCCGAGATATACGCGCTTGAGCAGGCAGGCGACTTAGCCAAGCACGCGACACTCTACGTCACGCTCGAACCCTGCGCCCATTGGGGGAAAACGCCCCCTTGCTCCGATATGCTGATCAGGGCGGGTATAGGGCGGGTCGTCGCCGCCAGCGGAGACCCGAACCCCAAAACAGCCGGCAAGGGATTCAAGAAACTCGTTGAACACGGCGTCAAAGTTGATAAGAATTTACTTAAAGCCGAAGCCCACAGGCAGAATTGCGCGTATTTCGAGAGATTTTCGTCCGGTCAACCCCACGTCCTGGTGAAAGCGGCAATGTCTCTTGACGGGAAGATCTGTACCAGGACGGGTGATTCCAAATGGATATCGGGTGAGAGCTCAAGAAAGCTGGTCCACGAATTAAGAAGTAACAGGGATGCCGTAATAGTCGGCATTAACACCGTGCTTAAAGACAACCCGTTGCTTACCAGCCACGGCCTCGGGAAAAACCCTGTAAGGGTAGTTATAGACCCGGATTTTAAGATCCCTTTGACCGCCAAAATACTCAATAGCGACGCTCCCACAATAATCTTTGGCAGGCTTAAACATAAAGTAAAACTTGAAGCTTTAAATAAACTCGGGGTTATTACGGTAATATGCCCGAATAAGAATAGAATAAACTTCAAGTATATTATTAATATATTGAATAAAATGTCAATTTATAGCCTATTAATAGAAGGCGGTGGCGAAACAATAGCTGCGGCATTCGAAGATAAGGTTGTAGATGAGATAATGATGTTTTTGAGCCCAATAATCATCGGCGGACGTGAGGCCAAAACGCCCGTTGAAGGCTTCGGAAAAGCGCTCGTTTCAAATGCGATCAATGTAAGCCGTTTGAAAACAAGAAGGATAGGCAAAGATATTCTTTTAACGGCGAAGGTGCGCTGATGTTTACCGGAATAATCGAAGAAGTTGGCGCAGTATCGGCCCGCACAGGCTCAAAATTAAGCGTATTTACCCGCCTTTCCCGCATAGCGATAGGGGACAGCGTTTCCATCAACGGCGTCTGCCTTACGGCAACCTTAGTTAAGTTAAAGAAAAGCGGCTTCGAGGTCGATTTCGATTACACTCCGGAAACCTCGGTCCACACTACCCTTGAAACCCTTAAAACTGGCGGCAAGGTCAACCTCGAAAGAGCTCTAAAAGCTGATTCCAGACTGGGGGGCCACTTTGTCACAGGCCACGTGGAAGGCACGGCCGGTATAACAGACATTGCAAAAAAAGGTAATTCTTATATTTTTTCACTCAAGGCAGGAATTGATCTTCTTAAATTCATTGTAGCTAAAGGCTCTGTAGCAATAGAGGGCATAAGCCTTACAGTTGCCGAGCGCTCTGAAAACGGCTTTTCCGTTTCGGTCATACCATTCACTTATGAGAACACGAACCTGAGGCTAAAGAATAAGCGCGATAAAGTCAACCTGGAAACTGATATTATCGCAAAATATATTGAAAACACGAATAAATTAAGAAACACAAAGACTTTAAACGCAGAATTTCTCAGAGAAAACGGTTTCTTATAGTGCGAGAGCCGGGGAATAGGTGCCGAAGCGTATAAGCCTAACCCCGTTATCCATTCTCTCAGCCCGTGCATTTCAAAAGGAGCATATATATGAATAAGTCAAAGTTCTCTTCCATTCAAGACGCGATAGAGGACATAAAAAAGGGCAAGATGCTCATTGTGGTAGACGACCCCGGCAGGGAGAACGAGGGCGACCTTGTTTGCGCAGCCGAGAAAGCTACTCCCGAGATAATCAATTACATGGCTAAACACGGCCGAGGGCTGATCTGCCTGCCCGTCTTAGGCTCAAGGCTCGACGAGCTCAAGATAGAGCCGATGGTCTCGAACCCGCAGGAGGTAAGAGAAGCCGCTTTCACCGTTTCCATTGACGCTAAAAAAGGAACTACTACCGGGATATCCGCCCACGACAGGGCAAAAACCATCAAGGCCCTGATCAGCCCCAGTACGAAACCCGAAGACTTCGCTAAACCCGGGCATATCTTTCCTCTGAGGTACCGCGAAGGGGGCGTGCTGGTACGCTCGGGACATACGGAAGCGTCCGTCGACCTTTCGGTCCTGGCGGGTTTATACCCGGCCGCGGTCATTTGCGAAATAATGCACGAGGACGGGACGATGTCGCGCATGCCCGAGCTGATGCTTTTTTCGCAGAAACACAAAATCAAGATAATCACCATCCGCGACCTCATCGAGTACAGGAGGCGGCACGAGAGGCTCATCAAGCAGCTCGTCACGGTCGATTTTCCTACCAAGCTCGGAGCTTTCAAGCTGTTCCTCTATGAAGACAAGATCTCCGGCGAACACCACCTCGCGATCGTCAAGGGCGAGGTCGGGAGAAAAAAGAACGTGCTCGTGCGGGTGCATTCTTCCTGCGTGACCGGAGACATTTTCCACTCGCTCCGGTGCGACTGCGGCGAACAGCTGGAAGCCGCGCTCAAGGCGATCGAGCACGAGAAACTGGGTGTCGTCCTTTACATGCACCAGGAAGGCAGGGGCATCGGCCTCGCCAATAAGCTGCACGCCTACCACTTGCAGCAGATAAAGGGGCTCGATACAGTTGAGGCCAACATAGCGCTCGGCTTCCCCGCCGACCTGCGCGACTACGGCATAGGCGCTCAGATCCTGTGCGACCTGGGCCTGACTTCGATACACTTGATGACGAACAACCCCAGAAAGATCATCGGGCTTGAAGGTTACGGCCTTAAAGTCACCAGGCGAGTCCCTCTCGAGATCAAACCGAACCCGATTAGCAGGAAATACCTTCAGACAAAAAAAGACAAGATGGGTCATTTGCTCAATATGCGATAAAGTTAGATCGTAGTAATCAAAGGGAGGCATTATGGCAAAAGTAATTGAAGGGAATTTGAACGCCGCCGGGCTTAAGTTCGGGTTAGTGGCGTCGCGTTTCAACGAGTTCATAACGAGCAAGCTCATCGACGGCGCTATGGACGCCCTGAAACGCCACGGCGCGGACACCGACAAAGTAGATCTGGCCTGGGTGCCGGGGGCATTCGAGATACCGCAGGTTTGCAGGAAAATGTCACAGGGGAAAAAATACGACGCCGTCATAGCACTGGGCTGCGTCATTAAGGGCGATACGCCCCATTTCGACTACATAGCCGCGGAGGTCTCCAAGGGTGTCGCGATGGTAGGGCTCGAGAGCCAGATACCTGTGATATTCGGAGTGCTCACGACCGATTCTATCGAGCAGGCCATCGAACGGGCGGGAACAAAGGCCGGCAACAAGGGTTTCGACGCGGCGTCGGGCGCAATAGAGATGGCGAACCTCTATAAGAACCTGAAATAAATACAAAATGCTACTCGAGATACACGCTCATACTAACCGCCACTCAAAATGCAGCGCCATCGATCCGGTGACCCTAGTACGGAAGATCGTCAATAAAGGGCTGCAGGGCCTGATCATAACCGAGCACCATTATCTCTGGAGCGAAGAAGAGCTTTCGCGCCTGCGCGAAGAAGCCGGCGTCGACCAATGGTTCGTCCTGCTTGCGGGCCAGGAGGTCGACACCGACTTCGGCCACGTGCTGATTTACGGCGCGGGCGAAAGCATAGAAAGTAAAACGAGCCTCAAGACCCTGCGCAGGCACTTCCCGGACGCCGCTCTGGTCTGGGCCCACCCGTTCAGGAAGGGCTCGGCACCGTCAAAAACAGAGTTATCCTCTCCGCTCCTTGACGGCATCGAGATTTTTTCGCTCAACCACACGCCCAAAGAAAATTGGGAAGGGCTCAAGAGCTGGCACGAACTTAAATTCACGGCTCTATCGGGCAGCGATACCCACTCCGAGGCGAACGCCGGTGTCCTGCCGACGCAGTTCGACCATACCGTCAAGACCATTGCGGAGGCGGCCGGTGAGATCCGCGGGGGGCGGGTCCGTCCGTTCATTAAGGAGATACCAAAATCCGGCAGCGAGCTCACCGTAACAGAGATAACGATGGGGACCAAGGGCGACGACGAACTCAGGCAGCGCATAATAATAAAGGCAGTCAACAACGAAAGAAAATGGGATAAAACGCAGCATACGGCCGAACTCCTGCGTGACATTTACGATCACGGCTTCGGCGGGCCGGTCTTTCGGGTCCCTAAAATATTAGACATTAACGAAAAAGACATGACCCTTATCGAAGAGGGCCAGAGGGGCAAGAACCTATACGACAGCCTGCTGTCGGTGGGCAGGGCGCCCGGGATGACCTATTTCGAGCACGCCGCCCGCTGGATAGCCAAATTCCACGCCCTCAAGCTCCGCCCCCGGACGGGCGAAGGCGTACAGGCGAGGGAAAACAAGAAATTCCTTTCCTACGCCGAAAACTTCAGGAAGACCGCTAACTCCCGTCTCGAACAGGCTTCCGGGCTCATCGATTACGTAACGAAGACGGAGGAAGAGATCTACCGGGATAAAAGCGGTTCGTTCGTTCTCAACCACGGCGATTACCACCCGAAAAATATTATAATAGGACACGACCGCACGAACGACCCGGGGACGCTTTATATTTCGGTTATTGACTTCGCTAGTTCCTTTTATTTCACTCCCGCGTTCGACGTCGGCTATTTTCTCGCCCAGTTCGCCGCCCAGTTCTCGGCTTTCCCCGAGATACTTGAGCGCTACGACGAGAAGATCTTTCTCGACGCTTATCGTGACGGCGCACCACCCCTGACAGATGAATTCCTTAAAGACGTGGACCTTTTCAAGATCCGGGCCAACCTGAGCATCGCCAACTACCTCATCAGGGTAGGCAAAGGCGAGAGCCCGGAACTCTACGGCCTTATTACAAAATCGGCGGCCCTGAAAGATAGTTCATTGGCTCGTTGATAATGACATTCAAAATATGTAGAATAGAGGCTGTACCCTGACAAACCTCAAGAGCTTAATGATATGATGATCCTCGGCAATTCCGCAGGAAGCGCGATGACCGGCAGTCAAAGCCCGGCAAGGATATTCCTCTCTGTTCTCGTCGTCCTGACCCTATTAAATCTCTGCGGCTGTACTATCGACGGCTACAAAGTAAACGTCGATGAAAAAACGAAGGTCTATACCTATCGCGACAACGGCAGGAAGGTAACCGGGACTGTCATATTCTACGAGATCGACAAGACAACCCACCAACAATACAAAGCCGCTATGCGGACCCTGAAAGACGGATTGAGGGTCGGAGAGGGCTTCACGTATTTTCCCGACGGCCAAATGAACGGCAGGTTCACCTACAAGAACGGCCTGCTAAACGGGCTGAGCACCACTTACTGGCCTAACGGGAACGTTGAGAGCATCTGTGAATGGAAAGAAGAAAAGAAAAACGGCTCCTGCAAAGTAAACGATGAAAACGGCGTTCTGAAAAGTGAAATAGTTTATGAGAACGACGAACCCGTAAAGGAATACGATTACGACTCAAAAGGCGTCAGGATCATTCCTGCGATAGACAAGCTCGAACTGGTGGACGTCAAGACGGGGTTTTTCGCTTACTCCAATAAAATTTACGGTAAGGTCCTCTACCAGCCGATGGTCCTTCTGAAATTCAAGAACATCGATACTGTCCCGTTAACTCAAAAGATAGAGCTGCACGCCGTCTACGTCTCCCGGGGCGAAGAACTGGGCAACGTCATGTGTTATTTAAACGAGCCCTCCGGCACTTTATTTAAACCGGACGTTACCAAACAGATCTGCCTACGCAGCGACTCGGGCTACATAGACCTCTGGGCGATACCGCAGGCGGACGTGGAATGCCACATCAGCGCCGACAAGAAAAAATACAAGACGATAAGTATCTCCAAAGACGTCCTGCTTTCAAATACGTTTTGATACTTAAGCAGATCGCCGGTTAAAGCCGGCTCAGCGCAGCCAAAGAGAAATGAATGGTAACTAATGATCGGCTTCCCTAGCAGTTTTGGTCGTTAAAGATGCGGATGAAGATTTTATATGGATCGGAGAACCTGAATCTATTCCTTTTATTTGCACAGGGATACCATTTCTTATTATCGGTCTCCTCTGGGGTTCTTTCGATTAAGTAACACGCCTGAAAGCTTAACTTCATAATCAGGCACAAACTTCCAAAATAACAGACAGGCGTAAACTCCGGGAATCGCTCGAAGTAATTGACAAAGACATTCATTTTATATAGAATTTCATCGACAAGACTGCACCGATTCTTTCACATTTCACAAGGACCTATTACAATGGGAGTAAGACGGCAGGCTCGCGAAGCGACCCTGCAGATGCTTTATCTGTGCGACAACTGCAAATTCCCTTCGGAAGAAGCTATGGAGGGATATTTTCAGACTCTTCTTCTCCAGAGCGTAGGTACGGCCTTTGCCCGCCAGCTATTTAACGGGGCTCTGGAAAAACGCGCGGAACTGGACCGCCTGATAACCGAATTCGCCGAGAACTGGGAACTGGACAGGATGGCGGCGGTCGACAGGAACATACTCCGCCTCGCGGCCTATGAATTGGTAGAAATGCCGGAGACACCCATAAACGTCATAATTGACGAAGCGGTCGAGATCGCGAAGAAATATTCGACGGCCGATTCGGGAAAATTCGTTAACGGAATACTGGACAAGCTAAAAAGCGCCAGGAAACAACCGGGACAGGCGTCTGAAACGAAGACCAAGGCACAGCCCGCCGGAAAAGCGTAGTTATCAGGAGACAGACTTTTTAAGTCTGTTTTTTTATGCCTGAGAAGTCCACAGACACCTCACACCAGATAGAAAAGCTCAAAAACGAGATAAACCGCCACGACTACCTCTACTACGTGGAAGACTCTCCTGTAATATCCGATTTCCAGTACGACCAGCTTATAAAAAAACTATCCGAACTCGAAAAACAGCATCCGGAACTAGTCACTCCCGACTCACCCACGCAGAGAGTCTCAGGGCAGGCCTCTCCGGGTTTCAAACCGGTCCGTCACAGCATTCCCATGCTCTCTCTCGACAACACCTACAGCGAAGAGGAATTTAGCGACTGGTACAAGAGGGTGGAAAAGGGCCTGAAAGGCGAGCCTTTTGAACTGGTGGTGGAACTCAAGATCGACGGTGTAAGCCTCAACCTGAGCTACGAAAAGGGGATACTCAAGACCTGCGCCACGCGCGGCGACGGCGAGACCGGCGAAGACGTCACACCCAACGCTAAAAGCATACGCGCCATACCTCTTAAACTGATGGATCCCGGGCCGCCCGCGTTTTTCGAAGTGCGCGGCGAAGTGTATATCAACAAAAAAGATTTCCTTGAACTGAATAAAAGGATCATCGAGGAAGGCGATAACGAATTTGCCAACCCGCGCAACGCGGCTGCCGGCTCGCTGAGGCAGAAAAACCCTCTCGTGACAGCGAAGAGGCCGCTCAAGTTCTTCGTCCATTCCTACGGCAGGGTCGACGGGGAAGAATTCGCGACCCACTGGCAGTTCCTCGAATACTGCAGGAAAGCGGGCCTGAGGCCCACTGACAACGCTAAACTCTGCGGGGATTTGAACGCCGTCGTGTCCTTTCAAAAGAAAATCGAAGAGGAACGCGACCTGCTCCCTTACGAGATAGACGGTATTGTCGCAAAAGTTAATTCCCTGCAACAGCAGAAGGCGCTGGGTTTCACGTCCAAGAGCCCGCGGTGGGCCATAGCATTCAAGTTCTCCCCGCGGCAGGGGGTGACTAAAGTCGAGAACATCAGGGTACAGGTGGGCCGCACCGGCATCATAACGCCGGTCGCCGAGCTAAAACCCATAGAGATATCAGGCGTAACGCTCTCCAACTCCACACTGCACAACTTTGACGAGATAGAGCGGCTGGGGGTCAGGATAGGCGACACCGTCCTGGTTGAGCGGGCCGGCGACGTCATACCGAAAGTTATAAAAACCCTCGTAGAAAAACGGACGGGCGCCGAAAGGGTCTTCCACATACCGAAGAAGTGCCCGGCCTGCGGAGGGCCCATTACAAAGGAAAAAGAGGAAGACATAGCCTACCGCTGCATCAACCTCTCCTGCCCGGCGCAGATCGAGCGTGGCCTGACGCATTTCGCTGGCAGGGAGGCGATGGACATTGAGGGCCTGGGTGAGTCGGCGGTGTCCCAGCTTGTCGAAAAAAAACTCGTGCGGCGCTTCTCGGACATATATTTCCTTCACAAAGACGATCTCCTGAGACTCGATCTTTTCGCGGACAAGAAAGCGCAGAACCTCCTCGACTCCATTGAGAAAAGCAAGAAACAACCCCTGAGCCGCCTGCTCTTCGGCCTCGGCATAAGGCACGTCGGCGAAAAAGCGGCGAGGGTCCTCGCGGAAAAATTCAAGACGATGGACGCCCTCTCAAGAGCCGGCAGCGTGGAACTCGAACGCGCGGCGGACGTAGGCCCCGTGATAACTCTCTCGGTCAAGGATTTCTTTTCGCAGGAGGCGGTGTGCTCGGTGCTGGAGGAGTTCAAGAAGGCGGGCGTAAATATGCTGGAGCCCGAACGCGAAAAAAAACTCTCGCCGCTGACCGGCAGGACCCTGGTCCTGACCGGGGAGCTCGAAGCCTTCGCCAGGAGCGAAGCTGAACAAAAAATAAGGGAGTTGGGCGGCAACGCGGCATCGTCCGTATCGAAGAAAACCGATTATCTAATCGCGGGCGGGGAACCGGGATCGAAACTCGCCAAAGCAAAAAAATTGGGCGTAAAAATCATCAACGAAAAGGAATTCCTGGAACTAATAAATGAATAAACCAACCGCAGGGAAAAGACTCAGCGTTCTTTTCGAGAACGATAACGTCATCGCCATAGACAAACAGCCGGGTATCATCGTCATACCCGACCAGCACACTCCCAAGGCGGAGACCCTCGTGGGCCTGGCGGAGCTGCAGGCCAAGAGTAAATTATGGGTCGTTCACCGCATAGACAGGGGCACTTCGGGTGTTCTGATCTTCGCCAAGAACGAACAGGCTCACGCATTCATCTCGCAGCAGTTCGAGAAGGGTCTGGTCAAGAAAACCTACTGGGCGATCGTCAGCGGCAGAGTGGAAGACGATTCCGGAAGGATCGAAGTCCCCATAAGCGTTGATGGCAGGAAAGTCGCGCTGGACGGCGAGGGAAAACCTTCCGTCACAGACTACAAGGTAGTCGAGAGGTTCAGGGATTTTACCCTCGTTGAAGCCAACCCCGGGACCGGCAGGAGACACCAGATACGGCTGCACTTTATGTCGCTGGGTTATCCCCTGGCGGTCGACAACGAATATTCTTCGAGGGAAGCTCTTTTTCTCTCCGAATTCAAAAAGAAATACAAACCGGCGGGCATCGAAAAGCCGCTGATGGCGAGGCTCAGCCTGCACTCGAAATCAGCTGTTTTCTCAGACCGCCCGATCGGAGAACCGTTGACCATAGAGGCGCCTCTGCCCGACGATTTCGTGGTAACGATCAAGCAGTTGAGGAAATACAATAGACAATGAACTAAAGCGGTAAGTTATAAGTTGTAAGTTATAAGAATAATTAAAACCATTTTTATTTATAACTTAAAGCTTACGGCTTATAACGGACGTCAGGAGAATGATATGGCCAAGCAAGTGTTTTTCCTGCCCTGGAAAGAACGCGGGGATTTCGCGCGGTGGATTAAAACCACCGGGGCCTTCAAGATGATCAAAGAACACCAATTCGCAGCCATAAAGATACATTTCGGCGAAGAAGGCAACACCGGCTATATCAGGCCCGAGTACGTAAAACCCGTGGCGAAAGTGATAGCTTCGTTCAATGCATATCCTTTTATGACCGATGCCAACACCATATACATGGGCAGCAGGTCCGATGCAGTCCACCACGCCGCGGTGGCGGAGAAACACGGCTTCAACGTGGCGAACTGCGGCTGCCCGGTAATAATAGCCGACGGAATCAGAGGCAACTGCGGCGTTCCTGTCGACGTCAACCTTAAACATTTCAAGAAGGTGATAATTTCGAACGCAGTTGCCTGCAGCGACGCCATAATGCTGATGTCCCACTTCAAGGGTCACGAGATCACCGGTTTTGGCGGCGCGATCAAGAATGCCGGAATGGGTTCGGCTACCAGAGCCGGGAAATACGCTATGCACGACCGTCTCTACCCGAGAGCTTCCGTAAAAAAATGCAGGGCCTGCGGCAACTGCGTGAAGTGGTGCCCGGAAGGGGCGCTTTCTCTTAAACGGAAAACAATAATCCTCGACCAGGCGAAATGCGCCGGTTGCGGAGAATGCATACTGAGCTGCAAATTCGGCGTTTTCCATATGCCCTGGGACGAGAAAGCCGCAGCCGCCCAGGAAAAGATAGCGGAATACGCCTACGGCGCTCTCAAGAACAAACCTTATTTCTGCGTTAATTTCGCTAATTTCATAACAAAGTTCTGCGACTGTTACCCCACGAAGGAAAAGCCACTCCTGGGAGATATCGGCATCTTCGCGGGCGGCGACCCGGTGGCCGTCGACCAGGCGTGCGCCGACGCTGTAAACGACAAGTTCGGCTCAGATTTCGGAAAACACATATTCCCCTATATAGACTGGCAGTCGGGCTTCGATTACGCGCAAAGAATCGGGCTTGGAGAACGGGCCTATAGGCTGGTAAAATGACCACTACTAACGCGAACCTTCACGAGAACGGAAAGAAACCGAAATTCATCGTAGACTTCATGCTGGGGCGCCTGGCGAAATGGCTCAGGATACTGGGCTACGATACCGTCTATGCCAATAAAACTTCCGCTGAAAATATCGTCCTCGCCAGCCTCAAGGAGAACAGGGTGCTCGTCACCAGGAACACGCGCCTTAGCCGTAAACGGGCCTGGAAACTCGTTCTCATCAAGAGCGATAAGTTCCTTGAACAGATAGCCCAGATCGCCAGGGAACTGAAACTGCACCTCTCCGAAAAGGATTTTTTTACCCGCTGCACTTTTTGCAACAACGAACTGATGGCCGTAGAAGACAGGGAAAGCGTAAAAGCGAAGGTGCCGGAATACGTTTTCAAGACCCAGGGCAAGTTCTCCGCCTGTTCGCATTGCGGAAGGATCTACTGGGCGGGTACCCACTCCGACCTGTTATCGAAAACCCTGAAAAAAGCTTCATTGATTAAATAATGCTCTTCTCCGGAGCACATTAAGTCCATACTTGAGGTATCGGCGTTTGAAAATCACCGGCATCACGCGCGACAAACACGTCAGGGAACGTTTTCACGTCAAAGTTGACGGCCGCGAACCATTCCCGGTATCGGCCCAGACTATCGTCAAATACGGCCTCTCCGCGGGCGCGGAGTTTGAAGAGGAACGCTTCGGCGCTTTGCTCAAGGATGACGAGAACAGCAGGGCTATGGACGCCTCTCTCAACCTGTTAAGCTTCTCACAGCGAAGCAGGAAAGAGCTCTCCGAGCGGCTCAGGCAAAAGGGTTTTTCTCAAGCGGCGATCGATCACGCGCTGGCGCGGCTGACAGAGCTAAAGTACATCGATGACGCGGTCTTCGCCAGGAACCTGCTCAACCTCCGCAGGAGCCAGGGGAAGGGGACGGAGCTTATAAGATTCGAGCTCAAGCGCAAGGGGATCGCGGGCGAGGTGATAAACGCGGCTCTCAGCGAGAACACCCTTGCTCCGCAAGAAGAGGCGGAAGCGATACTCCCTCTAGCCAGAAAGAAGCTCGCTCAAATGCGCGCTCTGCCTGACGAAACCGCGGCGCGGAGGCTCCTGGGTTTCCTGGCCAGGCGCGGCTTTTCTCCGGATACGAGCCGCGCGGTATTGCGCCTGCTGAAAAAAAAGCCCGTCGAAGACGAGTCTTGACCTTTCTTTCGCCGGATCAACTTAATTAATATAATTATATTTTGTATAATAAACGGATTATTGAAAAACCAAAAGATATTGAGCCCATTAAATCGAATGAGGAGAATTACAAAATGACCGTTAAACTTGCATTGATCAGCGTTTCGGACAAAAGCGGAGTCGTCGAGTTCGCCAGAAGCCTCTCAGACGTGGGCATAAAGATAATCTCGAGCGGCGGCACTGCCAAGGCGCTTTCGAAGGAGAAAGTCGCCTGCACCGAGATATCCGAGATCACGGGTTTTCCGGAGATACTCGACGGGCGGGTTAAGACGCTTCAGCCGAAGATCCACGGAGGCATACTCGCGCGGCGCGATACTAAAAGCCACATGGATGAACTCAAGAAACTTTCCATAGACCCTATCGACCTTGTAGTAGTGAACCTCTACCCTTTCGAGAGCACCGTCTCCAAGTATTCCGGAGACCCGAAAAAGAGCATCAACGACGACATAATCGAGAACATCGATATCGGCGGGGTCGCGCTCATCAGAGCCTCGGCAAAGAACTTCAGAGACGTGCTCATAGTCGTTGACCCTGCGGATTACGGTAAAGTTGCCCAGGGCATCAAAGAGGGCTCCCTGGCCGAAGACTTCAGGAGAGAACTGGCCGCGAAGGCTTTCCGGCATACAGCATATTACGATTCGCTGATATCCGGTTATTTCACGCTCGACAAGTTCCCGGCGGAACTGGCCCTGCCCCTAAAGCTCCGCTCGCGCCTTCGTTACGGCGAAAACCCGCACCAGGCGGCCGCAGTGTACTCCACCGGAGCGGCCTCAACTAATACGTCTTCCGTGATAAACGCAAAGGTCCTGCAGGGCAAGGAGCTTTCCTACAACAACTATCTTGACCTCGAATCCGCCTGGAAACTTACGCTGGAATTCGAGAAACCGGCCTGCGCCATAATCAAGCACAACAATTCCTGCGGCTGTGCCGAGTCGGATTCTATCGGAGATGCTTACCTGAGGGCTCTGTCCTGCGACCTCGCCAGCGCGTTCGGAGGGGTTCTAGCGTTCAACCGCGAAGTGGACGAAAAGACCGCCGCCGAGGTAGTGAAGCTTTTCACCGAGTGCATCGCCGCGCCGTCATTTTCGCAAAAAGCGAAAAGCGTTTTCGCGGCAAAAAAGAACCTGAGACTGCTGGAGCTTGGCGCGATACCGGGGAAGGCTCAGGGAACGCCCACGGTAGAATACCGGACCCTGGAAGGCGGAGCGCTGGCCCAGGAACGGGATTCAATTCTTTACAGCGAACTAAAGAGCGTCACGAAAGCGGTGCCTTCGGAGCTCGACATAGAATCGCTCAAATTCGCGATGAAGGTCTGCAAGCACGTTAAATCCAACGCTATCATTCTCGTGCGCGGCTCGCAGACGGTGGGCATAGGCGCCGGGCAGATGAGCCGCATCGATTCGCTTAAGATCGCCTCCGAGAAAATGAAACAGGTCAAGCACGGCCTCGACGAAGCGGCCAACCCGCTGTTCCTCGCCTCCGACGCCTTCTTCCCTTTCAACGACGTCGTCCTTGAATCTTCAAAGATAGGCGTCAAGGCCATAATCCAGCCCGGGGGCTCCATCAGGGACGAGGACTCCATAAAAGCCTGCGATGAGAACGGCATGGCCATGGTGTTTACGGGTGTAAGGCATTTTCGTCATTAGACAACGCTGTCCATACTATGAAAAACAAAGAGATCGGCGAAGCGCTTTATAGAATTTCAGAACTGCTCACGCTTAAGAACGTGAATGTTTTCAAGGTCAGGGCCTACGAGCGCGCGAGCGAGATCATTTCCGCGCTCCCGGAACCCATAGAAGACATAGCCGAAAAGAAGACGCTGACCGAGATCCCGGGCATAGGCGAAAGTATCGCCGAGAAAATATCCGAATATATAGAAACAGGCAAGATAGCCTACCTGGAAGAACTAAAAAAAAGTATCCCGGAAGGGCTTTTCGAGATAATGAAAGTGCAGGGGATGGGCCCCAAAAAAGCAAAAACGCTCTTTGACAAGCTCAAGGTAAATGATCTCACGACCCTTAAGAAAGCCGCGAAAGAGGGCAGGGTCAGCGCAATAGCCGGTTTTGGAAAGAAAAGCGAGGAGAATATCCTCAAGGGGATAGCTTCGAGAGAAAAATTCGCCGGGCGCGTGCTGTTGAACGAAGCTCTCGCGGTTTACAAAGAATTCCGGCAGAGCCTTTCCAGGCTTAATTACATCAGGCAGATCAGCCCCGCCGGGTCCCTGAGAAGGTTCAGGGAGACCATCGGCGACGTAGACATACTCTGCTCCGTACAAAAAGGAAAAGAAAAAGAAGCCGTTGAATATTTCACCGGGCTGCCGTTCGTCGCGAGGGTGACCGCCGCCGGCCCCACTAAGGCGAGCGTCGTAACTAACTCGGGTATGCAGGTGGACCTGCGGGTCGTGGACGAGTCTCAATACGGTTCCGCGCTGCAATATTTCACCGGATCCAAAGAACACAACATCTTGATGCGGGGCCTGGCCAGAGATATGGGGCTTATGGTCAACGAGTACGGTGTTTTCAAGATAGGAAAAGAAGACAAGCCGCTCGCGTCGAAGACCGAGGAAGAGGTTTATAAAGCGCTCAAGCTGAGGTATATGCCGCCCGAGTTGCGGGAAAACAGGGGCGAGCTGGAAGCGGCGAAAAATGGAACCTTACCGTCCCTGCTCGAGCTCTCCCAGATAAAAGGCGACACCCACTGCCACTCGAAATACAGCGATGGATCCGATACTCTGGAGGTAATAGCCCTCAAAGCGCAGGCTCGCGGCTATGGGTGGCTGATGGTTACCGACCACTCGCGGAGCCTTAAGATAGCGGGCGGTCTCGAGATAGCCGACCTGAAAATAAAAATTAAAGAGATCGCCCGTATAAACTCCGGCCTCTCGGGCTTCAGGCTTCTTTGCGGCACGGAAGCGGACATACTCGCCGACGGCTCCATCGATTACCCGGACGATATACTTAAGGCGCTGGATTTTGTCATCGCGTCCGTGCACACGGGATTCAACCAGAGCGAGAGCCGTATGACCGACCGCGTGTTGAGAGCTCTCGAAAACCCCTATGTGCACTGCCTGGGACACCCCACGGGCAGGATATTGAACGAACGCGAGCCGTACGCCCTGGACTTCGATAAGGTCCTCGCGGCCGCGAAGAAGCACGGCAAGCTCCTCGAGCTAAACTCCTTTCCGGACCGGCTCGACATTAACGACGTTTACTGCAGGAAAGCTAAAGACGCGGGTGTCAGGGTGGCCATAGGAACAGACTCTCATTCCGTGGAACACCTCGGTTATATGGAACTGGGCGTCCGCGTCGCGAGGCGCGGCTGGCTCGAAAAAGACAACGTCATAAACACTCTCTCATACGAGAAACTGCAAAAGTATTTAGGAAAGAAAACATAATGAGCGAAAAATTCGCAAAAAAACGAATCAGCCTTTTTGAAACATCGGGCCTGAAAAAAATGTTGCGTTCCCGGAGACTCCACACGGTCTGCGAAAGCGCATTATGCCCCAACATAGGGGAGTGCTTCGCCAGGAAAACGGCGACCTTTCTCATCTGCGGCGATACCTGCACCAGGGGCTGCGGTTTCTGCGGCGTGGGCAGGGGCGTCCCGGCTGCACTCGATGACCGGGAACCCGAAAGGGTCTCCAGCGCGGTCAGATCGCTGCGCCTCAAGTACGTCGTAATAACTTCCGTAACCAGGGACGACCTGCCGGACGGCGGAGCCGCCCATTTCGCGGCCACCGTTAAGGAGTTACGCGAAAATGCAGGCGGGGTCAAGATCGAGCTCCTTGTCCCTGATTTTCAAGGCGAAGAAGGCCCGGCAAGAATCGTCATTGATTCAAAACCGGATATTTTCTCTCACAATGTAGAGACGGTACCTTCGCTTTACGCAACTGTGAGGCGGGGCTCAGATTACGGTCGCTCTCTTCGCCTGCTGGAAAGCGCATCGGGCAGCGGGCTACGGACTAAATCAGGCCTTATGCTGGGCTTGGGGGAAACTCGCACGGAACTGCTCGCGGTTTTAAAGGACTTGCGCAACTGCGGCTGTTCCATCCTTACGCTGGGCCAGTATCTCGCTCCCACCGGGAAGCATATCGCGGTGAACCGGTATTATTCAGAAAACGAATTCACGGACCTCAAGAACGAGGCCCTTGCCATGGGGTTCGCCAATTGCGCGTCCGCTCCCTACGTAAGGAGCTCGTACCTCGCTGAACAGATGATTTAAAGACAAGTTCGAAATCGGGATTTCGAGTTTACCCGTTAAAACAGGAGGGCTTATGTCAGAGAAGATCAAGCAAGTGGCTATGAGGATCAAGTCTATAAGGGAGATCTCGGGACTCACGACCAAGGAAGTAGCCGGGAAGCTCAATATTTCCCAGGAACAGCTTGAAAGCTACGAGAACGGTTCTACCGACATCCCCGTCAGCATTCTCTACGAGCTCGCGGGCGCTTATAAAGTCGAGCTCACATCCCTCCTGACCGGCGAGGAACCGAAGATGCGCGAGTTCTCTCTGGTAAGAAAAGGGAAAGGGCCGCAGGCCGAACGCAGGAAGGAATATAACTACCAGGACCTTGCCTATAATTTCAGGGACAAAAAGGCCGAGATATTCCACATCACGGTCGCTCCACACGATCTCGCGACGAGCCATACGCCGTACGCGCACGACGGCCAGGAATTCAGCTACATACTGGAAGGGACGCTCAAGATAATCATGGAGGACCACGAGCTAATACTCAACGAGGGCGATTCGTTGTATTTCGACCCGATGCGGCCGCACGCGATGATAGCCATGCACAACAAACCCGCAAAATTCCTGGCAGTCATTATAAAATAACTTTGATGGCGCCTAAACTCCCGGGCGCAATGGAGGAAAAATGACGGCGTTATTGGACAAATTCCTTAAACAAAGCAAATTCAGTTCGTACGAGGAATTCCAGAATGATTTCAAGATAGACGTGCCTAAAACTTTCAATTTCGCTTACGATGTCGTAGACGAAATAGCCAAGCGCTCGCCCGGTAAAACCGCCATGGTCTGGTGCGACGAGCAGGGCAATGAAGCGAAATTCACGTTCGCGCAGATGAAAGAATACAGCGACAGGGCGGCCAGCTTTTTTGTTTCCATAGGAATTAAAAAGGGCGACCCGGTCATGCTCATCCTCAAAAGAAGGTATGAGTTCTGGTTCGCGTGCCTGGCTCTCCACAAGATAGGAGCCATCTGCATACCCGCCACCCACCTTCTCACGGTAAAAGACATCGTTTACAGGAACAATTCGGCCGGGATAAAGATGATCCTGTCCGTGGCGGAGCAGGATGTCATAAGCAGGGTTAACGAAGCCCAGGCCGCCTCACCGTCCTTAAAACTCAAGGTCTCGCTCGGAGATTTCGACGGCTGGCTAAATTTCAACAAGGAACTGGAAAAAGCGGACCCGAATTTCGAGAGGCCCTCGGGAAAACTCGCTTCCAAGAACAGCGATATATTCCTCCTTTACTTCACTTCCGGCACGACAGCGGTGCCTAAAATGGTCCGCCACGATTTTACCTACCCGCTCGGCCACATAATCACGGCGAAATACTGGCAAAACGTCCAGGACGGAGGGCTCCATTTTACGGTCGCCGACACCGGCTGGGCCAAATCGGCCTGGGGTAAGATCTACGGCCAGTGGCTGTGCGAATGCGGCATTTTCGTTTACGACTACAACAGGTTCGTGCCGAAAGACCTCTTGAACGTGCTTACGAAATACGGAGTGACCTCTTTCTGCGCTCCACCGACGATATTCCGCTACCTTATCAAGGAAGACCTTTCAAAATACGATTTTTCCAAGCTCAAATACTGCACGGTCGCGGGAGAACCGCTCAACCCTGAAGTTTACAACCGGTTCCTGGAACTGACCGGGCTCAAACTAATGGAAGGCTACGGCCAGACCGAGACCATAGTTCTTGTCGCTACCTACCCTTGGCTGGAGCCCAAACCGGGGTCGATGGGCAAACCTTCGCCCGGCTACGACGTGGACCTGGTGGACGAAACTTTTAAAAGCTGCGAGGCGGGAGAGGAAGGACAGATCGTAATCCGCGTAGGCAAGAAAAAACCCGTCGGAATGTTCGGCGGATACTATATGGACGACGTCCTGACGAATAAAGTCTGGCACGACGGCCTCTATTTCACCGGCGACATGGCATACCGCGACGAGGATGGCTATTACTGGTTCGTCGGCAGGTCGGACGACGTTTTCAAAAGCTCGGGCTACCGCATCGGGCCCTTTGAAGTCGAAAGCGCCCTGCTGGAACACCCGGCGGTGCTCGAATGCGCAGTTACGGCGGTCCCCGATGCCGACCGCGGGCAGGTAGTAAAGGCTACCATAGTGCTTTCAAAAAACTTTACGGCGGGCGAGACCCTCGCTAAAGAACTACAGGAGCACGTAAAAAAAGTTACCGCCCCTTACAAGTACCCGCGTATCATCGAGTTCGTCACCGAACTTCCCAAGACCATAAGCGGGAAAATAAGAAGGGTGGAGATAAGAGATAAAGACAAGAAGAACTGACACTTCCAATGTTCGGGGAACGGCCGAGCGAATCGCCCAAGGAGAAATATGCTTAAGATGCGCAGGGTCAGGCAGGAAGACAACAGCGCTGTAATAAAGCTGATCAATTCCATAATGAACGATGAATTTAACGAAAGCGTTCAGACCTATGACACGGACGACATAGAAGATATATGCTCGCATTATGAAGGCAGAAGCGACGTTTTTTACGTAGCGGAGGAGCCCGGCGCGGGCATCATAGGCACCGTCGGCATTAAAAATGACGGCCCCTTTACGGCCCTTCTGAGAAGATTGTTCCTGAAAAAAGAATTCAGGGGAAAGGGTTACGGCTCGGAGCTGGTACGGTGCGCGGTTGATTTCTGCAGGAAGCAGGGTTACAAAAAAATAATTTTCCGCGGGACGAGCGCTATGTCGGGCGCCTACAAAACCTGCCTGAAGAACGGGTTTTCCGAAAAAGAGATATTTGATCTGCCGAACGCCAAGATGTTCGTTCTTGAACGGAGCTTATAAGTTCAAAATATCTTCACGGGCGGCTGATTTGATTTACGACGGGATTTTTGATAACATAGGGCATTATGAATTCTAACGAGATACGAAAGAAATTCCTTGATTATTTCGTCGCGCGGGGGCATAAGGTAGTGCCTTCGGACTCCCTCATTCCTTCCGGCGACCCCACGCTGCTTTTCACTTCCGCCGGCATGGTCCAATTCAAAAAACATTTCCTGGGCCAGTCGAAGGACGCGTTCACCCGCGCGACCTCGTGCCAGAAATCCTTCAGGACGTCGGACATAGACCAGGTTGGCAGAACGAACCGCCACCTGACTTTTTTCGAAATGCTGGGGAATTTTTCATTCGGCGACTATTTCAAGCAGGACGCCATAGCCTGGGGCTGGGAATTCCTGACGAAGGAAATGGGGCTCGATAAAGACAAACTCTACATCACCATCTACAAAGACGACAACGAGGCCCACGACATATGGAAAAAGATCATCCCGGCATCAAGAATAATCAGAATGGGCGAAGAAACTAATTTCTGGAACATGGGGCCTACCGGCCCCTGCGGCCCGTGCTCGGAACTGCTCTTTGACCTTGGCCCCGAGATGAGCTGCGGTAAACCCGGCTGCGGGCCCGATTGCAGCTGCAACCGCTACCTGGAAGTGTGGAATCTCGTTTTCACGCAGTTTGACAGGCAGGAAAACGGAGAACTCAAGAACCTGCCCAGGAAGAACATAGATACCGGCATGGGCCTTGAACGGCTCGTGGCCGTCGTCAACAATAAGAACAATGTTTTTGAAACGGACCTTTTCGAGCCGATTATTGAAGATCTCTCGAAATATTTCGAGGCGGAGCCTTCGAAGCACAAAGAGCAGTACCGCATGATGGCGGACCACGCCAGGGCCATCACCTTTCTTATAGGGGACGGTATCCTGCCGTCCAACGAGGGGCGTGGCTATGTATTGAGAAGGATCCTCAGGCGCGCCCTCAGGCAGGGAAAACTCTTCGGCATCAACGATCCTTTTCTGTACAAGGTAACGGCGCGGGCCGCGGATATGATGAAAGAGCCTTACCCGGACCTGGTGGAGAGGCGTGAAAATATAGCTTCGATAACCAAGATGGAAGAAGAAAAATTTCTGGAGACCCTCGAGGCCGGAACGAGGATGCTTGACGAGCTTATCGCAAAACACAGCGGCACCCGTTCGGCGGAGAAAAGCGCGCTCGCGACAAAATTCGTTATCCCCGGAAGCGAAGCGTTCAAGCTTTACGACACTTACGGCTTTCCTCTTGATCTGACCCGTGAGATAGCCTCGGAAAAGGGTCTCTCGGTGGACGAGGAAGGCTTCAAGGCGGCTCAGACCGAGGCGCAGTCAAAATCCCGTTCTGCGTGGAGCGGTTCCGGTGAAAAGGACGTTACTTTCTATTCCAAACTCCATAAAGAACTGGGCGACACGGTGTTCACGGGCTACGAAAGCTTCGAATCCGAAGCGGATATCAAAGCTATAATCATAAGCGGAAATACCGTTGAAACCATAAGAGAAGGCGAAGAAGGCGAGATAGTGCTTTCCCATACCCCGTTCTACGCCGAGTCCGGAGGGCAATCCGCCGATACCGGGGTCATCTCCGGCCCTGGCGGCGTTGCCGCCGAGGTGCTCGACACCCAGAAACCTTCCGGCGCGCTCTTTGTCCACAGGGTAAAGGTAAAGCACGGCAGTTTTGTCAAAGGCGGGAAAGTAATCGCTTCCATCGACACCGAAAGGCGCAAGAGCATAATGCGCCACCACACCTCCACCCATCTCCTGCACAGGGCTTTGAGGGACATACTGGGCACGCACGTTACACAGGCGGGATCTCTCGTAACGCCGGATTATTTCCGCTTCGATTTTACCCATCTGGCGGGTTTAAAACCCGACGAGATCAAAGCGGCCGAACAGGCCGTCAACCGGGCCATATTCAATAATATGCCGGTCGTAACCACTATAATGAAGATCGACGAAGCGAGAAAACTCGGTGCGATGGCGCTTTTCGGCGAAAAATACGGCGAAGAGGTGCGTTCGGTATGCGTTAAACCTACAGGCGCGCAGGACCATTTTTCTCTTGAGCTCTGCGGAGGCACGCACGTCGCGCGCACCGGCGACATAGGTTTTTTCAAGATCACGGCCGAGTCTTCGGTCGCCGCGGGCACGCGCAGGATAGAGGCTGTCGCGGGATTTGCGGCCGAAGCCTACGTTTACGGACTGCAGGACATACTGGAAAAGCTCAAAGACACCCTGAAATCTTCCGGCCCTGAACTACCCGAGAGGCTCGCCAGGGTTATCAGCCGCCAGAAAGAACTCGAAAAGGATATCTCCAAGCTCAAAGGGCAGCTCGCTTCGGGCGGCACGTCCGACCTGATGAAAGACGTGATAGAAGTAGGCGGCTCAAAAGTGCTCGCAGGCAAGACTGCGGACCTTGACACCGATTCGCTGAGAAACCTCACCGACAGCCTCAAAGTGAAAATCGGCTCGGGCGTAATCGTCCTGTTCAACACCGAAGCGGGAAAGATATCTTTTACCGTTGGGGTTACACGGGACGCGGCCGCCGGGGGGCTTAACGCGGGCAAGATCGCGAAGAACATAGCTAAAATGATAGACGGGTCGGGAGGCGGAAGGCCGGAATTCGCCCAGGGCGGCGGGAAAGACCCTTCAAAGATCGACGAGGCCATAAAAAATATCGCGGAGGCCCTGAAATGAAAAACTTCGCTGCGGTTTCCGTTCTAGGAAAAGACAGGCCCGGCATAGTAGCCGCGGTGACAAAACTGCTTTATGAAACCGGGTGCAATATCGAAGATTCATCCATGACTATGCTCGCCAATGAATTCGCCATGATCCTCCTGATCGCACTCCCGGCCGATCTTAACCACAGACAGCTTTCCCGCAGGTTCTCCACTCTAAGCAAACTGGGTTTAAGCGTTTCGCTCAGGCCCCTAAAACCCAGCGAGGAAGTTAAACCGCGCCTGAAAGGGTCGCCGTTCATTATCGCGGTGTACGGTTCGGATAAGCCGGGTATAGTTTACAGGGTAAGTAAATACCTGGCTTCAAAAAAGATCGACATCACCGATGTTCAGACGAGCATCTCTTCATTCGGCGGGAAACACACCTATATAATGTTCCTCGAGGTTGATATCCCGGGAAAAATGCCTCTTGAGCAGATCAGGATAGAACTCTTGAAGGTCGCAGAATCGCTGGGCGTATCCGTTTCGATCAACCCAACGGATTCTGCCAGCCTTTGACCAGGGCGTCGGGATAAAAGTGGCCATACAAAACATACTTACCATACCCGACCTTTTTCTGAAGCGTAAGGTTCAGTGCGTAGTAACTATTGACGACCGGGTTAGATCCCTGGTCGATTCGATGATCGAGACCATGCGCTATCACCCGCACTGCGTGGGACTGGCCGCTTCTCAACTGGGGATCGATCTCAGGATCATCGTAGTTGACGTGAGCTTACATCCCAAGAAACACCCCAACAGCGGTCAGATACTGCTCATCAACCCCGTTGTCGTCAAGGCTTCGGGCAAACAGACATTCCGCGAAGGGTGCTTGAGCGTGCCGGAGTTTACCGGCAACGTCACCAGGGCGGAGGAAATAACCATCGAAGGCAGGGAGCTCTGCGGCAGCAAAGTTGAACTCGCGACTAAAGGTTTCGAGGCGGTGGTCTTGCAGCACGAGATAGACCACCTTGAAGGCATTCTCTTTCTCGACCGCGTGAGCTCTCTTAATACCGATGTCTTCAGAAGAAGGACATGAGATCTATCATCTAACACATCACCTTAACGATTTCGTTAAGGCACGGGAGGCCAGGCATGCCGGTAAGTGTCAGGGAAGTGAACTCGAAGAAAGATCTCAAAGCGTTCGTCGATTTTAATCGCGAGCTCTACAAGAAATGCCCGCAATGGGTGCCGTCGCTTGATTACGACGAGCTCAACACGCTCAGTTCTAAAACGAATCCGGCTTTCGATTTCTGCAGGGCGAAGTACTGGCTTGCTTACGAAGGCAGACGCGTTGTAGGAAGGATCGCAGGCATAATCAATGAAAGATACATCGAAGTGTGGAAAAATAAATACGCCCGTTTCGGCTGGGTGGACTTTATAGACGATCCCGAAGTGTCCCGTGCGTTGTTTTCTACGGTCGAGGATTGGGCGAAACAGAACGGCATGGAGGGCATTCAGGGCCCCCTGGGTTTCACCGATTTTGACAAAGAGGGTATGCTGGTGGAAGGTTTTGGCGAAACTGGGACGCTGGCCGGCATTTATAATTACCCGTATTACCTCAAGCATCTTGAAAACCTCTCCTATGCCAAGGAGATAGACTGGCTTGAATTCCAGATAAAGATCACACCCAACGAAAAGATGGACCGCCTGGCGGATATCGTAGAAAAAAGGCTTAAACTTAAGATAGTGCACCTCAAAAAAGCAAATGATATACTGCCTTACGCCAAGGATATATTCAAGCTTCTCAACGACTGTTACAAGGATATTTTCGGTTTCGTGCCGCTTTCGGACAAACAGGTAAAATATTATACCAAGCAGTATTTCTCTTTTATCCACCCGGATTTTGTCCAGATCATACTCGACAAAGACGGTAAACTTGCGGGGTTCGGGCTTACGATGCCGTCACTCTCGAAAGCCCTTCAAAAAACTGGAGGAAAACTCCTGCCGTTCGGTTTTCTTCATCTATTGAAGGCGATCAAAAAGAACGACAAGGCCGATCTCCTGCTTATAGCCATCCGTGAAGACCTGCAGGGAAAAGGCGTGAACGCCGTCATCAACAGGGAAGGTTACCGGGCTTATGTTAAACATAATATAAACACTGTGGAAGCGTCCCATCAACTGGAAACGAACAAAAAAGTTTTGACCCTCTGGGAGCATTACGATGCCCGCCAGCACAAGAGGAGGCGGTGTCTAGTCAAGCTTTTCGGCGCAGTAAAACCGTCGTAAGATAACAAGGAGGAATAATCTCATGGCAGCAAAGAAATATTGCTTAGTTACGGGCGGCTCTTCGGGACTGGGTTTTGCCATCGCCCAGAATCTGGCAAAACAAGGGTTTGTCCCGCTGCTCATAGCGCGCAGGCAGGAGAACCTGGATGAATCGGTGGCGGCCCTCAAAAAAGCGGGTTACGACGCTTACGGCTTTAAGGGAGATATCAAATCTCAAACGGACCTTGGCTCGATCTTCGGCAAAATCAAGGAGAGTTTCGGAGAGCTGGATTTCCTGGTGCTCAACGCGGGAACCGTAACTGTCAGCCTGCTGTCGGATTATACCGACTTCGCAAAAATGAAAGAGGATATCGACACCGACTTATGGGGAACGGTATTAACGGCAAGGATCTTCCTGTCCCTCTTGAAACCGGGATCAAGGATCTTAATGGTCTCGTCGGCTTTGGGCCTGTTGGGCGCGGCCGGCTATTCGACTTACTGCGCGGCCAAGGCCGGGGTCGTTAATTTCGCAGAGGCGCTGCGCAGGGAACTGCTCTCCAAGAACATAGCGGTGCATGTAGCCTGCCCCGCCGACATCGATACTCCCCAGTACCAGACGGAACTAAAAAGCATGCCCGGTTGGATGAAGGCGGCCTCTTCAGCCCGGAAAAGCCTGTTGTCTCCCGAAAAGGCGGCCGAGAAGATACTCGCGCAATGCAAGGGAACAAAATTCCTGATCACGATAAATTTCGAGATCTCTTTGCTGCGCGTGCTCGGCAAGATCCTTCCGTCAGGAATAATGGCGGCAATACTGGACTCAAGCCTGCCGCGGCCTAAATAGCGCCGGCCGTAGCCCGGACTGGTTGTAAGAAATATATATAAAATGTAAAATCTTCAATAAGCTTGGTAAAACTTATTGTCCTCGTAGCTCAACGGATAGAGTGGCAGCCTCCGAAGCTGTTGATACAGGTTCGATTCCTGTCGAGGACGCTTATAACTTAAGCAGACCGGCGCTTCAGCCCCTTTTCTTCCTGCGCCGAACAACCAAAATAAATTAATCGACCGGGACCCTTATCAGAATGAAAGCCGTGATCCAGAGAGTGACGGGAGCGAGTGTCACTATAAACTCTGAAAAAAAACGCGAAATACAAAGAGGGTTGGTCGTCCTGCTGGGCATAGGCCTTGACGATTCGACCGAAACCTGCCGAAAGCTTGCCGATAAGATATTGAAACTGCGCATATTCCCTAACGAAGATGGAAAGTTCAGCCGCTCCTTGCTCGATATAGGAGGCGAACTGCTCATAGTTTCACAGTTCACGCTCTACGCCGATTCAACGAGAGGCAGGAGGCCGGATTTCACTTTGGCCGCCCGGCCGGCACAGGCTCTGCCCCTTTATGAAGAATTTGTCAGCCGGGTAAGGGCTTCCGGGGTTAAGACGGTAACCGGCGAGTTCGCGGCCGACATGCTGGTAGAGATAAACAACGACGGGCCCGTGACCATAATCCTTGACACCGCGGCCGAAGAAAGGGCCGGCGCACCTCAAACCCCGAAATGACCGATAAACGCCCCGATAACATATCAAAACTCTTTGAGTTGCTTAACCCCTGCAGGCTCTGCCCACACCGCTGCGGGGCCAACCGCCTCGCAGGAGAAAAGGGGAGGTGCCGCACCGCGGGAGAGATACGGGTTTCAAGCAGCAACCTGCATTTCTCGGAAGAACCGCCCGTTTCGGGCGCCTCAGGATCAGGGACCATATTTTTCTCGAATTGCACTCTGTCCTGCGTGTTTTGCCAGAACTACCCCATAAGCCGGCTCGGCCACGGAAACGCAATTTCCGTTGAAGAACTGACCGGAATGATGCTCGGTCTGCAAGGCAGGGGAGCGCACAACATTAATTTCGTAACTCCTACCCACTACGCGGCGCACCTGGCGCAGGCGGTATCAGGCGCCCGGGATAAGGGCTTAAAAATACCGATACTCTACAATTCGAGCGGCTATGACGATGTGAACACCCTGCGGCTGCTCGAAGGCGTAATAGACGTCTACATGCCCGACGCGAAATATTCCCGCGACGATAATGCGGTCAAGTATTCCGGGGCGGAGAATTACACGGAAGTGAACAGAGCGGCATTAAAAGAAATGCACAGGCAGGTGGGAGAGTTGAAGCTAGACAACCGGGGTATCGCGCAGAGAGGTCTGATTATCAGGCATCTCGTGTTGCCGGGTGATATCGCGGGTTCAAGAAAGGTCCTTGAATTTATCGCCAAAGAGATAAGCGCCAAGACCTACCTCAGCCTGATGGCCCAATACCATCCGGCCGACAGGGCGGGCGGCTACCCGGAACTTTCAAGGAAGCTGACAAAGAAAGAATACGGCGAGGCGGTTAAGGCGGCCGAGGAGCTGGGTTTCGAGAACGGCTGGATACAGGAAATGGATTAGATTCAATCGCCGCAGACGTACTTTTTCATCCACCCCGCCTTGCGCGAGCCGGGGGAAAAATAGAGAGAGCGTTCAAGTTCGCAAAGCACTTTTTCTACGGGTTCCTGCTTGAGGTAGCATTGGTTGGGTGAGTTGGGCTTTAGGGTCCTGTAGCCGTATTTGGCTATGAATTCCTTGTTCTGCGGAATGTCCTTGAAGTATACAAGCGCGTTATCGTCCCAGTAAACCAGCACCCAGTCTTTCCGGGTGTCCAGGAAGGAACAGGAGTAGTAATTCTCGTTGGGTATCACCGCCGCGGTAAAATTATATTTCCCTTCCAGTTCCCGCCAGACCTCAGGTTTCCAAAAATAGAATGATTTTTCGACGAGATCGGTCCCGTATTCCAGCAGTCTGCCGTCAATGAAGACTTTCTGCATGGGGTAGAGCTTCCAGATGAGATACCCGCCAAAATCATAATCGTTGAATATCGGCCCCTTGAACCCCCTGAGCGAACACCACTTCAGGAATTCCGCGGCGTACCTGCTCCTGTGAGCGTTCCCCAGGCCGAACCTGTACTTCTCGTAGGGGTCCAGTTTCTCTCCCGCGAACCAGAACAGAACGATAAATGAAAACCCCAGAGCTCCGGCTTTCAGAAAATCGGGCTTGAATTGAAAATTAGCCCGGTGTTCCCTGAGATGCGCCGAGATACTGCCCGCGGCAGCGGGCGCCGCGATGACCGCAAAGACCGGAATGTTCCTTATCGCCGCCGCCGAACCCGCTGCGGAAAGCAGCACTGCCGCTATTTTCCACGCAGGCGTCTTACCCCGGATCAGCAGCGATACCAGGCACAACGCCAGGAGAATATAATAAACGGAGTAATAAACGGAGAGGGGTGGCTGCCTGTACTCGAGTATGAGCAGATTGAAACCGCGGCTGAAAAACTCATAGAGATAGACAAATATTTTATACCCGTTGGGGTTGATGAAACACGCCGCCGCCACGGCGAGAGCGGTGCAGATCTCGAAACGCTTCTCGCCGCCTTTCGCGAACAGCGCGTGCAGTCCCAACAGGCCCACCCCGATGAGAGCCGCCGGGCCGTGAATGTTTACCCACAACACCTGCAGGAAGGGGAGCAAGACAAAGGTTTTTTCCTTGCCTCGGTCAAGTATGAATACGTAGACGGCGGTCAAGAGGTAGGTGAATATCTGCGGCCTCTCTCTGAGGCCGTCTCTCATTGCCAGGAACGCCAGCGCCAGGATTATCCAGACCAGGGGGCTTTCTTTTTCCTTGACCGTTCGGAAGAGTATGAGGAACAAGACCAGCACCAGCAGCGCCTTGAACAGCGTCAGCCCCTTGATAGAAACCAATCTATATACGGAATAGAGCACGGTGTCGCCGAGCCATTCAAAACTCGTCCATTCCTTTCCGGCTATCGTAAATGAAAAGGGATCGGTGTGCGGTACCGCCCGGTTCTGGCAGATGTATTCACCGGTCTTTAAATGCCACCAGACGTCGTTATCGGTCACGGGAAAAATGCTTCCGAAGAAAATGTAGATAAAAAGGAAGGAAAAAAAGAAATGCCAGGGCTTGATGCCGCCAAAGATTTTATTCATATCAGAGGCTTAATAATACCAAATAATAGGCTCAAAAACAATTTAGCCCGGGGCGTGAAAGGTTTTGACATAATATATTTAATTTTGTAGGATTTGTTCGAAGACGAGCCGGGCCTCTACGGCCCGGCCTGAGAGGGAAATATGATAAGGCACGCATTTTTCGCCGGAACATGGTACCCGTCGGTAAAAAAAGAGATCGAACAATATATAAGCCCCGCCTCTAAAAAAGTAAAGGCCATCGCGGTCGTCTGCCCCCACGCCGGATGGATATATTCCGGTAAGACCGCGGGAAAGGTCTTTTCCCGGGTCCAGCCGGCAGGCCTCAACATTCTCATCGGCCCGAATCACCGGGGCGGCGGCGCGTCGGTGAGCGTTTACCCCGAGGGGGCGTGGCAGACGCCTCTGGGTGAACTGGAGATAGATAAGGCCGCGGCTTCGGAGATCGTCAGCCGTTCGAAATTCGCTAAACCCGACGCGTCCGCCCACGATCAGGAACATTCGCTCGAGGTCCAGACGCCGTTTATAAAGTTCACGAACCCGGACGCGCGGATAGTGCCTATCTGCATGAACGATTACTCGCCGTCAACCTGCCGCGATCTCGGGCTTGCCGTGGCAGGCGCCATTAGCAGCCAAAAGAACAGGGGAAGCTCCCTGATAGTCGCGTCATCAGATATGAGCCATTACGTGTCCGCTTCAGCGGCAAAGATCGCCGATGGAATGGCTATCGAAAAAATATTGAAGCTCGACCCGGCCGGGCTGCTTAAGGTCGTGGAAGAAAACAACATAACGATGTGCGGTTCCGGGCCCGTCGCCTCCGCTCTCTGGGCCGCAAAAGAGCTCGGAGCGACCGGAGCTGAACTCGTCGCCTACTCGACCTCAGGCGATGTCACGGGCGACGACAGCGAAGTCGTGGGTTACGCGGGCTTAATTATCTATTGAGTCCGGCTCTATGTACCGTGAATATGCCCGGGCGGGGCCTTAAAGGCGATCTCACGGATCTCGGGGTGATCACAAGCCCGGCTTGTGATCTTTTTATTTAAGCGGTGACCTCATAGGGGTTAATATTGAACGTAAGAAGAGCCGTCATTTCCATAGCCTTAACCTTCTTGTTCGGCCCCGGGGCCGGGCACCTCTATCTCGGCAGGATCAAGAAGGCCCTGGTGCTTTTCGGGATCACTTTCTTCGCGGCGCTCTTGTTCGTGCTGGAAGCCGTGAAAACGGTCGCTAAAGGCGACCTGTCCGGAATCAACGCGGCGAACCTGTTGCGCGACTATTCCCTTGCCCACCCCACCGCGGGCTTCTGTTTTGACGCCGTGTTCGCAGCTATTTGGGCCTACGCTTTTGTCGACGCATTCTTCAAGTCCCAACCAGAGGATTTTTTAAACGCCAAAAATAACCCATGAAAACCGTTTCTTCGATATGCATGCGGGAGATAGAGTCCCTGGCCATTAATGTTTTCGGTGTGAGCGAATCCACGCTTATGGAAAACGCCGGCATCGCGGTCGCCGGCGCGGTCGGATCCGTCGCACGTCCCGGGAATAGCGGTGAGAAAACTAAAGTATTCGTTTTCTGCGGTTCCGGCAACAACGGCGGCGACGGGTTTGTCGCGGCTCGACACCTCCTCATGGAGCTTTTCACGCCTGAAATAATACTGATGAGAGAGCCCTCCGCGCTGAGGGGCGCGGCGTACGCCAACTATGCCGCCGCGGAACGCTCCGGCATAACCGTCAAGATTTTCGGGCCCGGCACCAGCCTGGCCGGAAACGGCGTTATCATAGACGCGCTGCTCGGCACCGGCGCAAAAGGGAATGTAAGGGAACCCTGCTTGAGCGCGATACGATTGATAAATAATTCTAATCTGCCCGTGATCTCTGTAGATATACCGTCCGGTCTCGACGCCGATACGGGAGAAGCGCGGCCGGAGGCGGTCAAGGCCTTGATAACGGTAACCATGGGCCTGGCTAAGAAAGGACTGGCGGCTCAACGCGCCGTTGTTTACGCCGGGAAGGTAATCGTCGCCGATATCGGCCTTCCGGCGGAGCTGCTTTGATTAATACTTTTTTTTTGATAAAATTATGGTTCATGATAAAGTCTAAGAGAGATATAAAATGAGAAGGTACTGCTTGATAGCTCTGGCGCTGCTGTGCCTCCACACGCACTCTGACGCTTCCGGCAACGATCCTATTTTTAAAGGAGTTAAAAACGTGAACCTTCGTAACGGGATGACGGTCCTTATAAAAGAAAACCATTCCCAGCCGCTCGTGTCAGTTCAGGTTTGGGTAAAAGTGGGGTCCATCAACGAAAACGAAAGCACGGCCGGGCTTTCGCACTTCATAGAACACCTGATCTTCAAGGGCAGCAGGAAGTACCCCGGAGACGCCATTACCCGCAAGGTTGAGACCAGGGGAGGAATGATAAACGCCGCGACTTCCAAAGAATTCACGGAATTCTACATAGACATTCAGAAAGAGGGGTTCGAAGAATCGGTGAGAATGCTCGCCGACGCGATGTCCAGCGCTCTCTTTCCCGCCGAAGAGATAGAACGCGAACGGCCCGTCGTCATCGAAGAAATAGTCAGGTCCAACGACAACCCCAACTCGGTGCTCTACGATCTTTACAACAGCGCGGTTTTCCAGAAAACACCTTACAGGCATAATGTCATAGGATCCGAGCAGGTCATTCGCAAGGTCTCGCGGGACAACATAGTAAAATACTACAGCGAACATTACGTCCCGGAAAACATCATCGTTTCCGTGGCCGGCGACCTCAACTCGGATAAAGCTTTAGCCCTGATCAAAGATACGTTCGGAAAACAGGCCGGGCCTAAACCTCCGCAGCAGCCCGTTCTCATCGAACCCTCCCACGGGCCTAATTCCCAGGCAAGGACCAAAGACCTGGAGCACGCTTACTGGCTTGGCGGCTTCATCGGGCCCGACATAGCGAGCGACGACCAGTTCACGGCGGACCTGGCTTCCACGATACTCGGCGGAGGCAGGAGTTCGAGGCTTTTCAGGAAACTCAGGGAAGAAAAAAGGCTCGTGTATTACATAAACGCTTCGTTCTGGTCTCAGCACGGGAGCGGTTCGTTCGCGCTTATGTCGGTTTACGACCCTAAAAAAGAGAAAGACGTAGTCGACGGGATCAATGCGGAGCTGAACTCCCTGATGAACGACGGGCCCACTGACGAAGAAGTGGCCAGAGCCAAGGTGATGGCGAAGTCCCAGTGGTTCTTCGGGATGGAAACTTTCCACGACCAGGCGTCCACCCTCGCCTACTGGAACCTGATGGAAAGGCCCGAGCTCGCGGACGGCTACATAGCGGGCCTTGAAAAGGTCACCAAAGAGGATATTAAGGATTTTTTCAATAAATACTACAGGCCCTACGGTTTAAATCAGGCGATCCTGATACCGAAAGTGAAAAATGCGAAATAATAAGAGCCTATTTTTGTCTATCATATTCGTCGCGGCCACGGCCTGCGCTGGAGGAAACGTGAAAGAACTTGACACGCCCGAAAATTCCACAGGCACGGTTAAGGAAGCGTCCACGGGGTTCAAGACCCGCTCCCAGGATAACCCCAACACCGTGTTCATGATTTCGAACGGGATTGAAGTCATCCACAAGGAGATCAGTGAAAACCCCATCGCGACCATAGAGATATTTTTAAAGGGCGGGATAATCAACGAGACCCCTCAAAAAGCCGGTATCTCTTACCTCACTCAGACCCTGCTGCTGCAGGGCACGAAGTCCCGCAGTTCGGAAGCGCTCGCCGCCGAGATCGAGAACATAGGCGCGAGCATTTCTTCCGACATCGAATACGACTACGCGAGCCTCGGTATCTCTTCCCTGGACACGAACGTGGAAAAATCAGCGGAGCTGCTTTCGGACATCGTGTCCAACCCGGTCTTCGACGAAGGGGAAGTCGCCAAGGAAAAAGAGAACATCCTCGCCTCGCTGCAGAGCCGAAAGGACCAGATATCCACCGTCGCCGGCGATGTTTTCAATTCGGCGTTCTACGGCAGCCACCCCTATTCCTGGCCGGAGCCCGGAAAAGCCTCGACGGTAGCTAAGCTGAAGAGGGAAGACCTGGTTAAGTGGCACAGGGGGTTTTACGTCTCCAACAACATGATACTCGTGATAGCCGGCAGGATAAAACTCGACGCGGCCAGGGCGCTCGCCGAAAAATATTTTGTCGGCATCCCTACCGGCACGGCGCTGACCTCGGCCGCGAAACCCAACCCCCCGGCCGCAAAAAAAGTCATTGAGCGTTCGACGAAGTTCCAGCAGGCGTTTATAATGGACGGTTTCGCCGCCCCGAGCGTGGCGCAAGACGATTTTTACGCGCTTAAGGTGCTCAACGGGGTCCTGGGCGGCAGGATGACCGGCAGGCTGTTCGTGGAACTGCGCGAGAAACTCAGCCTCGCCTACGAAGTGAGCTCTTATTACCCCTCCCGGAAAGAACTATCCCGGTTCGTTGTCTACATGGGCCTCGACAAGAAAAACATTACGCTCGCCCAGAAAAGGATCAACGAGCTGCTAACCGAGGTCAGGGAGACCCCGGTCTCCGAAGCCGAACTCACCGACACCAAGAATTATTTAAAGGGCACGTATCTGCTCGACAGGCAGACAGTCGGCAGGAAGGCGTGGTATCTCGGCTGGTGGGAGACCCTGGGCCTGGGGCCCGATTACGACGAAACTTATCTCAACAGGCTCATGTCGGTAACATCCGCCGACGTACAGAAAGCGGCGCAGAAATATCTCACCGCGAACACGGTGACGGTGGAGATCATTCCGGGTATACCTTCCGCGCCCAGACGCAAAAAATAATTCAGATGAAATCCAAAACCTGCTTTTACTGCGCGCTGATACTTCTTTCCATGTTCCCAGCGTGCAGGAAAGTTCCCGCCAGGGACTACTCGGATCGTGGAACCGGCGCGCCGGTAAGCGGCGACATTTATGTCGCGGCTTCGATAGGCGACGCGTCCTACCTCAACCCGGTGCTCGCCACGGACAGTTCTTCGGGCGACATAAACGCCCTCGTCTTTAACGGGCTCGTAAAATACAACCGGGACCTGAAACTCGTGGGAGATCTCGCGGAAAGCTGGCGGGTCCTCGAAGGCGGCAGGAAGATCATTTTCAAGCTCAGGGAAAACGTCCGCTGGCACGACGGCCAGCCTTTCACCGCCGCAGACGTAGAATTCACTTATGAGAAGCTCATTGATCCTTCGGTTAAAACCCCTTACGGCTCCGACTACCTTCTTATCCAAAACCTCAAGGTGACCGGCCCCTACACCGTTGAAGTGACCTACAAGCAACCCTTCGCGCCCGCGCTCGAGTCCTGGTCGATGGGGATGCTGCCGAAACACTTGTTCTCGTCCGGGGATTTTAACACCAACCCCTATAACCGTAAACCGGTGGGTACGGGCCCGTTCAAATTCAGGGAATGGGTGACTGACGAAAAGATAGTGCTCGACGCCAACCCCGACTACTTCGAAGGCAAACCCTACGTTTCCCGTTACATTTACCGCATCATTCCCGACCAGTCCGTCCAGTTCCTGGAAATGAGAAGGGAAAGCATAGACGAACTGGGCCTTACGCCCGACGAGTGGAGAGCCTACCCGGAATTCTTCAGGAACTACAATAAATTTCGTTACCCGTCTTTTTCCTACGTCTACCTTGGTTTCAATCTCAGGCTCCCCTTATTCGCCGACAAGCGGTTCAGGCAAGCTGTCGCCTTTGCGATAAAGAAAAAAGATATAATAGACGGCGTGCTCCTGGGTATGGGGAGATCGGCGACAGGCCCCTTCCCTCCGCAGTCCTGGGCCTACGACCCCGGAGTAAAAGACACGGAATACAACCCCGAAAGGTCCCTGAAGCTTCTCGGTGAACTGGGCTATGCCAAGAAGGACGCCGAGGGCTACCTGGAAAAAGACGGCAGGCCTCTTGAATTTACCGTTATCACTAACCAGGGCAACAAGATGCGCGAGCTCACCGCGGAGATACTGCAGGCCCAACTCAAGGCGGTAGGCATAAAGGTAAATATCAGGGTGATAGAGTGGAGTTCTTTCATACACCAGTTCATCGACAAGCGCAGTTTTGAAGCGGTGCTGCTGGGCTGGTCAGTCTCGAGGGACCCGGACCAGTACTCGATATGGAACTCGAGTCAGACCCGGGAAGGCCAGTATAATTTCATATCCTATAAAAACAGCGAAGTCGACAGCCTTCTCGACGAAGGACGGCGTACTTTCGACCAACATAAGAGGGAGGCAGTTTACCGCCGGCTCCACAAGATCATCGCGGATGATCTGCCCTACATTTTTCTGTATTATCCCGAATCCCTTCCCTGCGTGCACAAACGTTTCAAGGGAGTCGAGGTAGCGCCGGCTGGTATCGGTTGGAATTTTTACAAGTGGTGGGTTCCGGGCAGCGAGCAGAAATACACCGTTGAATGAACGATCGAAAATAGCAAGAATGAATAACCCAAGATGAGAACTTACATCCTGAAGCGCCTCTCATATTCGATCCCGATCCTTATAGGGATAACCCTGATCACGTTCCTCGTGATGCACCTCGCGCCCGGTAAACCGACCGAGATGCTGACTGACATGAACGCCAGGGTCTCCGCTGACGCGAAAACGAAACTCGCCGCGCTCTACGGTCTTGATAAGCCGTGGTATGTCCAGTACGCCAGGTGGCTCGGGCGTTTCGCCGTGCTGGATTTCGGAAAATCGTTCAGGGATGGAAGACCAGCGGTCGCAAAGATCGCCGAGCGCCTCCCGGCTTCGCTTCTGCTTAATATCCTTTCGCTTTTACTTATCCTGGCGGCCGCCGTGCCGATAGGCATTTTTTCAGCGCTTCACAAGGATTCTATTTTTGACAAGGCGACCACGGTCTTCGTTTTCATAGGGTTTTCTGTGCCCGCTTTCTGGCTGGCCCTTCTATTCATGATACTTTTCGGCCTGAAGTTCGGCGTCCTTCCCATATCAGGGCTTCATTCGCTCGATTATTCCGGAATGAGCGTCCCGGGAAAGCTGCTGGACGTCGCGAGCCATCTCATCCTCCCTGTTTTCATTTCCGCGTTCACGGGCCTCGCGGGCCTTTCGCGTTATGTCCGCTCCAGCATGCTTGAAGTACTCCGCCAGGATTATATCCGGACGGCTTACGCCAAGGGCCTGCCCGAGAACAGGATAATATTCAGGCACGCCTTGAAGAACGCGCTACTGCCCGTAGTAACCATACTGGGCCTTTCACTGCCTGCGCTGATAGGCGGGGGCTTTATCTTCGAGACTATCTTCGCCTATCCCGGCATGGGTCGGCTGGGTTATGAAGCGGTGATGGCGAGAGATTATCCGGTCGTTATGGCCGTCGGCGTAATAGCCGCGTTCCTTACGCTCCTTGGCAACCTGGTAGCAGATATAACCTACGCGTGGGTCGACCCGAGGATAAGATATAAGTAAGTTTCAAATATTTAAGATAAGATATGTTAAACAAAATAATCAAGAACAGATTGTCTTTGACCGGACTAGGGCTTATAGTCCTTCTCTTCTGCGTTGCCGTGTTAGCGCCGGTCATCGCTCCCTACAGGGCCGACGCGCAGCACCTTCCAAGGAGGCTCGCCAACCCGGGGCACGAGTTCCTGCTGGGCACCGACGACCTTGGACGGGACACGCTCTCGAGAATGGTCTACGGCGTGCGGATATCACTGAGCGTAGGTTTTGTGGCGGTGGGGATATCGGTATTAATCGGGACGGTCCTGGGGCTTATCAGCGGTTTTTTCGGGGGCTGGGTCGACACCGTTGTTATGAGGGCCGTCGACATAATGCTTTGTTTTCCGACATTTTTTTTGATCCTACTCGTGATAGCATTCCTGGAACCCAGCATCTATAACGTAATGATAGTGATCGGCCTCACGTCCTGGCCCGGCCTCACGCGCCTGGTGAGAGCGGAAGTGCTCTCGCTCAGGGAAAGGGATTATATCCTTGCCGCTAAACTCCTGGGCCTCGGGAATCTGCGCATATTTTTCGTGCACCTGCTGCCGAACGTAATTTCTCCCATAATAGTCTCCGCTACCCTCGGCGTCGGCGACGCTATACTCACGGAATCCGGCCTTTCATTTCTTGGCCTGGGAGTCCAGCCGCCGACAGCTTCCTGGGGGCAGATGCTTTCGTCAGGCAAGGAATACATATACCTGGCATGGTGGCTGACGCTTTTCCCCGGCGTTGCCATACTCTTAACTGTACTATCATTCAATCTGCTCGGCGAAGGCCTGAGGGATATACTCGACCCACGAAGCAATGCTGGAAAATAAATCTGAAACCGCTATGACCATGAATATACTTGAAATAAAAAACCTTTCAGCGGAATACTACAGGAATTCAGAGACCGTTCACGCCTTGCGCGGAGTTTCGCTCGGCGTTGCGGAGGGAGAAACGCTGGCTATCGCGGGGGAATCGGGCTGCGGAAAAAGCACGCTCGCCATGAGCGTGCTCGGTCTTGTCTATCCGCCTCAGGGCCGGATAATTTCTGGCGAAGTCATTTTCGGCGGGAAGAACCTGCTGGCCTTCGGGAAGCACGATTGGCAGAGGTTCAGGGGCAAAGAGATCTCCATAGTTTTCCAGGATCCCTTCTCGTCGCTCAACCCAGTGCTGACCATAGGTGAACAACTGGCCGAGACCGTCCTGGCCCATGCCCCGGGTATGGCAAAAAATGTGCTGTCGGGCCTCGTGACCGGAGCGCTTGACGAGACCGTGTTCGAGGACCCCGGGAGGATACTTTCGTCATACCCGCACCAGCTCTCCGGCGGCCAGCGCCAGAGAATAATGCTCGCGATGGCCATAATCAACCGCCCCAAACTCCTCATCGCAGACGAGCCGACAACGTCACTGGACGTAACTATACAGAAAGAGATAATGGACCTGATCGGGAAACTCAGGAAAGACCTCTCTCTTACGGTAATATTAATAACCCACAACATGCTCCTCGCGAAACAAAGAGCGGACCGCATAGCGGTTATGTACGCGGGGGAAATAGTCGAACTGAACTCCACGGAAGGAATATTTTCGCGGCCGCTTCACCCATACACCCGCGCCTTAATGGACTCAGTTCCGAGGATGCTCTCAAAGACCCCGCCGAAAGCGCTGGCCGGGCAACCACCGGACCTTTCTTCCATCGCGAAGGGTTGCAGTTTCGCGCCGCGGTGCCGTGAGGTTATGGACATATGCAGATCATCCGCCCCCGGAGAGTACGTTATCGGAGAAACCAAGGCGAGGTGTTTCCTGCTTGATCCGGTCATCAAAATCAGGAAATAGCGTAGTAGAACGTTCTAACGAAATATTTAGTATAAAGGAATATATGAGCCTGCTGACCGTGAAACACGTATGCAAATCTTTTGACCTGCAGGGCGGTTTTTTTTCGAGCGAGTCAGCTAAATTGCTCGCGCTCGACGACGTAAATATTTCGTTGGAAGAAGGGGGCTTCACGGGCATACTCGGAGAATCCGGGAGCGGGAAGACAACGCTGGCCAGGGTGATCTGCCGGCTGCTGCAGCCAGACAGCGGCGAGGTGCTTATTGAAGGGAGGAGTGTAAACGAATACTCCCGTCTTGAGCTTTCGATGAAAGTGCAGATGATCTTTCAGGATCCCTTCGCCTCGCTTAACCCCAAACTTTCTTTGAGAACGATCCTCGGCGAAGCCGCGCCCGGCGGATCGCTGAAAGCGATCGAGGAAACGCTCTCCCTCGTAGGCCTTCCGGGCGATGCGCTCCCTCTCTACCCTCATCATTTTTCCGGAGGCCAGCGCCAGAGAATAGCGATAGCGAGGGCGCTTCTGAAAAAACCCAGGATTATTATAGCGGACGAGCCCCTGTCATCACTCGATATTTCGATCCAGGCGCAGATCCTGGAGCTTTTCTCTGAACTGAAGAAATCCTTTAACATTTCATTTATTTTCATCAGCCACGATATCGTGACGGCGAGCAACATTGTGGACTATTTCTACGTGATGAAAGGCGGCAGGGTAGTGGAAGAAGGGCCGGCGGAAAAGATACTGACCTCGCCGTCGACCGACTACACTAAAAACCTTTTAGCAGCGGTGCCGTTATGACGGCTATCCAGGCGCTTGAAATTTAGTCTCAAAACTTAAAATTTACCTTAGGAGCATACCAGTGAAAAACACCAGGCAAATTTTGAAGTTGATAAAGGAACTTCAGGGGAGGGAAGGCGTTTACATCGTAGGCGGCTGGCTTAGGGATAAACTGCTTGGACGCCAGAACCGCGACTTGGATATCGCCTGTCCTGGTAGCCCGCTCAGCCTGGCCAGGAGGTTCTCTTCGGCGGCCCGGGGCCGTTTTGTCCCGCTCGATACCCGCAATAAGATCTACCGGGTCGTTCTCAAAGATATGCCCGAACTTGAATACGTTGATTTTGCCAAGATGAAAGCGCCTGACATAGTTTCGGATCTGAAAAAACGCGACTTCACGGTCAATTCGCTTGCAGTTGAGATAAAGGAAGACGGGGCCATAGACACCAAAAATATCATAGACCCTTCTTCCGGCATGGCCGACCTCAAGAAAGGAACGATCCGCATGACCTCGGCGAGAAGCTTCATAGAAGACCCGCTGCGCATATTGAGAGCTTTCAGGATCGCGGCCGAGCTCGATTTCAAGATCGAACCTGCGACAATGAAATCGGCAAAAGCTTTTGCTCCGCTCATACTGAAGAGCGCTTCCGAAAGAGCGAGGGACGAGCTGGTAAAGATTCTCGCGAACGGGGATTCTTCCCGCTGGATTTCCTGCCTTGAAAAAACCGGGCTCCTCGAATTCCTCGTGCCTGAAATCACCCCGATGAAAAGTTCTGCCAGAAAATACTATTTCCACCCCAAGGGGCTCTGGCAGCATTCCCAGGACACTTTAAAAAGCCTCGAAGATATTTTTTCCGGTCTCGGTGACTACTTTCCGGGGCCGTACTCCTTGATAGAGAAACACCTCGAAGAGCCCCTTTCGTCGGGAATGAACCGCAAAATACTTTTAAAATTCACCGCGCTGCTCCACGACTGCGCGAAACCCGAGTGCGCCAGAAAATTCGGCAACAAAACCCGTTTTCTCGGCCACGAAAAAACCGGCGCCAAGAAAGTGGAGAAAATACTCCGGCGCCTCAAAATGAGCAGGAAAGAGATAGCCATCGCTAAAAACCTTACCGGGAACCATATGAGGCCGGCGAGCCTAAGCCAGGCCGGCACGGTCACCCAGAGGGCTTCTTTGCGGCTTTTCAGAGATATCGGAGACAACACTCCGGACCTGCTGCTGCTCTCGCTTGCCGACTGGTATTCTTACAAGCGCCTTAAAACGCACCTGACAGGTAACCTCAAAAAGCAACAGGCGGTGCTCAATGAACTGGTCTCAAGGTATTTCGCTCTCAAGGAAAAAAAGTATGTCCCAAGGCTTATAGACGGGAACGTCCTGATGGATAGGCTTGGCCTGACACCCGGGCCAATAATCGGGGCTCTCTTGAAAACGGTCAATGAAGCCCAGGCGCTGGGAAAGATAAATACCGGCGTTGAAGCACTGGCTCTTGCGTCGCAAAAGTTGACACGACTTGCAAAAAAGTATAAAATTTAATGTCCATCAACGGTCATCGGTAATAGCAGATAAGCAGTTTACGAGAAGTTGCGCGGGCGTAGTCTAGTGGTAAAACCCTTGCTTCCCAAGCAAGAGATGTGGGTTCGATTCCCATCGCCCGCTCCAGATATCATATAAAGCCGTAAAAAGCCCTGACGACGAGAAGAGAGACTAAAGAATAGGCCAGACATCAGGTTATGATAGTCTTCTTCTCTCCTCTCTATACCTTATTCTCTGGTATTAAAACTATGCGCTTATCCGACATATTAAAAAAATCTTCACAGAAACCCGGCGTTCAGTCACCCTCAGTCGAAACATCTACCCCCAAGCCGGCCCGCGCAGAACCTGAGGCTTTCGCCGCCCCTCAACCCGCACAGAAACAGCAGGCGTCTATAATAGCTGAAGAGGCTTACTCAAAAACGATCAGTGAAATTAAACTGATCGTTTCATCCCTGGAAAAGAACACTTCTTATTCTTCGCCCGTAGAGAGCGTCCCGCTCCTCGTCGACCTGATAATCAACGATAATGTGGAGATACTTATGCTCGCGGACAGGGCTACTCCTGATATATTTGTCTACGGCCATTGCGCGAACCTTTGCATATTGTCGCTTTTTCTGGGCAGGGGTTTCAACTATTCAAGGGAAAAACTGCTGGCGCTCGGTCTGTGCGCTTTCTTTAACGATATCGGGCTCGCGAAAATTCAAGCCGGGACAAAGAAAACTCCCGAGAGCGAGAACGCTGCCTTGAAACAACAGGCGCATTACACTCAGGACGTGATCAAGAATTATCCCCAGCTTACCGAAGACATCAAAACGCTTATCCTGGAAGTGATGGTCAATAAACAAAAACATCAGGACCTCGCGGCCTACCCGGAATCTATAAAGGGCAGCGACATCCACGATTTCGCGCGCATCATCGCCGTGGCGAACGTCTACGAGACCCTGACGCATCCGCGGCCCGGCAGGGACCGCATTCTCCCGCACGAGGCCTTAAAAACAATGATCTCCTCCGCGAACCACGAGTTCGACAGTGAGATAATAAGACTATTCCTGGAACGCATCTCCCTCTACCCGCCGGGCAGTTATGTCAGGCTCAATTCAGAAGAGATCGGCAAAGTCGTGGGTTTGAACACCGGGCTTCCCACGCGCCCGAAAATTAGGATTATCATTGACTCTTCAAATCAGAGGGTCACGGTGCCGAAGATCATCGACCTCGCCGCGAGCCCGATGATCTTTATCAAGGACGCCGTCGATGAGACCAGGCTTACTCTGCCTGATAAAAAACTGGCCCTGGAACTCAAGGCCGTCCGCTGGTGGGTAAAGGGGCTGTGAAGCACGATAGAACTGGATATTATAAGTTCGAATTTATATTACGTTCTCTCCTGTGACCTTATAATCGTTCAATTTTACAAACTTAAATCTTTTCGCCATCTATGAACCTCTCTCTTACCGTTAAGATCGGTCAAATCAAAATATCGTTTTTGTGCCCCTCGAAAGAATGGCATTCTTTCATAATCAGGAACTATCGCCCGTTCCTGGCGGGTTCCGGCGGATCGGCGGCGTTCCGGGTAGTCATTGAGCGCGGTATCCGCGCTCCTGCTTTATGCGGCGAACTCAAAGTGCAAAGGGCGGCCGACGTATGGCAGATATCAAGGTACGATTTCTGGTCGCGAAGTTCGTTTGCCTTCAGGGACACGTCATTGTCCGTAGAAAAGAACAAATACGCCTTCGATTCCTGGCTGAGGGTTTTCTTCACCCTTTGCGGTGCCAGCAGTCAGACACTGCTCCTGCACGGCGCGGGCTACGGCTCAAAGAGCGGAGTGTTTGTTTTCCCGGGCCGTTCGGGAAAAGGCAAATCTACTCTCATCAGGATGCTGGGCAGGACGGGAGCCCTCAGCGACGAGCTCGTGTGCGTTTTTAAGAAGGGCGGCGGTTTTTTTGCCGCCAGCACTCCGTTCTGGGGAGAACTCAAAAAGGGAACCAGGCGTCCTTTCTCGGGTAGGATACGGAAGCTCGTATTTCTCGAACACGGCACGGAGAACCGCCTGGATAAGGCCACTCTGCGGGACTCGGTCATTAACGTTTTAAAAACGGCGCTTTTCTTTTCCCGCGAGAAACGGCACGTAAATTATCTTCTGGCTTACGCGCAGGCACTGGCTAATAGAGTGCCGCCGCGTGTCCTGACTTTTAGAAAAGATTTGAAACGGAACGAGCTGCTGAAAATATTGAACCGGGAGGATGCATGAACAGGCCAGTCAAAACGGATAATATCGCCTGCAGAATAATTGAAGGGCAGGCATTTATCATAAACACCAAAACCTCTACCCTGCACGAACTCGACGAGACCGCCACTTTCATCTGGAGGCTTGTTGAAAAAGGCAGGGGCCACGAGGATATCGCGCGGTCATTGTCGGAAGAATTCGATGTATCCAGAGAGCAGGCATCCAAAGACACCGCGGACTTCCTTCGCGAGCTCGAAAAAAAGGGCATACTGGCAGCAAGCGATGAAACCCTCCGATAAATTGTCCGTCTTAACGAGGACCAATCATATTCCCCTGATTTGCATATTTGAGCTTACTAGGCGCTGCAACCTGCGATGCAGGCATTGTTACATCGACCAGACGGCTGATCCGCGCGGCGAACTCACGACCGACAGGATCAAGGCCGTGCTCGGCCAGCTCGCTAAAGCCGGTACCCTGAACCTGATCTTTACGGGTGGAGAAATCTTTTTACGCGATGACCTGTTCGAACTTTGCCGCTTCGCAAGGCACAGGGAGTTCGACCTCAGGCTTTTCAGCAACGGGACCATGATCGACGGGGAAGCGGCCCGCCGCCTTGCCAAAATGCGGGTAAGTTCGGTCGAGATCAGTCTCTACGGCAGGCGAGATACCCACGACAGGATAACGGGGGTAAAGGGCTCTTTCTTAAAAACGACTGCCGCAATAGAACATCTGAAAAGTCACGGCGTACCCGTGACCATAAAATGCCCGGTAATAAAGACGAACTTCAAGGATTACCCGTGGCTGGCCGCGTTCGCTAAAAGCAATAAACTCAACTTAAGGCTCGACCCCGCCATTGCCCCAAAGGACAGCGGCGACCGGAAAAACTTGAGATACAGGTTATCGGGGCCGCAAATGTCGGTGCTTTTTAACGATCCGGCATTAAAACTGAAGAAATTGCCTGATCAAGAAAATGCAGATCTTTCCTGTAGCGCAGGGGCTAACATGGTCACGATTGGCTACGACGGAACAGTCTATCCCTGCCTGCAGCTGCTCCTGCCGCTAGGAAGCGTAAGAGAACGCGCTTTTTCTACAGTATGGAACGATAATAACATTCACCTCGCTAAACTGAGGGGGCTTTCAATAAATGACCTGCCGGAATGCTTCAAATGTAACCTCTCAGCCGTCTGCAGAAGATGCCCCGGCATAGCGCTGTTGGAAGACAGGACCGCCATAGGCCCTTCAAAGATAGCCTGCAAGATAGCCAAAATACAGCATTCAATTGCTTCAGATTTTCAATAATTTCACCAAAATAACTCCAATTGTCTGCGTAACAAAAGACCATCTCGAGTTCGTTCTGTCTATTTACAGCGGCCATTTATCCTTTTCCGACGAATAACTATCGTGATAGCGGCTTTCTGCAAGTAACCTGCCAAAATCAGCAATTATAAGACTGAAAACGCCTTGAATCTTCTCTTGAAAATGCTTAATTTTTCATCTATAATTATAGTGTTAATTCTCTAAGATAATATCCCGAGGTGTTTGATGAAGAAAAATCAAAAAAAACCTTACAAGAAACCAACGATCAAATCAGAGAAGGTCATCGAAACCGCGGCGCTTGCCTGCGGTAAGTGCACGGGAGGAGGCCCTATATTCCAGGGCGCCTGCAATAAAAAGAATAAGGTGTCCTGACTTCTTTTTATTCTTTACCGTTCCGTTAAACTATTCATGTTGAATATTTCCGCGGTTAAAACTATCGGCGGGTCAATGAGGCCGTTCTTGAAGAACGGTTCTTTTGTGTTTATAGAACACATCCCGTCAGAAGCTTTCAAGGAAGGCGACTATATCCTATATCAGGCGAACGGCCTCAAATTCATTCATCGCATAGTGAGTATTCACCGTGCTCCATCCGGCCCGGAGGTAGATTATTTTGACGTTATCGACGATGCCTCCGTGATACTACCCCAGAGGGTAACATCCTCGGATGCGATCGGAAGACCCGTAGGCCGGCTTAACGGGACCGCGGGGCTTGTAGCCGGCAATATTACAAATGCTTTCTACGGCCTTTTCCGGATGATTAAGACTTACGCTTCCCGCCTTGCCATCATATCTTCTATTCTTATTCTCGCTTCTCTTTTCTCCGATCTCAATGCCGCCACGAGGATAAAAACCGTTGAGTGGAACTTCGGCAGCTACTGGGGAACAGGCGCAACGAGCTGGACAGCGCCCTACATAATGATCAACCTGCCGGAAAGCGGGGTAACGATAAAGAACGCCTTTGTCGACATTGAATACATAACCCAGCCCGCCGCTACCACCAATACCACAAATATCGACGTATATTTCTCGACAGGCACCGGCGCCGGCGGGCCGGTAGACAACGTCAACTCCGGAGCCCGCATACCAAGCAACTCCGGCGAATCCGATCCGATGTGTTTCCGCGTTGATGTCACGAACAGGATACTCTACTGGGCCAACCAGCCGTACAGCCTTAAAGTCGCAGTGACAGGCCCCGCCCTGGACGCCTGTTACAGCGGGAAGCTCTATATTACCTACACTTACGACGATTCGGCCGCCAACAACAGGGTTAAAACTGTCAGGTTCCCTCTGTTAAGCGCGACGGCCGACAACGGGGTTTCGGGTACCGGTTCCATGCTCGCCCAAAAATCCGCCGGTTATTGCACTTTCTATTATAATCTTGATATACAGGAAACGGGCGCGAGCGTTCAACAGATGTGGTATGAAATAAGAGGCTTCAGACAATCCGGCGCTAACGCGGCGGAAGGCTATATATATACAAGGCTGGGTAACAACGCGGGAATGCCCAGAATGTTCCTCACCGGGTCTAATATCGATTCATATAAATTTAGATATCTGTCTTCGACCGCTACCCCCGCGGGTTATCAGCTCGGCGCTCAACAGACGCTCAGCGTAATTACTTCTTCAAACGCCGCGACGAATCTGCTTGGAGGGGAAGTCGTGGTAACTTACAGTTACCCGCCTCCCAGTGCAGGTTCCCCGGAACTCAAAACCGTTTCATATTTCCTCTGCCAATCCTCCGGTTCGTCAACAGACCCGGCGAATTTCAGCATACCGGTCTATCTCGAAGAAGAGGGAATTATCATAAAAAGGATGTACGCCCTGGTATCCGGCTCTTACAATAGCACTGCCTCAGCCCTCAGCCTCGCGCTTGCTTCCAAGATCGCGGGCAACGCCCTGACCCCAAAGAGTTATTCCATAATCTCCAGCGTCTCGCAGGCATCGGGTTTTGATCTTATCCACGACATGGGACAGGGCAACGGCTACCTGATTTACGGCTCTACGGTCAACGTCAGCTGGAACACTAACGCGACCCTCGGCGGCTTGGGGATGGAACTTTTCATAACCTACACTTCCACCGGAAGCAAAAAATTCACTGACAACTACAAGGTGTTCGGCGGGCAGTCGCCGACCGAGACCACGAACGGTACTTATTGGAATTATTCCACGGTGCATGTGTTCTTTCCGGACCCGGAATACCCCGTCGGATCTAAAATGATCCGGAGCGCCTTCCTTAGAGCCAACTATATTCAGGGAGCGGCCGTTGTTTCGGCAAACCCGCAGTCTACGATCTATGTCGGCGCTGCCGGGGCCGCGCAGACCGTGAACCATTATTCGACGACGGAGAACTTCCAGACGGCGGCGCTCTATGACTTTTCAAAACTGATCACCCCCGCCAGCACGACGGCTAACGCTTACTACACTCTTACCCAGAACCCCTTCAACGTGTCCGCGCTGGCAAGCGTGGCCTATAATTACAAGCCCGTGCCCTATGCTCCCACGGGATTAACACAGTTCGAGAGCGACGGCACGACCCAGATCGCTACTGGCACTTATACGAATGATACCGCGCCCCGCTTACGCTTTACAATGACCGGCAAGTTCGGCGGCGACCTTCTGACGCCCGTGATCGAATACGCTACTTATACCTCGACATTCAACGGTTCCTACCTTTCCACAGGAACGCCCCAGAACTACTACGGCACGCCGCTTACAGGTGAAGTGCAGATCAGCACGGGGCAGGGACAATACAAATGGCGCGCGTCCGTCTACGGTAGCGCGGGGAGGTCCAACTGGGTAAATTTTTATTCCACCTGGTCCCTCCATTTTGGTGTTGACCTTTCAAGCCCTCCCGCACCGTCGCTTTCAGGGCCCGCGAACGCATCATTCACGAACGACAACACTCCTCAATTCTCGTGGGGCTCTTCCGCCGATGTAGGCGGATCGGGCACGACTGATTATTATATTCAGGTAGCGACATCCGCCGATTTTGGAAACGTTATATTCAGCTCGCAAACGCTTTCTCTCAACGCCACGCCCTCCGTTCAACTTAGTCAGAATTTATACTACTGGCATGTCAGGGCAAGGGATTCCGTCGGGAACATAGGGCCCTATTCAACCGTGTGGACGTTAATGGTCGACACTTCACCGCCGCCCGCGGTCTTGACTCTCGGGGCTCCTCTAAATAACGCGGCCACCAACCAGATGACCGTGAACTTTAACTGGACGGGAGTCGCCGATACCCCGGCGGGGCTGGCTAATTATATACTGCAGGTCTCCACCGACCCGACATTCTCGGTTATAAATTATTCTTCCTGGGTCGTGCTCAATTCCGCCACGCTCACGCTTAACCAGTCATCCTACACCTGGCGTGTCAATACCATGGACAACGCCCTAAATTATACGACCTCCACCGTCGTCTGGTCGGTCATAGTTGACACCAGCCCGCCTCCCCAGGTCTCGGTCCTGATAGACCCGCTCAACAACCTGGCAACGAACCAGATGACCCTGGACTTCGACTGGACGGCCGTGGCCGCCCCGCCGTCGGGCCTTAAGAACTATATTTTACAAGTCTCCACCGCGCCGGATTTCTCGACCATAAATTATTCTTCCTGGGTCGTGCTAAATTCAGCTACGCTGACCCTCAACCAGTCTTCTTACACCTGGCGCGTGAACGCTTTGGACAACGCCTTGAACTACACGACCTCCACCGTCCGGTGGTCGGTGATAGTTGACACCAGCCCGCCACCGCCTGTTTCCTTGCTCACGAGGCCGTTTAACAATCTTACAACGAACCAGATGACACTGAACTTCGGCTGGACTGGGGTAACCGCCC